>BNJU01003584.1_pt1 | contig 123189 bp, 165 predicted proteins | sample 8539281 | NCBI WGS metagenome assembly BNJU01 (sample SAMD00202456, study PRJDB9452) | human saliva metagenome | isolation source: human saliva | place: Japan | reverse complement strand
GAAGTTACGCATTGCTCAAATAGGAATGATAATTCGTAGGAAGCCTTTTCCTTTTGTATTGATAAAAGGCAGCAATCAAGAAAGTAACAACGGCTACAAGAGCGTTTTTTTCCAGTTTCCGTCAGCTACAAGACCAGCGTTGGTAACAGCTGAACTAGCAAGTCCAAGACCGATAACGATGATCATAGGACCGATAATGATTGGAGGTAAGAGTTTGTCGATCCATTTTGTACCTGCAAAGCGAACACTTGCAGCAACAAGGACATAAACAAAACCAGTCAGAATAACCCCTGTCTGAGCAGCAGATACATCGCCACCCATTTCTTTCATGGCAAGTGACATAGCTGTGATAAAGGCAAAAGAAGAACCCAGATAAACTGGAACTTTAAAAGCCAGTAGAGATCATGTAAATGAGTGTTCCCTACACCTGAAGCAAAGAGGGCAACGGATACAGGCATTCCCAAGATCAAAGGTACCAAGATGGTTGCACCAAACATAGCAAAAACGTGCTGGAAGCTGAGAAGAATTCCCTTACCAGCAGAAGGACGTTGGTCGACGTCTAATAACAAATCAACAGTTGATTCTTGTTTCATAAATACCTCACTTTTGGGCATCAAAAAAAGAGCCCATTATTTTTGCAGCAATAGGCCCTCAGAGTAAGACTTTTTAAAAAAATAGCTATCTTTTTAAAAAATTTATATAAATCTGCGCCTTCGTCACCTCACAGGATGACATTAAAAAAACCTTTGCTTAGGATAGTATAGCAGAAAAAAATTCGTTTTGTAAACGAATTTTTTTCCCTGAGCCGAGAAATCAAAAAAGCGAGGTATGATTTTTGTAAATCATTTTTTTCCCGAGCCTCGAAATCAGAAAGCGAGGTATGATTTCTGCAGATTTATGTATAATTCCTTTTAAAGCGGGCGTTTATTTAGGCATACCAGCCTTTTCTTGGGTATTTGTTTGGAGTTTCTTTTTTTCTTTTCTACTATAGTAATATAGCGAGGGTCTCCATTGGGAAGAGTATAACTGATGTTGTCCTCAACTTTACTAAAGAGAAGGTTGAGGCATTTTTAGCCTCTGTCAATTCCTCAGGTACATTGCTTGCCTTGAGTGCTAGTAATTTTCCACCGACTTTTTAGAAAAGGAATGGTCAACTCGGATAAGACCTGCAGACGAGCAACTGCTCGAGCTGTAACGATATCAAACTGAGCACGGAAAATTCTTGTCTTGACCGAAAGTCTTCTGCACGTCCATGATAGAAGTGAACATTTTCTAAACCCTAGTTCTTGGGCTAATAGATTCAGAAAGTTGATTCGTTTATTGAGAGAATCAATAATGGTCACATCTAGTTGAGGATAGAGGATCTTCATCGGAAGGCTAGGAAAACCTGCTCCAGCACCGATATCTAAGAGTTTAATTGGGCTGGTTTTCAATCAATCCCTGTAAAGATAGGAGCGATGGAATCATAGAAGTGTTTGAGATAGACTTCTTCCTTTTTCTGTAATAGCAGTTAGGTTGATTTTTTTCATTCCATTCGACCAAGAGTTCAAAAATAACGCTCAAATTGAACTTTTTGCTGGTCAGAAAGATGGATATCTTTGTTCAGCTAGCAGTTGATAAAAATATTTCTGGTTTCATAGTAGTTTCCTTCTTTAGTATCATCTTATTTTACCACAAAAAGATGGAAATTTGATATACTGGTACTAATCTAAAAAGCAGAAAGGAATTATATGATGACTTGGATTATTCTTGGAGTTCTTGCTCTTATTGTTATTTTTCGTAATTGTTAGTTATAACGGTTTGGTTAAAAAAATCGCATGCAAACCAAGGAGGCTTGGAGCCAGATCGATGTTCAGCTGAAAGCGTCGTAATGATCTCCTGCCCAAACTTGATTGAGACAGTCAAAGGGATATGCAAAATATGAAGGTTCTACCTTGGAAAAAGTGACAGAACTTCGTAGACAAGTAGCCGTAGCAACGTCACCAGCTGAAGCTATGAAGGCTAGTGATGCCCTTACTCGTCAGATTTCTGGTATCTTTGCAGTAGCAGAAAGTTACCCAGACTTGAAAGCTAGTGCTAACTTTTGCATAATTGCAAGAGGAGTTGACCAATACAGAAAATAAAAATTTCCTACTCGTCAACTCTACAACAGTGTTGTTAGCAACTACAATGTAAAATTAGAAAGCTTCCCAAGCAATATCATCGCTGGGACTATTTGGCTTTAAAGCTGCAGATTTCCTTCAAACTCCTGAAGAGGAAAAGGCAGTACCTAAAGTCGATTTTAGTGGTTTAGGTGACTAGGATGTTGTATGATCAAATCGCGAGTAATAAGCGAAGAACTTGGATTTTACTACTAGTATTCTTTTTACTTTTGGCTTTGGTTGGATATGCAGTTGGTTACCTCTTTATGCGGTCTGGTCTTGGTGGCTTAGTTATCGCTCTGATTATCGGCTTTATCTATGCCTTGTCCATGATTTTTCAATCAACAGAGATAGTCATGAGCATGAATGGTGCGCGTGAGGTGAATGAGCAGACCGCACCAACTCTTTATCATGTTGTGGAAGATATGGCTATGGTGGCGCAAATCCCCATGCCACGTGTCTTTATCATCGATGATGCTAGCTTAAATGCCTTTGCTACGGGTTCAAATCCCCAGAATGCAGCTGTAGCAGCAACTTCAGGACTCTTAGCGGTTATGAATCGTGAAGAGTTAGAAGCGGTTATTGGTCATGAAGTCAGTCACATTCGTAACTATGATATCCGCATTTCTACGATTGCGGTTGCCCTTGCCAGTGCTATTACACTTTTATCAAGTATGGCTGGACGCATGATGTGGTGGGGAGGTGCAGGCCGTGGTCGTAGAAGTGATGACCGAGATAGTGGTGGACTTGAAATTATTATGCTAGTTGTTTCTCTCCTTGCAATTGTTTTGGCTCCCCTAGCAGCAACCTTGGTACAACTAGCCATCTCTCGTCAACGAGAATTTTTAGCAGATGCTTCAAGTGTGGAGTTGACTCGTAATCCTCAAGGGATGATCAATGCCCTTCGTAAGCTGGAGAATAGTCAGCCTATGAGTCGTCATGTGGATGATGCTAGCAGTGCACTTTACATCAACGATCCTCAAAAAAACGAGGTGGGCTTGCAAAAACTCTTCTATACCCATCCGCCAATCTCAGAACGGATTGAGCGTTTGCAACATATGTAAAAACATCCAGAGATTTTCCTCTGGATGTTTGCTATTTTCTACAGTTATAAATCTTGTAAATCAATGACTTTCTAAACCCATTTTTCGCTTAAACGATAGATACTTCTACAGACTTCTTTTTAAGAAACGTCGATCATGTGAAACAGTGACCAGACCCCCAGGGATAATTGGCAAAGAGTTTTCTGATTTCGGGTTGAGAAGTTGGAGAAAAGTTTCGTGTGGGTTCATCCAGAAGGAGAAAGTTTGGTTTCCGCAGCACTAAATTCAAAAGAAGGAGTTTACCTTGTTGACCACCAGATAAAGAGTGAATCTTGTGGTGCATCTCTGGATAACTGAAATTGAGACTGGCTAGGAAGGATTGAATTTTCTGTAATTCCTCTTTATGTCCAGTTTGGCTGAGAAATTCTACCGGAGATAGATCCAATTGCAATGTTTCTTGGTAATTTTGTGGCATAAATCCAAGTGAAATCTCACTTTTGCTACTTAGTAGTTGTTGCAACTTGGCTAACAGAGTCGATTTGCCAACTCCATTGGGACCGATGATGCCGATTTTATCTTGCCCCCAAACAGTTAGTTGGAGTTTTTGAGACAAAATTCGTTGGCCAATGGATAAAGTCTCCTTTTCCAGTCGAAGTAAGACTTTAGAAGCTGCTAATGGCTCTATATCTGAAAAGAAAAGTTGGATTTCTTCCTCTTCAAGTGGCTTTTGGGTCATGGACTGAGCTACTTTTTCGTAGCGTTTTTCTTGAGAAAGAACATTTTTCATCTTTTTGGCTAATAGGCGCCCAGCAACATCATTTTTAGTATTTCGCAAGGCAGTTTCGACATTTTGCTTGACTCTGCGGTGTTTTTCCATTGTTTTGTTATAGGCCCTTTGGTCGTTGGCAGCTTGCTGGCTTTGTCTGGCAAAAATAGCCTTTCTCTGTTCGCTATAGCGATCATAGTCTAAATGTTCAACTAGAGTTTCAGCCTCCTTTCGATGCTTGACCAGTCGCAAGTGGATAATGGTGTCTGCCGTTTGAGAGAGGAAGTCTTCATCATGAGAAATGAAAATAACGGTCTGTCCAATCTTCTGAACTTGCTTTTTTTAGCCAATCAACCGTCTCAAGGTCTAGGTCATTTGAAGGTTCATCTAAAAATAGAATCTCAAAGGGTTTTGGCTAACTCATGGATGAGCTGAATTTTCAAAGCTTCACCTCCCGAGAGACTACCCAATCTCTTGGTCGCTAGCAAAACGAGTCGCTATCAAAAGTGCAACTCCTCAGCCAAACGATAGAGGATACTGTAGTCCAATTCAGTAGAATCCAAAAAGAAGTAGTCCTGTAGAGATTTTTTCTTCAGGTCTTCAGGGAGATGTTGGGGAATGTAGGCCATGGACTGAAGGTCAGACTGGATTTCTCCCTGATAGAGAAATCAGCTAATCTTTTCTCCCATTAAAAGTTTTAAGTAAGGTTGATTTTCCATTTCCTTCTTCGCCTATAATAGCGACCTTTTCTCCGTCTTGGATAGTTAATGTTTAAATCGGAAATAAGGTCTCTTAAATCTTTGTTTTGTGTAATGGTCAGATGATTGATTTTTTTATCATATTGCATTGCCCTTTCTATAATGTTCATATTGCATAACAAAAGCTCTACTTTACCTAGTAGAGCCAATCGTCTATGTCAAAAAATCCTCTTTTAAAAGGGCTGAAAAAGCAGCAGAAAAAAGAGCGCACAAAAAGAGACAGAAACAAGATCTACTAAATAAAGGTTCTTTATTTGATAGACTTAGTTGTTCATGTCTCCCTTACCTCCGAAAAATTATTATGTTTATTTTATACCTTTTGGAACACTTTGTCAAAAAGAAATGAGAAATTCAAATCTTTCTAGAAACCAAAAAAACAGGTCCATAGAGAGTCAAAACGTGTTTGACTTGATCGTAGTGAAACTTTGTCATAGTTTCGCCAAGCAGTGCGAGTTTGCTCATTGAGTTTAAGTGTGCCAAGTCCAATCAAGAGGCTGGTATGTTGGTAAAATTTCTCAAGATCAATTAAGATAGAGTTATCTAGTTTCTCAGTCTTTTTGAGTTGATTTGAGTAGCTGGTCAATAATTTTGTTGCAAGCGCAGATCATCAGGCAATCCTTGTTTACAAGTTTGGTAAGCTTTTTGTTTAACTCGGAAATGAGTTGATAAGCTTCTAAGATTAGTTCTTTGTCTTCCATATGAGCGTCCTCCTTTGCTCATGTATTGATGTCTATAGTATAGCACAAAAAAATAAATTTGTCATAATAAATATATCAAAAAAACTAATAATATTTAAAAACAAGGTCTGCAGCGATTAAATTAAGTGATTTTCATGGTATAATCAAGTGAGTAAATCTTTATGGAGGAAGTATGAAATTAAATATTCAAGAAATTCGTAAGCAGCCTGAAGGCTTGCACTTTGAGCAGACTTTAGACTTAGTAGCTGACTTGCGTGCCCGTAATCAAGAAATTTTAGATGTAAAAGATATTGTTACGGTAGGAAAGGTTCAGTACGAAGACCGTATGTTTTTCCTAGACTATCAATTGTCTTATACAATCGTTTTAGCTTCTAGTCGTAGCATGGAACCGGTAGAATTGAAAGAGTCTTATCCAGTGACGGAAATCTTTATGGAAGGTGCTACCAATCAACTGGACCAAGAAGTTCTAGATGATGACTTGGTTTTACCTATTGAAAATGGGGAAATCGACCTGGCTGAAAGTGTTTCAGATAATATCTTGCTCAATATTCCAATCAAGGTCTTAACAGCTGAGGAAGAAGCCGGTCAGGGATTTGTTTCTGGAAATGACTGGCAAATCATGTCTGAGGAAGAGTATCAAGCTCAACAGGCAGTCAAGAAGGAAGAAAATAGTCCTTTTGCAGGTTTACAAGGACTGTTTGACGGAGACGAATAGATGGTTTTATCCAAGAAACGTGCCCGTCATGTCATTGAGGAAATCATCGCTCTTTTTCCAGATGCAAAACCAAGTCTAGACTTTCGCAATCATTTTGAACTTCTGGTTGCTGTTATGTTGTCTGCTCAGACGACAGATGCGGCAGTCAACAAGGCTACTCCTGGCCTTTTTGCAGCCTTTCCAACCCCGCAAGCTATGGCAGATGCAAGTGAGAGTGAGATTGCCTCGTATATTTCTCGTCTTGGCCTTTATCGAAATAAAGCTAAGTTCCTTAAGAAGTGTGCCCAGCAACTACTGGATGATTTTGATGGTCAAGTTCCCTCAGACTAGAGAAGAATTAGAGAGTTTAGCAGGAGTTGGGTCGTAAAACAGCTAACGTAGTCTTTGAGCGTAGGGCTTTCGGTATTCCAGCTTTTGCAGTTGATACTCACGTAGAGCGAATCTGCAAACACCACGATATTGTTAAAAAATCAGCTACACCCCTTGAGGTCGAAAAACGTGTCATGGATGTATTGCCACCAGAAGAATGGTTGGCAGCCCATCAGGCTATGATTTACTTTGGTCGTGCTATTTGTCATCCGAAAAATCCAGAATGTGATCACTATCCACAGTTATACGATTTTAGTTCGTTATAAGGCTTAGCATTGAATGTTTTTACTTGCTTTGACCTAGGCTTTGTGATATAGTAAGGACAATAAAATATTCCTTTAAACCCGTCCCGTGAGGCAGGCAAGGAGCTCGATTAAGTAGAAGGGTAAGTCTGTACTGTTTACAGTAAGGCTCGCTTAGTTATACATTCTCAAGTCTCCTTGAAAAAGGAGACTTTTCTTTTTGGAGGTTTGTCATGAAGACAAAAGAAGTTGTAGACGAATTAACCGTCAAGCGAGCGATTACTCGGATTACCTACGAGATTATCGAGCGAAATAAAGATTTAAACAAGATTGTATTGGCTGGGATAAAAACACGAGGTGTCTTCATTGCTCACCGTATCCAAGAGCGCTTGGAACAATTGGAAAGTATCTCTGTTCCCGTTGTAGAATTAGATACCAAACCTTACCGTGACGATGTCAAAAGTGGTGAGGATACTTCCTTGATTTCTGTTGATGTGACAGATCGCGAAGTCATTTTGGTGGATGACGTACTTTATACAGGTCGTACAATCCGAGCTGCTATCGATAACATTGTCGGACATGGTCGCCCTGCCCGTGTAAGTCTTGCAGTATTGGTTGACCGTGGACATAGAGAATTGCCAATTCGTCCAGACTATGTTGGGAAAAATATTCCAACTAGCCGTTCTGAAGAAATCATCGTTGAGATGACAGAACTTGATGGTCAAGATAGAGTTTTGATTACTGAAGAAGCTTAATAGCTAAAGGAGTAGCCATGTCAGAAAATCAACAAGCACTGAAACATGTGGTGTCCATGGAAGATCTCACTGTGGATCAGGTTATGAAATTGATTAAACGAGGGATTGAGTTTAAGAATGGAGCTCAGTTGCCTTACGAATACCATCCCATTGTTTCCAATCTTTTCTTTGAAAATTCGACAAGAACGCACAAATCGTTCGAAGTTGCTGAGATTAAATTGGGATTGGAACGACTTGACTTTGATGTAAAGACAAGTTCAGTCAACAAGGGTGAGACACTGTATGATACCATCCTGACTTTGTCAGCGCTTGGTGTAGATGTCTGTGTTATTCGTCACCCTGAGGTTGATTACTACAGAGAATTGATTGCGAGTCCTACAATCACGACTTCGATTATCAACGGTGGCGATGGTTCAGGGCAACATCCTAGCCAGAGCTTGCTTGATTTGATGACCATTTATGAAGAATTTGGTCACTTTGAGGGTCTCAAGGTTGCTATTGCAGGCGACTTGGATCATTCACGTGTTGCCAAATCCAATATGCAGATTTTGAAACGCTTAGGTGCAGAACTTTACTTTGCAGGACCTGAGGAATGGAGAAGTCAAGAGTTTGCAGACTATGGACAGTTTGTAACCATTGATGAGATTGTTGATCAGGTGGATGTTCTGATGTTGCTGCGAGTTCAACATGAACGTCACGAAAGTGGAGCAATCTTCTCAAAAGAAAGCTATCATGCTCAACATGGCTTGAACCAAGAACGCTATAATCGCTTAAAAGAAGAAGCAATCATTATGCATCCAGCTCCAGTGAATCGGGATGTAGAAATTGCTGACCACTTGGTTGAAGCTCCAAAGTCACGTATTGTTCAACAAATGACCAATGGAGTCTTTGTTCGAATGGCAATCTTAGAATCCGTATTGGCAAGTAGAAAAGCCAAAAAAGACACAAAACGTTAAAAGACGCCAGTGAGCGTCCACGAGAGGTGAGAATATGACAAAAAGACTTCTAGTTTTAGAAGATGGCACCATTTTCGAAGGTAAGGCCTTCGGAGCAGATATTGATGTAACAGGGAAATCGTCTTTAACACAGGGATGACAGGTTATCAAGAATCCATTACAGACCAGTCTTATAATGGACAAATCTTGACCTTCACTTATCCACTGGTAGGGAATTATGGGATTAACCGTGATGACTACGAATCTATCAGCCCTACTTGTAAAGGTGTTGTAGTATTTGAAGAAGCTCGTAGAGCCAGTAACTGGCGCAACCAGATGACGCTGGATGAGTTTTTTTGAAGTCTAAGAAAAATCCCTGGTATTTCAGGTATTGATACACGTGCTTTGACAAAAAAATCATTCGCAAACATGGGACTATGAGAGCGACTCTGACACATGTGGGAGATAGTATTGATCACATCACAGATCAGCTTCAAGCAACTGTTTTACCAATTGATAATATCAAGCAAGTTTCTACAAAAACTGCTTACCCAGCTCCAGGAGTAGGTTTGAGCGTGGTACTTGTAGACTTTGGTCTTAAGCATTCAATCTTAAGAGAGTTGTCTAAGAGAGATTGTAATGTAACGGTCGTTCCTTATACTACAACAGCAGAGGAAATCCTTCACTTAAATCCAGACGGAGTTATGTTGTCAAATGGACCGGGAAATCCAGAAGATGTACCAGAAGCACTCGATATGATTCGTGGTATTCTCAGGGAAAAATTCCAATCTTTGGTATTTGTATGGGACACCAACTCTTTGCCATGGCAAATGGAGCTAAGACCTATAAGATGAAGTTTGGTCACCGTGGATTTAACCACGCTGTACGCGAAATCGCAACAGGGCGCGTGGACTTCACGAGTCAAAACCATGGATATGCAGTGAGTCGTGAAGATTTTCCAGACCATTTGATGATTACTCATGAAGAAATCAATGACAAGTCAGTTGAAGGTGTACGTCACAGATACCAACCAGGTTTCTCTGTGCAATTCCACCCAGATGCTGCACCAGGTCCGCACGATGCAAGTTATCTATTTGATGAGTTCATCGAGATGATGGAAACCTTCAAACAAACAAACTAAAGACGAGTGTGAAATCGTCGGAGAATTTATTTAATGGCAACCAGAGAGTTGCCGAATAGAAAGGAGAAGATACATTGTTCACGGAAGTGAACACGCCCTAAGAACTGTGCGAAAAAGATAAACATCGTCTTGACGCTGATGGCGTCTGCACCGAGTTTCCTATTTTCGCTTTGTTCTTGACGGGCTTTGTATCGTAAACTATGCCTAAACGTACTGATATTCAAAAAATTATGGTGATTGGTTCTGGTCCGATTATTATTGGTCAGGCTGCTGAGTTTGACTATGCTGGGACTCAGGCTTGCTTGTCTTTGAAAGAGGAAGGGTATGAGGTTGTCTTAGTAAACTCAAACCCTGCAACTATCATGACTGATAAGGAAATTGCAGACAAGGTTTACATTGAGCCAATCACACTTGAGTTTGTGACTCGTATTCTCCGTAAAGAACGTCCAGATGCCTTGCTTCCAACTCTTGGTGGGCAAACAGGGCTTAACATGGCCATGGAATTGTCTAAAAATGGCATTCTTGATGAATTGGGAGTAGAACTTCTCGGGACTAAATTGTCTGCCATCGACCAAGCTGAAGACCGCGATCTCTTTAAACAATTGATGGAAGAATTGAGTCAACCGATTCCAGAATCTGAAATTGTTAACACAGTGGAAGAAGCCGTTGCCTTTGCAGCGACAATTGGCTACCCAGTGATCGTCCGTCCAGCCTTTACCCTAGGTGGTACTGGTGGTGGTATGTGTGCCAACGAGGAAGAATTGCGTGAAATCTCTGAAAATGGGTTGAAGCTGTCACCTGTTACTCAATGTTTGATTGAACGTTCCATTGCTGGTTTCAAGGAAATCGAGTACGAAGTCATGCGTGACTCGGCTGACAATGCCCTTGTTGTATGTAACATGGAAAACTTTGACCCAGTCGGGATTCATACAGGGGATTCCATCGTATTTGCCCCAGCGCAAACTATGTCAGATTATGAAAATCAAATGCTTCGTGATGCTAGTTTGAGCATTATTCGCGCTCTCAAGATTGAAGGCGGATGTAACGTTCAGCTTGCGCTTGATCCACACAGTTTTAAGTACTATGTCATCGAAGTAAATCCTCGTGTATCTCGTTCGTCAGCCCTTGCTTCTAAGGCGACAGGTTACCCAATCGCTAAATTGGCTGCTAAGATTGCGGTAGGATTGACCTTAGATGAGGTCATCAACCCAGTTACAGGTTCAACTTATGCTATGTTTGAACCAGCCCTTGACTACGTCGTTGCCAAGATTCCACGTTTCCCATTTGACAAGTTTGAAAAGGGTGAACGCCGTTTGGGTACACAGATGAAGGCGACTGGAGAAGTCATGGCTATTGGTCGTAACATCGAGGAATCTCTTCTAAAAGCCTGTCGCTCTCTTGAAATTGGGGTTCACCACAATGAAATGCCTGAACTTGCAGCAGTTTCAGATGATGCCTTGATTGAAAAGGTTGTCAAGGCCCAAGATGACCGTCTCTTCTACGTATCAGAAGCCATTCGTCGTGGTTATACACCAGAGGAAATTGCTGAGCTTACAAAAATTGATATCTTCTATCTGGATAAACTCTTGCATATCTTTGAAATTGAGCAAGAATTGGGCGCACATCCTCAGGATGTCGATGTCTTAAAAACAGCAAAACTCAATGGTTTCTCAGATCGTAAAATCGCTGAACTCTGGAATACTACAGCTGATCAAGTTCGTCAACTACGTTTGGGAAATAAGATTGTTCCAGTTTACAAGATGGTTGATACTTGTGCCGCAGAATTTGAATCAGAAACTCCTTACTTCTACTCAACCTATGGTTGGGAAAATGAATCGATCAAGTCTGAAAAGGAATCTGTACTGGTCCTAGGTTCTGGTCCAATCCGTATTGGTCAAGGAGTTGAGTTTGACTATGCGACTGTTCACTCTGTTAAGGCAATTCAAGCTGCTGGCTACGAAGCTATTATCATGAACTCGAACCCAGAGACCGTTTCAACCGACTTCTCTGTATCAGATAAACTTTACTTTGAACCATTGACATTTGAAGATGTCATGAATGTCATTGACCTTGAGCAACCAAAAGGTGTTATCGTTCAGTTTGGTGGTCAAACAGCTATCAACCTTGCTGAGCCATTAGCAAAAGCAGGTGTGACTATCCTTGGTACGCAGGTTGCTGACCTAGACCGTGCCGAAGACCGTGACCTCTTCGAACAAGCTCTCAAAGACTTGGATATTCCACAGCCACCTGGACAGACTGCTACAAACGAAGAAGAAGCAGTACTTGCAGCCCGCAAGATTGGTTTCCCAGTCCTTGTTCGCCCTTCATATGTCTTGGGTGGACGTGCTATGGAAATCGTTGAGAATGAAGATGATCTTCGTTCTTACATGCGTACTGCGGTTAAGGCAAGTCCAGATCATCCAGTTCTTGTAGACTCTTATATCGTCGGTCAAGAGTGTGAAGTCGATGCCATTTCAGACGGACAAAATGTCCTCATCCCAGGTATCATGGAACATATCGAACGTGCCGGTGTCCACTCAGGTGACTCCATGGCTGTTTACCCTCCACAAACCTTGTCTCAAAAGGTTCAAGAAACAATCGCAGACTACACAAAACGCCTAGCAATCGGCCTTAACTGTCTTGGTATGATGAACATTCAGTTTGTTATCAAGGATGAGAAAGTCTACGTCATTGAAGTAAACCCTCGTGCCAGCCGTACCGTGCCATTCCTTTCAAAGGTAACCAATATCCCTATGGCTCAGGTAGCGACTAAGCTCATTCTTGGTCAAAGTCTTGAAGAACTTGGTTACCAAGATGGACTTTACCCAGAAAGCACTCGCGTTCATATCAAGCACCAGTCTTCTCCTTTACGAAACTAGCTAAGGTAGATAGCTTGCTCGGTCCTGAAATGAAGTCAACAGGGGAAGTTATGGGTTCTGATACAACTCTTGAAAAAGCGTTGTACAAGGCCTTTGAAGCTTCTTACCTTCACTTGCCAACCTTTGGGAATGTTGTCTTTACTATCGCAGACGATGCCAAGGAAGAAGCTTTGGATTTGGCTCGTCGTTTCCAAAATATTGGCTACGGAATCCTTGCGACTCAAGGAACAGCAGCTTTCTTTGCAAGTCATGGCTTGAAGGCTCAACTCGTTGGTAAGATTGGTGATGATGAGCATGATATCCCAAGCTATGTTCGTAAAGGGAAAATCCAAGCTATCATCAACACAGTTGGTACTAAGCGAACTGCTGATGAAGATGGTGAACAAATCCGCCGTTCAGCTATCGAACATGGTGTACCACTCTTTACAGCCCTAGATACAGCGGATGCTATGCTTAAGGTACTTGAAAGCCGTAGCTTCGTTACAGAAGCAATTTAGTTTCTTGGTAAATGATCTAAGTAGCTTTTATCCAGCGTCAAAAGACGCTGGTTTTTTTCCTCTTTATAGAGAAATCGAGTTAGAAAATAATAGTTACAGTTCACCATTAAATGTCAAAGTTTATCAATAGATTTATCATTACCGTTAAGTGAGTAGACTTATTCTGACTTTCCCTAAAAATTTTGTTGAATTTTCTTAAGTTTTTTTATCATATTTTTTTATAATTAAGGTGCCTTAAGAAAAAAATAATGAAAAAAACTAAATGTTTTTTTCATATAGTTTTTCATTTTTTTGTGTTATAATTAAGGTGCCTTAAGAAAAAAATATTAAGGTGCCTTAAGAAAAAAATAATGAAAAAAACTAAATGTTTTTTTCATATAGTTTTCATTGTTTTAATAGTTTAAAGTCAATCTTATTTTTTTCTCTAATAGAAAAATAATGAAAAAGTAGGTTTAGAAAGAGGTAAGTATCTATGTCTTCTCATAAAAAAAGTGTCACTCTCTGAGATTAATCAATCTATCGATACTCCAAATAACAATCATTTCTGGCAAAATTTAAAGGCCTTTTTAGGTCCGGGTGCTCTTGTCGCAGTTGGTTATATGGATCCAGGAAACTGGATTACCAGTGTAGTCGGTGGTGCTTCCTATAAGTATAGTCTCTTGTTTGTTATCTTGATTTCATCTCTCATTGCCATGCAACTTCAGCAGATGGCAGGAAAGCTTGGTATTGTAACCCAGATGGACCTGGCTCAAGCAACGGCTCATCATTCACCTAAATGGCTTCGTTATAGTCTATGGGTGATTTTAGAATTAGCCTTGATGGCGACAGATCTGGCAGAAGTTCTAGGTTCAGCGATTGCTCTCAATCTTCTCTTTAAGATTCCGATTATGATAGCCATCCTTTTGACGGTTCTAGATGTCTTTCTCTTATTGCTTTTGATGAAATTTGGCTTTAAGAAGATTGAAGCTATTGTGACAACACTGATTTTAACGATTTTAGCAATCTTTACTTATCTGGTAGCTTTGTCACATCCAAGCTTCCAAGGAATCGTTGAGGGTTATCTACCGAATGCAACCTTATTTGAAAGTCCTTTGCCAGGGCATGAAAGTCAATTAACCTTGGCGTTAGGTATCGTGGGTGCGACAGTGATGCCCCATAACCTCTATTTGCATTCTTCCTTGTCTCAAACTCGGAAAATCAATCACAAGGACAAGAATGATGTTCGAAAAGCCGTGCGCTTTATGACCTGGGATTCAAATCTTCAACTGTCCTTGGCCTTTATCGTTAACTCCCTTCTATTAATCTTAGGGGCGGCTCTCTTTTTCGGCCATGCATCCGAGATTTCTGCCTTCTCTCAAATGTATAATGCCCTTGCAGGATTCTACTATTGCAGGAGCTATAGCTAGCTCAACCTTATCAACCTTGTTTGCCTTGGCTCTATTAGCCAGTGGTCAGAATTCGACAATCACGGGTACCTTGACTGGACAAATCGTTATGGAAGGTTTCTTGCATATGAGATTGCCTCAATGGTTCATTCGTTTGGCGACTCGTCTCTTTGCCTTGTTGCCTGTCATGATAGTAGCGGTTCTGTTTGGTCATCAAGAAAAAACCTTGGATCAGTTATTGGTTTATTCACAGGTCTTTCTTTCAATCGCTCTTCCATTTTCAATCTTCCCTTTGATTTATCTAACTTCTAAGAAATCACTGATGGGCGAATTTACCAATGCTAAATGGAATACCATCCTTGGTTATATTGTTTCCATTATCTTAACAGTTCTCAATGTGAAATTGCTATTTGATATTTTTTAAGACCTTTTAACATGAAGTAGAAAAAAATCACCCGAGAGTTAAAGTCTGGGTGATTTTTTTCAATCCTAATCTTAGACGAAAATCCATTATAAAAAGAGGCTGGGACAAAAGTCCTAGCCTCTCAATTGTCTTTGGATTGTCGAGCAAGACGCAGTGGTTGAGTGGGCTCTACTACGCTGATTTCATCAGCTTTTACAGCCCTACTCAACTGTGCGGAGGTGGGACGACGAAATCGAATTCTAACGAATTACCGATTTCTGTCCCACTCTCTACACTATAGCAACGGAAGACATGGGATTCGAACCCACGCACGCTTTCACACGCCTACCGCGTTTCCAACACGGCCTCTTAAGCCTCTTGAGTAATCTTCCAATACTTACTAAAATAGTTTATCATAAAGGCAAGTATCTTGCAAATAAAATTCAAACAATTGGCAGAATGATAGAAAATGAAAGAAAATGATAAAAATTGCTTGACTTTGCTATTTTTTGTGGTAGAATGATTATTGTAATCGTTAACAGGAGGTGAGTAAGTGCTAAAAACTGAGAGAAAAAAGTTTATTTTAGAGGAGCTGGCTAAACATAAAGTCGTTACTTTAGAGAAATTAGTAGGCTTGCTAGATACTTCAGAATCAACAGTTAGACGCGATTTAGATGAATTGGAGTCTGAAAATAAACTTCGCCGAGTGCATGGAGGAGCAGAGTTGCCTCACTCCTTGCAAGAAGAAGAAACCATTCAAGAGAAATCTGTCAAAAACCTTCAAGAGAAAAAATTGATTGCGCAAAAGGCAGCTTCCCTCATCAAAGAAAAAGATGTTATCTTTTGTGGATGCAGGAAGTACGACAGCCTTTCTCATTAAAGAATTGGAGCGAAAAGACATTACTGTTGTGACTAACTCCATTCACCATGCGGTTCAATTAGTGGATAAGCAAATCCCGACAGTTATTATCGGTGGTGGAGTCAAGATGACGACTGATGCCAGTATCGGTGGTGTCGCGCTTAATCAGATTAACCAGCTTCACTTTGACCGTGCCTTTATCGGGAATGAATGGTGTGGATGATGGTTATTATACAACTCCAGATATGGAGGAGGGAGCCGTTAAGCGTGCTATTCTAGAAAATGCCAAACAAACCTATGTCTTTGGCGGATTCGTCTAAGGTTGGTCAGTCTTGTTTCGCTAAGGTCGCCCCTATAAAACGAGCTATTGTCATTACAAGCAAGGGTCACGAACTCTTGCCAGCTATCAAAGAAAAAAACGGAGGTTATCGAAGTATGATTTATACAGTCACACTCAAATCCATCTATTGACTACATTGTCCGTCTGGATAAAGTGGAAGTTGGTAGTGTCAATCGTATGGACAGTGATGATAAGTTTGCTGGTGGGTAAGGGAATCAATGTCAGCCGTGTCTTGAAACGCTTGGATATTCCAAATACAGCGACAGGCTTCATCGGTGGCTTTACAGGTAAATTTATCGCTGATACTTTGGCTGAAGAGCAAATTGAAACACGCTTTGTCCAAGTAGCAGAAGATACGCGTATCAACGTCAAGATAAAAGCAGATCAAGAAACAGAAATCAATGGGACTGGTCCTACTGTTGAAGCTGAACAACTTGAAGAGTTAAAAGCTATTCTTTCAAGTTTAACAGCAGAAGATACAGTTGTCTTTGCGGGTTCGAGTGCAAAAAACTTAGGCAATGTCATTTATAAGGATTTGATTGCCTTGACTCGTCAGACAGGCGCTCAAGTGGTCTGTGACTTTGAAGGTCAGACCTTAATCGATAGTTTGGATTATCAACCTCTTTTGGTCAAACCAAATAATCATGAACTTGGAGCTATCTTTGGAGTCAAACTTGAAAGCTTAGATGAGATTGAAAAATATGCTCGTGAGTTGCTGGCTAAAGGTGCTCAAAACGTTATTATCTCTATGGCTGGTGATGGTGCCCTTCTGGTAACATCAGAGGGAGCTTACTTTGCTAAACCGATCAAGGGAACAGTGAAAAACTCAGTGGGTGCTGGTGACTCGATGGTTGCTGGATTTACGGGTGAGTTTGTCAAATCAAAAGACGCAGTAGAAGCCTTCAAATGGGGAGTGGCTTGTGGAACAGCAACTACCTTCTCAGATGACTTGGCGACTGCAGCATTTATTAAAGAGACTTATGAAAAAGTTGAGGTAGAAAAAAGATGAAAATTCAGGATTTATTGAGAAAAGATGTCATGTTGCTTGATTTGCAAGCAACTGAAAAAACAGCAGCTATCGAAGAAATGATTCATAGCTTGGTAGAGCACGGATATGTGACAGATTTTGAAACTTTTAAAGAAGGAATCTTGGCGCGTGAAGCTTTGACTTCTACAGGTTTGGGTGATGGTATCGCAATGCCTCACAGCAAGAACGCTGCAGTTAAAGAAGCAACTGTTCTCTTTGCTAAGTCAAACAAGGGTGTTGACTACGAAAGTTTAGATGGACAACCAACTGACCTCTTCTTTATGATTGCTGCTCCAGAAGGTGCCAATGATACTCACTTGGCTGCCTTGGCAGAATTGTCTCAATATTTGATGAAAGACGGCTTTGCTGACAAACTTCGTCAAGTAACATCAGCTGATCAAGTTATTGAACTCTTTAACCAAGCTTCAGAAAAAGCTCAAGAACCAGTACAAGCTCCTGCAAATGACTCTGATGACTTTATCGTAGCAGTTACAGCTTGTACAACAGGAATTGCCCACACATACATGGCACAAGAAGCTCTTCAAAAAGTGGCCGCGGAAATGGGTGTCGGTATCAAGGTTGAAACCAATGGTGCTAGCGGTGTTGGCAACAAATTGACATCAGAAGATATTCGTAAGGCTAAAGCTGTTATCATCGCTGCAGATAAGGCAGTTGAAATGGATCGTTTCGATGGCAAACCATTGGTAAATCGTCCAGTTGCAGATGGTATTCGTAAGACAGAAGAGTTGATCAACTTGGCTCTTTCTGGTAATGCTGAAGTATATCGTGCTGCTAATGGAGTGCAAGCTTCAACAGCATCTAACGAAAAACAAAGTGTCGGTGGTGCTTTCTACAAACACTTGATGAGTGGTGTATCTCAAATGTTGCCATTCGTTATCGGTGGTGGTATCATGATTGCCCTTGCTTTCTTGATTGATGGTGCTATGGGTGTGCCTAATGAGAGCCTTGGAAATCTTGGTTCTTACCATGAACTCGCTTCTATGTTCATGAAAATTCGGTGGTGCAGCCTTTGGTTTGATGCTTCCAGTATTTGCAGGATATGTTGCTTACTCAATCGCTGAAAAACCAGGTTTGGTAGCAGGTTTCGTAGCTGGGAGCTATTGCCAAAGAAGGTTTTGCCTTTGGTAAAATCCCTTACGCTCAAGGTGGTGAAGCAACTTCAGCTCTTGCAGGTGTATCATCAGGTTTCCTAGGAGCCCTTGTTGGTGGATTTATCGCTGGTGCGTTTGGTACTCTTGGTTAAGAAATACGTGAAAGGTTCCTCGCTCACTTGAAGGTGCTAAATCAATCCTTCTCTTGCCACTTTTTGGAACAATCTTGACAGGATTTGTCATGTTGGCAGTAAACATTCCAATGGCAGCAATCAACACTGCTATGAACGACTTCCTTGGCGGTCTTGGAGGTGGATCAGCTGTCCTCCTGGTATCGTTCTTGGAGGTATGATGGCTGTCGATATGGGTGGACCTGTCAATAAAGCAGCATATGTCTTTGGTACTGGTACTCTTGCAGCAACAGTGTCAACAGGTGGTTCAGTAGCTATGGCTGCAGTAATGGCTGGAGGAATGGTTCCACCACTTGCAATCTTTGTCGCAACTCTTCTCTTTAAAAATAAATTCACAAAAGAAGAACGCAACTCAGGTTTGACCAACATCGTTATGGGCTTGTCATTCATCACTGAAGGAGCGATTCCATTTGGTGCAGCTGACCCAGCTCGTGCTATCCCAAGCTTTATCCTTGGTTCAGCAGTAGCAGGTGGACTTGTTGGTCTTGCAGGTATCAAACTCATGGCACCTCACGGAGGAATCTTCGTTATCGCCCTTACAACAAATGCCCTTCTTTACCTTGTCTTTGTCTTGGTAGGAGCAATCGTAAGTGGTGTAGTTTATGGTTACCTTCGTAAACCATTAGAAAAATAATTACAAATACATTCAAATGACTGAACACGAAAGTGGGCAGTCATTTTTTTGATAATGGAGTTAGGGAGACCGGTCTTTAAAGTGATATAATAGAGGTAAATCGTTGAGAATTTAATACTCAATGAAAATCAAAGAGCAAACTAGGAAGCTAGCCGCAAGCTGTACTTGAGTACGGTAAGGCGACGCTGACGTGGTTTGAATTTGATTTTCGAAGAGTATAAATGACAGAATGCTAAAGTTCTACAAATACCTTTGAGGAGATAAGTGTCATGAATGATTCTAGAAAAGAAGAAATCGACAAACTAGAGAAGTCTAAGATTCATTGCCAAAATCTTACAAAAGAAGAGTTGCAGAAGGTCTATTCCAGCTTGGTGGAGGAGAATTTTCCTGATTCTAAACGGATTCATTTTATAGCTGATTTAGGTAGGAGCCCAGAAATTGCCTTTCATTTTGAGCTCATTTGCAACGATTGGGAGGAAGGAACTGACCTGAATTTTGAAGCGAGTTTTGACCAGCATGGGCAGGCGGGAATCGATTATCTTTTAGAAACTCTCAATCAAGAGGAAGTGGAGAGTCAACGCGTTTTGATTGTATATCTTCTAGCGAAAATCCTTTCCAAAGTAAGACATAGAGATTTTTATGCTTCTTCTTGCAAGCAAGTACTTCCTGTTCTAATCTCTCTTTTACCTAGTTCAGAAGCTTCGAATCGTAGAAAGCTAATCATTGCTCTAGGTTGGATTGGTTCAATAAGTGAGATAGAAATCTTAGGACAACATCTCTTGACTGACCAAGATGCACTTTGTCGTGCCTGGTCTGCCAGTAGTCTAATGCAATTATCTTTTCATCAAGTAAAAAAAGAAATCTTAATGGAAAAAACGAAGGATTTATTTTGTGAAGCAATTACAGAAGAAAAGGACTTACAGGCTTGCGCTCTGATGATAGAAGCAGCCCAGGTATTGTTTGGGAAAAGATGGATCCCTACATCTGCTGTAGAGAAGTTGGAAATCGAAAAGATTGAGAAAGCAAGAAAATCAGCAATTAGATTTTTAAAGAAATAGTGAGACAAGGTTGTTGAAAAATCATATAGAAAAGAAAGTGCAGAAATATCAACGAAAAATGATTGTATCTAGTAGATGCAGTCATTTTTTTGATTTTTCTAGATGTTTCTGAAATATGGTATAATAGAAGCATGGCAAACAAAAATACAAGTAAAACAAGACGGAGACCGTCAAAAGCTGAATTAGAAAGAAAGCAAGCTATTCAACGGATGTTAATTTCCTTAGTCATAGCTTTTTGCTTAATGTTCGCTGCTCTGAGATTAGGAGCAGTTGGACTCACGCTCTATAACCTTATTCGATTACTAGTAGGAAGTCTGGCCTATCTGGTCATCTTTGTCGTTCTAGTCTATCTTTTTTTCTTCAAATGGATTCGGAAGCAAGAAGGTCTGATCTCAGGTTTTCTTTGCATTTTTTCAGGCTTATTGCTGATTTTTGAAGCTTATCTTGTATGGAAATATGGCTTAGAACAGGCTGTCTTAAAGGGAACTTTAGCTCAAGTTTTGACAGATTTGACAGGTTTTCGTGTGACTAGCTTTGCTGGAGGAGGGCTTCTAGGTGTTGCCCTTTATATTCCAGTCGCCTTTCTCTTTTCAAATATTGGTACTTACTTTATCGGAGCCATCTTAATCTTGATCGGTGCTCTTTTAGTCAGTCCTTGGTCTATCTATGACGTTGCTGATTTTCTTGGAGCACGTTTTGCCCTTTGGATGGAGCGACACGAGCAGAAGAAACAGGAACGTTTTATCAAACGAGAAGAAGAAAAAGCTCGTAAGGAAGCAGAGGAACAGGAAAGACTAGAAAAAGAACAAGCAGAACAAGCCTTGTTGGATATACCTCCTGTTGATATGGAAACTGGCGAGATTTTAGAAGCTCCCCCTGTTCACTTTGATGATTTACCACCCCTTCCAGAGGAAGAATGGGTAGAACCTGAAATTATTCTCCCTCAAGCAGACTATGAAGTTCCTAGCGAAGTTGACATTCCAGAGGAGGATGAGTTCTTAGAGGATGAGGATGTTGAGGTAGATTTTTCTGCTAAAAAAGCTTTAGAGTACAAACTTCCAAGCTTGCAACTCTTTGCACCCGATAAGCCCAAAGATCAGTCCAAGGAAAAGAAAATCGTTCGCGAGAATATCAAGATTTTGGAAGAAACCTTTGCAAGTTTCGGTATTAAGGTAACGGTTGAACGTGCTGAGATTGGTCCATCCGTTACTAAGTACGAAGTCAAGCCAGCCGTTGGTGTGCGGGTCAATCGTATTTCCAATCTAGCAGATGACTTGGCTCTGGCCTTGGCTGCTAAAGATGTTCGTATCGAGGCACCGATTCCAGGGAAATCCTTAGTCGGTATTGAAGTTCCAAACTCTGAAATTGCGACAGTCTCCTTCCGAGAACTCTGGGAACAATCGCAAACTAAACCTGAAAATCTGCTAGAAATTCCCCTTGGCAAAGCCGTCAATGGTACGGCTCGCAGTTTCGACCTAGCTAAAATGCCTCACTTACTTGTTGCTGGTTCAACAGGTTCTGGTAAATCTGTTGCAGTCAATGGTATCATTGCAAGTATTCTCATGAAGGCACGTCCAGACCAAGTCAAGTTTATGATGGTGGATCCGAAGATGGTTGAGCTGTCAGTCTATAATGATATTCCTCACCTCTTGATTCCGGTTGTGACGAATCCTCGTAAGGCCAGCAAGGCCCTTCAAAAAGTCGTGGATGAGATGGAAAATCGCTATGAACTCTTTGCCAAAATTGGCGTTCGTAATATTGCTGGTTTCAATGCTAAGGTAGAGGAATTCAACGCTCAATCTGAGTACAAACAAGTACCTCTTCCTTTGATTGTCGTGATTGTCGATGAGTTAGCTGACCTCATGATGGTAGCCAGCAAGGAAGTAGAAGATGCTATTATCCGTCTTGGACAGAAGGCGCGTGCAGCTGGTATTCATATGATTCTTGCAACGCAGCGTCCGTCGGTTGATGTTATCTCTGGTTTGATTAAGGCCAATGTGCCGTCACGTGTAGCCTTTGCTGTATCTTCTGGAACGGATTCTCGAACTATCTTAGATGAAAATGGTGCTGAGAAATTGCTTGGTCGAGGGGACATGCTCTTTAAAGCCAATCGATGAAAACCATCCTGTTCGTCTGCAAGGTTCCTTTATCTCGGATGATGATGTTGAGCGTATTGTTAGCTTTATTAAGGCTCAAGCAGATGCTGATTATGATGAAAGCTTTGATCCTGGAGAGGTTTCTGAGACAGATGGTGAGCCTAGCACAGGAGATGAAGGTGGAGATCCGCTATTTGAAGAAGCTAAGGCTCTGGTCATTGAAACTCAAAAAGCGAGCGCATCCATGATTCAACGTCGTTTATCAGTTGGTTTTAACCGAGCAACTCGCTTGATGGAAGAATTAGAGATGGCTGGAGTTATCGGACCTGCAGAAGGAACGAAGCCACGAAAGGTTTTACAACAATAAAAAAACGTAAAAAAATAGTATAAAAATGCATGGAAACTTTATTGAAAAGTTAGTCAGAAATGGTCTAACTTTTTGCGATGAAGTTTCCTTTTTATAGCGATTTCTTTAGAAATAAGGCCATCTGAAAAATCGTTTCAGACTTGCCAACTAATTGGATTTTACTTTTACTAGTTTTACCTATTAAACTATTGATTTTTTTAAACTGTTTTTTTGATATATTAAATTGGTATAGAAAAAAATTATATGTTTATTCAGAAGTGTTTAAAAAAATTGAGGAGGATATTTTTTTAAAACAAAATGCAAACGCTTACTTGGTAAACTGAAAGGAACAAAAAAACCGATGGATAAAGGATTATTTGAAAAAAACGTTGCAAATATAGTATTCGGAAATTTTCATTAGGGGTTGCTTCTGTTATGATTGGTGCAGCTTTCTTTGGAACTAGCACTGTTCTCGCAGATTCTGCACAAACAGGTTCAACAGCAAATATGCCAGCTGATTTGATTGCAGCTCTTGCCAATGCTAAAAGAGGATGATGGGACATGACTTTTGAGGCGCCAAAACCTGGTGAAGATCAGGGTTCTCCTGAAGTAACTGAAGGACCAAAGACTGAAGAAGAATTGCTGGCAAAAGAAAAAGAAACTGCAACTGCAACAAGCTCAGCAGCTTCAGATACTCTTCCTGAAGAACTACGTGGAAAACTTGATAAGGCTGAAGAAAATGGTCGCACTGCCTCAAAAGAAGAACTAGAAAAAGAAGATAAAAGCTTAGTTCCAGAAGAAGTAGCTAAAACAAAAAATGGAGAATTAAACTACGGTGCGACTGTCGAAATTAAAAGCTCTGCTGGGCTCGGTAGTGGTATTGTTATCGGGGAAAATCTCGTTTTGTCTGTTTCTCATAACTTTATCAAAGATGTTCCAGATGGCAATAATCGTAAGGTAGCTGATAATGTTGAAAGTGATGACGATGTTTATACAATTTCTTACCAAGGCGCTCCAGACGTTAAATTCAGTAAAAATGATGTAAAACACTGGGACCGTGAAGGATTCCTCAAAGGATATAAAAATGACTTGGCAATCGTTAAGCTTCGTACACCTCTTGCAAATGCACCAGTTGAAGTGACTGACAAGCCTGCTACAACTAAGGTAGGAGATAAGGTTCATGTATTTGGCTATCCAAAAGGCGAACTTGATCCGATTCTGAATACAACTGTTGAGGACATTAATAATCACGGAGAAGGCGTTCGTGGAATTAGCTATCAAGGAAGTGAACCAGGTGCTAGTGGTGGTGGCATTTTCGATGAAAATGGGAAACTGATTGGTATTCACCAAAATGGTGTATCTGGTAAACGTAGTGGAGGTATTCTCTTCTCACCTGCTCAGCTAGAGTGGATTCAAAACTACATCAAGGGTATTGAAACAACGAAACCAGCTGGTCTAGATGCTCTCGATAAACAAGTTGAGGACAAGGAAGAAAAACCAAAAGAGGATAAACCTAAGGAAGATAAGTCAAAAGAAGAAACACCAGCAGAAAATAAGCCAGCTGAGAATAAACCAGCTGAAACAGCAACGGGAGAAACTAGCGAAGCTACTGCCGAAGTGAAAAAAGAGTGGGACTCAGTAAGCCGTGTGAAAGGGACTGTTGAAGTCGTTGAAGAAGGCGGAGTACGCTACAACAAATTGACTTCAACTGAAGCTAACGACAATGGGACCAACGAAGCGCTATTCGAAAAAGCTGGCTTAAAAGCGGATGCGGAAGGAAATGTAAGCGTTGACTTAACCTTCAAAGCAAACTCACTTCCTGCAGAAACTCGTTTCGGGGTTTATGTAAAATATAAAGATAATGACAACAACATCTTTGTAGGTTATGACAAGGGCGGTTGGTTCTGGCAATACAAAGGACCAAACGTAAACACTTGGTATAGCAAAACTCGTGTTGAAGGACCAGCTGTTGGGGAAGAAAACCACCTATCAATCGTGTACAAGAAAGATGGTCAATTAAACGCTACAAATAATGGACAAGCTCTATTCAGCACAGAAGTCGTTCCAGAAGCTGTTAAGAAAGCTTTATCAGATGTGAATAAAGTTTACCTTAAAGCAGGAACTTATTATAAAGAATTATCATCTGTATCGATCAAAGCGGATAATCAAGAAAACATTAAGCCAGAAGAAGAAACTCCGGCTGTGGATGATGGTTTACGTCGTAACGACCAAGATGTTCATTATGAAACATTACAATCAGAACAATTAAAAGCAATTATTGACACGGCGTTTCCACGTGTTAAAGAGTATGAATTAGATGGAAAAACGTTAACAGGTCAAGTTCAAAAATTAGATAAAATGTCAATCAACGGTGTATTAGTCACTCCAGAAGTTCAATACCGTAAGATTGATGACACTACTGCAGAATATGTAATGAAAGTAAGAAACGATGATGAATTCATCAATGCTGAAATCACTGTGAAATTACAATTAGTCGGCAACGAAATGCACTTCGATGTGACAAAAGTAGTGAACAAACAATGTCGAAATGGGTAAACCAGTCGACAATGTTCGCAAATTAATCCAAACCATTGAATTCCCAGGAAACACACTTGTTTCTGTTGGTTCTAACAAACAAGGTGCAAAATTCGACGGAGCTCAAATGTCTACAAACACACATAACCGTGGAGACTATCATTTAGACTTGAAAGAAGGCAAGATGAATGAATATACTTACGGCTTCATGTATGGATTTGTTTCTTCTAACGAATTAGCAGCGTCTGTTTGGAGTAACTCTCAATTTACTTATAGAGGAAATGACTTTGCACGTTTAACAACAGCGTTAGAACGTGTAGAAGGCGTAAACTACTTAGGTATTCAAAGCTCACCTTACTGGTACCAACGTGCTTATAAGAACTTAGTATTCCCAGAATACACATTAGAATTACCAAGTTCTAAAGTAGTCATTACAAAAGACTTAAACAAAGATAATGTTGTGGACTGGCAAGATGGTGCGATTGCATATCGTAATATCATGAACAATCCTAAAGGGGCAGAATCTGTTCCAGATTTAGTAGCGTATCGTATTGCGATGAACTTCGCATCTCAAGCGCAAAACCCATTCTTAATGACATTAGACGGTATTAAGAAGATTAACTTACACACAGATGGTTTAGGCCAATCAATCCTACTTAAAGGGTATGGTAGTGAAGGTCACGACTCAGGTCACTTAAACTATGCAGATATCGGTAAGAGAATCGGTGGCGTTGAAGACTTCAAGAAATTATTAGCTAGAGCAAAAGAATACGGTGCTAAAATCGGTATTCACGTAAATGCTTCTGAAACATATCCTGAATCTAAATACTTCAGCGAAGCGATTTTACGTAGAAACTCTGATGGAACATATATGTACGGTTGGAACTGGTTAGACCAAGGTATCAACATCGATGCAGAATATGATTTAGCTCATGGACGTTTGGATCGTTGGAAAGAATTAAGAGAAAAACTAGGTGCTGACTTAGACTTCATCTATGTGGACGTTTGGGGTAACGGACAATCAGGAGATAACACTGCTTGGCCAACTCACGTACTTGCTAAAGAATTAAACGCTCAAGGATGGCGTATGGCAATCGAGTGGGGCTTCGGTGCGGAATATGACTCAACATTCCAACACTGGGCAGCTGACTTAACTTACGGTGGATATACTCTGAAAGGGATTAACTCAAATATCACTCGATTCATCCGTAACCACCAAAAAGACTCATGGGTGGGTGACTATCCAAGCTACGGTGGTGCCGCTAACTATCCATTACTTGGTGGATATAACATGAAAGACTTCGAAGGATGGCAAGGTCGAAGCGACTACGAAGGATATATTCGTAACCTCTTCGAAAACAACATTATGACGAAGTACTTCCAACACTATAAAGTCTCTAAATGGGTGAACGGTGACCCAGTTGCGATGAGCGACAACGGTCAAAACTACAAGTGGACTCCAGAAATGGAAGTTGATTTAACAAATGACAATGGGGACGAAGTGAAAATTGTTCGTCAATCGAACGACCCTAATAGTCCAGACTACCGTAAACGTGTAACTACATTAAACGGTCGTGTAATTGAAAATGGCGGAAGCTACTTAGTACCATGGAACTGGGATGAAAATGGTAAAGCTTTAACAGGCGACAAAGAAAAGATGTACTTCTTCACGAACGAAGCTGGAACAACTGAATGGACACTTCCAGAAGATTGGACTGGAGATAAAGTATACCTTTACCGTTTAACAGACCAAGGTAAGAAAGATTTAGTCGAATTAACAGTCGGCGCAGACCGTAAGATTCAAATTACGGGAGATGCGTACCAACCATATGTACTTTACAAAGCGCCTCAAGGCAAGAAGACAATGGTATGGAGTGAAGGGCTACACATCTATGACCAAGGCTTCAACAGCGGAACATTAGATCATTGGGAAAAAACAGGTGACAGCGAACACGCTGAAATCGTGAAATCTCAAGGGGCTAACGAAATGTTACGTATTCAAGGAAACACTGAACGTGTGACATTGAAACAACGCTTAACAGACTTAAAACCAAATACAAGGTATGCTGTTTATGTAGGTGTAGATAACCGAAGCGATGCTCGTGCAGATATCACAATCCGAGTAGGAGACAAAGTGATTTCTAACTACACAAATAAATCAATTGCGAAGAACTATGTACAAGCACATGCGCATAACACACTTCCAAAGAACGCAACTGTGGATAATACAAGTTACTTCCAAAACATGTATGTATACTTCACAACAGGCGAAGATGTTTCTAATGTGACATTAGAACTTGGACGTGATGCGGATGCAGCAGCAACTTACTTCGATGAAATTCGTGTATTTGAAAACCAATCTGTAATGTACAACGAAAAACACGATACAGGAAATGGTAAATTCAAACAAGACTTTGAAGAAGTGCCTCAAGGTATCTTCCCATTCGTAGTCGGAGATGTTGAAGGCGTACAAGATAACCGTACTCACTTATCTGAAAAACACGAACCATATACTCAACGTGGATGGAATGGTAAGAAAGTCAACGATGTTATCGAAGGCAACTGGTCATTGAAGACGAACGGTTTAACAGGAAATGACAAACTCGTTTACCAAACAATTCCACAAAACTTCCGCTTCGAAGAAGGTAAGACTTATAAAGTAACCTTCGATTATGAAGCAGGTTCAAATGGAGCATACTCATTCGTTATCGGTAATGGCGAAAAATACTCGTCGCAGTAAATTAACGAAATATGACTTAGAAAAACACTTGGGAAAAATTCATCAACTCCTAAGAAAGTAAGCTTCTATGTTACTGGCGAAAAAAAGGTGGAAACACTTGGATTGGTATCTTCTCAAATGCTCGTGGTGCCGATACTAAAGGAGATACAGATAACAACGAAATCAACTTCAAAGGTTATAAAGACTTTATGTTAGATAACCTTGAAATTGAAGAAATTAAGTTAACTGGTAAGATGCTCATCGATGAAGCATACGAAAAGAATACTCCAATCGTAAATGGCAACTACAAACAAGATTCATTAAATGCTTATAAAGACGCTGTAGCAGCTTTATTAGAAGCAAACGATGATATTAGTGTGGATGATGCTAAAAGCTCTTGTAGAACGCGTTAACGAGGCTAAAGAAAAAAACTTGTGGTGAAACGTAGCTCTACAGATTGGGATGATGTTAGCGATGTAGATGCACCATATGAAAGTGATGAAGAAAGCCCATGGTATGCATTCGATAACAATACAAACTCAATCTGGCATACGCCTTATGGAGTGGACAGCTTAGGCAAACCATTAACTGTAAACTTCACTAAACCTATGGAATCTACTCGCTTTGAATATGTTCCTCGTCAACAAGGACCAAACGGACGTGTCATGAGTGGTAGCCTCACAGTGTTTGATGAAAACGATCAAGAACACCACTTTAACTTTACTGGTTGGGAAAATAATGCGAAGACTAAAAGTCATTAACTTCGATGCCCCAATCAAAGTGAAGAAAGCAATCTTCATTGGTAACGAAACTTACGGCGACCCTGGACATATTTCAGCTGCTGAATTACGCTTCATTCTTCCGGTTGAAGATGATAAACCATTAGACGAAGCTGCATATAACGCTGAAGTAGAACGTGTTCGTAAGATCGACCGTCAAGATGCTAAAGAATACTTAGCAGCTGTAGAAGCATACAAGAATGGTCTTGCAGAACATAACTTATTAACTCCAAACGGACTTAATAAATTGGTAGAAGGCTTGAAAGAAATTAAGGAAACTGAAGAGCCAACTCCGAACCCAGAGCCAACTCCGAACCCAGAGCCAACCCCAGATCCAGAACCAATTCCAGAACCTAAACCTGAAACTCCAACTTCCAGCAAGGGTGATGAAGCAGCACCAGTTGTTGACCTTCCAGAATTCACAGGTGGTGTAAATGGTGTTGAAGCCGCAATCCATGAAGTACCAGAGTTTACTGGTGGTGTGAACGCAGCTGAAGCCGCTGTCCATGAAGTACCAGAGTATACAGGTGCGATTGGAACAGCAGGTGACCAAGCCGCACCTACTGTAGAAAAACCAACTGAAGGTGTTCGTGTCTTGTCAGATAAGACTACAGGAGTTGTAGTTGCAGGACTAGCAAGAGATTTGGCTACAGATCTTAATATTAAAGTTCAAAAAGTAACAGACCAAAGTCTACAAGGTGTGAAATTTGATGCTTATGCTCTTCATTTAGTTGATAAAGATAAGCATGAGGTTCAAGCGAAGGGTGTAGTGCTCGTTCGACTTCCAGTTTCTGGTGAAGTCGCTGGAGTATACTACACTGCATCAGGTGAGGCAGTAAGCTTACAAATGGTCAAGGTACAGTTGAGTTTACAACTAGTCAGCTAGGACATTTTGCAGTAGTTTATAAACAAGTTTCTAAACCACAAACGCCATCAGTAGGAGAACCTGGTCATAAACCACAAACTCCATTAACTGACGAACCTAGAGGTCAAGTACAGACTCCATCAACAGAGAAACTGGATCATAAACCACAGGATGCAGCGGTACAAAAACTTGATCAGAAAGCAGATGATACTGCTAAATCAGAAATGAAGGAAGTAGCAGCTAAACAAGAAGCGAAGGATAAACTTCCAGAAACTGGTACTAGCAAGTCAGATCATCTCTTCTTCCTTGCCAGCCTCAGTCTAGCAATGTCTGCTCTATTTCTTGCAAAAAAGAAAAGAAGATTAAAAAAATAAAAAAAGTTTTTCAATAAAAAGAGCTTAAAACTCCACAATCATTGTAGTGGAGAAAAAGAAAACCCAGAGAGGACCCTCTAGGTCCTCTCTTTTTCTAAAGGGAAATGAGAGCGCTTACTCTTTGTGAGCGTATGAAAGGAAATAGGAAAAAATGGGAAAACATTTTTTTGAGAAACGGTGTCATTACAGTATACGTAAATTTACAATCGGCGCAGCTTCTGTTATGATTGGTGCTAGCATTTTTTTGGTGCTGGTGCGGTTCAGGCTGCTGAAACAGAAGGACCTGCAGAGACAGAAGGAACAATAACACAAGCTCAGCCTCTGGATAAACTGCCAGCAGATATAGTAGCAGCTATTGAAAAAGCAGAAGCAAGTGCTGGAACTGTAGATGGTCAACCTGCAGCGTCAGAAACTGGGAGCAACTGCAGCTGACACAACTACTCCAAAAACCAACTGAAACTCCTGCTCCTAAGGAAGAAGTAGCTTCAAAACCAGCTGCAAATCCTAAAGAGGAAGCAGCTTCTGAGGCGAAACCAGCTGTAACTCCTGCGACTAAAGATGTTGTAGATACACCAGATGTCAATCATTTAGAAAAAGCTTCTGCTACAGCCTCAAACCATGAAGCCAACACACAATACACAGCAGAAAAGGCGATTGACGGAAAACCTGACACTCGCTGGGCTACTGACCAAAACGTTGAAAAACCAACAATCGAATTTACACTTGAAAAGACAACAGTGATTAAGCATGTTGAGATTGATTGGGACCGCCGCGTTCGTGGTGAACAAAATGATCCAAATATCAAGTCATGGAATCTCTATTACGCTGGCCAGGATGATGTGAATGGTTCAGGAGTTAAAGAATGGAAGTTGGCTTATCAAAGAACAGGGAATCCTCTTCTTGATGAAAAAATTGACTTGAAAGAAGCTATCCAAGCTAAATACCTTAAACTTGAAATTACAGATTATCAAGCTGGTACAATGAACTGGAAAAATGTTGGGATTCAAGAAATTCGTGCCTACTCAAACATTCCAGACGCTAGCAAACCAACAGATATTCGCCAAGTGACAGAATTAGCTGTTGCTGAAGATGGGAAATCACTTGTTTTACCTAAATTACCAGGTCAAGTCAGCTTGATTGGTAGCAACAAACAGGGTGTTGTTGACCTAAATAACAAAATCTATAAACCCTTAACAGATCAAACTGTTAAGGTCATGGTCCAACAAGTCAAGGATACTCATACCTTCACAAAAGAATTTGAAGTCCTCATTAAAGGCTTGCATGCAGACGAAGGTGTTGGCACTAAACCAGCAGTTGCTCCAGCAGTTCAACAATGGTATGGAACTGAAGGCAAAACTTCTATTACAGCTGATACCGTGATTTCAGTTGGCGATTCTGGATTTGGTCAAGAAGCTAAATTCTATCAGACTGACCTTGAAAGTCGTGGGCTAGAAATCGCTACAGGTGATCAAACAGCTCAAAAACGGATTGAATTTAAAAAGGTTGAAGATAGGGGTTATGGTAAAGAAGGCTATGGTATCACTGTAAAAGATGGTGTTATCACTGTAGAAGCTGCAACCAACGCAGGAGCCTTTTACGCAACTCGTACTCTTCTACAAATGGGAGAAAATGATTTGCAAAACGGAGAAATCCGTGACTTCCCAAGCTTCAGTCACCGTGGCTTTATGCTAGATACAGGTCGTAAGTTTATCCCTTATGATACACTTGTAGATATTATGCTCAACATGGCTTACTACAAGATGAACGATCTTCAGTTGCACTTGAATGATAACTATATCTTCCTAGAAAAACATGTAGAGGGCAAACACCTTAGCAAACAAGAAGAACTAGATTATGTTCTCAAAAATGCTAAGACAGGCTTCCGTGTAGAAACAGATGTTGTTGGTGACAATGGTGAAAAATTAACATCAAAAGAGCACTACACCAAGGAAGAAATGCAAGAAATCATCAAGTTGGCCAAAGCTTTGCATATCAACCTTGTTCCTGAAATTGATACACCAGGTCACGCCCTTTCATTTGTTAAGGTCCGTCCAGACTTGATGTATAAAGGTCAGCTTAGTGCGAGAAAACACAATGTAGAACGCGTAGCTATGCTAGATTTGGATAACAAGTACGAAGAAACACTTGCTTTTGTCAAATCAGTCTATGATAAATTGCTCGATGGTGAAGACGCACCACTTCATGGCGTTTCTACTGTTCATATCGGTACAGATGAGTATTATGGAAATCCAGAAAGCTATCGTCGCTATGTCAACGATATGATTCAGTACATCAAAGGAAAAGGTTTAACACCACGTATTTGGGGTTCCCTCAGTGCCAAACAAGGGACTACGCCGGTCGATTGGAAAGATGTAGAAGTCGATATTTGGAGCATTGGATGGCAACGTCCAGCTGCCGCAATTGCTCAAGGTGCTAAGATTATCAATATCACAGATATTCCAACCTATAGTGTTCCAAGTGGAAGCAACAGTCAAGGTGGATATGGAGATTATGCCAACTATGAAACTCAATACAATCGCTGGACACCAAATGACTTCTCAACAGGTGGAGGACCACGTCTAGAAGCCTCTAATCCAAATATCCTTGGTGGTGGTCATGCAGTATGGAATGATAATATTGACCTCCATGAAACTGGGCTCACTTCTTACGATATCTTTAAACGCTTCTTCAAGAGTATGCAATCAACTGCAGAACGCACTTGGGGTTCAGATCGTGCAGCTAAGACCTATGCAGAACGTGTTCAACCAGCAAGTGTCTATGCACCACAATCTAACCCAGATAAGACCGTAGCTGAAGAAGACTTGTTCAAGATTAATCCTGAGACTGTCAAAGATTATCTTGCTAAGAAGGTACAAAAGACTGAAGCAGGTTTGAATTTCGAAAAAGATAGCACTATCGAAGGCCTAGTTGGTGATGCTGGACCAAGTCATGTCTTAAAATTGGATGTGACAGTGACTGGTGATGGCGAGCAAACCTTCTCAACAAGTGGAAACAACCAACTTTACCTTGCGGACAAAGATGGATACCTTGCCTATACTTTTGAACAATTCCATATTCAATTTAACAAGAAACTTGAAAAGAATAAACGCTATCAAATTTCTGTCGTAACCAAACCTCAAGTGACAGAAGTTTATGTGGACGGTGAAAAGGTTGAACGGATTGCAAATCCAGCTAATCCACGTTTGGCTCATAATAGCTTAGTCTTACCACTTGAAACAATCGGTGGCTTCAAAGGAATCTTGCATAGTGCTGAGTTGTCAAATGAAGCATTTGTAAACCCACGTTTGATTCCAAATGATCATTTTACAGTTTCTGCAACTAGTCAAGAATTACCAGGAACCAATGCAGAAGGTCCAGTCGAAAAAAGCCTTTGACAATGATCCAAATACCTTCTGGCATTCAAAATGGTCTGGTCATCAGGCTCCCATTTACAGTGGCAATGAACTTGAAAGCAGCTGAAACAGTTAATGGTTTGACCTATCTTCCACGTCCAGGTGGAGGTAATGGTGTCGTGACATCTTATGAAATCTATGCTCAAAAAGATGGTCGAAATGGTTAAAGTTGCTTCAGGAACTTGGGAAAAACAATGCCAAAGAGAAAAACAGTTAACTTTGATGCCATTGAAACCGATAAGGTAGAATTTAAAGTTCTAGCTGGTGCTGCAGGATTTGGTAGTGCTGCAGAAATTCAACTTCTGAAACCAGTTTCTACTAACAAAGGTGGAAGAGCCAGTTAGTCCAGAGAAAACCTGTGACACCAGAAAAACCTGAAACTCCAGAAAAACCTAAAGTTGGGGAAATGGGCGATGGTACAACTGAGCTTGCTGATAGCTTTGTAGCTACGAAACCTACAAGTGACGAAGCAGTTGCCGCAGCAGCTCAAAGTCAGGATTATCTCAAGAAAGAGTACAAGGTCTTCCCAACACCACAAAAAGTAACTTACGATGAAGGTGTTACGAAACTCCATAAACAAGTCAATCTTGTCATGGGCGATCAATTAGATATCTATACTCGTAACCGCTTGAAGAGTGTCCTACAAGATCATCAAATCTCATACACAAGCAGTCAAACAGCAGTGGCAGGTGCAGGTGCTACCAACATTTACCTTGGTGTTCATGGTCAAAATTCACAGGCTGAAAAAGAAGTGTCTGGCATTTCTCAAGGACTCTTTGATAAGATTGATGCCTATGCCTTGTCAATCAAGAACAATACAATCTCGATCGTCGGTAAGGATACAGATGCTGTCTTCTACGGTTTGACAACTCTCAAACACATGCTTAATGAAAGTGAAGCTCCAGTCTTGCGTAATGTGACAGTTGAAGACTTTGCTGAAATTAAGAACCGTGGCTTTATCGAAGGATACTATGGTAACCCTTGGAGCAATGCTGATCGTGCTGAGTTGATGCGTTATGGTGGTGACTTGAAGTTGACCCAATACTTCTTTGCACCAAAAGATGATCCATACCACAACAAGAAATGGCGTGAACTTTATCCAGAAGAAAAATTAGCTGAAATCCGTGAATTGGCGCGTGTCGGAAACCAAAACAAGACTCGTTATGTTTGGACCATCCACCCATTCATGAACAACCGTATCCGTTTTGGAAACGATGCTGACTACCAAAAAGACCTTGAAACTATTAAAGCTAAATTCACTCAATTGATGGATGTCGGTGTTCGTGAGTTCGGTATTCTAGCCGATGATGCTCCAAGTCCAGTTGGTGGCTACAATAGCTACAACCGCTTGATGAAGGACATGACAGATTGGTTGACTGAAAAACAAGCAACTTATGTTGGCCTTCGTAAGGAAATGATTTTCGTTCCAGGTCAATATTGGGGTAATGGACGTGAAGATGAGTTGAAATCACTCAACGAAAATCTCCCAAGTTCAGCATCAATGACCCTTACTGGTGGTAAGATTTGGGGTGAAGTGTCTGAAAGCTTCCTCTCTAACCTTAAGAATAACCTGACTGCAGGAGGTAAGACCTACCGACCAGTTTCTCTATGGGTAAACTGGCCTGTTACAGATAACTCTAAACAACACTTGATCTTGGGTGGTGGTGAGAAATTCCTTCATCCGATGTAGACCCTAGTCTCCTATCAGGTATCATGTTGAACCCAATGCAACAATCTGAACCTTCTAAGATTGCCCTCTTCTCTGCAGCTCAATATGCATGGAAACAATGGAAGTCAGAAGAAGAAGCTAAGAAAGTAAATGATATCGCCTTTAACTTTGTTGAAACAGGTAAATTTACTGACAGTGAAACATCTGTTGCCTTCCGTGAGCTTGGTAAACATATGATCAACCAAAACATGGATGGTCGTGTTGTGAAGTTGGAAGAATCTGTTGAACTTGCACCAAAATTGGCGGCCTTCATGTCTAAGTTGAAAGCTGGTCAAGATGTCGGTGCAGAGCGTGAAGGTTTGCGTGCAGAATTTGCTAAACTAAAAGCAGCAGCTCAACTTTATAAAGCATCTGGTGATGAAAAGATGCGTGCTCAAATCCACTACTGGTTGGATAATACTATTGACCAAATGGACGCCTTAAGTGCTCTTCTTGATGGTACAGAAGCTATCGAAAAGAACGATTCTGCAAAACTTTGGGATAGCTACTATAAGGGCTTGAAACTCTACGAACAATCACAAACTTATACCTTCCACTATGTAGACCATGATGAAAGAGCTGAGTTGGGTGTTCAACATATCCGTCCATTCTTGCTTGGACTTCGTGAAATCCTTGCAACAGAAGTTCAAAAAGCCTTGCATCCTGACCAAGTCATTAGTACCTTTATCACAAACCGTACCGGTGTCGAAGGTGGACTTGCTGAAGTAACTGACGGAGATTTAGGAACACATGCCCTTATCAAATCACCAAACAGCATCCAAACTGGTGACTATATTGGTTTGAAATTTAATAAGGCTGTTTCAGTTCAAAACTTGACCTTTGCAATGGGAACTCAAGCAAATCCTCGTGATACCTTTAACAATGCTAAAGTTGAGTATCTCAATGAAAATGATGAGTGGGTAACCCTTTCAGAACCAAGCTACACTGGTAATGAGCCTCTGCTTAAATTTGAAAAACCTCAACATCAACGCTAAAAGCTGTTCGCATGATTGCAACTTCAGATCGTGGAAACACTTGGTTTGCGGTAAGAGAAATCGCTGTGAACCGTCCTGTAGAAGTAAGTCGTCCTAAACAGGCAGCTACAGTGACCATCAGTCCAAATCTTATGTACAAGTACAACACAACAGTTGGTCAGATTACAGACGGACGTGATAATACTGAAGCCATGCTTGCAAATGCTGATAGAACAGACACAACTCCAGTCAATGGTTGGGTACAACTTGACTTGGGTGAAGTCAAACCTGTGACCAAGGTTCGTCTGGTTCAAGGTTCAGGAGATAAATTGGCAGAAGGTGTTCTTGAATATTCTGCAGATGGTAGCTCATGGCAAGAGTTGGATCGCTTGACTGGTGAACAAACAAAAGAAATCGAAACTCCAATTTCAGCTCGCTACGTTCGTGTTCGCAATACTAAGAACATCAACCTATGGTGGCGTATCGCTGACTTCTCAGTTGAAACACGTGCAGGCAATAGCGAATTGACTGATACAAACGTTGAAAGCTTGAAGTCAACTCCAGTTTATGACAGCCTTGGCCGTTATGATCTTCAAATTCCAAGCGGAACTAAGCTTCCAGCTAATAGCTACTTGGGTATGAAACTTGATCGTCTACACCAAGCTGAAAGCATTCAAGCACTTGGTACAGAAAATCCATCCCTTAACTTGGAATACTCTCCAAATGCCCAAGAATGGTATCCAGCTGATCAAGTGACAGATAAGTCCTTGGTACGTTATGTTCGTTTGGTTAATAAGACTGACCAAGAACAAGCAGTGACAGCAACATCTCTACTTGTTCAGACAAAAGAAGTTCAGCCAACCACACTTGATTCTACATCAATGGGAATCCACCCAACATACGGTAGAAATGACGTTCGTAAGATCAAGAACTTGGATCAATTGTTTGACGGTGTCTACAATAACTTTGTAGAGTTCTCAGACTATGCTCGTAAAGACGGTCATATCACTTTGAAACTTGGTAGCGAACGTGATATTAAGAAGATTAGAGCTTACATCCAAGACGGCACTCAAAACTATCTCCGTGATGGTAAGATTCAAGTCAGTCAAGATGGCAAGACTTGGACGGATGTTGTGACAGTTGGTGACGGCCTTGCTAATGAAACACGTGATGACTCCTTGACAGATGGCTGGACACATGATTCTAAGATGCCAGGAAATCGCTATATCGAGGGTGAACTTTCAAGCCCAGTTAAAGCCAACTATCTCCGTGTTCTATTTACAGCAGACTATGATGCTCGTTTTGTAGGCTTCACTGAGTTGGTGATCAATGATGGCGAATTCGTAAAACCAATCAATGACCCAACTGTCCAAGGAAACAGCGGTGAAAGCCAAGGCAACCTTTACACGAACCTCGTAGATGGTAAAGTTTTGACAAGCTACAAGGCTGAGAAAGAACAAGGTGAGCTTGTTTACCACTTGTCAGAACCAACAGACGCTAACCATATTCGCCTTGTTTCAAGTATTCCTCAAGGAGTTACTGCACGTGTGCTTGCTCGCACTTTGAAAGCAGATAGAGACGGAGCTTGGACAGATCTAGGAGCAATTACCTCAAGCTTCCAAACATTTGCAGTGAGAGAAAAAGCGCCATTGTTAGATGTCAAAGTTGTTTGGGAAGGTGGTAAACCTGAGTTTTACGAAATGACGACCTTCCACCAAGAGCTTCCAGAAGAACCAGAGAAACCAGCTTTAACTACAAGTAAGGGTGACGAACCAGCACCAGTAGTAGAAGTCCCAGAATTTACTGGTGGCGTAAATGGTGTTGAAGCAGCTGTTCATGAAGTTCCAGAATATACTGAAGCTATTGGCACAGCAGGTGAAGAAGCAGCACCAGTAGTAGAAGTCCCAGAATTCACAGGCGGTGTCAATGGAGCAGAAGCAGCTGTCCACGAAGTCCCAGAATATACTGGTGGTGTGAATGGTGTTGAAGCGGCTGTCCATGAAGTCCCAGAGTTCACTGGTCACGTAAATGGATCAGAAGGAACTACTCACGAAGTTCCAGAATTTACTGGAAGTGTGAATGGTTCAGCCCCAACTACACGTGAAACTCCAGCATACACAGATGAGCAGTCTCTTGTAGCTCTTGCTATGTCACAAGATAAGACCTACCAAGCACCTGCAAGTCATCCATACAAGCTCCCAGAGACAGGTACTAAAGAAAATGCTGGCCTTGCAGCCGTTGGTGTTGTAGGTGCACTTCTTGGTATGTTTGCAATGGGAAAGAAAAAAAGATGACGAATAAAGATGATGTCAAAAGCATCTAAGTCATAGAGATTGGATCAAGAGACTAATCTCGATTATAAAAAGCGGACAAAACTAGTTTTCTGATAAACAGAATCTGGTCTTGTTCGCTTTTTTATGGGATTGATAATGAATCATGAAAAAAACCAGCGATTCAATCACTGGCTGTTATACTCAATGAAAAATCAAAGAGCAAACTAGGAAGCGAGTTGCAGGTTGCTCAAAACACTGTTTTGAGGTTGTAGATGAAACTGACGAAGTCAGTAACACATATACGGCAAGACGAAGCTGACGTGGTTTGAAGAGTATTAGATAGTTCTTTTAGGAAGCTCCATTAGTAGTAGAAGTTTTTTTGTATCTGTTGTTTGAGTGCTAGAAGAAGGAACCGTCGGTTGTTCTTGTTTACTGCTAGTATCTTCTTTCTTACTTTCTGCACTGCTACTAGATTGAGTTGTTGTTTCTTCTTGTGTGTTTTCTTTTGTAGAAGTATTGTCCTTGTTTGGGAGTAGTATTCTCTTGAGGGATTCCTTTTTGAATCTCTTTTTATGACAGTTGTCTGGGTTGTCGTAGTTTCTTTTTAGAGTTATTGTTGTTATTATTGTTATTATTCATAGCATTCATGATGGTGATACTTGCAGTAATCAGCCCCAGAATACTACCGATAGTAGCAATCGTTTTTTGAAAAACAGTAAATCCTTTTTTGATGTGTTCCGTTTTAGGTTTTGATGTTCTACGATAATTAGACATAATATCTCTCCTTTACTAAAAATTCATTATACCGAAAAATCTTTAAAAAAACTTAAATGAACCTGAATTGCCTTTCTTGTCGCCTGAACTGTTTCGTGATACAATAGAAGGAGTGATTTTTAGAAAGCGTGAGAAACCATGATTTACTTTTGATAATTCGGCAACGACTAAGCCCTATCCAGAAGCACTTGAAACCTATATGCAAGTGTCTGCAAAAATTATTGGAAATCCTTCGAGTCTCCATCGTTTGGGAGACCAGTCTACCAGAATTTTAGAAGCTTCTCGTCAACAGATTGCAGATTTGATTGGCAAGAAAAAGCGAAGAAATCTTCTTTACATCTGGTGGGACTGAAGGGGATAACTGGGTTATCAAAGGGTGTGGCATTTTGAAAAAAAGCGCAATTTGGTAAACACATTATTGTGTCAGCTATTGAGCACCCAGCAGTCAAGGAGTCAGTCCCTCTGGCTCAAGACTCAAGGGTTTTGAAGTGGATTTTGCACCAGTTGATGAAAAAAGGATTTGTAGATGTAACTGCTTTTAGAAAATCTACTTCGTCCTGATACAACGCTAGTCTCTGTCATGGCAGTCAACAATGAAATCGGCTCAATCCAGCCCTATCCAAGCTATTTCAGAACTTTTAGCTGATAAACCAACCATTTCTTTCCATGTAGATGCTGTTCAGGCTTTAGCTAAGATTCCAACAGAAAAGTATTTGACTAGACCGAGTTGATTTTGCAACCTTCTCCAGTCATAAAGTTCCATGGAGTTCGTGGTGTTGGCTTTGTCTATATCAAGTCTGGTAAGAAAAATTACACCCGCTATTAACTGGTGGTGGTCAAGAGCGTGACTATCGTTCCACAACTGAGAATGTAGCAGGGATTGCAGCAACAGCCAAGGCACTACGTTTGGCTATGGAGAGATTGGACTTGTTTTCTAGCAAAAACAAGTCAGATGAAGGAAGTCATCCGTCGAGCTCTTCTTGAATATCCAGATATTTTTTTGTCTTTTTCAGGTGAGGAAGACTTTGCTCCTCATATTTCTGACCTTTGGGATTAAGGGAGTTCGTGGGGAAGTTATTGTTCATGCCTTTTGAAGACTATGATATTTTCATTTCTACAACATCAGCTTGCTCGTCCAAGGCTGGGAAACCTGCTGGGACCCTGATTGCAATGGGGCATTGAAAAAGGATAAAGCCCAGTCAGCAGTACGTCTCAGCCTAGACCTAGAAAATGACATGAGTCAAGTTGAGCAATTTTTGACTAAACTAAAATTAATTTACAATCAAACTAGAAAAAGTAAGATAGGAGAATTCATGCAGTATTCAGAAATTATGATTCGCTACGGAGAGTTATCAACCAAGGGCAAAAAAACCGGATGCGTTTCATCAATAAACTACGTAATAATATCTCAGACGTTTTGTCCATTTATCCTCAAGTCAAAGTGACAGCAGATCGCGATCGTGCCCATGCTTATCTGAAATGGGGCAGATTATGAACCAGTTGCAGAGTCACTCAAGCAAGTTTTCGGGATTCAAAACTTTTCTCCAGTATACAAGGTTGAAAAAAATCCATAGAAGTTCTTAAGTCTGCTGTGCAAGAGATTATGAAGGACATCTACAAGGAAGGGTATGACCTTTAAAAATCTCAAGCAAGCGAAGCGACCACAACTTTGAGTTAGATAGTCGTGAACTGAACCAAACTCTTGGTGGAGCAGTATTTGAAGCTATTCCCAAATGTGCAAGCACAAATGAAAAATCCTGACATCAATCTGCAGGTGGAGATTCGTGAGGAGGCGGCTTACCTTTCCTATGAAACCATTCGAGGAGCTGGTGGTTTACCGGTTGGAACTTCTGGCAAAGGCATGCTCATGTTGTCAGGTGGGATTGACTCTCCTGTTGCTGGATATCTAGCTCTAAAAACGTGGAGTGGATATCGAGGCTGTTCACTTTGCGAGTCCCTCCCTACACCAGTCCAGGTGCCCTCAAAGAAAAGCGCAGGATTTGACTCGTAAATTGACCAAGTTGGTGGCAATATCCAGTTTATCGAAGTGCCTTTTCACTGAGATTCAAGAAGAAATCAAGGCGAAGGCTCCAGAAGCTTATCTCATGACCCTGACTCGTCGCTTTATGATGCGGATTACAGACCGTATCCGTGAGGTACGAAATGGTTTGGTCATCATCAATGGGTGAAAGTCTTGGTCAAGTAGCAAGCCAAACCCTTGAAAGTATGCAGGCTATCAATGCGGTGACCAACACGCCAATTATTCGTCCAGTTGTAACTATGGATAAGCTAGAAATCATTGACATTGCGCAAGAAATTGATACCTTTTGAAATTTCTATCCAACCCGTTTTGAAGACTGTTGTACTATTTTTTTGCACCTGATCGTCCGAAGACAAATCCAAAGATTAAGAATGCAGAGCAGTATGAAAGCACGAATGGATGTCGAAGGTCTGGTTGAACGTGCAGTAGCAGGAATCATGATTACTGAAATTACGCCTCAAGCTGAGAAGGATGCAGTCGATGAGTTGATTGACGATCTCCTTTAATCAGAAAAATCCAGAGAGAGATAGAAAATAAGTAAAAAAAGTTAGTTTATTGTCTCTAAATTTGGACGGAAACTGACTTTTTTTCTATTTTTATGATATAATTAGATAAAATTTTGAATATAGAGAGTTTTCTGACAATGAATCAATCTTATTTTTTTACCTGAAAAATGCGAGAGCATAAATTAGTGGTTCCTTACACAGGTAAGGAGCGCCGGGTACGTGTTCTCCTCCCCAAAAACTATGATAAAGACACGGATAGAAGCTACCCAGTTGTGTATTTTCACGATGGACAAAACGTCTTTTATAGTAAGGAATCTTACGTTGGACATTCTTGGAAGATTATTCCTGCCATCAAGCGAAATCCAGATATCAGTCGTATGATTGTTGTGGCTATTGACAATGATGGTCTTGGTCGAATGAACGAGTATGCGGCATGGAAATTCCAAGAATCCAACATTCCTGGCCAACAATTTGGTGGTAAAGGTGTCGAGTACGCTGAGTTTGTCATGGAAGTGGTCAAACCCTTTTATCGATGAAAAACTATCGGACAAAAGTCGGACCGTAAAACACACTGCAATGGTTGGATCTTCTCTGGGTGGAAATATTACCCAGTTTATTGGCTTAGAATATCAGGATCAGATTGGGATGTTTGGGAGTTTTCTCATCAGCTAACTGGCTTCACCAAGAGGCCTTTGATCGCTATATCGAGCGTAAAAAAACTCTTACCTGACCAACGAATCTTTATCTATGTTGGAACGGAAGAAGCTGATGATACAGACAAGACCCTCATGGCTGGCAATATTAAGCAGGCCTATATCGACTCTTCCCTTCGCTATTATCATGATTTGATAGCGGGAGGAGTGCAGTTGGAAAATCTCTCACTCAAGGTTCAGGCTGGAGCCATTCACCATGAAGTGCCATGGTCAGAAAATCTTCCAGCTTGTCTACGTTTTTTGCAGAAAATTGGTAAATTAGTATAAAGGAGACAGGATATGAATATTGAACATCTTAGCCACTGGAGTGGTCATCTAACCGTGAAATGTACGTCAATCGTTACGGACACGCAGGTATCCCAGTGGTTGTCTTTGCGTCCTCAGGTGGTAGTCACAATGAATACTATGATTTTGGAATGATTGATGCATGTGCATCCTTTTATCGAGGAAGGGCCGTGTTCAGTTCTTTACACTTTCAAGTGTCGATAGTGAGAGTTGGCTTGCAACTTGGAAAAAAATAGTCATGACCAAGCTGAAATGCACCGTGCCTATGAGCGATATGTGATTGAAGAAGCCATTCCTTTTATCAAGCATAAGACAGGTTGGTTTCGACGGCATGATGACGACAGGTTGCTCTATGGGAGCCTATCATGCCCTCAACTTTTTCCTACAGCATCCAGATGTCTTTACCAAAGTGATTGCCCTCAGTGGTGTCTATGATGCACGTTTCTTTGTCGGTGATTACTACAATGATGATGCCATCTATCAAAAATTCACCAGTAGACTATATCTGGAATCAAAATGATGGTTGGTTTATTGACCGTTACCGTCAGGCTGAAATTGTGGTTTGTACTGGGACTTAGGTGCTTGGGAGCATGATGGCCTACCTTCTTACTACAAGTTAAAAAGAAGCCTTTGATCAAAAACAAATTCCTGCCTGGTTTGCAGAATGGGGACATGATGTTGCCCATGACTGGGAATGGTGGCGCAAACAAATGCCTTATTTCCTAGGTCACATGAGTCTATAAAAGGAGTCGCTTATGAATTATCTTGTAATTTCACCCTATTACCCACAAAATTTCCAACAGTTTAGTATTGAGCTAGCCAATAAAGGAATCACCGTTCTAGGGATTGGGCAAGAACCCTACGAACAACTAGATGAACCATTGCGCAATAGCCTGACTGAGTATTTCCGAGTTGATAATCTTGAAAATATTGATGAAGTTAAACGTGCAGTTGCCTTTCTTTTTCTATAAACATGGTCCAATTGACCGCATCGAATCACACAATGAATACTGGCTAGAGTTGGATGCTGCTCTTCGTGAACAATTTAATGTCTTTTGGTGCCAAACCAGACGACCTCAAAGAAAGACTAAGTTCAAGTCTGAAATGAAGAAACTCTTCAAAAAAAGCATGGAGTTCCAGTGGTTCCAGGTGCTGTCATTGAAACAGATGCAGATGTTGACAAAGCTGTGAAAGAGATTGGCCTTCCCGATGATTGCCAAACCTGACAATGGAGTGGGAGCAGCAGCAACCTTCAAACTTGAAACAGCAGATGATGTCCATCACTTTTCAAGGCAGAATGGGACCATTCAACTGTTTATTTCTTTGAAAAAAATTTGTCACCTCTAGTGAAATCTGTACCTTTGATGGTTTTGGTAGATAGAGATGGAAATATCGTCTTTTTCTACGACCTTGACTATGCCCACACACCCGCTTGATCTCATGATTTACAAGATGGACAATTCTTATTACGTTCTTAAGGAGATGGATCCAAAAACTTACGCAAGTATGGTGAGGCTATTGTCAAAGGAATTTGGCATGAAAGAACGTTTCTTCCATATCGAGTTCTTCCGTGAGGGTGATGATTATATTGCCATTGAGTACAATAACCGTCCAGCGGGTGGTTTCACCATTGATGTCTATAACTATGCCCACTCTTTTGATTTGTATAAGGGATATGCGGCTATCGTTGCAGGTGAACCATTCCCAACTTCTCACTTTGAGCCGCTATACTGTTTGGCGACATCACGCCGTGCCAATGCTAACTATGTTTATTCAGAGGACGACTTGCTTGCTAAATACAGCCAGCAGTTCAAGGTAAAGAAAATCATGCCAGTAGCCTTTGCTGAATTGCAAGGAGACTTTCTCTATATGCTAACGACACAAAGTCGTGAGGAAATGGATCAGATGATTAAGGACTTTGGTCAGCGTCAAGAATAATCAATATCAGGACTTAACAAACTCTCTTTGTTAGGTCTTTTTTGAAGAGTTGAAATAAAAGCGTTTTCCCTTGGGATTCTTTTAGAAAATCTGTTGCTAAAAGGCTTAAAAATTGATAGAATAGGGATTGTCTAAAAAATATTAAGGAGAATCTATCAATGGATTTCGCATGGGCAGTCAAATATGCCACTGAATTTTTGGGAACAGCCATCTTGATTATCTTGGGAAATGGTGCAGTTGCCAACGTTGAACTTAAAGGTACGAAAGGTCACCAAAGTGGCTGGCTCGTTATTGCTGTTGGTTACGGTATGGGGGTTATGATCCCTGCCTTGATGTTTGGTAACGTTTCTGGTAACCACATCAACCCAGCCTTCACTCTTGGTCTAGCAGTTAGCGGACTCTTCCCTTGGGCACAAGTAGTACCATATATCATTGCACAAGTCTTGGGAGCAATCTTTGGACAAGCATTAGTTGTAGCTACTCACCGTCCATACTACTTGCAAACTGAAAAAGCAAACAATATCTTGGGAACTTTCTCAACTATTTCAAATGTTGACCAAGGAACAAAAGAATCACGCTTTGCAGCAACGGTTAACGGTTTTATCAACGAGTTCGTTGGTTCATTCGTTCTCTTCTTTGCAGCACTTGGTATGACAAAGAACTTTTTTGGTGCTGAAGTGCTCCAATACATGAAACAGATGGCTAGCCAATCTGGCCAAACACTTGACTTATCACAAATCGCTGTGAAAGCACAAGTGGCACCACATACAGCTGCAGGCCTTTCTGTAGCTCACTTAGGACTAGGTTTCTTGGTTATGGCATTGGTTGCCTCTCTTGGTGGACCTACAGGACCTGGTTTGAACCCAGCTCGTGACTTTGGACCACGTCTCCTTCATGCCTTCCTTCCAAAATCAATCCTTGGTCAACACAAGGGTGATTCAAAATGGTGGTATGCTTGGGTACCAGTAGTTGCACCGATTGCAGCTGGTATTGCCGCAGTAGCACTCTTCAAATTACTTTACATGTAATCATTAAAAAAACTGGGAATTCCCAGTTTTTTTCTTGTCTACAAAAGTCGAGTTTTTAAATAGATATTCTTATACTCAATGAAAATCAAAGAGCAAACTAGGAAGCGAGCCGCAGGCTGTACTTGAGTACGGCAAGACGAAGCTGACGTGGTTTGAATTTGATTTTTGAAGAGTATTAAATCGTCAGACTTTTTTCATTTTAATGCTAAAGGTGAAAATGTGGCGAAAAATATGGTAGAATAGAGTATTAAGTAATCGTTGAAAAAGGAAGATTATGCGTAAAGAAATTGCACCCGAATTATATAATTACAATAAATTCCCTGGTCCCGAATTTCAACTGACTGGAAACAGAGTGGAAGCTGAAGATTTTGTTTTTACTCTAGTTGAAAATAGCAAGGATGCTTTTGATGCAACAGCTTTTACTCAACGCTTTTCAGAAGTACTAACCAAGTTTGATTATATTGTTGGAGACTGGAGTAATGAGCAGTTACGCTTACGGGGATTTTATAAGAATGAACGAGCTGAAGAGTCTTTAGAAAAAATTAGTCGCTTGCAAGACTACCTACTAGAGTATTGTAGCTATGGTTGTGCCTATTTTGTTCTAAAAAAATGAAGCTCTAAACGAGCACCATTTGACCAAAAGATGAGAAAAAAAGAGGAAGAAAAGGACTCTCGCAAAGGGAAAAAGACTTCTCAAAGTAAGAAAAAAAATCATACGGATAAGAGAAATAGACGCCGTTCAAAAGACCAAAAATCTCAGAAAGAAGACAAGGGGAAACGTCATTTTGTCATCCGTAAAAAGGACTAGAAAGTAAGGAGAAAAGATGAAACCGTCGATTTATAGTTTAACACGTCAAGGCATGCAAGAGTGGGTCTTGGAGCAAGGAGAAAAGAAATTCCGTGCTGATCAAATCTGGGAATGGCTTTACCGTAAACGTGTCCAGTCATTTGAAGAAATGACCAACTTGTCTAAGGATTTGATTGCCAAACTCAATGATCAATTTGTGGTAAATCCTTTGAAACAACGCATCGTGCAAGAGTCAGCCGATGGTACTGTCAAGTACCTCTTTGAGTTGCCAGATGGTATGTTGATTGAGACGGTACTGATGCGCCAGCACTACGGTTTGTCAGTTTGTGTAACCACTCAGGTAGGGTGCAATATTGGTTGTACCTTCTGTGCATCAGGCTTGATCAAGAAACAACGTGACCTCAATAATGGAGAAATCGTTGCTCAGATTATGTTGGTTCAAAAGTATTTTGACGAACGTGGACAAGATGAACGTGTTAGTCATATCGTTGTAATGGGGATTGGAGAACCATTTGATAACTACAATAATGTCTTGAACTTCATCCGTACTATCAATGATGATAAGGGAATGGCAATCGGTGCTCGTCATATCACCGTATCAACTTCTGGCTTGGCTCACAAGATTCGTGAGTTTGCCAATGAAGGAGTACAGGTTAACCTTGCTGTTTCTCTTCATGCTCCAAACAATGAACTGCGTTCAAGCATTATGAAGATTAACCGTGCCTTTCCAATTGAAAAACTCTTTGCTGCTATCGAGTATTACATCGAAACAACAAACCGTCGTGTGACTTTCGAATATATCATGCTCAATGAAGTGAACGATGGAGTTGAACAAGCACTTGAGTTGGCTGAATTGCTTAAAAATATCAAGAAATTGTCTTATGTCAACTTGATTCCTTACAACCCAGTAAGTGAGCATGACCAGTATAGCCGAAGCCCTAAAGAACGTGTCATGGCTTTCTATGATACACTCAAGAAAAAAGGTGTCAACTGTGTCGTTCGCCAGGAACATGGTACAGATATCGATGCGGCTTGTGGACAATTGCGTTCAAATACCATGAAGCGTGATCGTCAAAAAGCAGTAGCGGAAGTAAATCCATAAGATGAGTCGAAAAACATTACTAAGCTTGGGAGTGCTTTTATACAGTCTTTGTATCGTCTGTTTTTGTTTTACTCCCCAGCCTCAACTTCCTACAGGAGTGGAAACTCCAGGTATTCAAACTTTTGGACGCCTGGTTTTTCTTTTGACGCCTTTTAACTCCCTCTGGAAACTGGGTGAAGTGACTAGCCTTCTGCAGCTATTCTGGATATTTTTGCAAAACGCCTTAAATATCCTTTTACTTTTCCCACTGATTTTCCAACTTCTCTTTCTCATGCCTAGTCTAAGAAATACTAAGAAAGTGGTTTTGTTCAGTTTTCTATTGAGTCTAGGAATTGAATGCACGCAACTAGTTTTAGATTTTTTCTTTGATTTTAATCGGGTCTTTGAGATTGATGATTTGTGGACCAATACCTTGGGTGGCTATCTAGCTTGGTTCCTCTATAAACTACTACATAAAAACAAGATAAGGAATTAAAATGAGTATCTTAGAAGTTAAAAATTTAAGTCACGGTTTTGGTGACCGTGCGATTTTTGAAGATGTATCTTTCCGCCTCCTTAAAGGTGAACATATCGGCTTAGTTGGTGCCAATGGTGAAGGAAAATCAACCTTTATGAGCATCGTGACTGGTAAAATGTTACCTGATGAAGGTAAGGTGGAATGGTCTAAATATGTGACAGCTGGCTACCTAGATCAGCATGCGGTGCTTAAAGAAGGCCAAACTGTTCGTGACGTTCTTCGTACAGCTTTTGACGAATTATTCAAAGCAGAAGCACGTATCAATGATCTTTACATGGAAATGGCAGAAGAGGGTGCTGATATTGAGGCCCTGATGGAAGAAGTTGGTGAACTGCAAGATCGTTTGGAAAGTCGTGACTTTTACACATTAGATGCTAAGATTGACGAAGTGGCGCGTGCTCTTGGTGTCATGGACTTTGGGATGGATACAGACGTAACAGCCTTGTCAGGTGGACAAAGAACCAAGGTGCTTTTGGCAAAACTTCTTCTTGAAAAACCAGATATCTTGCTTCTGGACGAGCCAACCAACTATCTGGATGCCGAACATATTGACTGGCTCAAACGCTATCTTCAGAACTATGAAAATGCTTTTGTACTCATTTCACACGATATTCCTTTCCTCAACGACGTTATCAATATCGTCTATCACGTTGAAAATCAACAGTTGACACGCTATTCAGGCGATTACTACCAGTTCCAAGAAGTCTATGCCATGAAGAAATCACAGTTGGAAGCAGCCTATGAGCGTCAACAGAAAGAAATTGCGGATCTCAAGGATTTCGTAGCCCGTAATAAGGCGCGTGTTGCTACTCGTAACATGGCCATGTCTCGTCAGAAAAAAATTAGACAAGATGGATATCATCGAACTCCAAAGTGAGAAGCCAAAGCCATCCTTTGAATTTAAATCAGCTCGTACACCTGGACGCTTTATCTTCCAAGCTAAGGACTTGAAGATTGGCTACGATCGTCCCCTTACTAAACCATTAAATCTTACCTTTGAGCGCAATCAAAAGGTTGCTATCATCGGTGCCAACGGTATCGGGAAAACAACCCTCTTGAAGAGTCTTTTGGGAATTATTCCACCAATCGCTGGTGAAGTAGAACGTGGTGATTATCTAGAACTCGGCTACTTTGAACAAGAAGTGGAAGGTGGTAATCGTCAGACACCCCTGGAAGCAGTCTGGAATGCCTTTCCGGCACTCAATCAAGCAGAAGTTCGTGCAGCTCTTGCCCGCTGTGGTTTGACAACGAAGCATATCGAAAGCCAGATTCAAGTCTTGTCAGGTGGGGAACAAGCCAAGGTTCGTTTCTGTCTCCTGATGAATCGTGAGAACAATGTCCTTGTACTAGACGAGCCTACCAACCACTTGGATGTAGATGCCAAGGACGAACTCAAACGAGCTCTGAAAGAATACAAGGGTTCTATCCTTATGGTTTGTCACGAACCAGACTTTTACGAAGGCTGGATGGACCAAATCTGGGACTTCAATCAGCTGACATAAGTTGTCATAAAAAAAGCCAAGTCTGGGTGACTTGGCTTTTTGGCTAGTAATTCAAATAGTTCTCAATTTCAGATTTTTGGATTTCTTTGCCGTAGTGACAAATCGGGCAAGAAACGAAATAAGTTTTTCCGTAAGGAAAGAGTGGAATCCAGTAAAGGGTAAACTTACGTCCAGTTTCTGAAATTTCCCAAGTGTCGGTATTGTTACAGTGACCACACTCGATAGTGGTTTGAGTATGTCCTAAGACCTTTTGGTAACCTTTCGAACCCCAGAATAAAATCATTGTCTCATCTCCTTATTTTGGGGTCATCCTATTTTTTACTGAAATCGTAATCCTTAACAATTTCAATGCTGTCAATAGTGATAGCAGTAGTTGGTTTGTCTTTTTCGTCTTTTTCAGCCTTGGCAATCTTGTCAACAACATCCATACCGTCGATGACTTGACCAAAGACAGGATGCTTACCGTCTAGACTAGGATTTCCACCTTCTTTGTAGGCTTCGATAATTTTCTTTGGATAGCTACTTGTAGGGAGTTTGGCAGAAATATCCGTCGTATTTTGGTTGATGAAGAACTGGCTACCGTTTGAATTTGGTTGACCAGTATTGGCCATAGAGAGAGAACCACGAATGTTATAGAGATACGGAGAGATTTCGCTCTTGAAACCAGTTCCCTGGTCTTTAGTCTTATCCTTATCATGCCAGATGGATTCACCACCAGTACCATCCCCTTTTGGATCACCAGTCTGGACCATGAAGCCATCGATCACTCGGTGGAAGGTAACACCATTATAGTAGCCTTCTTTTGCGTGAGTTAGGAAATTTTCAACCGCAAGTGGAGCTAGCTTTGGAAAGAGTTTGATACGGATATCTCCTTGACTGGTGTGGAGAATGACTTCAGCTTCGTCTTCAGCAACTTCCTTAGAGAGTTGTGGGAAGTTAGCATTCTCATTTGTCAAGGCGTCTTTGAGATCCTTGGCAGATTGGGCAGCTGCTTTGGAACTTTCTTCAGCAGCCAAGCTAGAATCTACATAGTCATCCCTCGGAGACTACGTTGGATACTGCTACATCCAGCGAGGGCAAAAGTTGAGATTAATAGAAGTGTTGCTATTTTTTTCATGGTAATCCTTTCAAAAATCATTTCTACCATTGTACCCTAATTGAAAGTGGATTTCAAATATTCAATTGTGATCATTCCGATAGTACATACAATTTTATGGCCTTACTTACCCCATTTTGATCATTAGAATCTGTTACTTTATTTGCACAGACTTTAACATCTGTAGGAGCATTTCCCATTGCAACACCAAGTCCAGCGGTCTCTATCATTGGAATGTCGTTATAATTATCTCCAATACTCATAATTTCAGTGAGTGATAGTTGATAATAGTTGGCTAATTCTAACAGAGCTTGTTTTTTTGAGACTTGATTATGTGTGACTTCAAGATAGTTATCCTTCGAAAGGTAAAAGTCAGTTTGAGGGAAATCTATTGTTGCTAATGTCTCTTTAAGTTTCTGGATGGTAGCTGCGTTATCTATTAGTAAAAGTTTATGAATAAGATTCTTTTCTTCCTGAAGAAAATCTGCTAGTGAAGTAACTTTTGGGCTCTCTCCAGTAATCTGTGCTTCAATTTCTACCCATTTATCTAAAAGCATTTACGTACCAATTTTTTTCCAGAATAAACATTAATTGAAACTGTCGGAAATTCTTTTTGTTAAAAAAATCATGTAGTAAGAGTAATTCCTTTTTTTATTAATAGTATGCTGACTCAGAATTTTATCTCCTATACTAATGAGAGCACCATTATAACTTGCCATTGGAAAACTTGTAATCCCCAGTTCTTTCGAAATTGGCGCTATACCGAGAGGAGATCTAGCAGAAGCTAAAAACAAAAGGAATTTCACTTTGTTTCAAAAAGTGGCATAAGCTCTAGTAAATGAGAGTCTAATTGGTGATTTTGGTCTAAAATGGTACCATCGATATCACTCATGATTAATTTTATTACTGACATATGTTTCTCCTTTTTAAAAATAGAATAGTTGTTTTACCATCTAAAAGATTGTTGAATTTCTATGTCGGGTTCTTTGTCTGTAATCCAACAATCAAAAATCAGTAAGTTCGGAAAGAATATAATGAGAGTGTTTGTTTATCTTGCTAGTTTCAGCTAACAAGACGCGAATTTTACTTGTTTTAAATGCTCTTTTTTTAATTAGAACATCTTCTTGATCCTCAAAGCTAACTTGTCCGTCTGAAAGACTAGCTGCACCAAAAATGCTAAGTCAAATTTAATTCTATTCAAAGATTCGGATTCTTCTAATGAGTAATAGAAACGATTCTTTTTATGAAATCGTCCACCGATAATGTGAAAATCGACATTTTCATTTTCTCCTAAGACCAGTGCATTATCCAATGAATGGCTGAAAATAGTAACTTTTTTATCTGTTATTTTTGCTAACTCAAGTACAGTTGTTGAAACATCATAGAAAATTAATTGTGATTCAGAAATAAGTTGGGTAGCTAAATGAGCAATTTTCTCTTTTTCTTTGGAAGACTGTTCTGCTCGACCTTTATAACCAAGAATCCGTTGCTTTTGGATTGGCAATAAACCTCCGTGAGTTCGTTGCGCTCGCTTTTCCTTTGCGAGAATAGCAAAATCTCTACGGATGGTATCTTTGGAAACATGGAAATGGTCAACCATTTCTTTTGCTGATAGACTTCCTTTATCCTCTAAAAGTTTAATGATTTCTTCTAATCGTTGTTCTTGGTACATATGAATTCCCTCTTTTAATACTAATATACCTCTTTTGTAAGTGGTTGTCAATAATTGTAATGTTTTATAAGTGTTTTAAATGATTTACAAAAAAATCAACCTGACTTGGTTGATTAAAGATTCTTCTTTGGATGGCGGTCAATGATTGCTTGATGGTCTTTGAGAGCTTGTTCACCTTTTGGAGTTAGTTTATAACCGCGAATTGAAAAGTGACTAGCTAATTCCTCTTCTGAAAAATGGTCATGAAGGGCTTGATTCAAGTCAGAAGCCTTCATCTTGGAAAGTCCAGTAACCCCCTTCTTTTTTAGGATATTCTTTTTCATAGTGCTATTTAGATGATCCAGCGAATCAAAGGCAGTTTCAACAAGAGCATAGCCTTTTTCAACAAGCGTTTCTAAATGTTTTGGGGCATCGATGCCATATGTGTATTCAAAATACTTAGGAAACCAGGTTTCGGTTGTGAATGTTCCAAAGTTGATTCTCCATAGGAGGATAATATCTCCTGCCAGAAGCTTGTCTTCAAGTAATTCCATATTTCGCTTGGGAACAGGCTTGGGATTTAGTAGCCAAGCCTCTATATCACGATCAGGAGAGATGTGAGCTTAACCTGATGGTCTTTGTAAATGTTCTCTAGACTAGTATTCATAAAGTTTCTCTTTCTAATTTATCTCTATTAGTCTAACAAATTTCTAAAAAATTTAAAAATTTCATAGTCTGTCAAGTTTTTTTCTTGACACATCTCAGAATTCTGTTATAATAGAACATGTGCTAAATAGCTTAGCTATTTCACCGAACTAAAAAATAAAAGAAAAGAGATATTAAAAATGGCAGTAAAAATCCGTTTGACTCGTATGGGTTCTAAGAAAAAACCTTTCTACCGTATTAACGTTGCAGATTCACGTTCACCACGTGATGGACGTTTCATCGAAACAGTTGGAACATACAACCCACTTGTTGCTGAAAACCAAGTAACTTTGAAAGAAGACCGTATTTTGGCATGGTTGGCTGATGGAGCTCAACCTTCAGATACAGTACGTAACATCCTTTCAAAAGAAGGCGTATTGAAGAAATTCCACGATTCTAAATTCTCAAAATAAGTTTAAAGTAGGTTGACAGATGGATACGATTGAAAATCTCATTATTGCGATTGTGAAACCCTTGATTTCACAACCAGATGCCTTAACTATCAAGATTGAAGATACACCAGAATTTTTGGAGTATCATTTGGATCTTGACCAAAGCGATGTGGGTCGTGTGATTGGTCGTAAGGGTCGCACTATCTCTGCGATAAGAACGATTGTCTACTCTGTCCCAACTGAAGACAAAAAAGTAAGAATCGTTATTGACGAAAAATAAGAAAAGCGGGACGGATGTCTCGCTTTTTTGCTAGGAGCAGGATATGAAGGATTTAACAGTTAGACAATTACAAGCCTATTTGCTAGAACATTACCAGCAATCTAGAACAGAAGAAGGGCTCTTTATAAAACTAGTTGAAGAAGTTGGTGAAGTAGCCGAGGTTTTAAATGGACGTTCTGGACGAAAAGAGGGAGTTCAGGACTCAAATGAGGAACTTGCTAAAGAACTTGCTGATATTATTCATTATACGGTTGCAATCGCAGCTATCAACGATATTGATCTAACCAAGACCATTTTTGAAAAAGACAAAAAGGCTGCCATCAAGTATCACCATGAACGAGATTTGGAAGGATATTTAGAAGCGGAAGGTCAGAACTAGCTTTTTTCTCCAACTTGTGAAAATACCTAGAACGTGATAAAATAAAGGGAGAAATGTACACAGGAGATCAAATGAACTATTTTAACGTTGGAAAAATCGTCAATACACAAGGTTTGCAAGGTGAGATGAGAGTCTTATCTGTGACGGATTTTTCGGAAGAACGCTTTAAAAAAGGTGCAGAGCTAGCCTTATTTGATGAGAAGGATCAATTTGTTAGAACAGTGACTATCGCAAGTCACCGTAAGCATAAAAACTTTGATATCATCAAATTTAAGGATATGTATCACATCAATGATATCGAAAAATACAAGGGCTACAGTTTGAAGGTTGCAGAAGAAAACCTGAATGACCTGGATGAGGGTGAATTTTACTATCATGAGATTATTGGACTAGAGGTCTACGAGGGTGACAACTTGATTGGAACCATTAAGGGAAATCCTTCAACCAGGTGCCAATGATGTCTGGGTAGTTAAGCGTAAGGGGAAACGCGATCTGCTTTTACCATATATCCCACCGGTTGTCCTTAATGTAGATATTCCTAATAATCGTGTGGATGTAGAACTCTTAGAAGGGTTAGACGATGAAGATTGATATTTTAACCCTCTTTCCAGAGATGTTCTCTCCGCTAGAACATTCTATCGTTGGAAAGGCTAGAGAAAAAGGTCTTTTGGATATTCATTATCATAATTTTCGTGAATATGCTGAAAAGGCCCGTCATGTGGATGATGAACCATATGGCGGTGGTCAAGGGATGTTGCTACGAGCGCAACCGATTTTTGATGCCTTTGATGCTATTGAAAAGAAAAATCCCCGTGTCATCCTTCTTGATCCTGCAGGTAAGCAGTTTGACCAGGCTTATGCTGAAGATTTAGCCCAAGAAGAGGAACTCATCTTTATCTGTGGTCACTATGAGGGCTATGATGAACGCATTAAGACCTTGGTAACAGATGAGATTTCCCTAGGTGATTATGTTCTGACGGGTGGTGAACTAGCAGCAATGACCATGATTGATGCGACGGTTCGCTTGATACCAGAAGTAATTGGGAAGGAAACCAGTCACCAAGATGATAGCTTTTCATCTGGTCTCCTTGAATATCCTCAGTACACACGTCCTTATGATTATCGAGGCATGGTGGTTCCAGAGGTGCTTATGAGTGGACACCATGAGAAGATTCGTCAATGGCGTCTCTATGAAAGTCTCAAAAAAACTTATGAGCGTAGACCAGATTTGTTGGAACATTACGAATTAACAGCAGAAGAAGCTAAAATGTTAGCAGACATTAAAGAAAATATAAATTAAAAGGAGAAGCCTATGCAAGTCATTAAACGTGATGGACAAGTTGCCGACTTTGATCCAGATAAAATCTATCAAGCCATTCTCAAAGCTGCTCAAACAGTTTATGTTTTGACCGATGATTTACGTCAAAATCTAGCTCAGGTAACTAAGAAGGTTGTCTTGGATCTAGAAGAGGCAAAAGTGGAGCGTGCCACTATCAGCATGATTCAATCAATGGTTGAGCATCGCTTGCTTGGCGCAGGCTATATTACCATCGCTGAACACTATATCTCTTACCGTTTGCAACGTGATTTAGAGAGAAGTGGTTACGGAGAACACATTGCTGTTCACCTTCATTTTGAACAAATTCGTTAATAGAAAAGAGTGAGATGAAGAAACTCATCTCACTCTTTCTTAAATCGATTTTTTTGGGCAGTTTGGACAGTCGAGGGAACAAAACTCACTTTCTGAATATCTGGGATTCGAATAATGCGGGTCACATTTTTTGCAAAATTTTTTACGATAATTTGCTGGCGGTCCGTATCATATTTGATGATATCCCCTGTAAAACTCGTATCGGAAAAAATAATGTGGACAGCAGTTTTTTTTTTAGAAGCGCCTCTTTAATGGCACTTGTCAGGGAGTCAGCTTTTGAATGATCTGGTTCTTCTCGTCCGTTGAGAAAGCCTTGGAATTTTTGTTGAATGTAGTTAAATAAATCTTTCATCGGAGCCTCCTTTTTTTAACATTATTATATACAATTTTAAAAAAATCTACAAGATTTTACGAATAATCAAGTGAAGACAATTAAAAAGGAGAATACAATGGCAGAATTTACATTTGAAATCGAGGAACACTTACTTACGCTCTCAGAGAATGAAAAAGGTTGGACCAAGGAAATCAATCGTGTCAGCTTTAATGGAGCACCAGCAAAGTTTGACATTCGTGCTTGGAGTCCAGACCACACTAAGATGGGGAAAGGAATCACCCTCTCAAACGAGGAGTTTCAAGTGATGGTCGATGCCTTCAAAAACGAATAATCATAACCATCTATTAGTGTATTGCCCTCCAAAAAAGTTAGATAAATAATTTAAGCAGAAGGTTTGGTGCTATATTGCACAAGACTAATAGTCACAAGTATCGTAAGGAAATGGTAGACCAACAAGCTAAATTTATGAGTGAACAATTGGCAGTTGAGATTGATTTAGATAGGAGAAAACACACAAAAAAAGTCCTTAAAGCCCGCAAAAGAAAGTGAGGCTAAGGAAAAGAAAATCTCAACGACGGATCCCGAGTGTGGTTGGTTCCATAAGGGCGAACACAAGGAAGTATTTGCCTATTCTGCTCAAGTTGCTTGCGATAAGCATGGTTGGGCTTTAGCTATACAGTTGAAGCAGGAAATGTTCATGATAGTCAGGCTTTCCCTGCCCTTTTTTAAAAGTTAGAGCCATTCTCGCCACGCTATATTATTACGGACTCAGGTTACAAGACACCGGCTATTGCCCATTATTTATTAGAGCGAAACATCATTCCTGTCTTTCCTTATACTCGTCCAAAGGGAGTAAAGGGGAACTTAAGGCCTAGTAATTTTGTTTATGATGCGAGTTATGACCATTATGTTTGTCCAGAGAATCAAGTGTTAAGCTATCGCACTACCACTCGAGAAGGTTACCGTGAGTATAAGAGTAATCCCAAAGTATGTGTTAACTGCCCACTATTATCCGTTTGTACCCAAAGCAAGAATTTTCAAAAAGTAGTAACGAGACATGTCTGGAAAGATGACCTTGAATTTTGTGAGGAGATTCGTCACCAAAGAGAAATGAAAGAGCTCTATAAGAAGCGCAAAGAAACAATTGAACGGCTCTTTGGGACGCCTAAGAAATACCATAATTTGAGATACACTAGAGAGAAAGGAAAGTCACATAAATTAAAAAGCTAGAGTTCCACAATTGGGAGCCTCTAGCTTTTTTGTGGCTGAGAACTATTTTGTCTCAGACATTTGAAAGATACTCACTTAATCAGAGGAACAACTTTGTTGCCCTTGACTTGACAATTGGGTGAATTTTCTAATTATATAGATTGTAAAATTCAATTAGAAAGATAAGTTTCAAGTTCAAGTTAACTACTTGATGAGAGTCACTAGTCATGTAATATATGCCGTTAATTGACAAATTGTAACTTCAGTTATTGAAAAAGTATGACTGGACTAATATTAAAAAAATTATAGTATAATAGCAAGGAACATTTTTAAATAGTTTTTATCCATAAAACTAAAGATTCTATTACATATTAAATTACCTCATTATTTTTGAGTCATAAAATACTAATCATTGCAAGTAACTATCACAACTACCATAGGGACTTTTTTTCTGGTAAATTTAGCAATTGAAAGGGGTGTTGCCTACTGAATAGATGTAACATATTTCTCACTTAATTTAATCAAATAGAAAGGATTTTTATGGATAAAACAAAAAAATATCTCAGCTTTTTAATATTTCCACTGTTATTTTTGTTGCTGATCTTTCCGTCAGGAAAAGCGCATGCAGCAACTGATGTTACAGATAAAGTCAAAATAGAGAACTTGAAAATCAGTGTCGCATCCACTGGAAGTGAAACTGAGGGTATTTATGGTGCAAACGATACTTCTATGGGACTGAAATATTCAGGTAAGTTTAGTTTTCCGAATGTAGCAGTCAATGAAATCAAGGAAGGGGATTACTTTGTTGTAAAGGCACCAGATAACTTGAATTTGGTGGAAGATACTCTGGATTTGATTGATTCAACGTCAAACACCAAGATGGGAACGGTTCAAGCTGATAATGCTAACCATCAACTAGTGTTCACTTTTAGTGACATGGTAAAAGATAAGATAAATATTCGAGGAGACTTTGTTGCCAAAGCAAATGAGTCACTCTCAAAAGATGGGAAAACAGTTACTTATGTCCTACCTGATGGTAAAACACAGGTAATTACCTATAAGGTTAATACTTATAATAAAGTTGATGTGATAGGGGAAACGATCAGTAAGTACGGTTACAACGATCCAAGTAAGGCAAGAGCACATTTTCAGGTGAAAATTAACCGTGCTAAGCAAGATATGACTGGACATGTTGTAAAAATCACGGATGACATCTCAAAGGGGGCCTTCGCTACCTATATAGAAGGAACCTTCTTATTGAATGAAGCTGAATTTGAAACTACGAATACGAATAGTTCTGCCGTTAAAAGTACAGGTAAACGTTATGAGATTACAACAGATGAAGATGTTTATCAAGCGGATTCGGATAATAAGGCTTTGCTACGTTTTACAAATGGGAAACGTGGATTTGAGTTGCTCATGCCAACCAATATGGGAACAAAGAGCTTTTTCTTGACCTATGATTCTACCTCACCAGCAGATACTTCTACGATTAGTAACTCAGCTCAGTACTTAATCGATAATGAGCCACAGCTTATTTGGAAAAAATATGGAAATGTTGATGGGACTAAAACGGAAGCTACTTTTAATGTGAAAACTGTTAAGTCCGTTGGTGCTACTGTAGCTGCTGATATAACTGGTAAGATTAAGATCACTAAATTTGACGAAGCAGACGCGACTGTTAAATTAGATGGTGTTGTCTTTGAAATTGTAAACAAAAATAATTCATCAGAAACTTATACTGTAACAACTGATGAAAATGGTGTTGCACTTTCTCCAGCTCTTTCAGATGGTCAATACATTGTAAAAGAAAAGACCCCTAAAGCGGGTTATGTAGCGAATAGTCAAGAATTTGAAGTAGAGATAAAAGATGGAAAGGGTGTTCCTCTAAATATTTCTAACAAACGTGAAACTGTTGACTTTGAAGCAACAAAGACATGGGCCAATGGGAAAGCAACGGATTATAAAGAAGTTAAACTTGCTTTATATGTCCATAAAGAAGGACAAACTGTTGCAGATTCAAAACGTGTTTCAGGAAACTACACTCCGGAAGTAACTCAAGCAAATGGTGTTTATACTTACAAGTGGAAAAATCAGCTTCCAGGGCATGATGTTGATGGAAACAAACTAATTTACTCTGTTCGTGAACTTCAAGATTCCACTGAACTTCCTTGAAAGAAGGCGCAGAAGTTGTTGTCGGTGAAAATAATTATGTTGTATCTTATGATGCAGATAAGACCCATGTAACTAATACACATACTCCAGCAGGCGCAGCAAGCGTAACTCTTGGAGCTAAGAAAGTTCTTGAAGGAAAAACTCTTGAAGCTGGAAAATACAGCTTTGAATTGAAGAAAGAAGATGGAACTGTTGTTGAAACAGCAACAAACGCAGCTGATGGAACAGTGACCTTCTCATCAATTTCATATGATGAGAGCCAAGTTGGCACTCACAAGTATACAATTTCAGAAGTTGCTGGAAGTGAACCAGGAGTCACATACGACACAACTGTTCAAGAAGTTGAAGTAAAAGTTGAAAAAGTAAGTGCAACTGAATTGAAAGCAACTGCCTCAAAAAGAAGCAAAAAGACTTGTGTTTCACAAACAAATTTACACCAGCAGGAGCACAGTGTAACTCTTGGTGCTAAGAAAGTTCTTGAAGGAAAAAGCTCTTGAAGCTGGAAAAATACAGCTTTGAATTGAAGAAAGAAGATGGGAACTGTTGTCGAAACAGTAACAAATGCAGCTGATGGAACAGTGTTACCTTCGCATCAATCTCATACGATGAGAGCAAGTTGGCACTCACAAGTATACAATTTCAGAAGTTGCTGGAAGTGAACCAGGAGTCACATACGACACAACTATTCAAGAAGTTGAAGTAAAAGTTGAAAAAGTAAGTGCAACTGAATTGAAAGCAACAGCTTCAAAAGAAGCAAAAGATCTTGTGTTTAAGAACGTTTACACTCCAGCAGGCGCAGCAAGCGTAACTCTTGGAGCTAAGAAAGTTCTTGAAGGAAAAACTCTTGAAGCTGGAAAATACAGCTTTGAATTGAAGAAAGAAGATGGAACTGTTGTTGAAACAGCAACAAACGCAGCTGATGGAACAGTGACCTTCTCACCAATTTCATATGATGAGAGCCAAGTTGGCACTCACAAGTATACAATTTCAGAAGTTGCTGGAAGTGAACCAGGAGTCACATACGACACAACTGTTCAAGAAGTTGAAGTAAAAGTTGAAAAAGTAAGTGCAACTGAATTGAAAGCAACTGCTTCAAAAGAAGCAAAAGACCTAGTCTTCACTAACAAGTACACTCCAGCCAAAACTTCAGTTTCTGTGAAGAAAGCATGGGATGATAAGGACAACCAAGATGGTAAACGTCCAACTTCAATTACAGTTAAATTGCTTGCAGACGGTCAAGATACAGGTAAGACACTTGAGCTCAATGCCGCAAACGGTTGGGCTGGAAGCTTCACAGACCTTGATACTGATAAAGGTGGTGCCTCTATCAAGTACACAGTAGTAGAAGAACCTGTTACAGGTTATACCTCTGAAGTCACAGGAGACGCTACATCAGGATTTATTATCACAAACACCTACACCCCAGAAACAGTTGATGTCACAGTTACTAAAAACTGGAATGATAATAATGACCAAGACGGTAAACGTCCATCTTCAATTACAGTTAACCTCCTAGCAGATGGTACCAAGGTTGATTCTAGGGAAATCCAAGCTGCTGCAGACGGAACTTGGACTGCTAAATTTGAAAAATTAGCAAAATATAAAGACGGTAAAGAAATCAAATATGCTGTAACAGAAGAATCTGTTGTAGGCTATAAATCTTCTATCGACAACTTTACTATTACTAATAGCCATGATCCAGAAAAAATTAATATTTCTGGAACGAAAGTTTGGAATGATAATAATGACCAAGACGGCAAACGTCCAACTAAGATTACAGTTCAAGTCCTTAAAGGAGAACAAGTAGTTGCGGAAGTGGAAGTATCAGCAGAAACTGATTGGAAGTTTGAATTTAAAGACCTTCCTAAGTATGAAAAAGGTAAAGAAATCACTTATGAGTTGAAAGAAGTTAGTGTTGAACACTATACTACAAAAGTGACTGGTAAAGATGGTAAATACACTATTACGAACACTCATACACCAGCTAAGATCAATGTCAAAGGTCAAAAGATTTGGGATGATGCTAACAACAAAGATGGCATTCGTCCAGACTCAATTGTTGTTAAGCTGTTGGCCAATGGTGTAGAAACTGGTAAAACAGCTACAGCTTCAGCAGCAAGTGGTTGGACATATGAGTTTGCAGATCTTGATCGTTATCAAGACGGTGGTAAAGAGATTGTTTATACAGTTAAAGAAGTATATGTTCCTAAAGGCTATACTTCTGAAGTAATTGGCACTAATATTGTAAATCACCACAAGCCAAAAGACCCAGAACCAAATAAACCACAGGATCCAAAACCAAATAAACCACAGGATCCAGAGCCAAACAAGCCAAAAGATCCAGAACCAGGAAAACCAGGACAAAAACCTCAACTTCCTAAAACTGGAGAAGAAGCTTCTTCAGCAACAGTAGTTACAGGACTTGCTTTGATGGTTATTACTGGTGGATTGTACTTTGTAAGCCGTAAAAACAAATAATCTCTAGATGAGACTTGATTTTCAGTTAGTTTTTATGAAGTAATTGGAAAGGAAATGAGTCTGGGACAAAAAGATTTTGATTTTAGGAATTCTTTATTATAAATTTTTAAAATCGATAGATTAGACAAAAAAAGCGAACAAGACAGTATTCTGAGTGTCAGATAACTTGTTTTGTTCGTTTTTTATATTTAAGGTTAGACTTTTGTCCCAGACTCATTTTTTATCTTGAGAAATAAGTGACGCTTTTCAATCGTTCGAGTAGGGGACGACTAATGAAACTGATCGCAATGATCTTACCAAGATCAGGAATGATAAAGGGAATGACTCCAACGGCCAGTGCTTTATCAAAAGGCATACCAGCAAGGAAGTGGAGGCTGAGAATACCACCAACAAAAGACAAGGGAATCCCCTAAGAGATTGGCAAGAAAGATACGAATATAGCTACTTTTTTTATGAATAAGGTAGGAAGTAAGTCCCAGCATAGACAAGGTCAAACCATAGATATCCAGCACTTGGTCCAACTAGAAACATGAAAACCAGCTCCGCCGCTAGCAAAGACAGGAAGTCCAACTGCCCCCAGTAAGAGATAGATTCCAACAGAGAGAACAGCTTCCCTTGGTCTAAAAACAGTAGCAATGAGTCCGATAGCAAAGTTTTGCAGAGTAAATGGTACAGGACCAATTGGGATACTAATTTGGGCTAATACTGCAATCAGAGCAGCCCCGATAGCTGGAATAGCGTAAATATGTGCTTTTTTTCATAAATAGTTAACCTCTTTTTTTAATTTATAGTAACTATTATACTGAAAGAGGTATAAATGTCAACCTATTTTTGAAAAAATTAAAGGTTACAAACTTTGTAACGGCCGATTTGAGACAAAGAAAAAGTCGACTAGAGTTTTTTCAGAACACAGATAGATCTTATCCGTAATAAAAAGATGAGCCTTTATGAAGCTTGGCTACCATATAGTGCAAAAAAATCTTAGGAATCTTGATGGGATGCTATTTTTAAGTGTTTTATAATTTGCTCTAGTAAAAGAAAAAGATTGAAGAAAAATGGTCCAAAATAGACTTTTTCTTCAATCTGATTGACCAAGATGGTCTCTTTTTGTATTAACGCATGGTTACAAACTCTTCTGAACCAGTTGGATGGATAGCGACAGTAGCATCAAAGTCTGCTTTTGTAGCGCCCATCTTAATAGCAACTGCAAAACCTTGAATCATTTCATCAACACCGTAGCCGATACCATGAAGTCCAACGACCTTTTTCGTCTGCACCAGCTGTAACGAGCTTGAAACGAGCTTCTTGACGGTGACTAGTAACTGCAGAATACATAGAAGCAAATTTTGAAGTATAAACTTTGATGTTTTCTTGTCCATACTCTTTGATAGCTTCTTCCTCAGTCAGACCGACAGTTCCGATAGCTGGGTGTGAGAAGACAACAGTTGGAATAGTAGTATAGTCCATTTTGGCATTGGTTTTACCGTTGAAAAGTCTTTCGGATAGGGTACGTCCAGCCTTGATAGCAACAGGAGTCAGTTCTTTTCACCTGTCACATCGCCAAGAGCATAGATACCGTCAACGACTGTGTTTTGGTATTCGTCAACTTGGATGAAACCACGTTTATTGAGAGTAACGCCTGCCTTTTCTAGCTGGAGTCCTTCAACGTTTGGACGGCGGCCAGTTGCCCAGATAACTTGACTGGCAGTATGAGTGCTACCATCTTCAAAATGAATGGTAATGCCTTGTTCAGTTTTTTCAAGTTTAGCAGGAACCTTATGGGTGTGGAGGTTTAATCCAGTGTTGGCCATTTCTTGAACTAGACTCTCAACAATATAGCTATCAAATCCACGAAGTGGACGCTCACGACGGACGAATAAATCAGTCTGTACACCAAGAGTATGGAGCACGCTAGCTAATTCGACGGCAATGTAACCAGCACCCAGAATAGCTACTGATTCAGGTAACTCTTCCCAAGCAAAGACATCATCAGAACTACCACCTAGTTCAGCACCAGGAATGGTAGGAATATGAGGATGTGCCCCAGTTGCAATCACGATGTGCTTAGCTCGGATCAACTCTCCATTGACACTAACAGTATGAGCATTAACGAACTCGGCGCGTCCTTCAATAAAATCAACCCCGTTACGCTTGAAGCTTCCACCATAAGAAGAGCGAGCACGATCAATGTAGGCTTCACGATTTTTACGAAGCGTTGCATAATCAAATTCATTACCAGTACTTGTGAAACCATAGTCAGGTCCATATTTATGGATACTCTCTGCGATTTGGGCTCCCATACCACATAATTTTTCTTAGGAACGCAGCCAATATTGACACAGGTTCCACCTAATTTCTTTTTCCTCAATAACTGCCGCTTTAGCACCATGCTCACCAGCACGATTCATGGTAGCAATACCCCCGCTACCTCCTCCAATGGCGATAATATCGTATTCTCTCATAGAAAGCTCCTTTGTTGTTTTCTAGTCATATTCTATCTTTTTTTGAAGGTCAATGCAAAAAAATCTGCTACGTTTAAAATTTTTTTAAGAAAAATGCTTGCAAAAAAATAAAAAAAGAAAGTGTATTATATAACTAATACAACAATAAAAAGATTTAGCAAATGTTTTTGGATAATGAGAAATAAATTGTCCATTTTTAGGATGTATGCTATAATCTTAACATATATATTTATAAAAGGGGTATTGCTATGAAAAGAAAGTCAAAAGCTAAGAAATGGCCTTTATTTACTGCTATTGGAGTGGCGTCAGTACTTGTAGTGGGAGCAGCAGCTGTTCTTCTATTGAGACAACCAAATCAAGCTGCAGCAAAAGATGAAACTGCTAAGATTGTCCTTGCCAAAGAGGGGTCTGTGGCATCTTCAGTTCTTTTATCTGGTACAGTAACTGCTCAGAATGAACAATACATCTATTATGATGCAAGCAAGGGTGACTTGGATGAGGTCTTGGTTTCTGTTGGTGATCAGGTCAGCGAAGGACAGGCTCTCGTCAAGTATAGTAGCACAGAAGCCCAGGCTGCCTATGATGCTGCCAGTCGTGCTGTTGCTAAAGCTAACCGTCATATCAATGAACTGAATGAGTCTCGAAATACCGCCGCAGCAACACCTAGCCTTCCGCAAGCAGGTCTAGAAGGAGCAACTGGACAAGCGCCAGCTCAGTCATCCGGTTCTGCCACAGCTGCTATTGATTCTCAAATCAGCGATGCTCGTGATGTGCGTGCAGATGCAGAAGCGCAACTCGAAAAAGCTCAAGCCCAGTTGAATGCTGCTACGGTATTGAGTACGGTGGAGGGAACAGTTGTTGAAGTGAATCGTAACGTTTCAAAATCTCCAACAGGAAATAGTCAAGTTTTGGTTCATATCGTAAGTAACGATAACTTGCAGGTCAAGGGAGAGCTTTCTGAGTACAACCTTGCCAATCTATCTGTAGGCCAAGAAGTCACTTTCACTTCCAAGGTTTACCCAGATAAAAACTTGGAATGGTAAGATTAGCTATATTTCAAATTATCCAAAAAAATAACAGTGAAGCAAGTAGTAGCTTAGCTGCTTCAAACACAGGTTCTAAATACCCATATACAGTCGATGTAACTAGCGAAATTGGTGATTTGAAACAGGGCTTTACAGTCAGTGTCGAAGTGAAAAGCACTAGCAAAGCATTGATTGTTCCGATCACCAGCGTAGTCATGGAAGAAGATAAAAACTATGTTTGGATCCTTGATGAAAAATCAAAAAGGCCAAAAAAAGTTGAAGTTGGTTTGGGCAATGCAGATGCAGAAAAATCAAGAAATCACATCTGGTCTGACAGATGGAGCAAAAAGTCATCAGTAATCCGACAGCTTCCTTGCAAGAAGGAAAAGAGGTGAAGACTGATGAAGCAACTAATTAGCCTCAAAAAAATATCTGTCGTAGCTATCGCAATGGTGATCAAGAACTACTAGTCCTCAAGAATATTAACCTAGAAGTTCATGAGGGAGAATTTGTAGCAATCATGGGACCATCTGGTTCTGGGTAATCCACCCTCATGAATACCATCGGTATGTTAGATACACCTACAAGTGGTCAGTATTTTTCTAGATGGAAAAAGAAGTAGCTGGTTTGGGTGAAAAACAATTAGCCAAGGTTCGAAATCAGGAAATCGGCTTCGTCTTTCAACAATTCTTTCTCTTGTCCAAGCTCAATGCTCTTCAAAAACGTAGAACTTCCCTTGATTTATGCTGGAGTTTCAGCTTCAAAAACGTCGCAAATTAGCAGAAGAGTATCTGGAAAAAGGTTGAACTGACCGAGCGTAGCCATCATTTACCTTCGGAGTTGTCAGGTGGTCAGAAGCAAAGGGTTGCCATTGCGCGTGCTTTAGTCAACAATCCTTCGATTATCTCTAGCAGACGAACCGACTGGGAGCACTTAGATACTAAAAACTGGAAATCAGATCATGCAACTCTTGGTTGAATTAAACAAAGAAGGAAAAACCATTATCATGGTTACGCATGAGCCTGAAATCGCTGCCTATGCGAAACGTCAAATCGTCATCCGAGATGGCGTCATTTCATCTGATAGTGGTCTCGTAGAAAAGGAGGAAAACTAAGATGCAGAATCTGAAATTTGCCTTTTCATCCATTATGGCCCACAAGATGCGTTCCTTCCTCACCATGATTGGGATTATTATCGGTGTATCCTCCGTTGTCGTGATTATGGCCTTAGGTGATTCCATGTCTCGTCAGGTCAATAAAAATATGACCAAGTCCCAGAAAGATATCCATGTCTTTTTCTCACCTACCAAGAGTAAGGACGGTTCCTTTACACAAAGACAATCTGCATTGACCTTGTCTGGTGGTCGAGAAGAAGATTTTGTTGAACCACCAAAACCTCAAGAAGCATGGGTCAAGGAAGCTGCTAAGCTCAAGGGAGTGGATAGCTACTATGTGACCAACTCAGCCAATGTGACCTTGACTTATAAGGATAAAAAGGTCGAACACGCTAACATGACGGGTGGGAATGTCACCTATATGGATGCGGTCGAAAATGAAATCATTGCAGGTCGTGGCCTTAGAGCGCAAGATTATAAGGATTTCGCAAGTGTGATCATCCTAGATGAAGAACTAGCCAATAGCCTTTTTGGTTCAGCAAAAGATGCTCTCAATCAGATTATTGAAGTAAACGAAATTAGTTACCGTGTTATTGGTGTTTATGCAAGTAAAGAAGCCAAGGCAGTCAAAGCCTTTGGAGTCGGAGGACTACCAATCACGACCAATATTTCCTTAGCAGCTAATTTTAACACAGATGAGATTTCAAATATTGTCTTCCGTGTCAATGATACTAGCTTAACCCAGACTTTGGGACCAGAGTTGGCAAGAAGAATGACAGAGATTGCAGGTCTTCAACAAGGGGAATATCAAGTTGCAGATGCGTCTGCAGCCTTCCAAGAAGTTCAACAACTCTTTGGCTTCATAACAACGATTATTAGTGCCATTGCAGGGATTTCCCTTTTTGTCGGTGGTACTGGTGTTATGAACATTATGCTTGTTTCGGTGACAGAGCGTACTCGTGAGATTGGTCTACGTAAAGCACTAGGAGCAACACGGGCTAATATTCTGGTTCAGTTTTTGATTGAATCCATGATTTTTAACCTTGTTAGGAGGGGTCATCGGTCTTGTGCTGGCTGCAGGGGTGACTATGCTTGCAGGTGTCCTTCTTCAAAACATGATTGCAGGAATCGAAGTTGGCGTATCCATCCCAATCGCTCTCTTTAGTTTAGCTGTCTCAGCTGGCATCGGTATGATATTCGGTGTTCTACCAGCCAATAAGGCTTCTAAACTGGATCCGATTGAAGCACTTCGATATGAATAAGATAATCAACAGGAAAAACAAGATGGACATTAGTCTATCTTGTTTTTTTGTATGGATTTCTTATCGAAAATCATTAAAAAATGTGATATAATGAAGTGTTAGAAAAAAACAGGTTTCATTTGCCTGGAAAGGAAATATTATGTCTGAAAAAGAATTTTTTTATATTACAACGCCGATTTACTATCCATCTGGTAAACTTCATATCGGTTCTGCCTACACAACCATCGCTTGTGATGTCCTAGCTCGTTACAAACGCCTCATGGGCTACGATGTCTTTTATCTGACAGGTCTGGATGAGCATGGTCAAAAGATTCAACAAAAAGCAGAAGAAGCTGGCATCACACCACAAGCCTATGTTGACGGGATGGCAGTTGGAGTTAAAGAACTCTGGAAATTGCTGGATATCTCATACGATAAATTCATCCGTACCACAGATGACTACCATGAAAAAGTAGTAGCTCAAGTCTTTTGAACGCTTTGCTTGCTCAAGATGATATCTACTTGGGTGAATACTCTGGTTGGTATTCAGTTTCAGATGAAGAATTCTTTACAGAAAGTCAACTTGCGGAAGTTTTCCGGGACGAAGCTGGAAATGTAACTGGTGGTATCGCTCCATCAGGCCACGAAGTGGAATGGGTTTCAGAAGAGTCTTATTTCCTTCGTCTCAGCAAATACCAAGATCGTTTAGTTGAATTTTTTTCAAATTCACATCCTGATTTCATCACTCCTGATGGACGTCTCAATGAAATGTTGAAAAAAACTTTATTGAGCCTGGATTGGAAGACTTTAGCTGTATCACGTACAACCTTTACATGGGTGTACCAGTTCCCATCAAATCCAAAACACGTTGTCTACGTTTGGATTGATGCTCTGCTTAACTATGCGACAGCTCTTGGTTATGGTCAAGATGAACATGGCAACTTTGACAAGTTCTGGAATGGAACAGTCTTCCACATGGTAGGAAAAGGATATTCTTCGTTTCCACTCAATCTACTGGCCAATCCTTCTCATGATGTTGGATATCAAATTGCCCTGACCGTTTGATTGGGCCCATGGTTGGTTTGTCATGAAAGACGGCAAGATGTCTAAGTCTAAAGGGAATGTCGTTTATCCCTGAAATGTTGAGTAGAGCGTTATGGTCTCGATCCACTTCGTTACTACCTCATGCGTAGCCTTCCAGTTGGTTCAGACGGAACCTTCACACCTAGAAGATTATGTAGGCCGTATCAACTATGAATTGGCAAATGACCTCGAAATCTCCTCAACCGTACGGTTTCAATGATTAACAAGTACTTTGATGGGTCAAATCCCTGCCTATGTTGAGGGTGTGACAGACTTTGACAATGCACTTGCTGACGTTGCAGAACAATCAATCGCTGACTACCATACCTACATGGAAGCAGTTGACTATCCCACGTGCGCTTGAAGCAGTCTGGACTCTTATCTCACGTACTAACAAATACATCGATGAGACAGCACCCATGGGTCTTAGCTAAGGATGAAGCACATCGTGACCAATTGGCAAGTGTTATGAGTCACTTGGCAGCTAGTCTTCGTGTCGTAGCCCACTTGATTGAGCCATTTATGATGGAAACCAGTCGTGCAGTCTTGACTCAACTTGGTCTCGCAGAAGTTTCTAGCCTTGAAAAATTTGAGTTTATCTGATTTCCTGAAAATGTCACTGTAGTTGCCAAAGGAACACCTATCTTCCCACGTCTGGATATGGAAGAAGAAATCGCCTATATCAAGGAACAAATGGAAGGTAACAAGCCAGCCATCGAAAAAAAGAATGGAATCCCAGATGAAGTTGAACTCAAACTCAAACAAGGATGAAATCAAAGTTTGAAGACTTTGACAAGGTTGAAATCCGTGTCGCAGAGGTCAAAGAAGTTTCTAAAGTGGAAGGCTCTGATAAAGTTGCTTCAATTCCGCTTGGATGCTGGAGATGGTGAAGATCGTCAAATCCTCTCTGGTATTGCAAAAATACTATCCAAACGAACAAGAATTGGTCGGCAAGAAAGTACAAATCATTGCCAACCTCAAACCACGTAAAATGATGAAAAAAATATGTCAGCCAAGGGTATGATCCTCTCAGCTGAACATGATGGCAAATTAACACTTCTAACAGTTGATCCAGCTGTACCAAACGGAAGTGTGATTGGATAAGATTTTAAAAAGGACCAGTTTGAGCTGGTTCTTTTCTTTTAGTGAGATAGCTAGTTGATAAAAGTGTCATTCTGCATTTATAATGAAGAAAAAAACGGAGGAAGATGCCATGAAATACATTTCCATTTGGTCAAGAGAAAAGAGAATTATCAGAAATCGTCCTAGGCATGATGCGAATCAGTGACAAGTCGGTCAAAGAAAGTGGAAGAGTTGGTTGAGACAGCCCTATCTGTCGGGAATCAATGCCTTTGACTTGGCAGATATCTATGGTCGTGGTCGTTGCGAAGAATTACTGGGTCAAGTGTTAAACACATCGTCCCTGACTTTGCGAGAAAAGATGTGGATTCAGTCCAAGTGTGGTATTCGCATTGAAGAATTTACCTATTTTGATTTTTTTCAAAAGATTATATTTTTAGAGTCAGTAGATGGGATTCTACAAACGATTGCAGGTTGATTATCTAGATAGCTTGCTTCTCCATCGTCCGGATGCTTTGATGGAAGCTGACCAAGTAGTCAGAGCCTTTGATATCCTTCACAAATCAGGTAAAGGTTCGAGACTTTTGGTGTATCCAATCAAAAATCCTATGATGATGGAATTACTGAAGAAAGAGGTCAAACAGCCTCTAATCGATCAATCAGTTACAACTAAGTGCAGCTTTCACGCCAGGTTTTGAAGCAGGCTTTCCATGTCAATATGGAAGGGTGACAAGGCAGCTGTGCGTGATGGTAGCGTCTTTGAATACTGCAAATTAAACGACATGGTTATTCAAGCCTGGTCAGTCTTGCAGTTTCGGATATTTCAAAGGGAATTTTGTCAGCAATGAGAAGTTCCAACAACTAAACCAAGTCCTAAATCGATTAGCCTTAAAAATACGGTGTGAGCCCATCAGCTATTGCTATCGCTTGGGTGTTACGCTATCCAGCTAAGATGCAGGCAGTAGTGGGAACAACTAACCCTAAACATTTGATAGAAGCTAGCCAAGCAAGTAATGTTAACCTAACTCGAAAAAGAATGGTATGAGATTTACCTAGCAGCAGGGAATGATTTGCCGTAGAGGTGAATTGCATTTAAGAAACTCACAGTCAAAAAAAGCCGTTGGAAAAACGGTTTTTTTGTTATAATTAAATTAAGATTCATAGATAACAAAGGAGAAAAAAACATGACATTTGAAGAAATCTTTGCCAGGACTAAAGGCTAAGAAAAAAATATGTACGTACTGGCTGGGGTGGGAGCTGAGAAACTATGTCCAGACTTTTTGATACCATCGAACAAAAACGGGGTCGCTCTTGAAGTGACACCCTATTTCCTCATCAACGTATCTGGTGAAGGAGAAGGTTTTTCTATGTGGAGTCCGACACCATGTGATGTCCTAGCGACGGATTGGGTGGAAGTCAATGACTAAACGTGTCTTAGTTACGGGCGTTAGTTCAGGGATTGGTCTGGCTCAAGCTCGACTCTTTTTAGAAAAAGGTTATCAGGTTTTCGGAGTGGATCAGGGTGAAAATCCTGACTTACAAGGCGACTTTCACTTTTTACAACGTGATTTAACACTTGACTTGGAACCAATTTTTGATTGGTGCCCTGAAGTTGATATTCTTTGTAATACGGCAGGTGTATTTGGATGATTACAAGCCCTTACTAGAACAATCTTCCCCAGAAATTCAAGAGATTTTTGAAATCAATTACGTAACTCCAGTAGAGTTGACCCGCTATTATTTGACACACATGCTGAAACATAAACATGGGATTATCATCAATATGTGTTCCATCGCTTCAAATCTAGCAGGCGGTGGTGGTCACGCCTATACCTCTTCTAAACATGCCTTGGCTGGATTTACCAAGCAATTAGCTCTGGACTATGCAGAAGCAGGTATCCAGGTCTTTGGAATCGCACCAGGTGCAGTTAAGACGGGTATGACGGCAGCTGATTTTGAACCAGGTGGTTTGGCGGACTGGGTAGCTAGTGAAACACCCATCAAACGCTGGATTGAGCCAAGTGAAAGTAGCTGAAGTTAGCCTCTTTCTTAGCAAGTGGGAAATGCAAGCTGCCATGCAGGGACAAATTCTCACTATTGATGGTGGCTGGTCTTTGAAGTAAAATAGTTGATAGTCAGTTGATATGTGGAGGTATGCTATGAAAAGAGATGAGTTTGGATTTGTATTGCCCAATCTCTACTATCATTTTTTATCAGAGTGGGAAGAGATTGACCCCTATGAAATTGGAGATACAGGTATCTGTTTGTATGCTAAGGAGGATCTAGAGGAGCGTAATGAGACTTATCAGATTGAGGAAGTAGAGCCAGATTACTTTATGATTGGACAGGAAGGAGATTTGGCTTACTTTATCAAGAAAAATTCTGATGATTGCATTTATGAAAATGACCTGGGTGCTTTAGGCTCCTTAGAAATGAAAATAGTTGCTAAAAACGTCTATGATTTTATTGACAAGGTACTTGAAAGAAGAATTGTAGAAAAAAAGTGAAGGAAGTAATCATGTTTAGAGTGCTAGAAGCAGATTCACCAATTTCAAAAAGAAGAATTTTTTTACAATTTGAGGAGATTCTTGGGAAGAAATTACCGGAGGCTATGATGGACTTTTTATCTCAAGCACAACGGTGGTCAGCCCTCAAGTAAGTGGTGTCCACGATGAACATCACCTCTTTCCTTTTCAATTCCTTTAATTCACTTGAGGAGATGAGCAAGTCTCTTACATGGTTTGACGATGAGGTGGTGCCAGCAGGGATTTAAGGCAACAGACCTTCTTCATTTCGCCTATGATCCTGGTTCTGGCAACTACGCTCTTTCTCTAAGGGAAGAAGATTATGGTAAGGTGTATTTCTATGTTCTGGAAGAAAAAAAGCTGAGATCTACGGTCAATGGCGATTCTTTTGAGGATTTTTCTAAATTCCTTTTGTTGAAGATCGAGACTAAAAAAAGGAGACGAGATGCGAAAAACACCAAGAACTTTCACTAGAGCAGATAATTGAGCAGGTGCGTGTGGACAAGTTGGCATCAGATGATTTTTTTGCCTCTATGGCAAGGGAGGATGGAGAACTGAAACTGGATAGCCTCTACTGGGTATCTGATTATCCGGATGTCGTGGAAGGCCGTGATGTCTACCCGACGGATGTAGTGGAGCAAGATCTCCAACTAGTCTACTATGGAGAGCAGTTGATTGATGTTCTTGCAGTCGCACTTGAGGAAAAAAAGCCAGATGCAAGTCTCCCAAGACTTGGTCGATGCTTTTGAATTATTATCAGCAGCATGATAGTTTTATGCCTTTTTGATTCTGACTAGCTCTCCTAGATTTATGAAGTTCCGTTACCAATAAACGTTTTCATAAGGAGTTAAGAAATGATAGATTATGAAAACATAAATGAAAGAATTACCCCTTTTAACTTGCTTGTATATGATGAGGATCCTAAAAATGTTCGAGGGTCGCTCATTTATTACCCTGATGGAGAATACAGACAGGAAGTGTTCTTCGATATTCTAGAAAATGAGGAGGGTTATGACCAGGATATTCGCTACTACAGATTGAGACGATCTTTCTAGCTCTGCGTATATGGAAAGATGAAAAAAATCTCCTGATTTACGCGGGCAGTCCTGAGATCCTAACTTTATGAAACTCAGCGCAAGTTTGACGGAGTTTTTTTGAGTTCTATTTCGCTTTTTTTCAAATTTTTTTGGAACCAAAGAAAGATGTCCTCTAGAGGAATATACTGCAGGGACAGGTGACTTGATAGAGCGTTACCTTTTCCCCGGATGTCCAAACAACAGCGAAAGAATATCTATTTCGGTAAGTTGAACTGAGAAAAAGCTTTTCTAAATAACAAAAAAAGTGAACTGGATAGGAGATAGAAATGAATGTTACAAGAACTAATCGAAGAGGTTGAAAAATAATCTTGAGTCTACGTCTCGTATTTAAACCTGATCCCTAAAAAGAATAAGAAAAACCCAAGTCACCTATCTCGAATCGCTAAATCATCTGGCCTATCTACTTTATCTGGATGGTCAAGAGGAAATGACTAAGAAATTATTGGAGAGTGTCATACAAGTCCCATTTGAAGGAAATTATAACACTTGGACCTTTGTTGATAGCTCTCTGGTTTTATTGGCCTGGATGGAAAGAGAAAGCAGAAAAATAAACTATCTGTCTATAAAAACTGCTTTTTATCTCTGTTGGAACAAGGGAGGAATCCACTCAAAAACATAAGAAGGAGAGTTCATCAGAGATTTTTTTGAATGGTGATAGCTTGGAGCAAAAAGCTTGCAAAAAAATCGAGCAAGCTTCAAGTCTTGAATCAGAAATGGAACGTCGTCTGCTATACTTGACAGATTTATTGAAGATTCACCTCTTTATTGCTGAGTCAACGTGCGAAGAGACAGATATTCAGGCAAAAAATTGAAGAGAATATGGAGATACTGAAGAAGTATATCAAGGAACATGAAATCTATAGCCTCTTTCCTTTTAAAGGATAAGGTGAGCTAGAAATCTTTGACTTTTAGAAAGAGTGGAATATGGAAATCAAAAATCACTTTGGTGTCTATGGCATTTGCTATGAGAAAGGAAAATTACTCTGCATTGAGAAAAACGAGAGGGACCTTATCAACATCGTTTTGATTTACCTGGTGGTAGTCAGGAAGCAGGTGAAGGGTTGACAGAAACCCTCAAGAGAGAAGTTTTGGAAGAGACAGGCTATACTCTTAGCAGTTCTTCAAATCCTAGGATTTATGATGTAATGGTTCAAGAAGAGGGGCAAGACTTTGCAGTACATCATATCATGGCCTTTTATGATATAGAACTTGATTTAGAACGATCTCAAAAATCCCTTCCTCATGAAGTTCTTGACGGAAGCAATGATTCAGCAAAGGCAATTTGGCTTCCTCTTGAGCAGATTACCGAAGAAAAATGTCTCCCCTTAGTATTGAAGGTGAAGGCAGAGTTACGAGGATTTCCAGAATTGGACATGACAAGCTATAATAATTGGAAGGTAAAAACATGCAAAAATCAACTAGCTCTTAGTGGCGAAAAGAATTGTTGAAAAAGTTTACCCACAACTATTTCATCATGTTGGTATGATTCGTGGCGAATATTTGGTGAGGGAGATCAGTCAAAAATATACTGCTAAAAAAAGTTGTCAGCAATTTGTAAAAGATTATCTAGAGACTATCTGCTCACTTTGTACTCAGATGAAGAAGTCTGGTATCGCTTTTTCAGAGTTAACAAATGCAGAAGCAAATTGTCTAGACGGGACTAAAGAGTATTTTTGATGAAAATCATCCCATTATTTGGATATAGAGGAACTAGGCGTTTGCTGGCGTGTCTGGATGAATTTCAGGCTGAGGCACATGTCGTTACAGAAGTTTATCAAACCAATCTCAATCTGTCTGTTATTTTTTTCCTTTTTGTCAATGATGCTGAACAGTTAAAAACAAGCTATTAGAGTATTGCGTGAACATGGTTTTACTGGAAAAAGTCGGCACAATGATTGAATTACCATCAGCTTATTTTGACTTGGACAGGATAATGGAAACTGGTATTTCAAAAGATTGTAGTGGGAATGAATGATTTGACTTCTTTTTGTTTTTTTGCGACTGTGAGGAACAGTCAATGGCATGATATGGAAAGTCCCATTATGTTAGAAATGCTGAGACAGATGCAGGATAAAAGCAAGGACGAAAAAAAGATAGATTTCGCCGTGGCAGGATATCTGAATGCTTCTTTTCATGCAAAGAATGAATCAGATGGATATCAAATGCATGATCCACTACAGTTCTATTCCAGAGATTTTTTTGATTTAAAAATTGACCATCCAGACCATCTCAAACGTGTAAAAGAAGAAAGTAAAAAAATACAAAGGAGCAACCTATGACACCTCAAGAAATGTGGAATGCCTACAAGCAAATCAACCCTCTATCGGAGATGAGATAGATGCCTGGGCTTTTTGGAGTGGAACCAGACCTTTTAGCGGATCTGGTCTTTAAAGGCGAAAAAAACAGCAACAGCCTCAGCCTACGACCTCTATGCAGTAGAGGACGAACCCCTTCCCCAAGAAGGGAACCTTTTGATGTTATTTTTAGACAGTCAAGGATCAAGCTGTTTGCATCGTCGAAATTACAAAGGTTTCCGTTCAGCCTTTCCATCATGTTTTCAGCCGACCATGCCTACAAGGAAGGCGAAGGAGACAAATCTTTGGCCTATTGGCGTCAGGGTTCATGAGGACTTTTTCACCGAGTGGATGAGGAGAGCTGGACTGACTTTTACACCTGAAAGCAAGGTTGTTTTAGAAGAATTTCGCAAGGTTTATCCTCTGTAGACTACTAGAAGGAAGAAAGTTTTGGAAATAACCGTCCAAAGCTTTTTCTGACTTAAAAATATGATAAAAATAGGTATGTTTGAACTAGAGCATTTGCTCAGAAATTTAGAATAGGAGAAATATGATGCAAGCAGTAGAACATTATATTGAAAAATTTGTTCCTGAACATTATGATTTGTTTTTAGACTTGAGTCGTGAGACCAAGACTTTTTCAGGAAAAGTAACTATTACTGGTCAAGCTAAAAGTGACCGTATTTCCCTTCACCAAAAAGACCTAGAAATTACTTCTGTTGAAGTAGCAGGCCAAACTCGTCCATTTACAGTTGATAATGAAAACGAAGCCCTTCATATCGAACTTGAAGAAGCTGGTTCAGTTGAATTGGTTCTAGCATTTTCAGGTAAAATCACAGACAACATGACAGGAATCTACCCATCTTACTATACAGTTGATGGTGTTAAGAAGGAAGTTTTGTCAACTCAGTTTGAAAGTCACTTTGCTCGTGAAGCCTTCCCATGTGTGGACGAACCAGAAGCCAAAGCAACCTTTGACCTAGCTCTTCGATTTGACCAAGCAGAAGGTGAACTTGCCTTGTCTAACATGCCAGAGATTGACGTTGAAAACCGCAAGGAAACTGGTATCTGGAATTTGAGACAACTCCACGTATGTCTTCTTACTTGCTAGCTTTCGTTGCTGGTGATTTGCAAGGGGTAACTGCTAAGACAAAAAATGGTACTTTGGTAGGTGTATACTCAACCAAGGCGCATCCACTTTCAAACCTTGATTTCTCACTAGATATCGCTGTTCGTTCAATCGAGTTTTACGAAGATTACTACGGAGTCAAGTACCCAATTCCTCAATCTCTTCACATCGCCCTTCCTGACTTCTCAGCTGGTGCTATGGAAAACTGGGGTCTTGTGACTTATCGTGAAGTTTACTTGGTTGTGGATGAGAACTCAACTTTTGCCAGCCGTCAACAAGTAGCCCTCGTCATTGCCCACGAGCTTGCTCACCAATGGTTTGGTAACCTTGTGACTATGAAGTGGTGGGATGACCTCTGGCTCAATGAAAGTTTCGCGAATATGATGGAATACGTCTGTGTGGATGCCATCGAGCCAAGTTGGAATATCTTTGAAGATTTCCAAACAAGTGGAGTGCCAGCTGCTCTTAAACGTGATGCGACAGATGGCGTTCAATCTGTCCACGTTGAAGTTAGCCACCCAGATGAAATCAATACGCTCTTTGATGGTGCTATCGTTTATGCCAAAGGAAGCCGTCTCATGCACATGCTTCGTCGTTGGTTAGGAGATGCTGATTTTGCTAAAGGCTTGCATGCTTACTTTGAAACACCAATACGGAAATACCATTGGTCGTGACCTTTGGAATGCACTCGGACAAGCATCTGGTCGTGATGTAGCCGCCTTCATGGATTCTTGGTTGGAGCAACCTGGTTATCCAGTCCTTACTGCTACAGTTGAAAATGATGTGTTGAAGATTTCACAAAAACAATTCTTTATCGGTGAACATGAAGACAAGAACCGTCTTTGGGTAGTGCCACTTAACAGCAACTGGAAAGGATTTGCCAGATATACTCGAAACTGAGAGCATCGAAATTCCAGGTTATGCAGCTCTTCTTGCTGAAAACAAAGGAGCCCTTCGTCTTAACACTGAAAAATACAGCACATTACATTACAGATTATCAAGGCGACTTGCTTGATGCTGTTCTTTCAGAATTAGTAGAACTTGATAACACTAGTAAACTTCAAATCGTTCAAGAACGTCGTTTGCTAGCTGAAGCTGGTCACATTTCATACGCAGACTTGCTTCCAGTAGTGGATCAATTGGCACAAGAAGAATCTTACCTAGTTGTTGCTGCAGTTTCTCAAGTTATTACAGCCCTTGAACGCTTTCATTGATGAAGGAACAGAGGCAGAAAAAAAGCCTTTAAAAGCCCTTATTGCTAAACTGGCTCGTTACAACTATGATCGTCTTGGTTTTGAAGCTAAAGAGGGTGAATCTGATGAGGATGAATTGGTTCGTCAATTGACAATTTCTATGATGATTCGTTCAAACGACGAAGAAGCCAGTCAAGTTGCTAGCCAAATTTTCGCAGCTCACAAGGATAATCTTTCAGGACTTCCAGCAGCTATTCGTTCACAAGTTCTCATCAATGAAATGAAACACCATGAGACTAAGGAATTGGTCGCAACTTATCTCGATCTTTATACTCATGCGACAGATGCCGCCTTTAAACGCCAATTGGCAGCAGCCCTTGCTTATGCGACAGATGCAGAGAACATCCAAACACTGCTTGCAACTTGGAAGGACAAATTTGTCGTGAAACCACAGGACCTTTCAGCATGGTATCTCCAATTCCTAGGACACCAAGCAACTCAAGAAACTGTATGGGCTTGGGCGCGTGAAAACTGGGATTGGATTAAGGCTGCTCTTGGTGGAGATATGAGCTTTGATAGCTTTGTTATTCTGCCTGCCCATGTTTTAAAACAGAGCAACGCTTGGCAGAATACAAGGCCTTCTATGAACCACAACTTTCTGACCTTGCCCTTAGCCGTAATATCCGCATGGGGATTAAGGATATCGCAGCTCGCGTTGAATTGATTAAGCGTGAAAAAGCAGCAGTTGAAGCAGTTGTAGCTCAATATAGCAAAAGCTTAAAAGATTCTAGTCTAAACTAGATTACAAAAACTCAACTTTCTCTTGGAAAAAAACAAGGGAAGTTGAGTTTTTTTAAGATATTTTTGCTATAATAGGTATAATAAGGAGGAATTTTTTTGATGATCAAAAATTCTATTAGTGGAAGATGACCTAGGCCTGTCTAATTCAGTATTTGATTTCTTGGATGATTTTGCAGATGTCATGCAGGTTTTTTTGATGGAGAAGAAGGTCTTTATGAGGCTGAAAGTGGTGTTTATGATTTGATTCTATTGGACTTGATGTTGCCTGAAAAAAATGGGTTCCAAGTTTTTAAAAAGAATTGCGTGAAAAAAAGGTATTTCGACTCCTGTTCTGATCATGACAGCCAAGGAAAGTCTTGATGATAAGGGACATGGATTTGAGCTTGGGGCAGATGATTATCTGACAAAACCATTCTATCTGGAAGAACTCAAGATGCGTATTCAGGCCTTGCTTAAACGTTCTGGTAAGTTCAATGAAAATACCCTTTCCTATGGTGATTTGACTGTCAATCTCTCTACTAAATGAGGTTAAAAGTCAATGAGACTGCTGTTGAGTTATCGGGTAAAGAATTTGATCTCTTGGTCTATTTCCTCCAAAAATCAAAAATGTAATCCTACCCAAAGACCCAGATTTTTTTGACCGTTTGTAGGGGATTCGACAGTGATACCACTATCTCTGTCGTAGAGGTTTACGTATCAAAAGTTCGTAAGAAATTAAAGGGATCAGTCTTTGCTGAAAAACCTCCAAACCTTGCGTAGTGTTGGGTATATTTTTAAAAACATGTTTAATAAATTTAAAAAAAGAATTGGTATGCGGAGGATTTCAGTTATTTTATCCGTAACTTTGGAGTATTTACTCTGATTTTTCTCTGCTATGACCTTGATTATCTTGCAGGTTATGCACTCCAGTCTCTACACATCGGTGGATGAGAAGCTTCTATCTCTCAGTGGCAATCCTCAAGATGTCATCCAGTTGGCTGTCAATCGAGCAACAGATGAAGTCAAAGATCTCAATAGTCAATCCGTGACTCCATCAACGGATAAAAAAACCAACGGTCAGTTCCAATACAGAAGTGATTTTGTTGGACTCTAAATTTAAATCAACTAGTGAGCTGGAAACCGCTTTTTAGGTCTTGATAAGGGTTACATTTTTAATAAAAAGGATTTGAATCATATTCGACAACTTCATGTTCAGAATAGCTATGGGTCAGGATGAGATTTATCGAGTGATTCTGATCTGAGATGAAACATTGATTCTGTCTCGACCAATATTAAGTATGCAGCTGTTTTGATGAATACCAGTCAGCTAGAGCAAATCAGTCAAAAATCATGAGCAGTTAATCGTAGTAGTCATGGCTAGCTTCTGGATTTTTATCCATCCTTAGCTAGTCTTTATCTTGCGCGTGTCAGTGTCAAACCCTTTGCTTGAAAGTATGCAGAAAGCAGCAGAGCTTTTGTCGAAAAATGCCAGTCATGAGCTACGAACTCCACTTGCTGTTCTCCAAAAATCGTCTAGAAACTCTTTTTCAGAAAAGCCGGAAGCTACTATTATGGAATCAAGTGAGTATTGCTTCCAGTCTAGAAGAAGTTCGGAAACATGCGCTTTTTAACAACCAATCTCCTAAATTTAGCTCGTCGTGATGATGGTATCAATCCTGAACTAGGAGAGGTACAGCCAGACTTTCTTTAACACAACCTTTTACCAACTATGAGATGATCGCATCTGAAAAATAACCGTGCTTTTTCATTTTTGAAAAATCGTATTCATCGGACCATCATAACAGATAAGCTGCTTCTTAAGCAACTGATGACTATCTTGTTTGACAATGCTGTCAAGTACACTGAAGAAGAAGGAGATATTCATTTTGTAATCGCTACGACAGAGCGTAATCTCTATTTGTCAGTAGCTGATGATGGAATCGGTATTTCTGCAGTAGATAAAAAGAAAATTTTTGATCGCTTTTATCGGGTTGACAAAGCTCGTACTCGCCAAAAAGGTGGCTTTGGGCTAGGTTTATCCTTAGCAAAACAGATTGTCGATGCTCTTAAAGGAACCATCAGTGTTAAGGATAACAAACCACATGGTACGATTTTTGAAGTAAAAATCGCTATTCAAACACCATCCAAGCGTAAAAATAAATAAAAAAAGGCTGTGAATTAGAAAGCGGTAGACCAAGTATCGCTTTTCTAGTCGCAGCTCTTTAGCTATCGTAGAAAAAATAGGTCGGGACAAAAATCCCGACATTTTGAATCTAATAAAATTTCTTCTTAATCATTGAACGTTGAAAGTTTGATGCCGCTAAACCCAAAGGCAATTGCTAGGGCTAAAAGCCAGAAACTGTATTGAAACTTGAGGGCTAAAAAAAGATAAAAGCTAAACAAGGCTAAAAAGACGCAAAAAACAAGCAATGTTTACAAAGAAAAGAACTTCCTTCAAACTAGCAACGGAAGTGGTTTCTGGAAACATAGTCTTGGTATAGCGTTGTTTGAGTTTCCTCTTCTTCAAACTCATACGATTGATATTTTCTTACGGGCATGATTCTCTCCTTAACAGTACTCTTTCATTTTACCATTTTTTTCAAGAAAAAAATTATTACAGTAAGGTTACAAAAAATAATAAGTAAATTTATCATTTTTAGGGAATAGCTGATTTTGCAGAAATGTGGTATAATTTTTCTTATGGAAAAGATTATTATTACAGCAACTGCTGAAAGCATTGAACAAGTAAAAGAATTACTAGAGGCGGGAGTTGACCGCATCTATGTCGGTGAGAAAGATTTTGGACTTCGTTTGCCAAAGACTTTTTCTTATGATGAACTGAGAACCATCGCTGGTCTGGTTCATGATGCAGGTAAGGAATTGATCGTAGCGGTCAATGCTCTTATGCATCAGGATATGATGGATCGTATCAAGCCATTCTTGGACTTTTTAGAGGAAATCAAGACGGACTACATTACTGTTGGGGATGCGGGTGTCTTTTATGTTGTCAATCGCGATGGTTATTCTTTTAAAACCATCTATGACGCATCAACAATGGTAACTAGCAGCCGTCAGATCAATTTCTGGGGGCAAAAGGCTGGTGCTTCTGAAGCAGTATTGGCTCGTGAAATTCCTTCAGCTGAACTCTTTAAAATGCCAGAAATTTTGGAAATTCCTGCTGAAGTTTTGGTCTATGGAGCAAGTGTTATCCACCACTCTAAGCGTCCACTCTTGCAGAATTACTATAATTTTACTCAGATTGATGATGAAAAAACACGTCAACGCGACCTCTTCTTAGCAGAGCCTAGTGATCCAGATAGTCATTACTCTATTTTTGAAGACAATCATGGAACTCACATTTTTGCCAACAACGACCTTGATTTGATGATCAAATTGCCAGAGTTGGTAGAGCATGGTTTCACTCATTGGAAGCTAGAAGGACTTTATACTCCAGGGCAAGATTTTGTTGAGATTGCAAAACTCTTCATCCAAGCCCGTAGTTTGATTCAAGAGGAAAGCTTTACGCATGATCAAGCCTTCTTGTTGGATGAGCAAGTCCGTAAACTCCATCCAAAAAATCGTTTCCTTGACACAGGATTTTATGACTACGATCCTGACATGGTTAAATAAGAATCAAAAACCCGAAATAAAATGTTCGGGTTTTTCTGATATTTGGATGAATTTGAAGCGTATTCATGATATAATAGAAGTAGCTCTATTTGGAGGTAGATAAGTGGAAAATCTGAAAAAAATGGCAGGAATTAAGGCTGCTGAGTTCGTCAAAGATGGTATGGTTGTCGGGCTTGGAACAGGCTCAACTGCCTACTATTTCGTCGAAGAAATAGGTCGTCGTATCAAGGAAGAAGGTTTACAGATTACAGCTGTAACAACTTCTAGTGTAACCAGCAAACAGGCAGAAGGTCTTAATATTCCCCTCAAATCAATCGACCAAGTGGACTTTGTTGACCTGACAGTCGATGGTGCGGATGAAGTAGACAGTCAGTTTAATGGTATCAAAGGTGGTGGAGGAGCTCTTCTAATGGAGAAGGTTGTCGCAACTCCATCTAAAGAATATATCTGGGTTGTCGATGAGAGCAAACTGGTCGAGAAACTGGGTGCTTTTAAATTGCCTGTAGAGGTTGCTCAGTATGGTGCTGAACAAGTCTTTCGTCGATTTGAGCGAGCTGGCTATAAGCCTAGTTTCCGCGAAAAAGATGGCCAACGTTTTGTGACGGATATGCAGAACTTTATCATTGATTTAGACTTGAAAGTTATTGAAGACCCAATTGCTCTGGGACAAGAATTGGACCACGTCGTTGGTGTCGTTGAGCACGGCTTGTTTAACCAAATGGTGGATAAGGTCATCGTGGCTGGACAAAATGGCCTTCAGATTTTAACTTCAACAAAAGCAAAATAATTAAAACAATAAGGAGACACACTATGCCAAAATTTAATCGTATTCACTTGGTGGTACTGGATTCTGTAGGGATTGGTGCAGCACCAGATGCTAATAACTTTGTCAATGCAGGTGTTCCTGATGGTGCATCAGACACACTTGGGCACATTTCAAAAAAAGCTGTAGGTTTGGATGTACCAAACATGGCAAAACTTGGTCTTGGAAATATTCCTCGCGAAACACCATTGAAGACTGTTCCAGCTGAAAGCAACCCTACTGGTTATGCGACTAAGCTAGAGGAAGTTTCTCTTGGAAAAGATACCATGACCGGTCACTGGGAAATCATGGGACTTAATATCACAGAACCATTTGATACTTTCTGGAATGGATTCCCTGAAGAAATTATCACAAAAAAATTGAAGAATTTTTCAGGACGTAAGGTTATCCGTGAAGCTAACAAACCGTATTCTGGTACAGCTGTTATTGATGATTTCGGACCACGCCAAATGGAAACTGGAGAGTTAATTATCTATACTTCAGCTGACCCAGTTCTTCAAATTGCAGCCCACGAAGACATTATTCCTTTGGATGAATTGTACCGTATTTGCGAATACGCTCGTTCTATTACCCTTGAGCGCCCAGCTCTTCTAGGACGTATCATTGCCCGTCCATACGTTGGGGAGCCAGGAAACTTCACACGTACTGCCAATCGTCGTGACTTGGCTGTTTCACCATTTGCGCCAACTGTTTTGGATAAATTGAATGAAGCCGGCATTGATACTTATGCGGTTGGTAAGATTAACGATATCTTTAACGGTGCTGGTATCAACAATGACATGGGCCACAATAAATCAAACAGCCATGGTATTGATAATTTGATTAAAGCAATGAAATCTGAAGATTTTAAAGAAGGTTTCTCATTCACAAACTTGGTAGATTTCGATGCCCTTTATGGTCACCGTCGCGATCCTCATGGTTACCGTGATTGCTTGCATGAGTTTGATGAGCGCTTGCCAGAAATTATGGCAGCCATGAGAGAAGATGATTTACTTTTGATTACTGCCGACCATGGGAACGACCCAACCTATGCTGGTACTGACCATACGCGTGAATACATTCCACTTTTGGTTTACAGTCCATCCTTCAAAGGAAGTGGTCTAATTCCAGTTGGAAACTTCGCTGATATCTCAGCAACTATTGCTGATAACTTTGGCGTTGAAACTGCCATGATTGGTAAGAGCTTCCTAGATCAATTAGTTTAAGATGACTCGCTACGCTCTTCTCGTGAGAGGGATCAATGTTGGTGGTAAGAATAAGGTAGTGATGGCTCAACTACGTCAGGAATGGGCAGAGTTGGGATTAGAAAATGTTGAAACCTACATCAATAGTGGCAATATTTTCTTTGACACAAGTATCTCGAAGACTCAACTAGTGGAGATCTTACAGGCTTTCTTTGACAAGCATTATCCATTTATCCAACATTTTTCCTTGTTAAGTCAGGAAGATTACGAAGAGGAGCTTAGAACTCTTCCGGAATGGTGGTTCCAAGAAATGGCTCGAAAGGATGTTCTCTTTTATACAGAGGGATTACATGTAGAAACAGTTGTAGAGAAAGTGAAATCTCTACAACTTCTAGATGAAGTGCTTCATTTCGGGGAACTGGGAATCTTCTGGGGCAAATTCTCAGAAGAAACCTATAGCAAAACAGCCTATCACAAGTACTTGCTAAAGATGCCTTTCTATCGTAATATTACTATTCGCAATGCAAAAACCTTTGACAAAATTGGTCAATTTTTAAAAGATTATAAAGGAGACAGAAAATGACATTATTAGCAAAAATCAATGAAACAGCTGCTTTCTTAAAAGAAAAGGGAGTAAAAGCACCAGAGTTCGGCTTGATTCTTGGATCAGGACTTGGAGAACTTGCTGAAGAAATCGAGAATCCAGTTGTAGTAGACTATGCAGATATTCCAAACTGGTGTCGTTCAACAGTAGTCGGTCACGCTGGTAAATTGGTATATGGAGAACTTTCAGGTCGCAAGGTCTTGGCTCTTCAAGGTCGTTTCCATTTCTACGAAGGAAATCCTCTCGAAGTCGTGACTTTCCCAGTACGTGTGATGAAAGTTCTCGGATGTGAAGGTGTCATTGTAACCAATGCAGCTGGTGGTATCGGCTTTGGTCCTGGTACTTTGATGGCTATCACTGACCACATCAATATGACAGGCCAAAACCCTCTAATCGGTGAAAACTTGGATGACTTCGGTCCACGATTCCCAGACATGTCAAAAGCCTACACTCCAAAATATCGTGCTACAGCTCATGCAGTTGCTGAAAAACTTGGTGTTAAACTTGATGATGGTGTTTATATCGGTGTAACTGGTCCAACGTATGAAACCCCAGCTGAAATCCGTGCATATAAGACACTTGGTGCAGATGCGGTTGGTATGTCCACTGTTCCTGAAGTTATCGTGGCAGCTCACTCTGGCTTGAAAGTTCTTGGTATTTCATGTATTACCAACTTTGCGGCTGGTTTCCAAGAGGAACTTAACCACGAAGAAGTAGTAGAAGTTACCGAACGTGTCAAAGGAGACTTCAAAGGATTGCTGAAAGCTATTCTTGCAGAATTGTAAGACTATGAGAGTACGACTCCAAAGTATGCCCTATGGACTGAGAGTGCTTCTAGCCACTTTATCATTAGGAATAGGGACGGGTCTGGTCGGAATTGCCTGTCATTATCTACTAGAAGGGGTGCAAGGGCTGGCCTTTGGCCAAGATAAGTCGGATTTACTCCAGCAATTTCAAGAAGCTGGAGGTCTCCGTAGATTTTTGGTCTTATGTGTGACTGGGTGCTTTGCAACTGCCTTCTGGCATATCCTGCAAAAGCGTTATAAGATTCTGTCTATTCGCCAGCAAATTGACTTAGCTGGAGACAGGGAACCAGCGCCCTTAGCCCACCTCCTTCATGCAGGGATGCAGGTTGCGATTGTCGGAGCAGGTGCATCGGTCGGAAAAGAAGGAGCACCACGTGAGGTTGGGGCTCTTCTAGCTGGTCGATTGGGCAAAGTCTTGTCTTTGACTATCAAAGAGCAAAGAGTTTTGATTGCTTGCGGAGCAGGAGCCGGCTTAGCTGCGGTTTATCAGGTTCCCTTTGCCAGTAGCTTGTTTGTCTTTGAGACCTTGGGGGTATCTTATCGCTGGAAAAATTTTGTACTGGTCTTGTCCAGTACTTACCTAGCGGCCTGGGTATCCCAGCCTATTGTTGGCCATGGTGCTATTTATCACATGTCACTGGTTCATTGGTCAGCGAGTAGTTTCTTCCAGGCTGTCATAGTAGCTCTATTAGTTACTCCGTTGACACTTGCCTTTCGTTTTCTAGCCAGTCGGGCTAGTCGCAAACGTCGCAAGGACGAGACGATTCTTTTGGCTCTTCCTCTAGCTTTTCTAGTGCTAGCGAGCCTTGCAGTCTTTTTCCCTATCTTTATGGGAAATGGCCAGGTATTAGCCCAAGCCTTGTTGTCTAGTCAGCCGATTCCCTATCTTCCATTGACTCTCGTAGTGAAGGGGCTTCTGGTTTATCTCCTTTTACGAAATGGTACCTACGGGGGAACTCTGACACCGTCATTTACTTTAGGAATTGGAGCAGGCTATCTAGTAACTTTGATCTTTGAGGCAGTTGGTATTCATCTAGATCCAGCTCTAGGAATGTTACTTGGAGCGACGGTCTTTTTAGGGTCGACCTTACAAGCTCCCTTGACTGCCATTGCCCTAAGTCTTGGTTTTACAGGACAGAGCTGGACTTTGATTCTACCACTGACACTAGCTGCTGGTGTGTCTTATGTGATTCAAAATAGATGGGAGAATAAACAATGAGAGTGCATTTTGTCTTGCACGAAACTTTTGAAGTACCGGGTGCTTATCTAAAGTGGGCGCAGGAGCGTGGTCATCAGGTGACAATGACAAAGGTCTACGAGCGAGAAGCTCTACCTGAGACAGTGGATGAGATCGATTTTTTGATTGTCATGGGAGGACCACAATCGCCAGATGAGGATCGCACAACCTTCCCTTACTATGATCCACAAGATGAGATTGAACTAATTCAAAAAGCTATGAAGGCGGATTGCTACATCGTTGGTGTCTGTCTGGGTGCGCAGCTCATGTCAGTTGCTTATGGGGCGGAGTATGAGCATAGTCCAGAGCGTGAGATTGGGGTGTATCCTGCGAACTTAACGCCTGAAGGCCTAGCAGATCCGCATGTTGGCTTGTTTGGTGCAAACTTTGATTCAGGCCACTGGCACGGTGATATGCCGGGATTGACGGAAGATGCTGTTGTCCTTGCGACCAGTCAAGGTTGTCCACGTCAGATTATTCGCTTTAGTCCTAAACATTATGCTTTCCAAGCTCATTTGGAATTTGATTCAGAAGCGATTGACCTTCTGATTGCTGCGGATGGTGAAGAAGTTTTGGAAGAACAAAGCAAAAAATTGACCTATGTTCAAAATCCTGAGACCATTCGCGCATATGATTATCAAGAAATGAATGCAAAAGCTTTACGCATTTTTTTGGATTCATTAACAAACTAAACAAAATGAAAAGCTAGAGCATGTGTTCTAATTTGAACACGAGCGGAAAGCTTTTTTAAACAAAGAATACACACAGAAAGGATGGGTTAACCGTATTAGCTGAACTGAATACGGGCGGAGAACTGTGTAAAAAAGATAAACTGTCTAGCATCTGCGATGCGTCGTCAGTTTTCTATTTTTACTTTGTTCTCTGTCGCCTGTCCTATTAATAAAAAAGAAAGGTAGGGCGAGGTGTTCTAATTTGAACACGAGCGGAAAGCTCGAAAAATAGATAATCTGACTGAGAAATCAGGATTTCTCGTCAGATTCCTAATTTTCAGTCGCTTTCTGATCGCTCTTTGTATCATAAATTATGTCTATCCATATTGCTGCTAAGCAGGGTGAAATTGCTGATAAAATTCTTCTTCCTGGAGATCCTCTTCGTGCGAAATTTATCGCTGAGAATTTCCTTGAAGATGCTGTTTGCTTTAACGAAGTGCGTAACATGTTTGGTTACACAGGTACTTACAAAGGTCACCGTGTATCTGTTATGGGAACAGGGATGGGTATGCCCTCAATCTCTATTTATGCACGTGAATTGATCGTGGACTACGGTGTGAAAAAATTGATCCGTGTCGGAACGGCTGGTTCTTTGAATGAGGACGTTCACGTTCGTGAGTTGGTCTTGGCACAAGCAGCTGCTACCAATTCAAATATCATCCGCAACGACTGGCCTCAATACGATTTTCCTCAAATTGCTAGCTTTGATTTGCTAGATAAAGCCTACCATATTGCCAAAGACCTCGGCATGACTACTCACGTAGGAAATGTTTTGTCATCAGATGTCTTTTACTCAAACTATTTTGAAAAGAACATTGAACTTGGTAAATGGGGAGTTAAAGCTGTGGAAATGGAAGCGGCAGCCCTATACTACCTTGCAGCTCAACATCATGTTGATGCCCTTGCTATCATGACTATTTCAGATAGTTTGGTTAATCCAGATGAAGATACAACTGCAGAAGAACGTCAAAACACCTTCACTGATATGATGAAGGTTGGTTTGGAAACATTGATTGCTGACTAAAGGTAGGCTATATTCAGAATGATTTCTCTTGTTCTCAAAATGATAACCACCAACAATGAATCAATCCTGAAATAGGTAAGAATAAGGAAATTGAAGAAAGCCTAATTGTGTCAAAGGACCGAGACTAGTCAGTTTAATATCTAAATCATAATCAAATGAAGTTGGAAGCCAAGTTGACAAGAAGTCAAGGCTTTCAACTTTTTAACTTGGAAATTCCTAGGAGTACAAAATGGATAAAATTGAACAACTACAAGGTATTATTGATCAAAGTCAGAAAATTGTCTTTTTTGGTGGTGCGGGGGTTTCTACAGAGTCTAATATTCCAGATTTCGTAGTTCAGATGGTGTCTATAGTCTGAAACTAGGGCGCCATTTTACTGCTGAGCAACTTGTTTCACGCACTATGTTTGAGCGCTATCCAGAGGATTTTTTTGATTTCTACAAAAAGTATCTGGTCTATCCAGATGCCAAGCCGAATTTAGCACATGATTATCTAGCATCGTTGGAAAAAACAGGCAAATTAAAGGCGATTGTGACGCAAAATATCGATAGCCTCCATGAAATGGCAGGATCTCAGAAAGTTTTGAAACTGCATGGTAGTGCAGATCGTAATTACTGTTTGGGCTGTCATCGCTTTTATGATTTGACTGCCTTTTTGGAACTTGAAGGTCCAGTTCCCTACTGCTTAGATTGTGGCAAGGTGGTCAAACCTGACGTAACCCTTTATGAGGAAGCGCTAGATATGGATGTATTTAGTCGCGCAGCTCGAGCCATTCAGCAAGCAGATTTGTTGATCATTGGTGGAACTTCCTTAGTTGTTTACCCTGCAGCTAGCCTCATCAATTATTTTTCAGGGTCAAATCTTGTCGTTATCAACAAGTCCAGCACTCCTCAAGATAGCCAAGCTGATTTAGTTATCGAAGGGAAGATTGGAGAAGTTTTTTCTAAATTGAGACAATAAAAAACTGAAAGAAGTAGAACTATACTTCCTTCAGTTTTTTTGTATCACGAACTCAGAAACTATGAACAAGATTCTCTTCATTTCTAGGGGAATTTTATTGTTGATTTATAAATTGCTCGAGTTATTTTTAATTGTTGAATAAAAGGAAAAAAAGGAAGACTTTCTGGATGAAAAATCTTCTTTTTTTAGTCAATCAGTACATGCTGATTTTAATGAAAATGCTACTATATTGTTTACTTTTTTAAAGATCGCAAAAAACAATCAATCTCTGCTTGAGAATGGAGAATGCGCATCTTTGCAGGGTAAGTATTGTTTAAATATTGGTATCTATCCTTAGCATTTTTTGTTCGACCATCCCAGAGAATCCAACGAATAAATTCCCAGTTGAATTGCTCGGGGCATCCCTTAGCCATACTTTCTCTCACTTTTCCTCTGTATTTTAAATAGCGCTTAAAGGCTCTTAGCAAACAAGTCCAAGCAGAGAAGTTTAAAAAGATGATCTGGTCAGCTTGGTCCATTCTTTCCTCATAACAACACCAAGAGTAATTACCATCAATGACCCAGTTTTTGTTTTTGACTAGAAAAGTTTTCATTTCGTTATGCATCCAGTCACGGTCACTATCTTGCCACCCTGGCTGAAATTGGAGAGTATCTATATGAAGTTTGGGGATAGAGTAGTGCCTAGCTAGTTTTTCTGCCAGAGTAGATTTTCCTGATCCAGAATATCCAATGATAGCTATTTTCATAATAACCTCCAGAAAATGTGCACAAAAAAAGCTCCGAGGAGCTCATTTTGTATGCAGTTAAAGATTAACCAAGTTTAGCTGCAAGACGTGCTTTATCACGGCTAGCTTTGTTTTTGTGGATCAAACCTTTAGTTTCTGCTTTATCGATAGCTGAGCTGGCAGCACGGTAAAGTTCTTCAGATGGGTTTGCTTCAAAAGCTTTGATAGCAGTACGCATAGCTGATTTTTGAGCTGAGTTCTTTTCGTTTTGTTTAACGTTCAATTCAGCGCGTTTGATAGCTGATTTAATGTTTGCCAATGTTCTTACCTCCATTTTTTTACTAACTATACCATTATATCTGAAAAACTTACGTTTTGACAAGGGAAAATTATTTTTTTAAGTAAATTTCATCAATTTCGTGATTTTTTTAGATTTATGGAGAATGACCTCGGCTCGATTTCGTGTCGGTTCAATGTAATTTTGGAGATTGGTGAGGTTAATACTGGTCCAAACTTGGTGAGCAAAATCCTTGACTTCACTAAGAGGAAGTTGAGTGAAACGGTAGTAATAGTTGCCTGGATCATCTTGAGCAAAGCTAAGGAGTTTTAAGAATCGATCCAAATACCAACTTTCAATGTCTTCGACAGCGGCATCGACATAGATTGAAAAGTCAAAGAAATCAGTAATATAGAGACGGGCATTATGTGGATTTTGGAATACGTTGATTCCTTCAACAATGACAAAATCAGCAGCTTCTACTCGTTGTTTTTGACCAGGGACAATATCATAGATTTCATGGGAATAAACAGGGATATCAACATCCTGCCCATTTTTGAGTTGGTCTAGGAAATTAAGTAAAGCTTCCATGTTGTAGCTCTCAGGAAAGCCCTTGCGGTTGAGAATATCTTGCTCAATTAAGACACTGTTTGGGTATAAAAAACCATCCGTAGTAACCAGTTCAACACTTGTTCCAGGGACTATACGAGAAAGCAAAATTTGCAAGAGACGACTAGTGGTTGATTTCCCTACGGCAACACTTCCAGAAACTCCAATAATAAAGGGCTGTTTTTGGCTCTCTCTTTGAAGGAAAATGCCTTTTGAAAAGGCAAGGTCTTCTTTGGAACGTTTGTAAATCTGAATCAGATGTGCCAGTGGCAGATAGATATCAGTAACATCTTGTAGGCTAATCTGGTCATTGAAACTCTTGATTGAATCTAATTCTTCCTCGGTCAAGGGAGGAGTTGTTTTGCGATGCAAGGATTGCCAAGTTTCGCGGTTTATCTTTTCAAAATGTAAAAATTCGTTGGTCATTTGTTTTCCCCTAGATATTTTGTCTATCATACCATAAAAAGCTAAAAAAATGAAGCGGTTTCTTGAATGTGGTAAGTCAGTAGTATATACTATAAGTAGATAGAGGATGAAGTAGGAGCTGTTTTCTCCTGATTTTATCAGCTAATAAAGGGGGCTTTTTAGTTCACAACTTATAGGAGGTGTACTATGAAAATCTTAAAAAGTTATATATTGGAACTCTGTTTTATTTTAAGTTTTGCTTTACCTTTTATAAAAGGAGCCAATGCAGATAATGGTAGACGCTTTGTGGAAACCTATTACGGTTTTACTTTTTTGATGGAACATGCTATTGTGACAGCTGTCTTTATCTGTTCGCTCTTAATTGCTTTCTTACTAAAAAAACGGTGGACGAAATGGCTTGCTGCTAGTAGTTATCTATTTTTGATTTTGTGGATTGCTACAGAGGGTTATTTATTCCGCATGTCAATAGAAGATTTGATACGACTGTGGACAAGTTTGGAAATCCTAACACAAACTTATCAGTTGGGCTTTTATCTAAACATCTTATTGGGAATACTGTTGATAATTAAGTATTTGAAGGTAAAGCAATAGTAATCAAAATGCGTCTGATTTTAGACAATAAATTTGTTGTTTTATCCTGACTGTGATACCTTGTAGCTCCCAATGACTTGTCATTCGTTTCCAATAATTGATTGAGATTGAAGAATAGCGCTTTCTTTGTTAAAATCTAAGAGGGAAAACCTATAAAGGAGAACTAAGATGAAAGCTAGATTAAGAGAAAAAACGCTGGTTTTTATCAGCCTATTTGTAGTTGTTTTATGGTTATCACCAAACTGGGTGAATTTCTCCTTTTCAATAGGACCTTACTCCTATAACTGGACCACTTTTGTTCTTTTTATTTTATTGCCCCTCGTAGGTCTTGGCTACCTTGTGTTAGCTTTCTTTAAAAGAAAGTGGTGGCTCTTCTTTTTTGGTTTAGCTTGTATCTTTGCTTTTCCGATTACTATGGCAGTAGGGAGCTTTTTACTAGGTCCCTAATCCTAATCAGAACTTATATTATTTTTGAAAAAATACAATGTGATTTAAGGACTTGATACCTTTGCAAACGATTTACAAATAACTTATTTTTATGGTAAAATAGTATCATGAGTAAAATGTATTATGCAGAAAATCCAGATGCAGCCCATGATGTTCATGAGCTTAGAGTTGAGCTACTTGGGCAAAAGATGACCTTTTTGACAGATGCTGGTGTCTTTAGTAAAAAAATGATTGACTTTGGAAGTCAGTTGTTGTTAAGATGCCTTGATGTTGAAAAAGGTGAAAAAATTCTTGATGTTGGTTGTGGCTATGGTCCAATAGGCTTGTCTTTGGTCAAGGCTTATGGTGCCCAAGCAACTATGGTGGATATCAATAATCGTGCCCTGGATTTAGCCCAGCAAAATGCAGTAAAAAACAAGGTTCAAGCGACTATCTTCCAGTCTAATATTTATGAGCAGGTAGAGGGACAATTTAACCATGTCATTTCGAATCCGCCCATACGTGCAGGCAAGCAAGTAGTTCACGAAATCATCGAAAAAAGTATAGACTTTTTAGTAGATGGTGGAGATTTGACGATCGTTATCCAGAAAAAACAAGGAGCCCCAAGTGCCAAAAGTAAGATGGAAGACGTATTTGGCAATTGCGAGGTTGTAAAGAAAGATAAGGGATATTACATCCTTAGAAGTGTAAAAGAATGAGAGCAGTAGATCTAATCCAGAAAAAAAGAGACGGACAAGAACTCAGTTCCAATGAAATCCAATGGCTGATTGAAGGTTATGTTGCAGGAACTGTTCCTGATTACCAGATGTCAGCCTTTGCTATGGCTGTTTATTTCCAAGGCATGACCACTAGAGAGATTTCTGACTTAACCATGAACATGGTCAAGACAGGTCAGGAGTTTGATTTGTCTGCTATTGAAGGTATCAAGGTCGATAAACATTCCACCGGAGGAGTAGGAGATAAGGTTACCTTGATTTTAGCTCCATTAGTCGCTAGTTTTGACGTACCAGTGGCCAAGATGAGTGGTAGAGGTTTGGGGCATACCGGTGGTACTATCGATAAATTAGAATCCATCAAAGGTTTTCAGATTGAACGAAGTCAGGATGAATTTATCAAACAAGTTCAGGATATCGGGGTTTCGGTTATTGGTCAATCTGATCAACTTGTCAAAGCGGATAAACTTCTATATGCGCTTCGAGATGTAACTGCGACCGTTGATACTATTCCACTGATTGCTAGTTCGGTCATGAGTAAAAAAATTGCAGCTGGAGCTGATGCTATCTTACTTGATGTAACAGTGGGTGAAGGTGCCTTTATGAAGACAGTTGATGAGGCACGCCAACTGGCTCAAACCATGGTAAACCTTGGTAAGGCTGTAGGTCGTAAGACAGTAGCAGTTATTACTGATATGAGTCAACCTTTGGGACGTGCCATTGGTAATCGTTTAGAAATCCTAGAAGCTCTGGAAATTCTTCAAGGTAAAGGCCGTCAAGATATTAGCCACTTTATCTGTGAGTTGGCCCAGATTATGTTATCATTAGCAAATGTTGAAAAAACTATTGAGGAAGTAAGGCAACATCTTGAAAATGGGCAGGCCCTCAAGAAATTTGAAGAGATGGTTCTAGCTCAGGGTGGAGACCTAGAAGACCTCTATCGTCCAGTAAAAGTTGACCATGTAGTTGATATTCCTGCTCAAGAAGACGGACTTATCGCAGAACTTCCAGCCATGGAGTTTGGTCTTTTTGCTATGAGATTGGGTGCTGGTCGTGCCGTTAAAACAGATGCTCTTGACTATGAGACAGGGATTGTTTTTGAGAAGAAAGTTGGAGAATCAGTCAAAAAAGGTGAAATTGTCGCAAAAGTATATGCAAATGGCAAAATTTCTCCGGAACTAGTTACAGATTTCCAAAAATATGTTAAAATTAAAATGAGTGATGAAGTGATAAAAATCGCGTGAAATCATCGAAATTATCTCCTAATTTAAGGAAAATCCGAAATGAAATTAAATAAATATATTGATCATACGCTTTTAAAGCAAGATGCAACCGAACAGCAAATCGATCGTTTGCTATCTGAAGCAAGAGAGTACGATTTTGCCAGTGTTTGTGTCAATCCTTGCTGGGTTTCTCATTCAAAAGCTGGTCTAACAGATACTGATGTCAAGGTTTGTACAGTTGTAGGTTTTCCTCTTGGAGCTACAACTTCAGCTGTCAAAGCCTATGAAACCAAAGAAGCCATCCAAAATGGTGCTGACGAAATTGATATGGTTATCAACGTTGGTGCACTAAAATCAGGAAATGCTGCATTAGTTGAGTCAGATATTCGTGCTGTTGTTGAAGCAAGCGGAGGCAAACTTGTTAAGGTTATTATTGAAGCTTGTTTGTTAACGAATGAAGAAAAAGTTCTGGCTTGTCAACTTGCTCAAAAAGCAGGGGCAGACTTTGTCAAGACGTCAACAGGCTTCTCAACAGGTGGTGCAACCCTACCGGATGTTAAATTAATGCGCCAGACAGTTGGACCTGATATGGGGGTTAAGGCTGCTGGTGGAGCTCGTTCTTATGCAGATGCAGTTGCCTTTGTTGAAGCAGGAGCTACTCGTATCGGAACATCTTCTGGTGTAGCAATTTTAAAAGGAGAGTTAGCAGATGGCGACTACTGAGTTGATTGAATTAGCAATTGAAACTAGTAAAAACGCCTATGTTCCTTATTCACATTTTCCGATTGGTGCTGTTTTGGTTGCCAAGGACGGCAGTATTTATACAGGATGCAATATTGAAAATGCTAGCTACCCCTTGACCAACTGTGGTGAGAGAACAGCTATTTTTAAAGCTATCTCCGAAGGACAACGTGAGTTTTCAGAATTGATTGTTTACGGTCAAACTGAGAAACCTATTTCTCCTTGTGGAGCTTGTCGCCAAGTTATGGTCGAATTTTTTGAACAAGATCTAAAGGTGACTCTAGTTGCCAAGATAAATCGACGGTCGAGATGACGGTCGGGGAATTACTTCCATACTCATTTACAGACTTGCATTAGTCTGCGTCACTCTTTGAGTGACAAGGGTCCTTGTGACCAATCAATCCATACTTGCAACTTCGTTGCGCATCTTATTTAGGAGGTTCAGTAATGAACAAGAAACAATGGCTAGGCCTTGGTCTAGTTGCAGTAGCAGCATTTGGACTTGCTGCATGTGGTAATCGCTCTTCTCGTAACGCAGCTTCTTCATCTTCTGATTTGAAGACTAAAGCAGCTATCGTTACAGATACTGGTGGTGTTGACGACAAATCATTCAACCAATCAGCTTGGGAAGGTCTTCAAGCTTGGGGTAAAGAACACAACCTTTCAAAAGACAATGGTTACACTTACTTCCAATCAACAAGTGAAGCTGACTACGCTAACAACTTGCAACAAGCAGCTGGAAACTACAACTTAATCTATGGTATTGGTTTTGCACTTAAAAATGCAGTTGCAGATGCTGCAAAAGAACATACAGACTTAAACTATGTTTTGATTGACGATGTGATTAAAGATCAAAAGAATGTTGTAAGTGCTACTTTTGCTGATAACGAAGCAGCTTACCTTGCAGGTGTGGCTGCAGCTAAAACTACAAAAACTAAACAAATTGGTTTTGTAGGTGGTATGGAATCTGAAGTTATCTCACGTTTTGAAGCTGGTTTCAAAGCAGGTGTTGCCTCTGTTGACTCATCTATCAAGGTTCAAGTAGACTATGCTGGATCATTTGGTGATGCTGCTAAAGGTAAAACTATCGCTGCTGCTCAATACGCAGCTGGTGCAGACGTAGTATACCAAGTAGCTGGTGGTACTGGTGCAGGAGTCTTCTCAGAAGCTAAATCTTTGAATGAAAGCAAAAAAATGAAGACGAAAAAAAGTTTGGGTTATCGGTGTAGACCGTGACCAAGCAGAAGAAGGTAAATACACTTCTAAAGATGGTAAAGAATCAAACTTCGTACTTGCTTCTACTTTAAAACAAGTTGGTACAGCTGTAAAAGACCTTGCCAACAAAGCTGAAAAAGGTGAATTCCCTGGCGGTCAAGTGATCGTTTACTCATTGAAGGATAAAGGGGTTGATCTAGTAACAACTAACCTTTCTGAAGAAGGTAAAAAAAGCTGTTGAAGATGCAAAAGCTAAAAATCCTTGATGGAAGTGTAAAAGTTCCTGAAAAAAATAATGGATGAAAAGTCATTTCTTAGGGGAGCGGCCTGTGGCACTTCTTTAAGAATTGAGACAAATTGTTTTGTCTCAATAGAGCTTGCTAAATCTCTTTAGCAGGTTTTATTGAAATAAAATAAAACTCTGAAAGGAAGAGCACATGGCACACGAAAATGTCATTGAGATGCGTGAAATTACCAAAGTTTTCGGTGAATTTGTCGCTAACGACAAGATTAACCTTGAACTTCGTAAAAGGTGAAATTCATGCACTTTTAGGAGAAAATGGAGCTGGGAAGTCCACTCTTATGAACATGCTAGCAGGGCTTCTAGAACCAACTAGTGGTGAAATTGTGGTCAACGGTCAAGTTGTAAAATTAGACTCGCCATCAAAAGCAGCTAGCTTAGGAATTGGGATGGTTCACCAGCACTTTATGTTGGTTGAAGCTTTCACAGTTGCTGAAAATATCATTTTGGGAAGTGAATTAACCAAAAATGGTGTCCTAGATATTGCTCGAGCAACTCGAGAAATTAACGAACTATCGGAGCGTTATGGTCTTGCTGTGGATCCTTCTGCCAAAGTAGCAGATATCTCTGTTGGTGCTCAACAACGTGTTGAAATATTGAAGACACTTTATCGTGGTGCCGATATTCTTATCTTTGACGAACCAACTGCCGTTTTGACGCCATCAGAAATTGATGAGTTGATGGCCATCATGAAGAACTTGGTCAAAGAAGGCAAATCAATCATCTTGATTACCCATAAGTTGGATGAGATTCGCGCAGTATCTGATCGTGTTACAGTTATCCGTCGTGGGAAATCTATCGAAACAGTGGAGATTGCTGGTGCGACTAACGCTGACTTGGCAGAAATGATGGTAGGGCGTTCAGTTTCCTTCAAAACTGTGAAGCAGGCACCTCAACCAAAAGAAGTTGTACTGTCCATTAAAGACTTGGTTGTTAATGAAAACCGTGGCGTTCCTGCTGTTAAAAATCTCTCACTCGATGTTCGAGCTGGTGAAATTGTCGGAATTGCTGGTATTGATGGGAATGGTCAATCTGAATTGATTCAAGCTATCACAGGACTTCGTAAGATTGAGTCTGGTAGTGTGGAATTGAAAGGCCAGTCCATTGTAGGATTGCATCCACGTCAAATTACCGAACTGAGCGTTGGTCACGTTCCAGAAGACCGTCACCGTGATGGTTTGGTCTTGGAAATGCTGATTTCTGAAATATCGCTCTTCAAACCTACTATAAAGAACCTCTTAGCAAAAAGGGAATTTTAAATTATACGAATATCATTGACTATGCAAAAAAATTGATGCAAGAGTTTGATGTTCGCGCTGCTAGCGAGATTGTTTCAGCTTCAGCCCTTTCTGGAGGAAATCAACAAAAAGCAATCATCGCTCGGGAGATTGATCGAAATCCGGATCTCCTCATCGTCAGCCAACCAACTCGTGGTTTGGACGTCGGTGCCATTGAGTACATTCACAAACGCTTGATTCAAGAACGTGATAATGGGAAAGCTGTCCTTGTAGTCAGCTTTGAACTAGACGAGATTCTAAATGTCTCAGATAGAATCGCTGTTATTCATGATGGTAAGATTCAAGGGATCGTAACACCAGAAACAACCAACAAGCAAGAACTTGGTGTCTTGATGGCTGGTGGTGAATTGGAAAAAGGAGAAGAGTGATGTCTAAAAAATTACAACAAATTTCGGTTCCCTTGATTTCTGTTATCCTTGGAATCTTGCTTGGAGCCATCGTCATGTGGATTTTTGGCTACGATGCTATTTGGGGTTATGAAGAGTTGTTCTACACAGCCTTCGGTAGTGTGCGTGGAATCGGTGAAATTTTCCGTGCCATGGGGCCATTAGTCTTGATTGCTCTTGGATTTGCAGTTGCGAGTCGTGCAGGCTTCTTTAACGTTGGTCTTCCAGGACAAGCACTCGCTGGTTGGGTTATGAGTGGCTGGTTCGCTCTTTCAAATCCAGATTTACCACGTCCATTGTTGATTCTTGCGACAGTTGTCATTGCACTGGTTGCTGGAGGGATTGTTGGCGCCATTCCTGGTATTTTAAGAGCCTATCTTGGAACATCTGAAGTTATCGTAACCATCATGATGAACTACATTGTTCTCTATACAAGCAATGCCTTTATCCACTCTTTCCCTAAAGATATTATGCAAAGTACAGACTCATCAATCCGAGTAAGTGCAAACGCAACTTATCAAACACCTTGGCTTGCTGAGTTAACAGGAAACTCTCGTATGAATATTGGGATTTTCTTTGCCATCATTGCAGTTGCAGTTATTTGGTTCTTGCTTAAGAAGACAACTCTCGGTTTTGAAATCCGTGCAGTTGGTCTCAATCCAAATGCTTCTGAATACGCAGGGATTTCAGCTAAACGCACCATTATTCTATCAATGATTATTTCTGGTGCCCTTGCAGGACTTGGTGGAGCTGTAGAAGGACTTGGTACCTTCCAAAATGTCTATGTTCAAGGTTCATCATTGGCAATCGGATTTAATGGTATGGCGGTAAGTCTACTTGCTGCAAACTCACCGATTGGAATTCTCTTTGCAGCCTTCTTGTTCGGAGTGCTTCAAGTTGGTGCCCCTGGTATGAATGCAGCACAAGTACCATCAGAGCTTGTAAGTATCGTTACAGCCTCAATTATCTTCTTTGTTAGCGTTCACTACATCATCGAACGCTTTGTCAAACCAAGAAAACAACTTAAAGGAGGTAAATAAGGATGTCGATTACAACAATGTTAACCCTTATGGTTTCTTCAATGTTGATTTATTCAGCACCACTTATTTTCACAAGTATCGGAGGCGTTTTCTCTGAACGTGGGGGAGTTGTTAACGTTGGACTTGAAGGAATCATGGTTATGGGTGCCTTTTCTGGAGTTGTGTTTAATCTTGAATTTGCACAAGATTTGGGAGCATTAACTCCTTGGTTGGCTTTGCTAGTTGGTGGATTAGTTGGAGCTATCTTTTCACTGATTCATGCAGTAGCTACAGTTCATTTCCGTGCTGACCATGTTGTCAGTGGTACCGTACTTAACTTGATGGCGCCAGCCTTGGCTGTTTTCTTAGTCAAAGTGCTTTATAACAAGGGACAAACGGATAACTTAACGCAAACTTTTGGACGTTTTGATTTCCCTCTTTTGGCTAATATCCCAGTTATCGGAGATATCTTCTTCAAGTCAACAAGTTTACTTGGTTACCTAGCAATTGCCTTCTCATTCTTAGCATGGTTTGTCCTCTTTAAAACTCGCTTTGGACTTCGCCTCCGTTCAGTTGGTGAACACCCACAAGCAGCAGATACTTTGGGGATTAATGTCTACAAGATGAGATATCTTGGAGTTGTGATTTCAGGTTTCCTTGGAGGAATCGGTGGAGCTATCTACGCTCAGTCAATTTCCGTTAACTTCTCAGTTACTACCATCGTTGGACCTGGATTTATCGCACTTGCTGCTATGATTTTCGGTAAGTGGAATCCTGTTGGAGCTATGCTTTCAAGTCTCTTCTTCGGACTATCACAAAGTTTGGCGGTTATCGGTTCTCAACTTCCATTCTTGCAAGGAGTTCCAGCCGTTTACTTGCAAATTGCACCATATCTCTTGACCATCGTCGTTCTAGCAGCCTTCTTTGGTAAAGCAGTTGCACCGAAGGCAGATGGTATCAACTATATCAAATCTAAATAAACAAAAAAGCGTCTGAGACAAAATAGTTCTCAGCCACAAAAAAGCTAGAGGTTCCGGCTCTCTGTCAACTGTAGTGGGTTGAATAAAAGCGGCTAACATCTGGAGAGGACAATTGTTGACCTCTCCATTTTTATATTCAGAGCGATGAAAATTCGTTTCTTAAAGTTATCAAAGTTCCGGAAGTCAAAGGCATTTCGTTTAATAAGTTTGATGAGATTATTAGTAGCTTCCAATTTGGCGTTGGAATAAGGTAATTGAAGGGCGTTGTTAATCTTGTCTTTATTCTTGAGAAATGTCTTAAAGACAGTCTGAAAAAGAGGATGGACCTGTTTTAGATTGTCCTCAATGAGTCCGAAAAATTTCTCGGGCTCTTTATTCTGAAAGTGAAAAAGCAATAGTTGATAGAGTTCATAGTGAGATTTTAAGTCTTCGGAATAGCTTAAAAGCTTGTCTAGAATCTCTTTATTCGTCAAGTGCATACGAAAAGTAGGGTGATAAAAACGTTTATCGCTGAGTTTACGACTATCCTGTTGAATGAGCTTCCAGTAGCGTTTGATAGCCTTGTATTCATGAGAATTTCGTTCAAATTGATTCATAATTTGGACACGCACACGACTCATAGCACGGCTCAAGTGTTGGACAATATGGAAACGATCTAGAACAATTTTAGCACATGGGAGTGAAACAGTCTGGGAGACTGTTTCAGCCTGAGCCTAGAAATCCGAAAGCGAAGCTGTTTAGCCAAGTCATAATAAGGACTAAACATATCCATGGTAATGACTTTCACCTGATAACGGACAGCTCGATCGTAGCGAAGAAAGTGATTTCGGATGACGGCTTGAGTTCTTCCTTCAAGGACAGTAATGATATTGAGCTCGTCAAAATCTTGAGCAATAAAACTCATCTTTCCTTTTGTAAAGGCATATTCGTCCCAAGACATAATCTCAGGAAGTCGGCTAAAGTCATGCTTAAAATGAAAGTCATTGAGCTTACGAATGATAGTTGAAGTTGAAATGGACAGCTGATGGGCAATATCGGTCATAGAAGTCTTTTCAACCAACTTTTGATCAATCTTTTGATTGATGATGCGAGGAATTTGATGATTCTTTTTGACGATAGAAGTCTCAGCGACCATCAATTTAGATCAATGATAGCACTTAAAACGGCGTTTTTTAAGGAGAATTCTAGTAGGCATACCAGTTGTTTCAAGGTAAGGAATCTTAGAAGTCTTTTGAAAATCATATTTCTTCATTTGATTTCCACAATCAGGACAAGACGGGGAGTCATAGTCCAGTTTAGCGATGATTTCCTTGTGAGTATTCTTATTGATGATGTCTAGAATCTGGATATTAGGGTCTTTGATATCGAGTAGTTTTGTGATAAAATGTAATGGTTCCATATGATTCTTTCTAATGAGTTGTTTGATCGCTTTTCATTATAGATCTTATGGGATTTTTTTTTCTGCAACAAAATAAGCTCCATAATATCCATAGGGATTTACCCACTACAAATATTATAGAGCCTTTTTTGTGTTTTCGATTGTAAAATTTGGGCTCTTAGTTGAAGCTATTGTCGATTGTCTTTTTCGTTTCTCATAAAAGTCAGCGATATGGCAGGGATTGGTAGACTGAAAGCGACGAATATCTCCCAATTCGCCAATGATAGATGTCGCTGTGGTTTCTGCGATGCCAGGAATTGACCGTAAGATATCATACTCTGGTAAAGGCTGAGCTAGAGCTACCATGTCGTTTAAGACAACTTGTCTGCGTTCAGAAAGACGAAGCCATTCTTGGGCATAGTAACGAACCTCTTCAAGCATTGGAGAAGTTTTCTTGACCGCACAAAAAGATTGTTTAGCGAGTTTTATAAGTTTATCAGTCAGGTAAGCAATACGCTTTTCAGAGATGCGTTTGGAAGTAGATTGACGGATAATCTCACACAAGTCACTTTGAGATAGGCTTAATACAAACTATTTGCATGGGAAAGCCATCACTAAATTCCAATATTGTTCTCCAGTTGGTGTGGATAAGAGATTTTCCAATTCAGGAAAGGTGACTTGAAGGACCTTGTGTAGACGGTTTTTAGCTCGAACAAGATCTTCAGTCATATTTTGATAGAAACGGCTAAATCAGGCAGGTGTTGATAAATTTCTTCCTGCACGCAAGTTGGTTTACGATTGTGCACAAGCTGAGATTTAGCCAACTTTTCAGCGTCAATTTTATCTGTTTTACGAACTCGCAGACTGTCCAGTTGCTTCTTAGCTTCCAGTGGATTTAGCCGTGTATAAGCTGTAACCACATTCCTCAAGAAGAAAGGCCTGAAGACGTCGAGAATAGACGCCTGTGGCCTCAAATATAATCTCAGGGTTATGAACGGCTTTCAAGTCCCCCAACAGGCGATTGAATCCAATGGCATCATTGAGCATGGTGTAGCCATGAACCTTTTCGCCGTTGACTAAAATTGCTACCTCAGAACTTGTTTTACTTGCATCAATTCCAAATACTGTACGCATGACATTACCTCTTTTGTCTTGAATAATTCCATGTTTTAGTGATTTTATTTTCAATACGCGACGTTTAGCGTCCCACATATTTTAGACGAAGATTGAGGTCGATGAAAAGATTACGAATGAGTTCTTCCATCCCTTCAGCGACACGAAAACGATTGATGGTGCGATAGCTGACAACCAACTGTCCTGTTAGGTACTGCATAGCTAGATTTTCAATCATCATTTTTTCAATTTTTCGACCAGAGAAAATCCCTTGTGAATAGGCAAATAGAAGAGTAGCTACAAGCATTTTAGGGTGATAAGACGGGCGACCAAAGGCATGATAGAAGGCGTGGAAGTGACTATCATCCAATGAATTCACCACTTTTTCAATCGTAAAAACGAGATGGTCTTGTGGCAAGAAAGAACAGATTTCTAGTGGTAAAGTTGTTTGATTTGTGTTATAGTGAATATGCATGAGATAGCCTTTCTAAATGGTTTATTGTGCAATTCTATTTTACCAAGACTATCGCAACCATGTAAAAAGCAACGGCAAATCCGTTGCTTTTTGGTGCTAGGCGACTATTGTCCCAGACTCTTATAGCTATCTATAGGTAGAAGGAAAAAGATTGCTAGAGTAGATGATTTTTTTATTTGGATACTCATGTTTTTGTAAAACGTTAAATTATATGTTGTTAAAGACAGATTATGTTGAGTATTGAATTATACAAAAAATTTACTAATGTATTGAGATTTTTTTGCATTTGATTATACCGTATAGAATATTAGTCAAATAAAAATTGTTTTGTTTTCACTAATGCATTTCTTATTATCATCCCAATAGTTAATACTTTCAAAACTTCCTTTTCTTAAATAAAGTGGTAGCCTTTTTTTCTTATTTCATCTTGCATTGGTATTTTATTAATATCTTTTAGATTCCACCATTTTGGCTCACCTTCAGCAGATGTACTTAGTTCACCAGTAAACTGAGTACATAAAAAGTCATAGAAGACAAATCTCTCATTACCAATTGAATTAGTAAAGCCTGAAATTCCTTTTAATTCAAGATTTAATGCAGTGAGTCCAGTCTCTTCCTTAAGTTCCCGTAATGCAGCTTCAAAAAAACTTTCAGGAATTCAACTTTTCCCCCCGGTGGAATCCAGCCAGGAAAATTATCGTGCTGTCTATTAAGTAATAAAATTTCTTGATTTTTCAAAACGCAAATATTAACCCAGTTTTTGATTTTTTCAGTCATATTATCAACCTCCAACAAGTATTTTTTCACATGCAAGATTATATGTCAAGAACTATATGCTATTTATGATTGTGACAAATGTATCTCAGTCAAAGATTGACAATTTTTACGCAATAGCTGATGAACTCTCAGAATAGACTTCAATCAAGAACTTTGGAAGAAAAGTGTTGAGAGGTTGGATATAAAAGAAGGTAAGCAAATCAGCCTGGCCTTTAAATTGGCCCTACGGAATTATTTATAGAAGACAAAGACGTGTCAATTCAGCACGTCTTTTTTTACTTTTTCTATGGTATAATAGAAGGTAGATTTATTAATTGGAGTATGAAGAATTTTATGATTAAATTAGTAGCAACGGATATGGACGGTACTTTTTTGGATGGTGCCGGTCAATTTGATATGGAGCGTCTGAAAAAGTTGCTCCATTCTTATAAAGAAAAAGGAATCTATTTTGCTGTTGCATCTGGTCGTGGGCTTTTGTCACTTGAAAAGCATTTTGCGGATGTCAAAGATGAGATAATCTTTATTGCTGAAAATGGTAGTTTGGTTCGTTTTCATGGAGAGGACCTTTATGAAGCGACCATGCCTAGAGATTTTTACCTATCAACTTTTGAAAAGCTAAAGACTTCACCTTATTTCGATGAGAAGAAGATGCTCTTGACTGGTAAAGAGGCTTGCTATGTCTTAGATACAGTAGATGAAATCTATCTTATGTTTAGCCATCATTACAATGAAAATATCAAAAAAGTAGCCAGTCTTGAAGATATTACCGATGAGATTTTCAAATTCACAACTAACTTTACTGAAGAGACAGTAGAAGCCGGAGAAGCTTGGGTCAATGAACATGTGCCTGGTGTTAAGGCTATGACGACAGGCTTTGAATCCATTGACATCGTTTTAGACCATGTTGACAAGGGAGTTGCTATTGTCGAATTGGCTAAGAAATTGAATCTAGATATGGACCAGGTGATGGCCTTTGGTGATAATCTTAATGACCTGCACATGATGCAAGTTGTAGGGCACCCAGTCGCACCTGAAAATGCTCGTCCAGAGATTTTAGAACTAGCTGAAACAGTTATCGGACATCATAAAGATCAATCAGTTATTGCTTATATGGAGGGATTGTAATGGCAGATATTAAATTAATTGCCCTAGACTTAGATGGGACTTTGCTGACGACAGACAAGAAATTGACTGATCGTACTAAGGCAACTTTAAAGGCTGCGCGTGATCAGGGAGTCAAAGTGGTACTGACAACTGGACGTCCCCTCAAGGCTATGGATTTCTTCCTTAAAGAGCTTGGAACAGACGGCCATGATGACGAGTATACTATCACCTTTAATGGTGGATTAGTTCAGAAAAATACAGGTGAAATCCTCGATAAGACAGTATTCTCTATTGATGATGTGACACGTATTTACGAGGAAACTGAAACTAGGCATTCCTTTAGATGCCATTTCAGAAGGTACAGTTTACCAAATCCAATCAGATCAAGAAAGTCTGTATGCTAAATTTAATCCTGCTCTGACTTTTGTTCCAATTGACTTTGAAGATTTGTCTAGTCAAATGACCTACAACAAATGTGTGACCGCTTTTGCCCAAGAACCACTGGATGTCGCAATTGCTAATATTTCACCAGACTTGTTTAACAATTATGAAATTTTTAAATCTCGCGACATGCTTTTGGAATGGTCACCTAAGAACGTTCATAAGGCTACTGGATTAGCTAAATTGATCGACCATCTAGGAATTGACCAAAGTCAAGTGATGGCTTGTGGAGATGAGGCCAATGACCTTTCCATGATTGAATGGGCAGGACTTGGTGTTGCTATGCAAAATGCTGTTCCTGAGGTCAAGAAAGTTGCAAATGTAGTAACCCCTATGACCAATGACGAGGAAGCTGTTGCCTGGGCCATTGAAAAATATGTACTGAAGGAGAACTAAAGAATGGGATTATTTGACCGTTTATTTGGGAGAAAAGAAGAACCAAAAATCGAAGAAGTCGTTAAAGAAGCTTTGGAAAACTTGGATCTGACAGAACCTAGCGAGGAAGTTGAAGCACTTAGAACTGAAGAAGTTGAAGTGAAAAATACGGAGGAAATCGATCAAAGTTCAGAAGTTGAGGAAACTTATTCTAAAGAAGTTAGTGAGTCTGCAGAACCAGAGGCAGAAGCTACTCTAGAAACAGTTGAACCAGAAGCAACTCAGTTTGAAGAGGAAACTGAGTGTCATTGTTGTCAGGAAGAGTCAGAGTCAACAGAAGTTGAAGAAACTGAAGACAGCTCTCAAGAAGTAGTTGAGTTTGTTGCAGAAGAACCTGAGTCACCAGTCGAAGAAGTACCTTCAAGTGATAGCGACGATGAAGAAGCTAATCAAGCTCAATCAGACGAAACGGAAGCAGACACTTCTGAAGAAGTGGAAGAAGATTTAGTAATCGAAGAAATTCCTCAAGTTCAAGAGACTGTACAGGAAAAATATGACCGTAGTCTCAAGAAAACTCGTACGGGATTTGGTGCTCGTTTGAATGCCTTCTTTGCTAACTTCCGCTCTGTTGATGAAGAATTCTTCGAAGAACTAGAAGAACTCTTAATCATGAGTGACGTTGGTGTACAGGTAGCTTCAAATCTCACTGAAGAATTGCGCTATGAAGCAAAACTTGAAAATGCCAAGAAACCAGATGTTCTCCGTCGTGTGATCATCGAAAAATTGGTAGAGCTTTACGAAAAAGATGGACAATACAATGAAAACATTAACTTCCAAGATGGTTTGACAGTCATGCTCTTTGTAGGTGTTAATGGTGTCGGGAAAACAACTTCAATCGGTAAATTAGCGCATCGCTACAAGCAAGCAGGCAAGAAAGTCATGCTTGTTGCTGCGGATACCTTCCGTGCTGGTGCGGTAGCTCAGCTAGCAGAATGGGGCCGTCGTGTAGATGTTCCTGTGGTTACTGGACCTGAAAAAGCAGATCCGGCTAGTGTTGTCTTTGATGGGATGGAACGTGCAGTAGCAGAAGGTGTTGACATTTTGATGATTGATACAGCTGGCCGTTTACAAAACAAGGAAAACTTGATGGCAGAGTTGGAAAAAATTGGTCGTATCATTAAACGTGTCGTGCCAGAAGCTCCGCATGAAACCTTCCTAGCACTTGACGCCTCAACAGGACAAAACGCTCTTGTACAAGCCAAAGAGTTTTCAAAAATTACTCCTGTTACAGGAATTGTCTTAACCAAGATTGATGGAACTGCCCGAGGTGGTGTCGTTCTTGCTATCCGTGAAGAACTGAATATCCCTGTTAAGTTGATTGGTTTTGGTGAAAAAATCGATGATATCGGTGAATTTAACTCTGAAAACTTTATGAAGGGCCTTCTAGAAGGTTTGATATAAAAGAAAATCCTGCAAGAATTCTTGCAGGATTGTTTTTGATTATTCTAAACGACCATCTTTACGATAGGCGATATCTGGTTGCCATGTCCATTTGGCACCGTATTTTTCAAGGAGTTCAAAGCTAGCTTGAGGTCCCATGCTACCAGCCTTGTAGTCATGAAGTGGAGCCCCGTTTTCAGCCCAAAGCTTTTCAATACGGTCAATCAATTTCCATGATGCACTCACTTCATCCCAGTGGCTAAAGTTAGTTGAGTTATTGTTCAAAACATCATAGATGAGTTTTTCATATGGATCTGGTGAAGCACCTGTAGCTGTAGCATCTGTTCGATAGTCAAGCGAATTTGGTGCGAGGCTAAACTCTTCTCCGACCTTTTTACCGTTAAGACTGAGAGAGAATCCTTCGGTTGGTTGGATGTAGATGGTCAGAACATTCGGTGTTAAAGGTTCTCCAAAGATTGAATCCATTTGTTTGAAGACAATGTTCACGTGTGTTCCTTTTTCAGTTAGGCGTTTACCTGTACGGAAGAAGAAAGGTACATCACGGAAGCGGTCGGTATCTACAAAGAAGGCACCTGAAGCGAAGGTTTCTGTCATTGATTCTGGGTTGACATTTGGTTCGCTACGGTATGAAATATATTTCATGCCATCAACTTTACCAGAACGATATTGACCACGGATGAAGTGCTCTTTAAGTTCCTCATCTGTAGGGTGGTAAAGGTTCTTGAAGACCTTGATTTTCTCTGCGCGAATGTCATCCTTGGTAAAGCTTGCTGGTTTATCCATAGCTAAGAGCGACAGGAGTTGGAGTGTATGGTTTTGAACCATATCACGAAGGGCACCAGACTCATCATAGTAGCCACCACGTTCTTCAACCCCTAGACGTTCTGCAAAGGTAATCTGAACATTATCGATGTGTTCACGATTCCAAACATTTTCAAAAATCATATTAGCAAAACGAATGGCAAATATGCTTTGAATCATTTCCTTACCAAGATAGTGGTCGATACGATAGATTTGCTCTTCGTTAAAAGTAGCTAGGAGTTCTTCGTTTAATTTGCTAGCAGTCTCATAGTCGGTTCCAAAAGGTTTCTCAACGATCAAACGTTCAAAGCCTTTACCATCAACAATTTGCTCTGATTTGAGGTGTTTGGCGATGGTACCAAAGAACTGAGGTGCCATTGAGAGGAAGAAGAGTTTGTTGTGCTCAGTCTGATATTTTTCGTTTAATTCAGCCTGAAGTTTACGTAATTCGATGTAGTGCTCAGTGTCATTAACATCGTGGCTTTGATAGTAAAAATGACTCGCAAATGCTTGAGCTTCTTCCACACTATCTGCCAAGTCTAAAATAGACTCGACAACGACAGATTCGAAATACTCTTTACTCCAAGGTCTACGAGCAGTTCCAATAACAGCAAAATGATCAGAAAGATTACCTGATTTATAAAGTCTAAAAAGTGAAGGGTAGAGCTTACGTTTGGCCAAATCCCCACTTGCACCGAAAATTGTAACAATAACTTTTGATGACATCTAGCTACCTAATTTCTATTTTGTTTCCTAGTTAAACTAGGCATGAGGAGTCCCCATTTTTCATATCCTTTATTTTATCATAATTTTCTAAAAAATCCAAAAATCCAATACGTCTATACTAAGAGGTTAGGCAAAACTCAATTTCATACTCTTCGAAAATCAAATTCAAACCACGTCAGCGTCGCCTTACCGTACTCAAGTACAGCTTTCGGCTAGCTTCCTAGTTTGCTCTTTGATTTTCATTGAGTATTAGGAGCAACCGAAGTAAAGCTTTCCACAATAAAACGCATAATATCAAGCTTTTAACACCTGCTACAATGCGTTTTTTTGATTATAAAGACTTTTAGCCTTGCCTCTAGGCGTTTAGAACCTTGTCTAAAAATTCTTTAAGACGAGGATGTTGTGGATTATCAAAGATTTGGTCGGGTGTTCCGTCCTCGAGGAACTCACCGTCAGCAGTAAAGATTACACGATTGGCAACCTTTCGGGCAAATCCCATTTCGTGGGTTACGATGATCATAGTCATGCCTTGTTCAGCCAATTCCTTCATAACGTTAAGAACGTCGCCGACCATCTCAGGGTCAAGGGCAGAAGTGGGTTCGTCAAAGAGCATGATATCAGGGTTCATGGCTAGACCGCGAGCGATAGCCACACGTTGTTTTTGTCCACCTGATAGACTTTCAGGATTTGCATTAGCCTTATCAGCCAATCCAACTTTTTCAAGGAGTTCCATTCCCAATTTTTCAGCTTCGGCCTTAGTCATCAACTTATGCTCTACTGGAGCGAAAGTGATATTTTCTAATACCGTCATGTGTGGGAAAAGATTGAAGTGCTGGAAAACCATTCCGATATTTTCACGAACGTGGTCCACGTTGGTTGCTTTATCCGTCAAATCATAACCATTAACCGTGATATGACCTTTTGTACCTTCCTCAAGGAGATTCAAGCTACGCAAGAAAGTTGATTTACCTGAACCAGAAGGTCCAATGATACAAACAACATCTCCTTCGTAGAATTTTGCTGAGATTCCTTTAAGGACTTTGTTTTTACCATATTGTTTATGTAAATTATCAACATCGATTTTTAATTTAGCCATTATTGAATCCTCTTTTCTAAGCGTTTTGCAAGTCTAGTAAGAAGAGTGATAATCACAAGATAGAAGACTGCGAGAATTGCATACATTTTGAAACTTTGGTAGTTACGGGCGATGATAATCTTACCAGTCTGGAAGAGCTCTACTAGTCCGATTGCAGATACAATAGTTGTATCTTTAAGTGCGATAACAAATTGGTTGACGAAGTTTGGAAGCATGAGTTTGGTTGCTTGTGGCAAGACAATCTTACGCATGGTTTTACTGTATGAGATACCAAGGCTTCGACTAGCTTCCATTTGTCCGATAGGAACTGCCTTAATACCACCACGTACAATTTCAGCGATATAGGCAGCTGAGTTTAGGGAGAGGGCGATTGTACCAGCGACAAAGTCATTGATTGGACTCTGTTGGCCTGTAAGAGATTCGATAAAGTTAGGAATTCCCCAGAAGATAAAGGCAGCAAGAATCATCAGTGGAATACCACGAATCACATCGACAAAGATTTCTGAAATAAGACGAAGTGATTTATAAGGACTAACGCTAAACATACCAAAGATAATCCCGATAACAATCGCAATTGCAAAGGAAATCAAAGCTAGAGAAAGGGTAATTCCAAGTCCACTTAGGAGTTGTTTGTAGTTGTTTTTCAACAAGCCCCAAGATAGTAGTTTCGTCAACAGTTGATGATTCACTTGTTGAATCAGTTGCAAGGTATTTATCAAGAATCTTTTTGGAATTCACCACTTGCTTTAAGATTTGCAAGACCATTGTTGAACATTTCAATCAATTCAGGATTGCTTCCCTTTTTAACTGCAAAAGCAGTTTCACCGATTGGAGTACCTTCGATTGGTGTTTTTAATTTTTGACCTTGACTGATAGAGTATTTAAGAACTGGTTCGTCATCCATCACAGCGTCAATTGAACCAGTGTTCAAGCTGTCATACATAGATGAACCGTCTGCAAAGGTTTTAATTTTATAACCATATTTGCTTTGATTTTCAGTTAGGAAGGTTTGAGAAGCAGTACCGTTTTTTTAACACCAACGGTTTTACCATTCAAATCTTCATAAGAAGAAATGGTACTTGATTCCTTTACTCCAAGAATAGTATTGGCTGTATAGTAAGAATCAGAGAAATCAAAGGTTTCTTTACGAGCGTCTGTAACAGACATACCAGCAATCATACCATCAGCTTGACCAGATTGAACTGCGTTAATAGCAGCGTCAAATCCTGGGTTAGTGATTTCAATCTCGAAACCTTGATCTTTGGCAATAGCCTTGATTAAGTCCATATCAATACCAGTGTACTGGTTGCTTGAGTTCTGGAAGACAAATGGTGCGAATGAAGAGTCACTAGCGATAACGTATTTTGATTTGACTGGAGTAGCTTTTTGACCTGCGCTTGTAGTTGAAGTGAGAGAAGTCACTTGTGAACTAGTTTTAGAAGAGTTTGTCCATTTATTGATAATCTGGTCCAAGCTACCATCTTTTTTCATTTGTGCTAAAGCTTCGTTAAATTCTGTAACTAGGTATTCGTACTTGCTACCTTTTTTAACTCCAAAAAGCAAAGCTTCCAACGGCTTCTCCGTCCATGTTGATACTGAGATCTTGCCCTTGGTTAATAGCGTACTCGATAACTGGTTTGTCATCCATGATGGCATTTACAGCACCTGTACTGAGACTGTTATTCATCAAATCGCCAGTATCAAAGGTTTTGATAGTGAAACCATATTTATCTTTGATGCTTTCTAGGAAACGTTGTGCGGCAGTACCGTTTTTTACACCAACAGTTTTACCACTGAGTTCTTCATACTTAGTGATTTTGTTAGACTTAGTCGTTGCGATGACAACTTTTGTATCATAGTATGTATCAGACATGGTAAAGACGTTTTCACGTTCTTTGGTTTTTGTCATACCAGCCATGATTGCATCTGCCTGCCCTGCTTGGACCGCATTGACAGCAGCATCAAAGCCTGGATAAGACATTTGGATATTCCATCCTTTTATCTCAGCTACTTTATTGATGATGTCGACATCAATTCCTTTATAAGTCTTGTCTGTATCTTTAAACTCAAAGGGCGCATAAGCAGTATCACTAACAATCTTGATAGTGTCCGCATTAGCATAGCCTAAAGAGAATAAGGGAAATAAAAATAATAAAAATGCAAGGATTTTTTTCTTCATGTTTAGTCTCCTTTTTAGAATATTTATCCATTATAGCAGAAACTAAAAAAGTTGGCAAATATTTAGTGTTTTTATGTAAGAAGATGTAACATAAAAGTATCTTATGATACTGATTTTTTTGATCTAAAAAGGAAGAAAAAGCCGAACACATATTGATGAGTTCGGCTTGTTCTATATAATGGGAATGATTAGCTTGACTTGTGCACCATGATTACTATTTTCTATGTGCATAGTTCCATTATGAAGTTTCATGACGCGCTTGACGAAAGATAAACCAAGTCCATAGTGACTTTCTTGAGAGGGGGTTCTTGCTTTGTCATCTCTATAGAAAAGATTTCCAGCATTTTGTAATATGTTTTTTGAAAAACTAGATTGGTTATTCCATATAGTTAGAACTAATTGACTATTTTTCTTGTGAAATTATTAGGTGGATTTGTGCATCATTTCTCTTTTTTTGATGTTGTATTGCATTATTAATAATATTTGTGATTGCTCGGAAAAAAATAGATTGGAATGAATTGCAATTTGTGTTGATGGATTTACTGTATTTGTAAAAACAAAGTGTGTATTTCTAGGAAGTAAAGGTGTGATATGTTCCTTTAATTGATGAGTTACTTGTTTAATTGATATGTTTTCAAGTTGAATATCATGGTCATAAAAAGTTTTGGAGTATTGGATGAAGTGGTTGAAATACTCATTTAACTGAATACTTGCTTGCTCCAGATCTTTTAGACATTCCATTACTTAGGGGTGTTTGTTTGGTAGATTGTAGGAATTCAGCATTTCCTCTGATGACAGTTAGAGGAGTTCGAAGATCATGTGCAGCGCTAGATACTTGAAACATGAGTTCTTTTTTTTGTTCTTTTTCATTTTCAATCCTATTTTTTATATCAGATTGCATTTTTTCGATCAGATCATTTGTTTCAATAAATTCTTTAATCTGAAAATGCTGATGTTTCATTTTTGTTGAAATATAGACCACTATGATAAACCATGTTCATTTCTTTTTGAATCTTGGTTAATAATTGTCGAATATTTGTTACAATGATAAGAATTAAAATGATGCAAAGATAAATCCAAGAACTGACGCTAAAAAATAAAGCAAAGAAATTGGCATTTTTCTCATTGATTCCAGATACAGAAGATAGAAGAGCTGGAACTATGTAAAAAAGTATAAGACATAGAAGAAATTGCCAAATGATTGTAAGATAAGTACGCTTAATGAGTTGCTTGATTGTCATTTCTTTTGCCATTTGTATCCTCCTCCCCAAACCGTTTTGATTGGATCAATTTGATGAGCCTTAAATTTTTGTCTGATTTGATAGATGTATTCGGTGATTGACCGTAGCTGTACATCAGAGCTTACAGGATAGAGGTAATCGTAAAGTTCCTCTGCGCTAAATATTCGGTTCTCATTTTTAGCTAAAAGATAAAGTAGATCAAATTCTCGCTTAGTTAGAGAAATGCTCTTTGATTGATAATAAACTTCTTGACTATCTCGATAAAAAGTTATATCTGAAATCAATTCTTCTTTAGAGGCAGGGTGAGATCTTTCCTCTCTACGAAGATGCATTTGAATTCTTGCAATCAATTCCTTAATGCTAAATGGTTTTGTGATGTAATCATCTGCTCCAGCTTGTATCCCCTTTAGTAAATCTTCTTCAAAATTTTTAGCGGTTAGAAACAGGATTGGAGTAGTAATTTGTGAACGAATGGAGCGACAAATCTCTAAACCAGAAATAGGCATCATGACGTCAAGTAAAATCAGATCGAATCCAGTAAAGTCACAGATGTCGATTTCTTCTATATTTGACCGAGTTTCTACGTTAAAGTTGTTTGCTTCTAATGCATTCACTATTAATCGTAAGATTTTTTCATCATCATCAATTGCTAAAATTTTATACTTCATAGTTCCTCCAATTACTTGTGTATATTATAGCAAACATAGAAAAGTAATTTGTTAGAAATGAAAAAAATAATTATAAAAATGTTTATTCTGATTTTTTTCCTGATATTCTCCTGATATACTTGCTCCAAGTGAAGGTTGAAATTTCACAAAAAAAGTCAGAAAGGAAAAGAATGAATGATAACAATTCAAAAATCTACATAAGGAATATAATAATAAAAATGTCCTGCAAAATGTAACTTTTAAAGCTAAGAAAGGTGAGGTAACTGGATTGATTGGACCAAATGGTTCTGGGAAATCGACTTTAATCAGAATTTTACTCGGTTTAGAAAATAGTCAAACAGGAATGGCATTGATCAATGGCAAAAAATACTCGCAATTGGGAGATAATCCTTTTTGTATTGTTGGATCATTCCTCGACAGTTGCCAACCTTATCCAACAAGAACAGGATTTCAGCATCTTCGGTGGATTGGCTTGGCTTGTGGTGTTGACAGAAATAGGTGCAAGGAATGTTTAGACTTGGTGGGGTTAAGTGAAGCTAGAAATAAAAAAGTAAAAGACTATTCATTAGGAATGAAGCAACGTCTTGGATTAGCAACAGCCTTATTAGCAAAGCCTGACATCTTAATTTTAGATGAACCAATCAATGGACTAGATCCAGAGGGAATACGCTGGGTACGCAATTTTTTACAATCTTTTGTCAGTGAAGGTAAAACGGTATTAATGACAAGTCATTATATGAGTGAGTTAGAATTAACTGTAGATCATTTAGTTGGTATTTCTAATGGGAAGATCGTTATTGATGCTCCTACAAAAGATATTTTGAAACAGTTTGGCTCTTTTGAGGAAGCATATTTTAAAGCGCTCGAAGGGAAAGAAGGTGAATAATATGTTGAAGCGTTCCTTTTTTAGTGACCTTTATAAATATAGTAGTTTACCTACTTTTAAATTTACTTTTTTTCTTATTTTGGGAGTCAGCATATTTTTTACACTTCAAAATATCCAGGTGATAAATGCCTTAGTAGAAGGAAATGGACAGGCGGTTAACCTTGACCCATCTATGTTATCATCGAATCCAGTCTATACAGTCAGGGATGCTCTCTTATCTTCACCTTACCAAGCTAGTGTTATTTTCTTGCCAATTCTGGTTTCACTTGTTTATTCAACCCATTACCAATTTGGTGATGATTATTTTACTCAGTCAATAATTCCTAACTGGAAAGTTCGACTTACTGGTTTTATTGCTAGTTCGATTGTCTTATCACTACTTTCTACTGTAATATTTTCGATGGTAAATGCTGTTCTTTTACTCATTTTTCTAGATTCAACTTTAAAGAACTATTTAGAATTTACATTGTTTTTAGATGTTACGGTAAGAGTTATGGTGTTTGCGATTGTCCTTACTTTATTAGCTATATTTTTAGTAAGACTAACAAGAAAATCAATTACTTCATTAATCGCAATCGTTCTATTATTAGTAATCACTTTATCAGGTATTCTTAGAGGACTTTCTTTCTGAAATAGAGAATCTATTGCCTTTGATTGGAGGAAAATCATTTGCTTTTGGTCGAATTGAAGGGACTCAAACGAGCCAATTGTATGGATTTACTCTTTTAGTAGTTGAAGGAGTCGTATTCTTGGTATTGATAATTGTTGTAGAAATGATTCGAATGAGGAGGAAGAATGGCAAGAATATTTATCAGTCTTATCGTCAAAAAATATAGCTTAAAACCCGTAAAGTTTCAGATAACCATACAGTTGCTTCTAATAGGTTTTGTGTGTCTATTGAGTGTGTTACCAGTTACAATCAATGATACAATTTTTAAATTTATCTTTAAACTCAAGCTCTTGTTTTTGCATCAATGCTTTCTGTTGGTATTGGGTGTGTTAATGCATTTGTTGAATTACAATCACACGAAACAAAATTAGTTTATTTGGTTAGTGGAAAAAGGCTATTAAGTTCAATTAGTATCCTGTTCGTAGAGTTATGTGATGTAGTACTACAATCAACTTTATATTTCATTGTACTGCATATATGGTTTCATTTTTTTTAAGTATCGAAAATAGTGTCGGTTTAGAAATTTTCAGTTTCTATTTGATTGGCTCCATCCAATACTTTTTAATTTCTTACTTTTTAAGTTATTTTTTCAAAAGTCCAATGGGGAGTTTAGCTATTTTGTTGCTATTTCCTATTTTGTTACAACCTTTCATAGAAAGAGTAGTGGAACCAATGACTAGTTATCTATTTTATAATATTGTTGCGGATACAATACTAGGGAGAGCTTCCTACCTGCAACTATGTGTTTATGCTCTTGAATTGGTGTTTTCACTTGGAGCAACTCTTTACCTCTTGGTAAAGAATCAAGAAGTTAAGTAGTAAAGTGGTCTCAAAAAATGATGCTGATGAAGAAGCTTTGCTAATTCTGTAAGTCATTGACGTTGACGTTTATTACGTATTGTATTGTTTTAGAATAAAAGACAAGACTTTCGAAGTAATATCGAGAGTCTTGTTTAGTTTTCACTTCTAATTATGAGTCTATTTAATTATTTTGTCAATTTAAACATGTACTGATTTACTGGGATTATTTTTGTTACATCTTTGTATTCTCCTTTTTATTCCCCGAACTCAGAGAATTCTGGTGATTTATGGTAAAAATAAGGTCTATATATGTGAGGACAAAGAGATGATCAATAGAATTACAGACAACAAATTTAAACTTGTATCTAAATACCAGCCATCTGGTGACCAACCACAGGCCATTGAGCAGTTGGTAGATAACATTGAAGGTGGAGAAAAGGCTCAAATCTTGATGGGGGCGACTGGTACAGGAAAGACCTACACTATGAGTCAAGTGATTGCTCAAGTTAATAAACCGACCTTGGTAATCGCTCATAACAAGACGCTAGCAGGCCAGCTTTATGGAGAGTTTAAGGAATTTTTCCCAGAAAATGCAGTTGAGTACTTCGTATCTTACTATGATTACTACCAGCCAGAGGCCTATGTGCCGTCGAGCGATACCTACATCGAAAAAGATAGTTCAGTCAACGATGAGATTGATAAACTTCGTCACTCCGCTACATCAGCGCTCTTGGAGCGTAACGATGTCATCGTTGTAGCATCTGTATCTTGTATTTATGGTTTGGGTTCGCCTAAGGAATATGCTGATAGCGTGGTAAGTCTGCGTCCGGGTCTTGAGATTTCTCGAGATAAACTGCTCAATGACTTGGTTGATATTCAGTTCGAACGCAATGACATTGATTTTCAGCGGGGAAGATTCCGTGTCCGTGGAGATGTGGTGGAGATTTTCCCAGCCTCTCGTGATGAGCATGCCTTTCGCGTAGAGTTTTTCGGCGATGAGATCGATCGCATCCGTGAAGTTGAAGCTTTAACCGGTCAAGTTCTTGGCGAAGTGGATCACCTGGCTATTTTCCCAGCTACTCACTTTGTGACCAATGATGACCACATGGAAGTAGCTATTGCTAAGATCGAGGCCGAGTTGGAGGAGCAGTTAGCTATCTTTGAGAAGGAAGGCAAACTCCTTGAAGCGCAACGCTTGAAACAACGAACAGAGTACGATATTGAGATGCTCCGTGAGATGGGCTATACAAACGGCGTTGAAAACTACTCACGCCACATGGATGGACGGAGCGAAGGAGAGCCTCCTTATACGCTTCTTGATTTCTTCCCAGATGATTTCCTGATTATGATAGATGAGAGTCACATGACTATGGGGCAAATCAAGGGCATGTACAATGGTGACCGTTCGCGTAAGGAAATGTTGGTTAATTATGGTTTCCGTTTGCCATCTGCCTTGGATAATCGTCCTCTTCGTCGTGAAGAGTTTGAAAGTCATGTTCATCAGATTGTCTATGTTTCAGCGACACCTGGTGATTATGAGATGGAACAAACGGACACCGTTATTGAGCAAATCATTCGTCCGACTGGTCTTTTGGATCCAGAAGTGGAAGTCCGTCCGACTATGGGACAAATTGATGATCTTTTGGGTGAAATCAATGCCCGTGTTGAAAAGAACGAACGGACCTTTATTACAACCTTGACCAAGAAAATGGCAGAAGACTTGACTGACTACTTCAAAGAAATGGGCATCAAGGTCAAATACATGCACTCGGATATCAAGACTTTAGAGCGTACGGAGATTATCCGTGACCTGCGATTGGGAGTATTTGATGTCTTGGTCGGGATTAATCTCCTTCGTGAAGGGATTGACGTACCTGAAGTAAGTTTAGTTGCCATTCTCGATGCTGACAAGGAAGGCTTCCTTCGTAATGAGCGTGGACTCATTCAGACCATTGGTCGTGCTGCTCGTAATAGCGAAGGGCATGTGATCATGTATGCTGATACTATGACTCAATCTATGCAAAAAGCCATCGATGAAACGGCCCGCCGTCGTCAGATTCAGATGGCTTATAATGAAGAACACGGTATCGTGCCACAAACTATTAAGAAGGAAATCCGTGATCTTATTTCTGTTACCAAAACTGTGGCTAAAGAAGAGGACAAGGAAGTCGATATCAATAGCCTCAATAAACAAGAACGCAAAGAACTGGTCAAGAAACTGGAAAAACAAATGCAAGAAGCCGTCGAAGTGCTTGACTTTGAACTGGCTGCTCAGATTCGTGATATGATGTTGGAAGTCAAGGCGTTGGATTAGATAGGATAAAGCGAATGAAGATTATCATTAAAACAATGGAGACTCCTGAAGAGGTAGAAGGGAAATCCCTCGTTCACTGGCAAACGTGGAGAGAGGCTTATGACGATCTTTTACCCGCGGAATTTCAGGAGACGATGACATTAGAAAGATGTCGATTCTTTAGTCAAAAATATCCAGAAAATACCTTGATTGCTATGGATGGAAAGCAGGTCGTTGGATTTATCAGCTATGGAAATTTTCGTGATGAGACCATTCAAGCTGGTGAAATCATTGCCTTATATGTTTTAAAAAGATTACTATGGAAAAAGGTGTGAGTGAACAGTTAATGCATGCTGCATTTGTTGCTCTCGATCATTTCTCTGAAATTTATTTATGGGTATTGAAAGATAATAAGCGAGCCATTGCTTTCTATCAAAAAATGGGTTTTACTTTTGATGGCCAAGAAAAAATACTTAAACTTGGAAAACCTGTTAAGGAATTGCGGATGATGTGTTCTTCAAATAAAAAAATTCCTAAAGGACGTATCTATCAATCTTTGAACCATTATCAATTAATCAAGTATAAAAAGTGAAATAGATAGAATGAAACAAAGAGATGAAGGAGAAGACGAATGAAAATTCTAGTCATCAATGGACACCCTGATAAGGAAAGTTACTGTCAGGCTATTTTTTTCAAACCATTGTAGAAAATATTGACTCAAAGTCACCATGAACTTGAAGTCATCAATCTTAATGAAGAGGACTTTTGATCCTGTTTTTACGTTATGGTTATCGAAAACGTATGGAAGAAGATTCTTTTATCCTTCGTTCTCAGGAATTAATCCAGTGGGCGGATCACCTGATCTTTGTTTATCCCATCTGGTGGAGTAGTATGCCGAGCCTTATGAAGGGCTGGATTGACCGGGTCTTTACACCGGGGATTGCTTACTCTGCTAACGATCAGGGGAGTTTTATCTGGAATTACCTCAGAGGCAAGCAGTTTAAAAAGTTATTAAAAGGGAAAACAGCCAGTATTTACGCAACTTCCATGGCGCCCACTTGGTGGTACAAAATCTTTTCAGGGTCCTTTCAACATTCCAGACAGCTATGGTATCTCTGTTTTGAAAAATGCCGTCTTGAACCATTGTGGGATTAAAACCAAGCGTGTCAGCATTTTGGGAGAAGTCGGCCGGGATGTGAATACAGCAAGTATGCGTGAAGAGCATCTCCAAAAAGTAGCAGAAGAAGTTAAAAACTATCATGAAACAAAAAAATAAGAGACAGAAAACATTAAAAAAACACCAGAAATCAAAGCGAAAGCTTGGTCTACTAGACCGCATGAATCTGTGATTTGTGCAACATTCAACAATTGCCTGGATCCTTGATGCAAGCGTTCTGTTCTTTTCTGCTCTAGGAATATTATATCTATTGTACGGAACAACCATTATTTCAAGTCCCTATCGGGAACTGGATTATAGTTTTCCACTTTATTTAAATATCGTTTTTTTGGTGAATGCATCTTATCATTCTTTCCTTCGTACCTTTAGGAAAGACTGGATTTCCTTGCAAAATTTTGCAAAAATGTTATTATATCTTAACGGAATTGCTTGTGTATTACAGTTAACGATTGGGATGACCTCTAAAAGAGGAAGAAGATTACTTCCGATATGGGCATTAGACTATCGCTATATCTGGTTTCCCCTCGTTACCTATTTTATTTTCTTTCTATTGCCTATTGTGACAATTATAATTTCCAAGCATATTGAAAAGAAAAAGGAGGAAGAAAAATAATGGGAAAAAATACATTCAAATAAAAAGTAACTCAAATACAAAAAAAGAATCTCTCAAGGAAACGAAAGTTTTTCGGCTTTGGATGGATTCTCATAAATTATTAGGTTTCTTCTTGGTATTTGGTCTAATCTTAGGAATAGGGCTAGGTGTTACTCTTGTTTTTAAACTCCTTCCTATTCCGTTGCCCTACAGAGATATCAACTATAGTTTTCCAATATATATAAATATTTTTTTGTCTGGTGTATCGATTATTTGACTATTGGTTCCTAGACTTGACTAGGACAAGAATGACGATAAAAAGATATGCAGATTTATTTATCTATCTTAATAGTATCGGTTTAATAGTTCATCTCTTTATTGGGATTGGTGGGAAAAAAATAGTAAAGGAATTTTGCCTTCTCTCTTATCCCTAGATCACCGCTACATCTGGTTTCCTATTGCAACTTATCTGATCTTTTTCAGTTTGGCATCTATTATAACTCTAGTGATGAAATATATTGAAAAGAAAAAGGAGTCAATCATGATAAAACATCTAACTATATTTAGGGTTTATTTACCTTTCTGTTCCTGGTATTTCGTCCCTGATTCATTTTATCTTAGGGATTGTTTGGCTTTTAGCCTTTTACGCCAGTCTTGTGGAATTTCTGGTTCTTTGGTCTTTGTTTAACCCTATTTATCCATCCATGGACTATCTTTTATAAAATCTAGAATCTTTTCAATGGCATCATCTGATTTTTTTCAAGCTCTCAGCGGATTCGTTTGCTCTCATAATCTGGTTTATGATATTTTTTTCTTTTTCTCCACGGTTCCAGATTCATCTATGCCTATCAATTTAGACTATCTATGTGATTAGGGAAAAAAATGAAATCAGAATCATCAGAGGATTCTTACTCCATGAAATTCATGAATATCATGACTTAGTTAATCCTTTGATTATGAAATCTAAAGTTAAGTATGTGAGAAAAAAATTAAACATTAGAAAGTGAGTCCATGTATGTCTCGAGCACAATTAACCATTTCTAACTAATATTTGTCTGATTGAAGACCTTGAAAAATCAGCGCGTGGTTATGCAGTATCGTTCACCCGAAAGCAATCGCTGGTCTGGCTATGCTTTTCCAGGAGGCCATGTTGAAGATGGAGAGGCTTTTGCAGAATCTGTTATTCGTGAAATTTATGAGGAAACAGGTCTAACGATTCAAAATCCTCAACTGGTCGGCATTAAAAATTGGCCACTAGATACAGGTGGCCGCTATATTGTCGTTTGTTATAAAGCGACTGAGTTCTCTGGTACTCTTCAATCATCTGAAGAAGGAGAAGTGTCTTGGGTGCAAAAAAAGACCAGATTCCCAAACTTGGATCTGGCCTATGATATGTTACCTTTGATGGAGATGATGGAAGCTCCTGATAAGTCAGAATTTTTCTACCCTCGCCGTACAGAAGATGGATGGGAAAAGAGAACTTTTTAATCCTTTACCAAATATCCTAATTTGTCCAAGGCCTTCTCAATATAGAGGAGGTCTTGTTCGTTTTCAGCTTCGACTAGGTGATAATGGACGCCATCTGTTAATTCAGAAAGTGGTCTAAAGTCAGACCGTTTCGACTTGCTCTAAAAAAATGCTGAACGTCACGGCGACAAGAGAGTTTGAGCAAGGTTTCAATTTCTCCGTAGACAGGATGATCAATCAAGGTATTCTGAACACGTCCCTCCATTATCGACGATAGCTAGAAGTTCTTGACCGATTTCTTCCATCTCGTGCTTTGACTTTAAACAGCTTTGTGAACATACGGATTGGTTTTTGCTTTTCTTTATAAATATAGCCACGATTGGTTGATAAGATCGGAGCACCGTCTGCACGAAGAACAGCAATGTCCTGAACAATAATCTGACGGGTTACATGAAAAACGGTCTGCTAAAGCTTTTGTCCGTTTAGAGGTTTTTTTGAGACTTCTTTTAAGAGTTGTAAAAGATTTCTTTTCGATTTTTTTGTCATAGTCTTCTTTCTCTTAATGGCGTTTTTTTCTCAATGCTTTATAAACAGCTAAGGCTAAGTAATAGTCTACCATACTATGAATAATTGTACCAAATACCAACCAAGACAAACAAGACATAGAACATATTTTTCTACATTTGTTCCAGTACTAGCATAAAAAGATAATACATGCAAAAACTTCAGCGATAGCATGAACCAAACCAAGTACAAAGTTAAAAAAATCAAATGAAGATTTCTGATTGTCCAAGGTTTGAGGATGTTTTTGAAGATAGAAAAGCACCCAGACTTCCAAAAAAGATATGGGAAAAAGCTCGAAGTACAATGACAATCGGATAACCCAGCCATGAGAAATCCT
>BNJU01001455.1_pt1 | contig 123214 bp, 191 predicted proteins | sample 8539281 | NCBI WGS metagenome assembly BNJU01 (sample SAMD00202456, study PRJDB9452) | human saliva metagenome | isolation source: human saliva | place: Japan | reverse complement strand
CGCTGAAATAGGTGAGCGATCCGTCGTGCTGAAGTTGGATACGGTCATTCCAGGATGTTGAAGACGATGGGCTCGTCGGCCGTTCCCTCCTGCCCTGGCGCTGGCTCTTCAACCTTGTTTTGTGCGTCCACCGCGTCTTCACCGGGTAGATAACCTGCTTGCGCAACGCACCGACGTTGGTTACGGAGACAGTTGTAATTAAACAAACCTGCGGGGGTTTACCAGGTCGGTGCGCCCTCGATGCCAAGGCGATCCGTTGCTTGCTCCGTTAGCCGTAACATCTGCACGTGTTGAAGTTAGATTCCATCACCAGTATGGTGCCGTAGGAAATAATTATGGGGAAATGCTATGCGGGTTGCTCGTCAGCCGATTTTTCCCCGATAAGACGAAGACCGCGCATTTGAGGCACCGTAATGTTGAAGAACGGTCAGGTCGTAGAAACCCGGGTTGATCTCGCCGTTGAACATTCCGGCAGCTGCGGGACGTAGTTTCTTCGAACTTCGTCTACGTTCCACCACGGTTGAGTTCGAACGATAAGCTGCATCAGACGGAAAGCGTCGGTTTGCATTCGTGTTCACCAACGCCCATTTGCCAAAGAGATTTATGTAAAGCCTTTACCGTTCTCCGGATCGTTGAGTATGACTCTCTGACAGCAAGACCTCGTTCAGTGTTGGGTCCTAGCTGACGCAAATCGCCTGTGAGGATCGGAACGACAACTTAGTTTGTTGGTGCTGTCTATGTTGTTCTAATCGACCCGTTCCAGCGAACTGCCACCCCGATCCCCAGGTTGATGAGACCCGAGTTGATGGATGAGATCGTCCTGCACGGATCGGCATGTGTCTCCCGACAGCTTCGAGGTTCTTGTTGGAATCATTCCGGCTTGCTCGCATGTGCGGTTGATTGAACGCTGGAGCACATTGTAGATCGTCTTCGGGATCTTCGCCTCCTTAGTCAGCAAGCGTCGTGCCCGTGTCGATGTTGTTAGAAGATTCGTCTGCAGGTGATCCGCGACGTGGCCGTCTCGTGATCTGCGTTTGTTCATATCGACGTGGTCGTCATGGAATCAGTCACCACCGTAATCGAAGAGCCGGTCCGGAGGTGAGGATACTTAGAGGTCGATGCCGGTTGTGGTCGAGTGTGCTGACTCTAGGTTGGGAGATGTGAGTGTGACCGTCCAGGATCGACTGACTTCTCCCACGGCCCGGGCTGTTGTCCAATCGCCAGGGAACGGGTGTTGATCGGCGGGTTGTTGTTGCTCCTCATCAGATCGCGAGAAGCGAGTCCCGTGTGCGTGACATGCGTGTCCTCCGGACCTCCCTCACCAGACCAGTGCGCGAAACGCAGCGAGTTGTGGTAGATTTGGACGGCCCGAAGAAGCGGCGGCGATGCGGAACGGCGAATGGTCGAGACCGTCACCATCCCGCGCACGGTCACGACTAATCTGTGTGTGGTTCTTCGGATCCAGTCTCACAGATAGGCTGCCGCGCGGGCCCAGCCATTGGGACGCCGTGATCAGGAGCCCGTCGTTGCCGGCGGACACGCAGTACGCCATGCTCTGCCAGAGCCGGACGTGTCCTTCGCCGGGATGCCAGTCTGCACTGCGTCACCCACGGCGTCATGGCCTCGATGGCGTAAAGCGTCGGGCGTGATCGTCTGCTCCACCAGTCTTCGGGCGTCCACCTGGATGATCGTGTCCTTCGACTCTTTGCTCAACGGTAGATACTCGTTGTAGGCGTAAACGCTTGCAGTGGCCGGTATGTCGTCTTCACGGTCTTAGTGGACTGTGCGAGATCACGCTTCGTGGCTCATGCCCGTAACGTTGTTCGCTGCGTTCCTTCAGGAAGTTATTGTCGCGGCGAAGGAAAAAGCGGGTTCGAGTTTAATGGCGATCATGTACACGTTTATGCCGCGCAGAGTGTTCAAATAATCCCATACGTGAGACGGCCGCCCGGATGCCATGATGATCGGGTTGTACTGGTCAGACGAGTGAAGCCATCCATACACCTTGTCGTAGTCCGCACAGCTTGAATAGCTCAACGACGACGACATTCCGGAAGTTATGTGTGCTGCGTGGATTTACGACCTTTACCTGTTTGAGCTTACTGCTGAGTCGACCGACGGTCACGGTGACTCGTCGAATAGTTGAGACAGCTCAGACGTTCGCATCGCCCGGAACTCAATGCACGCTTTCGACGCAGGATGCTTGTTCGTCCACGTCGATCGACGTCCGCCGGCAGGGCCTGTCCGTCAGTCAACGTCATCTGCAGGAGTGGCCCTTAGTGCCACCGGGACGCTGGCCACGACGTGCGGTCACTGCCTGCAGAAGTTCTCCAGCGAGACGGTCAGTCCCTATGCTCGAGGCTCGGGCGCAATACTCACAGCAACACCTTCTCGGTGGCAAGCGGTCAGCGCTGCTGCCTCGCAGCCGTCGATAGCCGCGCAACTGCGCTCCTGTTATCGAATGAAAGCTCGCCTGCTGCATACGCGCATACCCTGCGGGAAGGAACGGACCGTGGTTGTCGGAACGTCGTTGATCGTCTTCACGCGATCTGCGGGATACGCCCTCAGAAACATATACGACCTATCTAGAGCTCGCCCACATTGAGAAAGCTCACAGGGTTGTTGATGTTGTTCGCCGGGATCATCGTCGTCGCATGGCGGCCGTCGAACTCGCTGACAGCCGTGACAGCGTTTCGTTGATCCTACGCCGTTCCGTCACGGCATCCAGCCCATAGGTCTGGCCCCTCCGGCCAGTGTTGTCTTCTGTCCGATCTGCCATATCCGCGCGGGTTCCACGACATGGCGGGGCGTTAGCATGAGTGCGGGTGTACGCCACGCCTGGGGATGTCGTCCGTGAAAACAGTGGCGTTAGGAGTGTAGTGGGACATGCAGACAACGGTGAAAGTTCCATTTTCATCGCCAGCGGGTCACGTAGATAAAAGCAGCTCGTTCGTGGACGAAGAAGATGCAGCAGTGCGTGCTCCGCCACCGTGTTGGCCGCCCACGTGAGCGTGAACTCCTGTGCGTCAACGCGGACCGTTTGGCGAAACCGTCACCCCGCAGCGTCGTGGCATTATAGTTGGAAACCCACGCTGTTTGCTCTGGAGATTCGCTACGGGAGCGATCGAGTCCAGCGCATGTCGTTCAGCGTGCCCGAACGCACTTTGGGTCTCGTAGGCGTTCCTATACCCACTCTCCCTCGATGCCCATGGCGTTAGAGCCGTTTGACCATCCACTATAGCATTATGCCGTCTATGCCACCGTCGAAGCTTGATGACTGCGCTCACCGGGATGTGCCTGTCCGTTCGGACAGCCTCGGGCCAGAAATCGGACCCCCGCCAGACCCGCCGCCTGCGCCACCGGACGATGCGGCCGGGCACCTGATAACCGCGGCGGCCGGGAGTTGACAACCGCTGCGGAAGCCGTACTGCCGACGGTCTGCGCGGCCTGCCTGTTGATGACCAGACTGCGGGCGTCCAGCAGCCAGCCCAAAGCACAGCGTCCGTGGACCTGCTTGCCGCCGCTGTGCCGACGACCCGCGACCTTGCCGCCGGTCAGGAAACCCCCACGCCTGGTTGAAAGCCGAACGCAGACTGCCCGACCGACGGGCTTCGCAGATCTCGCGCACGATTACACAGGTTGATGGCGTCGGTTGCAGCCTGGTTCATCGAACCCCGCCTGCTGTGCGCTGCTGATGATGTTGCTGAACGCTCCGTAGCCGGCCTCGCGGATGCCGTTGATCGCGTAGGACATCAACCGGCCTTGTTGCCTGCTACATCCATCGAGATCGGCGGAGCCCGTGAGCTGGCGGTTGCCCATGTGCACCCGTGCGCTGCGGCTGTGTTGGCCGAGCCTGCCACGGCCTTCCACATCTCACGCACCGATGTTGCCCGTGATCTGCCTGGCTGCTGGAATGTCACAGCTGCTTGCTCGGCAGCTCCGACACCGCCTCCGCCGAGGGCTCACTCCAGGCCCGGCTGCATCTCCACCCACGTATTGTTTCAGCGAGGTTGCCGAGCTTATCAGCCAGGAAGTCCTATTGTCGTCACATCGAGTGCTGCGACTTGCGGTTCTTCGCTTTCCACGTCGAAGGGCGCGCGGTGCCGGGTCCGCATTCACTCTACCGTGAAGTTGCGCGGCACGCCGTTGATGACCTTCGACAGGAGGTCTGTATGAACGTCTGCAGCGTCCTCGGTCTCCGCACGGAGTAACCCGCCGACGTCATATTGTTGATGGGCTCCGCACGCCAGAGCAAGGCGTAAAGCGATACACCTGCCTGCTGACTGCGCACCCGTGTTAACATGGGCCAGGAGTTTTGCTACTGGTATACTTTGCGACCTCGACGAGGGACAGCACGTTTCGCTTGCTGTTCGCGGGCGGCGTCCGAGAAGCTGAGAGTCGCGCCGGGCTTTCGCCTGCAATGCGTCGGAGAAACTTCTGCATCGCCTCGTAGCAGCTTCTGGTAGTTGCCGGCCTGGTCACCCTCGGCGCGTTCTTACGGTCGGTGCGGTTCAACTGCTGGGCTGCGGCGGAACTGCTGCAGCTCGGCGGGTGACGATCGGCTCGCAGCGTGTCGCCGTAGTCGGGCAGCAGCTCCACTGCAGGTCAGTTTGTTACGATCCGACTGAAGTTTCGACGGTTCGGCACTCCAGCTCGGCGATCTTATTCCGGGTGTCCTCGAGTGGGCTTGTTTGGCGTCGCCGACGTCTCCTTGTTCGCCGACTGCGCGTCGCTTCGCTGCGGCGGACTCGAAAGCCACGACTTGATCGTCGCGAATGACTTCCGCCGTCTCATCCAGGGGCTTCGGGAATCGACGGAAGTGGAGATGCGGCGTTCGCCACAGACGACAGCTCGCTGATGTAGTCGTGAAGGTCTTGATCTCCTTCGCCCGCTAACTTTGATCTTCTCCTGCCTTCCTTCGCACGGTCGAGTTTTCCTCGTCCTGTGCCGAGCCTTCTTCGCATGCTTCCGCGGCACGTTCCTGGCACGCCCCTCGCGCAGACTGGTCGAGGTACCTTCCCCGAGGTCCTTGATCGAGCGGAAGTGCCGCGCAGACGATTGCCGAGGCCACTGAAAGCGGCACGACGAACCTCTTTCGAAGTCGCGCTTTCGTGGCGATACTCGCGGCGTCGTGCCGATCGCCTGGCGCACCTTCTGTGCGAGTGCCGCAGCCTTCGTTATCTGGTGTGCCGACTGGGTTTGCCTTGTTGGCTGCGTGACTCTGCTCCACCCGCTCAAGAACCTGCAGAGCCAAACGCCGTGGCTGCACAGCGGTGCATGATCTGCTGGATGCATGCGTTCCATCGCGGCGTGCGCCGCCGGATGCCTCGGCGCAACGTGGCGCGCAACAGCATAGAGAGCCTTCAGGTTAGCCCGGCCGGCCTCCGAAAACTTCATCGAAGTTCATGCCGTTCTTGCTACGAGGCTACGCCCAGGTTGGCGACGGCATCCTCCAGGTTGACGAACGCCCTCATCGCCGGACAAAGCAGAGGTCTACGACTTTCTTGAGCTCCTTGGCCGGCCTTGTCGGCCTTCTCGCCCATCTCATCATCTCACTGTCTCCGGCGTCTGCCGCGTGTAATCGCCTTTCAGGCCGCTGCCCAGAGTTTGCGATGCCAGGCTCGGACTCGTTGCGCACACCATCAAAAGGCTTTGTATTGGTGTCGTCCGATCTTCTGCAGCGCGTCTGCGTAGTGGCTTTGCCGAAATCGATGAAATTGATCTTTTCGAGCGCTATCATCTCCTGAATCTTGGCTTTGAAGAATGCGAGTGTACTGGCTGGACCTCTCTGGGTGCTGCGCTCGATGTCGTCGGCCGGGGAACCGAACTTGTTCCGGAACTCCTCAGCCACATTTTCTTCCTGCGAGGTCGGTCGTCTCCAGGGTTGCCCTGCGTGACGAGCCTACAGAATACTCTGCACGGAAGCCCAGCTGTCGAAGCGTCTGGTGGTCCGTCCGGCGAACTGTTTGAAGCCCGTGTTTCCGGCGGTCTGTTCTGCCATCTTCTTCAGCGAGTTCTCGCCGACCGCGCACGTCACCTTGTCTAGCTCCTCGTGGACTGCCCGGTCTTCTGCGCGGGCTCCTGCGCCTGCGCCATCGCCTTCGTCTGGGCGTTCGCATCCGAGGTGGAGAACAGCTGAGAGACACGAGACTCTCCGGCCTTATTGAGTTTGCTTTCGCAAACACGTGAGCGCAGCGCCACCGCCCTCCTGCAGCCTTCGTGTCCTGCATCACAGACTGCGCGAGGGTCGGCTTGTGCCTGCTCAGGGCTCGCCTCACTCGGGCCTGCTCAGGCGGCGGGTCCAACTTTCCTCAGTGAGTTGAGCAAACCCGTGAAGCACAGGGAGATTCCGGCCCCGCGGCGAGACCTTTGAGAGGCGCTCACGAGCCCCTGATGTGTGGCTACGGCCGCATTTCCCGATTGAACCGGCCGCGTCAGCCGCGCCTCCCGACGCCAGCGGCGGCGGACCGAGATGCCGCCGCGCCTGGCCCGGCGGCCCAGCTGAAGATGCGGCGGCCGACTGGAGGCGGCGCCAGCGTTCTTATAGAGGGCGCCCGTCTGCTCGTTGGCGGACACCGTGGACAACTTGTGAAACAACCGTCTCTGCGAAGGGCGGACGGGAGGGAGCGGATCGACGTGATCGGGTGCTGCGTATCGCACACCGCCGACCGCTGTGCGGTCGACCAACGCGTGAGGCGCCCGCGGCTTTACAGGGGCCTGCTTCCGGCGTAGTAGCCGGCCGGGATCCCTCCGGCCGTTAGGAAGGCGCCGGCCGGTTTGGCGATCACTGTGCGGCGAGGGTTCTGCACGAGGTTCGCGAGGACTTGGGCGGGACCTGTGAGGGCCGCAGGCATGTCGCCGATGCCGGGATTTGTCCGGATAGACCTGCCGATCTCCGCCTTTCCAGGTTCGACCAGGCGTTCTTCAGCATCTCCAGCTTGCCGCGGCGTGTGGAAGCTATCTGGTTGTATGCTGGTCGTTGAGTGTCTTCGAGTCGTTGTGTACCCCGATTCGGCGTCAGCGCATCTGTTCAAGTGTCTTGTGCGCCTCGGCCAGACGGAGGATCGTCGGGACGTCGCGGGACGCCTTGATGCCCAGATCTTTGGCACACCGATTAGCGCCCTGCCCCTGGTTTCTTCCAGCCCGGCGATGAACTTTACGAAGATGTCGAAGACTTCGACGGTGCCCACGCGGACTGGACTTCCTGCGCCGGAAACGGCAAAATACCTTCGCGAACAAAGTTGAGTTCGTCACCGCCACCCCTGATGGCTTTCCATGCATCCTGGGTGACGTGCGCGTGACGACACCGCGGAAGAGTTCGGGTGCCCACGCCGATTGACGCCAACGCTCCGGACAGGGCCGTACCTGCACTCTGCCACTCGGTGAGGCCACGGCGAGGCTTGCCATCGCGGAGATCTGCGTCGACGTGTTCGCGATCTGCGACTCAGTGGCAGCCGAGTTGACGCCTACCTTCAGGATCGAAGAAGCGATGTTGTCGAGTTCTGACCTGTCACGATGCCGCGAGTCGTACGAAACGCGCGATCGTCTCACGACTTGCCGAGCGAAAGGTCGGTGGTCGCCGAGGCTTAGCGACCGTCTCGGTGAAGTCTGTGATGGACTCTTTGGCGACGCCTGGCTGTCCGCCGAGGGGCGAGCGATGTTGACAGGTCGCGCCAGGTTCGTGGTCGTAACCGGGCGGCCATCTGCTCCAGTTTGCCGCGTAGCTCGTCCGCCGACTTGCCGGCGATGTCGAATTTGGTCCGCTTCACCTGTGCCGAGGCCGACTCATACTCCGCCGACTCTTTGACGACCGTGGAAGAAGGCGCCGAGGCGAGTCTTCGAATGTTCTGCATAACGGCGGCCGTCGGCGTGAGAGGCGTAGCGCATGTTGGAGATGCGCGACTTCGCCTCCTCCGCGGCTTTACCGGCTCGGTCCGAAGCCTTCCCGGCCTCCCTGCACGCACGCCCGGCACGCCGTCGGGTGCCTACGCCGATGTCGGCGCCGATCGACCTACGCTGATGTTGTCGAGAGCGTGCGATGAAGTGTTGATGGTTCCGCAGCCTCGTGGAGTTCCAGACGATGCCTGCGTTGAGACTCGGTAGTCGTCGTAATATCGGGCATCACTCACTCCTGTTGTAGTAGTCCGTCCTCGTGCGCCGGGTCTCGCTCCGCGTAGTCAGGCATGTAGCGAGGTGTCATCGCAGGTGTCCTTGCCCCATTTCTGCTTCTCCTCATAGGGAGGCCGGGTCGGTGGCGCGGTGTGCTCGGTCAATCATGCATCATCCTTGCTTTAGTAGCATAGCACGTTCTGTCTTCCGCACGCCATGCTATATCAGGGTCCGTCGAGATGACACAGCCAGATAGGGTTACCACACCTTTGGCATGTCTCGTCATAACTTATGCGTGTAAGCCAACACGAGCTTATAATCCAGCTCTCGTCCAATGCGATCCAGGCGGTTATAAATGACGGCGGTGGAAGAGGCCTCAGTGCAGGTCCACCATGCCGTCTAACTCATCGATGAGGCGCCGCTCCCCCTTTTCTTGGAGCGTCTGTCAGAAATCCACCGTCACCGCACTTTGTCGTGGTCAGCAGCGGAGGCGCCTAGAAGATTCATCGCTGTGACGAGCAAAGCAGATACTGCTCGCCAGGCGGAGACGTCGATCTTCCCGGGATCTGCTCGAGTTGAACCTCCGTTCGTCACGTTTCGCCGGCGTCCTCGATCGCGTCACAGCGTCTTCGAGCAGAAGCGCCAGATATCTCCGACACGCGCTTCGCCTTGTTCTTCGTTTATCCGCGCTTTCGATACCGAGCATCAGTTCTTCGCGCACATCAGCGGTAACCGACTGGAGGTGGAACGTCAGCTTCGAAGCGTCACGCCTCTTCACCCTTCCTTGATTTCATCCGCGTCAGCCTGTTCTTTGATCAGCCGCTCCACGTCCTGCACTGCTTTCGGCGTCCGGGTACTGTACCTGCTTCGCCTTTCGGCGCGTTAGAACAGGACAGGACGCAATGTCCCATGATTTGAATTCCTCTCTGCCTGGGCGTTAAGGGTAACGTCGCAAACAAGGAATAGCACCAGGGCGGAGAGGAGACGCCGCCTGTGCTGGTCAGATCGGAGATGTGCGCGTTACGCCACCGTCACGCTCGACGGTCACATTCCGCACAGCGGGATGACTGACGACGCATCAGCACTGCCTGTCTTCAGGCCCGTCACCACGCCGAGCGGGCGGCTGACCGCGACGGTGACGTGTCGCTTCTTCGACAGGTAAGAACACGCAGAACGCGCCTGGTGGCCGTGGATGCCACGGCGAGGATCGGCCGGTGTTCGTTTCAAGGGTCGTGAGCGCCTCCACGTGTCCGGTGATCGCCGTCGTGCTGTCCTTGAAGATGCCGTTAACAGCCAGCTGTGCCCTGCTGCAGGAACGACACCGATGTAACGAGTCGGGTTGTCGCCCTCCAGCGTGTTCTATGTATGGACTCCGGTCATGAGGGAACGCGCGGTACTGCGACCCGCCGCGATGGGATCACGGCCCTTCAAAAACACCGCGCAACCACCGACCAGGTCGACGCGGGTCTTGCCGTGAACATGTTCGTACAGCAGCATGGCGTGATGCTGTTGTTCACGTCGTCCGGGTTCGTCGGGTAGTGCGCGGTGAGCGGGCCCTCGTACTGCTGTGCGGCGCCGCGAGAAGACAGACACCTGCGGCGTCGAGCGGCGGCGGGGACGACTGCTCCTTCGACGCCTTCGCAGCCGGGTTAGTCGTGTCAGCAGTTGATGCGTACCGATCAGCGTGTACCGCGGGTTCATCTCCTCCACGGTGATAGCGTTGATGTCCTTCACGGACGCCCATGGGCAGGACCCGGAGCGTTGACGTGTTCGTTGGAAGTGCTTTCTTATCCATTATGCCGTACCTTCTCGTTGAGGACGAACGCGCCGTTCTGCAGGAGAAGTTTCAGCTCGTATTTGATGAAGCCGTTAGGCTCGTCACGTCCGACGGGTGAGTGATCTCGGCGGTAGATGCTGAACACATCCCCGACCTCGAACGGCGACGTCGGACGCTTGCCGATACAGCTCCGACGACTAGGTGATATCGGGCTTCATCGTGATATCGCGGATCATGTAGAAACCGTCCTGATGCGTCCACGCTCATCATCAGAGTGCGTCAGACTTGCCCTCATACTTCGCAGGTCGGGTTCTCCACCTCAGAGATCGCGATGACTCAGGTCCGAGTGTGGTCGTGTCCGACGGGTCGGTCGCCGGGCTGAGTATCCGTCCAGGATCGCACGCTGACACGTTGAACCTTTTCCAGAGTTACCGCGCAGGGTTGTCGGTCGCGCACTGAACTGTGCGTTAAGTTCACGCCGCCGTAGGATGCTGCCAGTCAGCGGGACGCTTCAGGGCGGCGAAGAATAGTCACGTTGCCGCGAAGCATGCGAACTTCGTTAGCCGCTGTGCTTCCCCCTTTTCTCGTTGTCGTTGTCAATGAAACAGTCATGCTAGGCTCTTCCTCGGTTACGCGCTGGCGTGCCGAAAAACTGAGCAAGCAATCATCCGGGTACGATACCGATGTCGGTGTTCATGTCTTTCGTGAGGCCCATATACCATCCTATCAAATGCGGTTTTTGAGGTTCGTGATGAAGGAACAGTACAGCTCATACCCGCACTGCCGCACCTGGTTCGTCCGGCGTAATTCAAGCCTGACCGCCGTGCATGATCGCTGTTGTCGGGCTCCGAAACCGACCAGACCCATAGGATCCTCTCCCTGTTTCCCGTGCATGCTGTGCGGTTGGGGCTCGCCGCAGCTGGAAGAACACCGCTGCCGTCGTTCAACTGAGAGGCGATATAAATCGCGCCTGGCTGATGTGCGCAGTTCGGAGCCACAACGGCAATATACGGCATCTTCTGGCCTTCGTCGAAGTCAGGCAAAAGCCACTTCTTCGCACAGCGACCAGCGGCACCTCGGAGAGCTCACGGATCTTAGCGCAACGTCATCGATGCATTTGGCCATCCGTCACCCTGCACTTCCAGACGCGACGGGTCTCCGTGGCAGACCTCTTTACTGGTCTTCTCAGCGAGCTTCACCTGCTTCTCCACCTTCTCTGGGGCTTTCATACCTCCTATCATCATCGTACTCCTGTCCGAGGATATAATCGTGGTCCCAGCCGCCGTCGAACTTGTTGGACCCCTCAATCAGCCATGTACTCGACGGTGACGTTGTCGGGACGATGACGCTCACGCTGTCGTGCATGTGCACGTCCAGACACGACCTATCTTCCCGGGCAGCAAGAGCGGACAGAGTCTTCTCCAATCGTGTCCTGCAGCGCTGGCGGGATCTCCTCCGACAGCTTGTCGATGACGTTCGCGAGACAGATCATATTCCCTGAAGTCCTGGATGCGCTTAGCGTACTTCGTGAACTTGTTCGCCCCAATCTTCGTGCGGATCTTCATGTCAGTTACGCCTCCGCTTTGTTCATCGGCGTGTTGCAGATGATCGTCCGCTCGAACGACTGCGAGGCATCACCGGAAAGCCACCGTCATCAGGTAGCCCACCATGTGCGGTGTATCTTGGGTCTACGGCTTTGATGCGATGCAGCCATCCAGGATGCTCAGAGACATCGTCGATCGCGGCAGCTGAACTCTTACGGTTGGTCGTCAGGGTGCGATCTGGTCGTTGGCTACCTCAGGTTGGCGTATCGGCTGTATACGCGCTTTCCCAGAATATCGACTGAGCCATAATCATAGCTGTCAGTCTTGAGCGTCATATTTGATATTTTTGCCATCATAGATGAGTCACCTCGTCGACCATATAGCGTTCAGCGCGTTTAGCCGCCATCGCCAGGCGACCCTCGAGAGATACCGGCCAAGGAACTCCCTCGCTCTCTCGAACCCGTCGTCGCCCCTCATCGGGACGACCTGAAGCCCCTCGCCGTTCTCCAGGGCGTCCCCCTGTGCGTCGTACTTGTCGGCCAGGCGAGGGCGTTGATGTTCTTGTCGCCGCCCGACGGCGTGATCATCGGCCTTGACGTTCCTGACCCGCCACTCCGACACGAGCCGCAGCATACGCGCCAAAGCCGCCGCCGCGCCTTGAACACGTTCGTGTACCAAACCGCACAACCGTTCGAAAGTTTAGGGTCGAGGTCGTGATACCGGAAGCTTCAACTCATCTGCGGTGATCTTCGCCCACGGCTCCTTTTCCCTATGTCTGCGGAAACCCCGCTTGTGGGGGCGGGGCTTTCCATCACTATCAGGTATCGTTATCAGGCGCCTGCACCGCTGGGGCCAGAGTGCCCTCCGGGGCGATGAAAAGCAGACTTGACGAGATGACGGATCTTCGTCCGGACGCATCGTTATCGAACGAGCCGTCAAGCTCAGAGCTGTTCGTGGTCTTCTCAACGAAGATCTTCGGCGCGGTTTTTCGCCCTCAAGGGAACACGTTCACGATGTTCTTGCGGGGCATCGAGTTCTTCCGGGGCGAAGGAACCAGCACTTGTCGGCGTGGTCCCCGGCAATAGCGCAGCTCAGGCACCTCGAGACATTCGCGACCTTCCCGGACACCGTGTTTGCCCATCACCTGGGTCTCGGTGCCGTTCTGACGACGGATCTCAGCGACCTTCATGAGTCTGCTCGGCGCGGCTCGCCGGGGCCGGGGAACGATCAGGTTAAACTTCGTCGGCATGATGATCCGGCGCGTTGTGCTTGGTGGTGGCCAGCTGTTGAAAACCTTCTCAAGCGCCTCGATGCTCAGCTCGAGGTTGCCCGCCAGGACGTTCTTGTTGGCGGCCATGAAGATTCGTCGTGTTCAGGCCGGTCGGCTGAGACGAGCTGCAGGGCGGCCTCGAGTCGGCTCCTGGTTAGCCGCACGACGGCCGAGTTCCTTCGTGATCCGAGGATCAGGCGATCGGCGCCGTACCGCTGCAGCGTCTCCCAGGAAGCGGGATCTGGACACCGGCCTTCGCCAGCTTCAGCCAGACGCTCTGCCTTCAGACCGAGGATCAGGGTATTCTCGAGCTCGCCGACAGCGGGCACGCCCTGTGCGACATATCCCTTACCGTCCTTGCGCACGGGGATATTTCGTCCGTGAAGTCAAGTAGTAAGGCACCGTCTCGAAGTCAGGTGTTTTCAAGCGTGTCCGCCCATTCGCGCCAATTCTGACGCAGGACCTGCTGGTACTCTCCCTGCATGATCTTGTTCGTCGGGTGGGGGCCGAGATTGACCGGAGGTCCGGGTCCGAGATGGCCTCGCTCAGATCCTTACAGGCGAGATTGCACTTTTGAATATCATCGGCGTGGAAGCGCCTTGTCGCAGAAGGATACCCGCCTTGCAGGCTTCCCTCGCGTTGATTGCCGCAGTAGATATCATCTCCTTAGAGCCAGGCCTGGGTCGAGCGACAGCGTGCTTGGTCGGGGCGCTTCGACAGCGGGTTGAGCACAGGCCACCACAGTCTTCCCCTTCGGGTCGGCCGCAACCTCAGGCACACCTTTCCGAGTTTTCAGTGGCGCCGTTGATCGTGACGATGTCCCCCGGCATGACGGGACCGTCCAGTCCTAGGTGTCGATGCCTTCGAAGCTGACGTCGAATAAGTTATTGTCCTCTTTGGGCGTAGCGGACGTGAGGGGCGACAGCCCCGACCTTGCCGACGGCGACGGCATCACCAGACTTGACGGCGGGTCGAGCCTGGACTCGTAGGTGTCGCCCTTGACGTGATTCTGTGCCATGTGCGTATCCTCCTTACCAGGTCAGCTTGGCGGGTTCGGCTTCGAAATCGTCGGCGCGCCCTTACCCGGAGGGCACATGCTCGGGGCGAAAGCCGCCCGACAGGCTCTCGCGGATAGACTCGATGAGCTTGGTTTCGCGATCCGGGATCGCCTTCGCGTCATAGCCGCGGGCGATAGCCTCGGCAGCCCGCACACAGGAGACCTCAGGAAGGTCGGTCGAGTGAGCAAGGATGGCCTCCTTAGCCTTCTTGGCCTTATCCTCCTTCTCCTCCTTGGCCTTCTTGGCGTCTCTTCGTCCTCTACGTCCTTCTTCTTGGCCTTGTCGGCGGCATAAGCTTCGACGAGAGCGGAAGCTTAGTGTCCAGGGCTTCGAGAGCTTCCTTGAACTCAGTGTCCATTCTCTTCCTTTCAATTGTGATTGTTACTGCTACCTATGTTTCCTTTTTGAACGATTCCAGTGCCTCGACGAGGCGCCCGCCAGACACCAGGAACTGTGACGAAATCCACGGAATTGACGGGGATGGTATGAGCGCAACTCTATCACAGGCGGAACGTCTTCGGCCATGACCACGTCGTCGGTCTGCGCCAATTGGGCACCGGTGAATGGACACACGATGATATCCGACACCTGTTCAATAAACGGCGCATTGCTCCAAACTTCGATCGTGATATTGCCATCGGGTTCGGGGCTGTCACTCCAGTGAGATGTGCCATCACGGCAGCAGAGTTTCGTCAAGTCCCTTCAGGACGGTCCCAGTGTTCTGACTCAGACGCACGATCGATATACATATGCGTCCCAATCAGGAAGGCCTCAGCAAGCTGCCTGCAGCGCCTCTTTGGTCTATGCCAGTCGATCCGCCCCTCGGCGATAAGGCGCACAAGACACTTACGGGTTCCTTTGACGGGTTTGAGAGCACTAGAGTCGTGCTCTCTTTGGTTTCAGTTTTCATCTTCAGTGTCTCTCCTTGGTTGAAACCGCCCGGAGAACAGCCTGATTTCCCTGGCGTGCCACAGGGGTCGTACTGCTCGTCACGTCATCCCCACCCTGACACTTACCATTCTTCAAAAAGCGATTCGGCTCAGGTAGTTCATCCCGTGGATATCGGGCACAGCCAGAGGTTCAATACCGCTTGACGGTACTCGTCCTGATGGATGGCCCCCGTTGACATAGAGGTAGCTGAAGCGACTGCAACGCCCTGTAGGTCGGGTCTGTTCGTCGACAGGAACTTGATGTCACATCGCCACCGACGGATCAGCGTCCATCATCACCTGTTGAAGAGTCCCGCCGCGCGCTGCTCCAGCGAAGCCGTTGATCGTCGGCCTGGCCAGCGTCGTCGCATGCGTACAGGCCGCCTGTCGCACCGGGGAGACGCGCGCGCGTGACGAGCGATAACCGGGATCCGCGATGCCTTCAAGCGCCCGCCAACGGCTGTGCGTTGCCGTAGTTAACCATGTGCGCTGGGGACTGCACACCCGCCAGGGCAGATAGCCGGGCTCGCCGTGTAGCGCCAACCACATCACCGTTCGAGATCTCCACAGCCGACGGCGCTTGCCGCTGGTTGTTGCTGTTGACGATAGCCCACGCGATCTTCGATGAGTACGCTTCGACAGTCTGGCGCTATCCCGCAGATAACTCGAGTAGGCGACGCTCCACAGCGCGGCCGCCAGCGAGGTCAGGCGCGAACGCTTGTGTCCTGCGTGCCGTCGGACGACGAGATGTACACAACGTGGTGCCGTTCCACCTCGTAAGCTGTGTTGGGTGGTTTACGGACCGCTGTACGCACTCCGCCTGTACTCGGCCGTCAGTACCACTTGGCTGATCGATGCTCTGCCAGTCCGTCCATGCATGCGACGCATGCTTCACGACCGACGGGTCGAACGAATCCCGAACGATCTCCTCGATCTCCTCCACGGGCACCAGCGTCAGCTAGCCGGTGTGCACCTCGCGGAACAGGGACACGTTCCGCGCAGGAATCTCTCCAAGTTGAGACTCTCCGCTCGCGACGCTGAGAGCAGCGTCGCTGCTGCCGACTCCGACTAGATAGACTTGTCCCGCTTCGCAGACGTGTTCGCTGAACGCCAGGTCGTCACCGAAAATGTGGCTGGTCCTCAGCTGTGCGCCGCGCTTATGCCAACAGGTGATCCCGGGCCCATGTCCTTAGGCCTCGCACAACTTCGCGGGTGAGAAAGCCATGACGTCAGGCCCTTGTCGTCACGGCGTAACTGGCCAGTTAGCGCCCTCGTCGAGGGAGGTAGGACCTCTGCGCGCCTCGTTGATGAACGCAATACCCTCGTCGCTAAACGAGTATGCGGTTGAATCCAAAACTCTCCCCACATTTCCATTAGGTAGCTGTAACTACGTCGTCATCATCGTGTCCCCGCGTCCGGAAGAACGCAGTCTCCTGCTGGACGGCATCACGGATGTTCTGGTCTGTTATGGCAGCATATACTGCGAGCAGCCAATGATCAGGCGACTTTTGCCGACGTCCTTCTTCAACGATGACACAGGTCCGCATGAGCGGACATCGTATTATATGGGTAGCCGACGGACGGCAGCGTCATCGTGCAGGTGCGATGTCAACGGGTCAGATCCAGCTCCCTGTACGGCACCTGTGCCGGAACGAGATCCCATGTAGGAACGGTGGATTGTGCCAGCAGCCTCTGTCAGCTCGACATAGACCCGCGCACGGCCAGAATGTCGTACGTCCGGTCGCATACTGCAGGTTGAGGATGCCAGACATGCCGCCCCCGACTGCGTCGCGGTCAGTGCCGCGGCATGCGCCCTCGCGAAGCGCGGTCATGCACGCTGCTGCGCTGTGCACCAGGTCTGTCTTCGCGAGTCCACAGGCGCACAGCCCGTTCACGCATGGGCCTATACGACGGGCGGTCCGCTCCGAGCCGCGCCACGTCCACCCAACTTTTGGGCCAGCCGATCCGCTCCCTCTCCGTCAAACACGCCGTCTCGACGTCGCCAGGCAGAATCAGCAGCGTAGTCCTCGATATCCAGCCGCTACTCCAGGACGCGCGCTCGAACCTGGCGCTGTCTCCCCGTCATCCAGTTTCTTCTGCTCCGTAGGACGGTCCGTAGCTTCTGCAGCACCTTCGGCAACAGAGCTCGCCTGTGCAGTTCGGACTCTCCAGGACTGAGATGGACATGCGCTGCAGTTCTCCATCTCCTCTTTGAGAGATCTTCAGGTAACTCATCGGTCGCGTCGGGTTCGCGATCAGCGCGCGCCGCGTACCCTCGTTACGTCGTAATGTTCGCCAGGGGCGTCGATCAGCTCGCCTGAGGGCGCAGAGCCTCATCGCCGATCGCCAACGTCGCCGTGGCATCGGGCCCTGGACGAGTTTGCCCTTGGGTGTCGGCGGCTGCACTGCCGCGCGCGGAGATAGCCACGTCCATCTGTCCTTCCGTTGGACGTCCACCGTGATGCGCGGGAGACTTATGGTGAGCAGGTCTCCCTCCTCGAAGCGTCTCTCACGGTGTCGCAACTTCATCACTTTCACGCCCACCGCGTACCACCTGCCGCCAGCCGAGCAGCGCCGTCGAGGCTCCACATAGCAGTGGGGGTGGCGGGTGTCCACCACCAGCATATGAGAACAGCCGCCGTCCAGAGACTACCCGTGGCCAGCGCCGCCGTCGAGTTTGTTCTCCCTTGCCCGCGGCGAGACGATCTCGCTGTTTTGCGCACGGCAGTCACCGTCCGTGCCCAGCATATGCTGAGCCCATCCGGGATCTGCTTGAAGCTGGTCACGACCGCTTCTGTGCGCCTGCCCACGGTGGCGGTATGCGCACCAGCTGATCGCGCTGGCTTTGATCAGCATGGGCCTCGCTTCGGCGCCTGATGAGTTACACGTCCATCGTCGCATGCTCCGGGTGAGCGGCTGGCCACGTTCCAGTACCGCGCTGCTCTATGAACTCGCACACGCTCGACACGTCCTCCACCAGGTCGAGATCAGCGAGTTCTGCTCCTTCGTCTGCGAGGCTCTTCGCAGTCGTGGTGTTCCTTCGCTTGTCCAAGCGGTCGCGAGGCTGACTCAGGACGCTTGTTGACCTTCCGATGTGCCGGCGGCTATCGTCGACTCAGCTCTTTCTCCAGAAGTTAAAGCGCGCGTCTTCAAGTCGTACATGTCGGCGATCGGCATCTGGCAATTTGGCAGGGTTCGTCCACACGTCGTTGCGCTTCACGCATAGCGCGCACACGGGCCGGGCACGTCTCTGCAGCACTAACTCCTCGGACATCTCGGCGGGAGGCTGGCGCCTGCGGTGACGACGGTCGATCATATCGCCATCTTGATTCGCGAGTGCGACTTCTGGATCGCGAAACAGTCCCGGTCGTTCTTCACCAGCTCTTTGGCCGCAGTCTTGGTTTGAGCCGACTACTTTTCGTCGTTTTTCTTGGGTCGTGGCCATCACACAGGTCCCTGTGCGGATGTCACCACCGGGAGACTCGCAGCACCTGCTGTACGGTAGCGCTCGGACCCGTGGTGATGTGGTTACACCGCGTGCCGCCCGCCAAGCGTTCAGCGACGGCGCTTCGTCGTCTGCTGCGTGGCGAACACCGTCAAATGACACACGCCTTTACACTCTTGTGCCAGCGCAACGATCCAGGTCGAGATTGGGCAACTTGTGATGCCGCTAAGCGTCTGCCGGTACCCGATTAGTGATGCTTCAGCGTCGTTTGAACGATCGATTCCTCATGAAACTCCTCTCGAGTCAGGCCAGAGGAATACTGCACGCGCACTGTGGCAGACCCCGCCGAGACGCAGCGCTCACCGGCGAGGTCCTGACGAAGAAAAGGAGCTTACCTGAACACCTTGTACGCGCTACGCGGGCGCCGCCACAAACCCGCCATATGGTCGTGCAGCGGCGCAGCGGTCGTCCAGCGGCGTAGGCGCGCCCATGTGATGTTCTGTGTCCTGTGCGGTGACGACGAGCTCGTCGTCCACCGCCAGAACGGACGTAAGCGTCCAGCTGAGCAGCGCCGATCCAGGTCATGGGGCTGTGGTGAACGCCTGGAACGTCGTGCTTGCCCGTCGCCACGCTTCATCCCGACCCCCTGCGGTCTGCTCTATAACGCGTACGGGCTCACGGCCTTAATCGATTTGGTGCGACGCCATCGTCCGACTCAGCACGATGTTCGTCCTGTTAGAGCGTTTCTTGCTGCGTTGCGGCGAGGATTGTCGGGTCTTCGGCCCATCACCACGGTCTTACCGGTCGTCATGTGCTAATGCTGCGGGTCCCCGATCGTGCCATGGCAGCTTCCCGTTGATTCTATGTCCCAGACGTCGACTGCGCCCAGATAAAGTGCGTGAAAGCATTGTGTCTCTCTTCCGTGTGCAGCGTATTGGCTGATGCGAGGACTAGCAGAGCAGAGCTGAGTTACGAAAACGACACTGCCCGTATTCGAGTTACAGTGACCATCGAACCACCGGACCTGAGAAAAGGACTTCGCACTTCTTTAGCTTCATCGCCCGCCGTCCCCCGTCCCATTCCTCGTCGCACAGGGGTTCTGACCCTCATCCGCCCTCATCGTCACGTGGTGCAGCTTCCCCACAGGCACCGTGCGTCGTCTGGGTCTCCTCGCCCACATCCTCGGCGCGATCTCGCCCTCGCTGCCTATGCATGGACCCAGCAGCTCAACCTCATCGCGGCTTGACAACGGCTCGTTCCGCGTGTACCTGGGTTCGCACGGTAACTCAACAGAGGAGAAAACATGTTTTCGCCGGAACCTGATCGGACGGATGTTCGCCGGGTGGTACAGACCTGTCGCCTGTAGGCGGGACCTGGATCTGTAATCACCTGACCGACGTGTAAACTGAGACGCAAAGACCCCGGCGTTTCCGGAATGGGACGCGACAGGGGTCACTTATGCTGTCTATGCACTTATTCAGCGTTGTCGTAGGAATGGCACTACCTTGTGGAGGAAGGGTCCACAGGCTTAGTGAGCAGCCACTGTTGCCACACGGTCATAGCCCCACGGTGCGCCGTGATCATGTCCGCGAGTCGGCTGGCAGCATCAGCCGACCTTCGCGGCGAAATGCCGCTGCCTCAGCAGGACACCACAGATGTCCGGACGTGGGCCCTTGTGCTGGATCTGCGTCGGCACGACGCGTCAGTGGTGAAGCGTTCTTCCTGTTCCGGGTCCGCCAGCGCCGTCGCCTGCGGCAGGCCCCCGTCTCCACGGTGTGCGCAGCCGCGGCGACGCCGCCTTCTCTCGTCGTCAGCGTCGGCGTGTCCAAATGCTTGGGTCCCGTAGGCGCCGGAGTCGGCTCGATGGGCGGTCACTATCCCCCTTCTTTGATGCAGCGTGTTCTGGATATCATTTTAGTTTGTTGATCGTCTCCTCCAGCGCAGCGTGGCTCGCAGCCGGGTATCCGAAAGCCGTGGCCCGGCACAGTCAAGTCCGTCGCGATCCTGTTCTACGTCGCCGTCATAGACTCACGGCCTGCGTCAGGTTAGCCGCCACACTCGCTCAGCTCCGCAATAGAGTTCTGGGTGCGCCTGGGGTCGCCAGGCCCTGGCTCGAACCTTGATGTTCTCATACAGCCAGCTGAGCATGTTGTGCTCAGTCGGGTGTCAACTCGTCTCCTTTACAGGTGGTGTCGTCTTGGTTACTGTCTTGAATATAGCGTTTGACGATGATAATCGTCGCCGAGCCCGTCAGACCGGTCCGACAAAAAGGCGGCCTCGGAGCTCTGCCTGGGCCGCCGTGCCCCATGTGACATGCCGCCGGCATAGGCTCGACGTGGGAGATGCGGCGGCAGACGGCCCAGATGCTGGCCATGCAATGATGATCCCGCCGGTTTCAGGGCGATCGAAGGCGGGTCCGCCAACTCGTCGCCGAGGCCACCGTGTACGCATCCGGGTCAGCGGCGATGTTGAAACTCCGCTCGCCTGTTTCGATGCCGCACTGCCTGGGAGCCCTGCGCTATCGTGCTGGAGCAGTAGCCCCAGCCGTAGCGCTCAGGTCTTTTCGGCGGTAGTCGTTCGTGTATGCGAGTCGCCGTCGTGCTTCGCCATCCACGCTACGATGGCGTTGCTGCACGTCGCCTGCGTCATCCGTCTCCTTCCTTTTTCGCTATTAAATTGCCTTCACCTCAGTATACGGCACGAAACTAGCTCAGTCAGGCCGCGGGCTGTGCGCGGGATCTTCCGTCTTCTGAAGATCGTAGCCTCCCCGGCCTGCAAGCGTACGGGGGCTGTCGTATGGTCGTTCGACAAACGGAACTCACCAGCTATCCTCCATGTATGCTTTCGCGTAGGGGTAGCCGCGCGAGGCAGGTCGTCGTTCGGGCACTGTACGCACCGCGTCGTCAATGTTTGCAGCGCGTTCAAATGCGCTGAAAATCCTCTATCTCGTCAGGCTTCGCCCCGCGTATGGCACCCGTCAGCCGTCGGTATGCGACGAGTTAAATCACACAACGACCGGCACGCCGGGTAGTAGTGCAGCTCGTATGGAGGGTTCCGGTTGTCGTGGGGTGTGCGCCTCGGGCCGTGGGCGTCGTGAAGCGTACGTCAATCCGTCTAGGCGGTTCGGGTCGTAGTCCCGATCGGTATAGATCTCTTCCTGGCTGGAACATACCACGCCATGGCGGGTACCCCGCCAGCATGGAGGAGAGGGTCGTAGTCGGCGGGTGGTCTGGAGGAACGGACGCTTCGGGACGGCATGCCGCAACTGGTGAATCGCACGGGCATCCTCCGCATAGAATGCCGGATATTGCTGCGGGGTGAAGGCGATTCAGTGTCTACCTGTGTCAATAGCTGGCTCTCCACAATGGAAGATGTTTTTCCCGGAGGGCGATTCTTTGTTGTTTCATTTTCTGAATTCGGTTGGCGGTACGATGTCGTTCTCTATCTGGGTTTTGGGTTGTACCCAGCGGATATTCGTGGCGTACTTTCGAGTATGGAGTAAGGGTTGATGCGTGCGTCTTCCGTGTTGTCAGGACGACGTATTGTGCGCTAGGAAAGTGCGCGGGTCCCGTGTCGGCGTTGCTTTTCAGAAACGCCCGCCCTTGCAACTCGGGTCCCTGATTACCTCCATCCGTTGGAGCTTGAGGCACAAAGGCGTAGAAGCGGAAGTTCGAGTTGGACGTCGGGCTCAGGTCGTATGGGTGCGTCGGGTCGGGCTGAAGCTTCCAGCACAACCCCACTTCCACAGGTTAGGGGAGGGATCAGGGGTTTTGCGGTGTCGGAGGGTGTCTTGTTGCACCAGTTGGCTGTGGTGACGATGTTCGCCGACAGGCTGTCACCACCTGCAGTCTGTCGTGCTGGCGGGTCCGGGTCGCGGAGGGTACGGCACCGCTCTATCTTGAGCAGAGGAAGAGGCTCGATGGGGGCTGCCAGCTGGCTGCTAGGCGCCGAGGGCTGGTCCGTGTTGGGTTTTGGGGGAGGCGGTGGAGTCAGGGAGGGCGGCGTGGTCGTAGGGTGGTGTCGGGTTAGGCGTTATCGTCGCCTCGTTGTAGATCTTCCGTGTGCGCGCACAAGGGGTGCTGAGGGCAGTGGGGGCGTCATGCCACGTTTTATCTCGTCGTCGTGTGCGCACTGCACACTGGATATCGTCAGCGACGAGTGTGGGCATGGACCAAGTCCGTCAAGGTCTGGGTGTTGGACCTATTCGGTCTATCGCATCCCGTAGGAACTCCACGTTGTTTTCCATATCCTGTTTTACGCTAGGGATCTTTCTGTTGGTCTTAAGTGACGTGTAAAGTGTCGCTATGGCGGTTATAAGGGCGCCTAGGCCTAGCAGGCGCCCCTAGGATGGTCGGCGATGGTAATATGTCGTGCACGGGTCTTAGTATACCGATCTACCGTGGATTTCGTGATGAAAATAGCAATTAATATGATGTGGATCGATGACGTCGACCCACCCTCAAAATTCAACACCACAAAAACACAAAGTAGCCCTGGGACGTTGGTCTAGGGCTACTCTCACTCAACATTGCTTACCCTACCGTACCGTAGCTTAGCGCTTCCACCATCGCGCAGACGAGACCATCCGCAGTACATCAATCCAACTATTCCAACCCATATCTTAGTGAGGTGATTCTCAATAGTGCCTCCCTCCCCAGGCGCCGCCTTCGGCGCTCTTTGATCCATTCACGTGAAACATCAGTCGAGCCCGACTTCGCGGAGCTCGATCCCCGAACATCTCCACGATGACGGCGTCTTCATCATCGCCTTCCTCGAAGGCCGGCCTCAGTCGAGCCTCCACGGCGCCGCCTTCGCTCCGGACCACCACGGTGCCGTGCTCGACGTCGAAGGTCCGCACCCTCGAAGCCTGCCCCAGTGTCCCCGGGCATCCGCTCGGGCGGCTTCGTACAGACCCAGTACCCTGGCTGGGGCCTCAGCCGAAGTCAGCCTCAGAGCTCGGACGCAGGCATCCGTCACGTAGACGCCGGGGGGCTTCGTAGACGCTCCCGAGCCGCTCCATCACGGACATCGCCATCCGCTCCCAGACAGTCTCGGCGTCGACGGGATCGTCGGGTTCCCTGCCCGCGCAGTCGGTCAGCCAAAGTGCGACCCGATCTTCGTCGGAGAGCCGGTCCCAGAGCCTGCCGACGGCGTCGGCCTGGATCTCGCTCCACTCGGAAGCGATCTCGAAGGCGGCATCCGGATCGTAGCAGTAGTCCGCCTCGAAAGGCAGATCTCGATCTTCGTCAAGCTCCACCCCGCGTCTACGAGGGCGTCGGAGGCGGCGTCCAAGACGTCGGCGTCAGAGACAGCTTCAGGAAGCGGTTCGCGGTGATCGGTCGGTAGAAGTGCATCAGGGGTGTTCCTTTCTCTCTTGTTGTTCCGATGGTTCCAGTCTAGTCGGTCCGGAGGCCGCTGTCAAGCGGCCTCCGAGTGATGTTAACACCAATCGAAGAAGCACTGCAGCGACGTCGGGAGGTGCTCGACCAGCTCCTCACAGGTGGACATGAGCCCGTAGAAGGCGTCGAAGGCGGCGGCCGCGAAGTCGAGCCAGGTCATCGCTCAGGCCTCCCATCCGCGGTTCTGACGGCGGCCCCGGCGTCGGGCTCGCTGGCGCTCGCGGTCGGCTCGGAGGCTGGCGACGAGTCAGGGACTTCGATTTCGGGGATGAAGGTCGTGGTGATCATCGGGGTTTCCTTTCTCTCGTTTTTCCCTGATGGTTCCAGTCTAGTGGGCCGAAGGCCCGTTGTCAAAGCCCGATGTTTGTGACTTGCCACACAGTCAGGCCCAGCACTGTCGGCTCGTCTCGGATGCCCGCGTAGGCGTCCCAGCGGCCGAGATCTTCGCCGCAGCCCCAGCCGGCCAGGAGGCCGGCTGCGACGGCGACGGCCGCCCGAAGCGCCTCACCAAGCCCACCCGTCTACATCGTCGCGCACACGGGAGCTCGACGGCGAGGGTTCGGCGACAGGTCACCTGGCGAACGTCGAAGCCGGAGTCCGTAGCTCGGCTTCCAGGTCCTTCAACAGCTGCAGGCCGCCTTCGTAGGTGCGCACACGGGGGTGATCCTGACGTCGCCCTCGAACGGGGCGTCGACGATGAAGCTGCGGCCGTCTACGAGGCTGACGTAGAGGCTGTAGCCGTGCTCGGAGACGTCGTAGACGGGATTAGTGGCTTCGAGGTGCCGGACGACGGCGTTGGCGGTTTTTCCAGGTGTTCATCGGGTTCCTTTCTCTCTTCGTTCCGATGTCTTCATTCTAGCGGGCCTCCGGAGGGCTGTCAAGCCCTCCGGAGCAGGGTAACTCACTTCCACGCCCCAGTCGGCGACGGCGCTGCGGAGGGTCGGCCAGGCTTCGGTCTCGCCGCACTCGCGGACCCGGGACTGCGCCGTCGGCGTAGACGGTCAGCGTGCCGTCAGGGGTATCGGCCTGGACTGCGCCGTCGGGCAGGACGAGGCCAGGCCCCCGAGCTTCTCGGTGAGCGACTTCGCCAGGGGCTTGGCTGTAGGGGTACTTCGCGGTCATCGGACTTCCTTTCTCTCTTCGTTCCGATGGCTCTAGTCTCGCACAGTCCAGGGCGTCGTGTCAAGCCCCGAGCGTGTGTTCTATGTCACATTTTCATGGTTGCTCGAGGCCCCTGGAAAAATGTATTTTTCATGGTTGCTCGAGAGCCTCGAGAGCCTCGAGACCCCTCCGAGTGTGATGTATCTCACATTGTGATGTTTCTCACATGGTTCCTCGAGAGCCCCTCCGAGTGTGAGATTGCTCACATGGTTCCTCGAGCTAGGACTTTAGTCCCGATTTCGGAAAAGTGAGACGAAGCTCACATATCGAGTTCAGGGATTTTCGCAACACCGACGTTGCGTAATTGCTCAGGGGCCGTCTCCGGGCTCGACTGCGCACACCCCGGCCTCCGGGGCGCCGCCTCAGAGCTCGCAGACGCCGCTCTGAGGGCCTCAGGGGCCCTCCCGGTAGGAGTGGCCTAGGGCGGGGCCGTCTGCGGCGCTCTGAGGGCCCTTCTCAGGCCTCTGAGGGGCGTCTGCGGGCATGGGAAGGCCCCCGCCGGGCAGGGGCCTTCAGGGTCAGCCTTCGAAGTCTTCCAGGATGTCCGCCAGGTCCGCGGTGTAGTAGCCGCCGAGCTCTTCGAAGAAGTCGATTTCGATGTCCATTGGGGTTTCCTTTCTCTCTTTTCCCCCTTGTTGTACCTCCATTCTATCAACCGCCACCCCCGTGTCAAGCCCTGGCGGTGTGTCCTTCGCCACATTTCCAGGCACCATACGCCACGGTAACCTACCTCACAGTAACCTTCGCTAGCGTAGCGGTAAGTTACACCTACGACGCCGTAACCTACCACGGGGTAACTTACTCGCCAGTAACCTTCGTCAGCGTAACCTACCACGGGGTAACTTACACCTACGTAGCAGTAACTTACGGTTACGTAGGTAAAGGTTATCATTAAAAGTTACAAAGAGGACCATTTTCGAATTTCAGGGGGCAGGGTTTCGGGTACAAAGAGGACCATTTCCGAATTTCGGGGCTCAAAGAAGACGGTTTTTAGAACGACGGTCGAGCGGAACCCCCGCCGTCCGAGGCGCACACCGCACCGCTCAGCGGCGAACGGCACCCGTCAGGATCACGAGGTTCGATTCTGAGCGCCTTTCAGGCCCCGACCCAAGCGACCCTACCGAGGCGCCCCTGTGAGGCGCTCAGAGAGCGACCTCGTGCGTCTGGGGGCGTCGGGCCGCCCGGAGAGCGCACACCCCACAGCGCACACCCACCGAGCGGGGTGTGTGACGATTGTCACCAAACGACAAGGTCGTCCCTCCTAAGGGTTTTGCAACTCAGGGGCATCAAACGACAAGAAGTCGAGATTCGGCTGCGGCGGGATTCGCCGTATATGTAACACACACCACCACTCCTGACAGCAGATTTGTAATTTTCAAGTACCATATATAGGGAATATATAACGGTTGTATAATGTGTAGGGGTGTACTGTGTTAGGGAGAGGATTTCTGCTGAGAACCGTTCTCAATAAGAAAAAAAGAGGTAGATAGTGGAACTATCGTTTCACATAGCTGAACACTGACAGTCACTGTCAGAATTTCTCGCCATGCAGGGGTGTGCGCCTGCCACTTTCCCCGTCATTCCGCCGTTTGGGGGGTGTGCTGTGCGTCGAGTGCGCGCGGGCGCGCGATTATAACACAACACCCCCACAACCACCTGTGACCAAAATCACATTCCACGATTTGACTTGAAATCGATCCGGGCCTACACTCATAATTGAGTCGAAATCGATCCGGACATCCGAGTCGAACTCAAACGAAAATGCATTTTTCTAGAAAGGAGAAATCGAAATGAAACCGATTGCGGTGGCGATCGAGACGATCGACGAAAAACCTGGACGCCCGGGCTCTCCGCACCGCCGCCGAAGCCACTCATGGTGTGCGCCCCGTGCTCAACGCGGAATACGCCGACAAACTGATTCTCGTCACGCCCGAGCCCTCACACGACGGCACCCTCCCCCTGTGCGCCTCTCCGCGCTGAAGGCCGCGCTCGAACCCCTAGGCGTGACCGTCGCCACGCCGACTGCCGTCTCCGACGCCTTGACGAGCGGCCCCAAGGCCCCTACCGTCAACGCACTCAAGGAGCTGCGCAAACTGTTCCGCGATTTCAGATCGAACCCCTCCACGACGTGGAGATCCGCGAAAGGAGCCTGCCGACGAGTTCAAACGGAACCTCCGCGCAGGCCCGCCGGTTCAGAAACCGGTTCTACGAGGACTTGGCCCGCTTCATCGCAGACCACCCCGATCTCGCATACAAGGACTACTGGGACGCGGATCGCCGTCCCTATGAGAAGCAGTGGCGGAGTACCGCAAAGCGGTCAAAAGGGCGAAAAGACATTAGAGGAAGGGAATGAACGACATGACACGCTATACGATACGCGCTAGGGTCTCAGGGCGTGCTGTATAAACAGCACGCAACGGCCCGCCTCGCCGAAAAAGACGTTCACAGGTGGGTGTTCGCACACAGCATGGACCCCGAGTCGAGTTCACTGTGCGCAAGTGGCTCTCTCAACGGCTGAACGGCTTTACTGCGACCTGCAAGCTGCATACATGCCTCGCTGTTCTCCGGCGACCGGCGCCAGGACGCACATCGTGCTGCGATATCCGCCGCCTCCGACTGCCCGCGCCGAGGTGACGAAATCACCCCCGTGGGCTTACAGGGCTTGAACTCTCTAGACGCCGTGAAGGCCCTGATAAAAAGCGACGAGGGTTGAACCCGCACCTGTCTGTGTGCGGGTGGCCGTTCTGCTTGGACGACTTGGGTGGCGTAGACGACATGGAAAGAGGGATGGTATGACGATCGCGGCCTTTTTCGACATCGCTCTTCTGGCGACGCTTCCGGGGCGCACAGTGGAACCCGCCGTGATGGACCGCCACGGGACTGTGCGCTCCGGTTCCATAGTGCTGTACGGCCGTAGCCCTTTGCACACTCGATATGCGTGCAGCCGCATGAAGACAAGCGGAAGCCCTTCACTGTGGGGCTCGTCCGTGTGCTCACAACGCCGAAGAAGGCGACGTTGGAGCTGTGCGATAGGGCTCTCCAACCCCTGATAGAAGTGGATGCGGTCGTGCACAAGAACATACCGTTGGACTGCGTGTGCGACTTGGGCTATGGAATAGCGCCCTCTACTGTAATAGACGAGGGGATGCTACCCATACCCGATTACCATGTGCTGTGGCCCGGTAAACCCACGACGAACACGGTGTGGACCGCGGTGGAAGACTACACGTGGTTCGAGGCGTTCTCGGAAGAGGGGTGTGCGACGGGTATATCCTGCACGCCCGCGTTGCATATGCAAAGTGAACGGAAGACGATAGACGAAAGGGGCGAAGGATGACCTCGACATACATAGCTCTGGAGGGACCCGACGGCGTTGGGAAATCGACCGTAGCAGCAGCTCTGAGAGAGCTCTTTCAAAGCCGCCCTCGGTCCACCGTCTCTTACTCCGATGTACGCATACGGCACTTCCCCACGGACATGATGATCGCGTGTGCGAATAACGGGGGCTATTGCCTTAATGCGGAGGACTACGCGAGGGACATGGAAAAATTGGCTCTCCTTCCGACCAGAGCCCGTGCTGTTCCCCGACACGCCGACCGCAGCGAGCGAAGATCAGCCTGAAACGCTGTACATCCTGGACAGGGTGGGCGCTCAGCACCTCGGTGTACGCCTATCTGCGAGATGAAAAGATCTCGGGGAACGTAGCGCTCACGCTGAACTGGCTGAACCGCGTTCCGCTGACGACGTTCGTGCTGATGCCCGCGACCCCACCGAGCTGACGGACCCGGACTTCCCCGGACCCGACCCTTATAACCCCGTCCCCGTCGCTGAGGCGTACCGGAGTTCCTGACGAACGCGTTCGTCGCGGGGGAGATGTCGAGGTTCATACCGATCGTCGTGGACCCCCCCGTCGACACGCCGGAATCCGTGGCCGCGAAGATAACCGAATGGACTATGGGTTTACAAAGGGGAATGCGACGCACATCACACACGGGGCGCTTGACTGCCGCCCCGTGTGCGCCTAGACTGTAACTACGGCGGGACAACCGCCGACCCGAAGAAAAGGAACACGTTATGAAAAGCATGCCCACTGTTGAGAATGCAGCCACTTGGTTCAATGCGAAAACCGTTACCCATCACCTCGACGTCGTTGACCGTCAGGCGGCTTCGATCGTCGACACCCGCACAGTAGAAGGCTCGACTGTGCGGTTTTTCTAACGCAGACGGGTTCGAGTTCATGACGCTGAAGTCGGACAACGTGAGCGTGCTGTTCGATTCGCTCTTCGGCCGGAAATTGGTCGGTACGCGCCACGCGGAAGACGGTCGGCTTTACGCAATCCTGAAAGACGGCGATAGCTACGCGAGAGCCCGTGGACCTTTTCCCGTTCGCGGACGTGCAGGGTGGGCTCGAATTGCGAGTTCGGGCGTCGTATAACGGAGGTGGTCGTGAGTACGGGCCTGCTTATGTGACGGTGAGCCTGGTGGCGTCGTTCGCGGGGCTCGTGACGGCGACCCGGCCTTACTCCGGAGCGAAGCCGATTGGCTGCTTTAAACACGACGACTCGCAGAGCGAAAGGAGAGGAAAAAGCATGGTCGATGTATGTTATACGCCGGATCTTCTGGCTGCGTTGGCTGATGTACCGCCGTCGGCCTGGTTGAATACGGTTCAGTGTATAAGGGGACGGATCCCTTTCTCTGAGGCTTTCGTGAACAAATTGAAGACTGCTGTACACCCATCCGGTGTGCTCGTTCTTGAGAAGCCAGATGGGCGTGCTATCGTTTCGTGCACAGTGGAGTATTCCGTTAATCGTCACCGTGTGACGACGTGGTTAGAACGCGAAGGGCCGGGCTCTCGTGAAAGCAGATGAGTTTCTTCGCGACGTTGAAACGCGGTTCGGGTTGGTTGTGTCCAAAGCGTCGCTGTCCTACACGAGAAGGGTGCTCGATGGGCGGTTGGAGCTCGTTGTGGCCTTGCAGGACGGTTCGTTTCGAGTGTTCGATTTCGGCCGTGACGCCGAAGCGATTTCGGTGGACGATGCGCCGCACGCGACATTAGACGTCCGCGAGGAGTATAAACCCGATCGGATCGTGACGTCGTTTTTCGAGACGGATCGAGATAACCCGTGGATCCAGGTTGTGGAAGAAAGGAGAGAAGAACATGATAGGGACTGATTACACACCGGGGCTGTTGGCAGAACTGGCTAAGAAACCGAACGTGAGAAGCTTGGAGATTCCGGTGACGCCGAAGGGGCAGTGGGTGTCCTCATGTACGAAGCGCTACACGGACGATTGGGTTTGTAAGACGACGCTCTTCGACGTCGGCGATGTGGAGTTGGCATCTGTGACGGCAGAATACGAGGAAGACAGCACGCGGTTTGGTTTGATACTGGACCATGAAGTGGAGAAGGTCACGGTTTCTTCACAGCCTGCGGGGCTGTGCGTGTCTTTCGTCGTCAGCCAGTGGTTCGAAGAGGGCCTGGATAAGGTATCCATCGTCCTCTCTCCCGCCGCTTCGGTCGAGCTCAAGTCTGAGATCGGTGCGGTGCTCATGATCGAAGAGACGGAAACGACGTCGGACGTGATCACGTCGTTCTTCGAGGATGAGACCTCGGACGAGCCGTGGTTGGTCATCGTCGAGCCTTACTGAAAGGAGGATTAACATGCTGTTCTATGATTATGAGGGTTGCCTGTGCGCCTACATCAGGAACCGCGGTTTCGTGTGCGTGGACGCGAATAGCCCCCGCTTCGACGAACCCCTGCCCGCGCACTTCGACTTGACGACATGCGACGAGGCGGCGCCGTATACGAATCCCTACGGAGACATTCTGCTGGTACATCACCACCTACCGTGTAACATGTGCTATAACACGGTGTTGCAGAAGCTGGTACCCGAGGACTGGCCGAACATGTTCACGGTGGAAGACGGTGAACGAAACCCTTATACGGAGATGCTTCATGGTAGTGTGAATGCAGACCTGGTTCAGCCTGTGCCGGATGAGCCGTGGGCTGAGCGGAAAACCCTTTATCGCGACGTGGTTTTGTCTTATGACGAGAAGGGCAAGAGGGTTTATGTGTCCCGTGGCGATATGAAGTACCTGTTCGACATGAAGAAAGACGAGTTCATTCATACCTATCAGGTGAGGTGTATCGACTGGTGACGCATAAGGACATTGCTCTGGCTATAGCGAATGCTTATGACACATCAGGTTCGGATGTGCGCTATTACCAGGAAGACGGCACGGCGACGGTGAACGTTGAAGAGGCGCGGTATAAGACACGGTACAATCCGTTGACGAAGCGGCTGAAGGTGCTGCTGTACCCGCACCATGACACCGTCGGCTTGTTCTATTTGGGCGACGATTAGGAAGGAGACGCTTAATACTATGGGTTTGAAATTGATTCCGCCCGGTCAGGGCGATAAGCTGAGAGAGTACTACCTCCGTTTTGAGGGCTCGATGTATGGCGTGTTGCACGTGGATAACGAAGCGCACACCGTAAGTCTGGTCTCTCTCAAAGAGCTGGACAACGTTCCAGTGTTCGTAGAACCACTGGATCCATACAAGCTACACGGCGTTCGGGTGTTCGACTCTTCGAGTTTCCGCATGGTGCTGTGCTTCTTCAGCCGTTTCTATGTGACGGTCGGCGATATGCACGTACAGGAGTTCGACAGTCCTCAGGCCTACATGGAGCACATGCGTGTGTCTTTGTACGATGTAGTGTTGTTTCCACCTGTTTCGGACGGTCAGGAGACGAACCCGTGGCGGACGTTGGCCCGGGCGGATGACGTGGGTACTCTATGGCTGTGCGATTTCTGCCCTCTGGAGGAAGGCGTCAATCCCTGTCCGGTCAGCACGCTGACCCGTGTTCTCTGCAGGCTGTGGAGGGAAGTAGACGGCTCCTTGACGCTGAAGCCGGCTCGGAGCATTGCGATTTGTGACATGTGGGCGGATAACAACTGTTCGACGGGCGCGTGGCGTTTGGTGTCTGTTCGCAAACGCACAACGCTGTAACGGAGAGTGATGTATTTCACGGGGCGGGGGCTTGACGGCCCCCGCCCTTTCCGTGTAGGCTGAACGCGCATAGAAACCGAGAGAAAGGAGTTTTCACCATGGGTTTCGAAAAACCACGGGACTACGCAGTGGCCCTGAAAAAGCTTGAGGGGTTCCCGCTGATGGGCCTAGAGGTTCGGGACGGTCGCTTGGTCTTCGCCAGCCTGTCCCATCAAGTGTCGCTTCCTTTGCATAAGGCGAAAGGAGGGGGTGCAAGGTGGCCCGCTATGGCTGAACAAGCTCAACGTGCTTGTGAGTCACGTGGAGTACGACGACCATGCCAAACGCGTTCGACTTTTTTTGATGATGACAACGACGCTATCGCACATGTGATGCTTAAGAACGTTGCTCGGGCGGAGTGGCTGATCAGCGAGCTGCACGGTAAGAACCTGCGTGGCTCGCTGATCACCAATCCCATATAGAAGTATGTGCGGCTGACTGACGGCGTGGTGTTCACGGAGGAAGCGGACGGCCTGATGGGTGTCTTCGTACAATGGCGGTTTCTCGACTCGCCGGTGGATCGGATCAACGATTGGGGTAACAAAGTGTCTATCATGACCGAGGTGGGCGCAGCGGTCGAGCTGATGTTCAGGGCTGAAGATGATGGCGACTGACGAGAAGCTACTGCAACGGGCCTTCGACCTGCTCGACCCGCTAGTGCGTGAGGGTGTGATTTGCATACTGTGAACTACAAGGCTGACAGGGCCACGCTGTTCTTCGATAATGGAGTCTCGGCCTATTTCAAAAGATCTGAGTACTTCGTATTGGACCATAGGACTCGCGCCTGCTCAACCCCGCTCGTATCTATGCGGCGTGTGATGAAGCAGGACGGGTCGGATGCGTGGCGGTTGCGTGATGGGGACAGACACGTGGTTCTCACTGTGGAGCTCGCCCAGCCGACCGACCCGCTTCCCGTCTACGTCACAACCCTAAAGGAGGCGCTCATTGGATCTCGCGTGCAGAGCGTGTCGGTATCAGACAGCGGGCTGTGTCTGCGCTGGACGACGACTACGACGCTGTGACGAACGGTGCGTTACGTGTGCGCGTAGACGCTGAACGGGTTCCGTTCACTGTGGGCGATGTGTTCGTGAGCCGTGGCGGAACAGGTCTCACACTGTGCGTATGCGCACAAACAGAAAAGCAAACCCGTTGTGGCATTCAAGATCGATCAGGATGCACTGGAAAGGAAGGAGATTAAATTTAATGTTATCTGACAAAGACATTAAAAAAACTGGCGAAGCGTACGGGACTGGTGGACCCGCTCCGTGATGATTGCCTTCAACCGGCTGGTTACGACGTGCACCTAGGCCCGTACTTCCTCAACACGAAGACAGGTGAGCGGCATGTGGCTTGGGGGGCACGGGCGAGTTCGTTCTTCCTCCCGGAGAACTGTGGCTTGGCGCGACCTTGGAGAAGTTCTCTCTCCCAGCGAATATCGCCGCACAGGTGGAGGGCCGGTCGAGCTGGGGCCGCCTCGGGCTGTTGACGCACATCACAGCCGGCTTCATCGATCCGGGGTTCGAGGGATGATCACCCTGGAGCTGTACAACGTCAATTCCACCCGTTGATCCTTCCGACGGTTTTCGACCTGTTGTTGGATTCGACCGGTGTGGAGCCGATCGCGCAGGTGTCGTTCATGAAACTGTCGTCGAAGGCTAGGGGAACCGTACAACATAAAAGGGCACTATCGAAACCCGATCGGACCTCAGCTGTCCCGTCTCCAAGGGGTGTGTGAAGAAACAGTAATGGACATCGCTGACATCTGGGGGTGCGAAGAATGGGTCAAAGCAGGCTCGCTGCAAGAAGAGCGATATCGGGATTGACCTGTTCTTCGCCCCCCGCGAGGGAGCCGACGTTGAGGACGACCCCTACTACCTGCGGGCCAAGTGGGTGTGTTCGATTTGCCCCGTGCGACTCGAATGCAGGGGACTATGCGGACCGCGTGGAGAAAAAGGACAGAAGAGGCTGTTCGGTGTTATAGGCGGGGAAGACTCGTTCGAACGCCGGGCCAGGAGAGAGAGGAGGGTAAGCTGTGAGGCAGCTGCTATATGGGAAGAAGGGACCGCTGGAGGGCTGGTTCGCCGTCAATCCGGACGACACGCTGGAGTATGTGCCGACGTCGAGTGAGGCGATGCACGGCTCATACCATGATATGGTGGAAGACGTCAAGGGCAGGGCATTCCGTGCGATCAGCATAGGGTACTCGTCGGAGCGGCAGATCTTCTACACGTGCAATGGAATCAGGTTGATTCTGATCAAACAGGATGAACCCCCGTTCCACCCTGGAAAGGCTCCGTCCGGGTACTACTACGACGCGTCTAGGGCATACGGTGGACCGTTTCTACGACCCGCCGTTCCATGTGAAGGGCGAGGAGTGTCCTGCCGATTCGGTGACAGGTATTCTGAGATCTCAGGGGTATGTGTGGTGTCGTCGTAAATATGATGGTACTGAGTTTCTCCTGACGAAGGACCCTGAAGGTAAGGCGGATGTGGACAAGTATTACATCAAGGCGTTCTCTATTGGGTTGAATATGGACGTCTTGGTGCGTTCGATCGATATCTCGTGCGAGAAATTCGAGGTTGTTCGGTCATGATAGAACAACCACTCGACCTCACACCTGAGCAGGAGGGGAAGGTGGAGGCCATCGTCGCACAGCGGGATGGCCTCCGGGCTGCTTTGGACGTGTCGGACACGGGGACGGGTAAGACCCTGTGTGCGGTGGAGGTGGCGAAGCGGCTGGCCCCGACCACGACGTTGATCGTGGGGCCGGCGAAGCCGCAGATCGTCTCTGCGTGGAAGAAGACGTTCGCTAGGCAGGGCGTCGATTTACCGTTCAAAAGAATCGATTCTAAGCGCCTCGACTACTTCGACGAGCTGTGTGCGCAACTCCCAGGTGTTTACTACGTGGGCCGGGAGTACCTCGGTCTGTCGGATTTGAATGGGAAGAACGCAGAGAAGGGAAAGAAAAACCTTCTTCCCTGGGTTAAAGCCAAGCCGGATTTCGTCGTCTACGACGAGGTGCAGTCGGCGTCTAACCGTAAATCCGGACGGGCCAAGGCGATGTGGAGCTTGCGGAACGCAGGCTTCAAGCTGGCCATGTCAGCTACGCCGCAGGGTAATCGCTTCGAGGGCCTGTGGTCTATCTGCCGCTGGCTGTGGTGGGGCGTGGAGGACCCTGCGCGTGTCCAGCTGTCCGGTGACAAGAGGGACTGGCTGTACGTGGAGGGCTCGTTCCATCGATGGAAGGCGCGGTGGTGCGTCGTCCAAGACAGCTGGATACACGACCGCTACGGTAGGCTGCAGAAGATTGAGACGATCGTTTCGGAGAAGCAGCCGGGCGCGTTCCTTCGGTCCTTGCCGTGCGTCGTCGGCCTGCCGGCCGACAGGAAACCTGTGGACACGCGTATCGTCGAGTGCGAATTGACGCACAAGCAGCGTGATATATACGACAGCCTGCAGTATGAGCTGATCACGGAGATCGAGGGCGGTTTGCTGGTGGCGTCTCTTCCGATTGTGAAGCTTGTGCGTCTGCGTCAAGTGGCGCTGGGTGAGCCGTGCATGGTGTACGACCCCGATATCGACATGGACAGGGTGACGTTCGACTCGGACTGCCGCTCCAGGAAACTCGACATGTTGAACGCGCTGGTTGAGAAGCACCACCCTCAGGACAAGGTACTAGTGTTCACGTCGAGCCAACGGTTCGCGAATGCTATTGCACACAGGGTGTGCGCGAAGACAGCCCTATACACGGGCGCGCAGTCGGCTAAGGCGCGTAGTGAGGCGTTTGCAGGGTTCACAGCGGGGGATGTGCAGGTCTTGCTGTGCACTGTCGGCGCCGCGGCTGAGGGGCCTGGACGGGCTGCAACGGGTGTGTCACGTCGAGGTGTGGCTGGACGAGGACTTGAACGGTATGCTGTGCGAGCAGGCGAAGGGGCGTTTGAACCGCATGGGCCAGCCCGCTGAGCGGATCATCCGATATTACTTCCAGGCCCGTGACACGATGGACGACGGCACGTTCCAGCGTCTCGCACAGCAGGCGGAGAATAATCGTTCAGTATTGAACAAGTGAGCTATATCACACAGTCCCCGGCTTGCACTGTCGGGTGCTGTGCGTGTACCGTGGAGGCACAAGCCAGCCGAGAGAAAGGACTACATCATGACGATCACGGAGTTCATCGAAGACCTTGAGAAAGCCCGCGCCAAGTATGGCGATTTGAAGCTCTTCGTGGCAGGGGCTACCAGCTGTACCCAGTGGAGTCTCTCGACCTGTTCGATTGCCGCGTGGGGTACAACGAGCATTATGATGAGTTCTTCGAGTCGAATAACGCCGGGTTCGGGGCCGAGGAGGCCGTCGTTCTCGGCTAATAGGGAAAGGAGGAATGAAATGGGCGACTATATCGAGGAGCAGTTGAAGGATAACTTCATATTGTTCGATAACTTGGACAAGAGGTATGCTTTCATCCCCGCACTTAAGAAGTGGTTGGACGTTAACGGTGCAGATTACTGTCTCGGTCTTGCGGACATGCGCAATCTCATGGACAACGACCTGCTCTACTTCGCACCCGTGCCGTTCATTCAACACGTGTGGGGCCAGCGGGACACCCAACGAGCGGCACTGAACCGCACACCACACTGAAATACAAGGGCGGGCCGATCATCTTGCACAACACCGGCGACACCCCTGCTGTCATCGAGTGCAAGCACATCGTCAACTTCGCAATCAACAAAGGGTGGGAGCTTCAACTGGTATGAGGAACGACGAACTGCTGTCACTGTTCACACCGCAGACGCGGCGCGACAAGCAAGTACGGGTCGGGGCCTCGAACCTCTCCAACCCGTGTGCGTTGTGCCTGGCCGAGGACATCCTGCCGGGCATCAAGGACAAGAGCGGCGTGGAGCTCGTGCCCCGCGAGATGCGGGAGTCCAACTCGTTATGGGCGCTAGGGATCGGAACCGATATCCACCGGGGTCTGGAGTATTGGGCTAAGCGGCTCTTTCCCAAGTGGGAGCTTGAACAGCGTTTCGAGCTCGGCCTTTACGAGAACTACGGGCTCATCAGGGTCTACGGCCGACGCCTACGACCCAGAGGACGGGACGATCGTCGACTACAAAAACGACTACCCGGTCCAAGCTGAAGGCTCTCAGCGCGGTGTTCGCGATGCACGGTGACGTTCCGGACGTGACGGGCGACAGCGCCAAAGCCAAAGTACATCGCCTACATCGCACAGACCCACCTCTATGCGCTCGGCAAGGAGCGCCGCGACGGAGAGGGACTGTGCGCAAGATCAAGGTCGTTTTTATTCCGAGGGACGCTTCGCAGGGTGTCCGATGTGGAGATCTTCACCCTTGACTACGACCACGAGAAGGCCGAGCAGGTATGGCAGCGCGGGCAGCATATCATCGACGCCCTGTGCGATGGCTTCACAGATTTCCCGTCATACCCAGGTTGTTATCGTTTGCAACGTGTTGGCTGTTAATAAAAAAATACGTAGGCGGTGTTATCGTATGAAAGAACAGGGACGACATTCTCGAATACGGTTACATATCGGGGCTCATCGACAGCCTCGAAGAGAGGAAGAAGGAACTCGCCTCGGCCATCAAACAACGCCTGCAGGTCGGCGAGTCCGGAGTAGCTGGCCCGTACATAGTTACGCGAAGGGAGGTTCACCGTTTCGATATATCGAAGGCTGAAAAAGACTCTATCTGGAGATACGCTTCGACGTTGCTATGTTCAAAAGCTGGATCCGAAAAGAGTGAAAATGCTGGCTTCGGCAGAGGAATATCTAAAGTGCCTTAAGAGCACAGATCAGCTTTTACATCCGTCAAGAGAAAGGAGAAGACGAATGACAGATTTCGACATCGAATCATTCATCATCAAACCCGACGAACTCAGCAAACCCGAGCAGATCCTCGTCTACTCCGACTACGGCCAGGGGAAGACGACGTTCGCCGCTTCGGCTGCTAAGTTCAAGCCCACCTCGCCTGTGCTGTACCTCGACCTCGAAGGCAGTACGACAGGGCGTCACACGCGATGTTCCACCGGAAAACATCGACATCATTAGAGCCTAAGAACATGCCGATACCAGAGGGCATGACCAAGGAGGAAGGATGGATCCACAATACGGACCGCATTCTTGTGGCGTTCCTCACAGGCGAGATGCCCCGTGAGTACAAGACGATCGTCATCGATCCGCTCAACGTCTACAATGATTGGTGTGCGGATCACTTCGAAGCCGTCGAGATGGCCAAGCAGAACCCCAACAAGTTCGCCATCTGGACGGAGGCAGCCAAGAAGACCACCGGCTCGAACGGGATCTTCCCTCTTCTGAAGGACGCCGGGGTGCTGTCAATCCTCGTAGTCCACCAGAAGACCGACGACAACGGGGTGGCGGACTTCGCCTGGCGCGGATCCGGTTCGCGGGCCAAGGTTGGACAGACGCCCGACGTGGTGGTACATTTGTCACTGGACACCGACCGGAAGACCGGCGAGTCGCATACGGAAGCGCAGATGTTCGCGTCCCGGACGATCGGGGCCAAGAACCGCTTCAACCTTCCCCCTTCGTGGAGGACCTGACCATCGAAAAGCTCTGGAAGCTCTGCGACAACCACTGAGAGGAGAACATTATGGTACGCAAACCCGCTTACAAGGCATTCAAACTCGACGACAAGGAACTCAAGTCCGCTCTCGGAGCCGACGGCCACTTCGGAGGCCGCGGCGGTGCGGTCAAGGTTCCGGCGCCCGGGGTCTACCGGGCTATCATCTGCGATGTGGAGAAGGGAGAGTACAAGTCCGCTGCCAATGCAGGGGCTACCGCGTCTCGTCGTTGACCTGAAGATCATCGAGGGGCCTGTTGACGACTATGATGGCGCCGTCGTCAAGGATTTCAACGTCCCGCTTCAACCGCACTGGAAGAACGGCAAGCTCAATTACAGCTTTCCGAACTTCTGGGAAGCCGTCGGCGCCTACGACCCCGATGAGGGCTTCCTGATCCCCGAAGACGAAACCGAACTGGTCAACCCCGACCAGACGGTACTCGTCAAAATCGGGAACCGCCACAATGATCGGGGTTACGTAAACGCAACGGTCGAGTCCTACTACGTGGACGACGGAAAGCGAGAGCTGGAACAGCTCGGCGAGCCGCTGAAGCCCAGGTCGTGCAGGACGCATCCACGGCTAAGGTCCAGCCGGCCAGGGACACGACGAGGAAGTTCAGCATCGGTTAAGAGGAAGGAGTAAGGAACGGCCCCGTTGGGGCCGTTCCTGCTCTATAAGACACCGTCGGTTCGGAAGAGAAAGGAAGAGAAGATGGAAGCGATAGAATTCCTGGACATGATCTATGGGGACATCGAAGGGTACGTCAACATTGTGACGATGGACCCCCTTGATGAGGAGGAGACCGTTAAAAGCAAATTCGTCGAGTGGCCGGAGAAGCGCGACTTCGCCCAGCGCTACCTGTCGATGCGCGAGGATGAGAACACCTACTGCTCGGTCGGCGTCTTCACAGGCAAGAGCCGCTCAGGCGATGACGAAGGGGCTATGTGCAATGTCGTGTGGGCTGAGGCCGACACCTGCCCGCCGAGCGAATTCGAGGTCGAGCCGAGTTTGGTTGTGCGCACATCGAAGTCGCACGCATTGTTGGTGGGTCCTCGACAAGGCATACCTGCTGGCCGAGTGCTCCGAGGTAGCGAGGTCTATCTACCAGAAGCACCGCGATAAAGGCTGCGACTCCGGCTGGCAGGCGTCCAAGCTGCTTCGCGTGCCGGGCTCCGTCAACACGAAGTACGGCGCAGACTACCCTGTGCGCGTGGTGGAGAAAACCGGCGCCGTTTACACGTTGGATGAGATTAAGGAAGTCTACCCCGTTGTGCACCTCGAAGAGGCGAAGAAGATCGGAGAAGCGCCCCCGATGTGCGATGATGAGCAGCTTCGCGTCATCGAAGATAAGCTCAAGACGCAGTCGCTTCGGTCTATGTATCTCGACGAGATCGAGGACGGGCGTCAGAGTTGGTCTCAGACGGCCAGAAGTTCCAGATGGAGCTATTTCGTTCTACGTTCACCGACAACGAGGTGTACCAGTTGATGCTCCGCGCACACTGCAACAAGTACAACCCCGTCTACGCTGGTCGGAAAACCAAGGAAGGCCACGCTATTCCGAGACGAGATAATTGGGAACAGTGCACGTGGAAAGAGGTTGAGAAATTCAGCAAGGAGTACAAGGATAGCTTCACGCACCTCGATGAGAACGGGATCGCTCTGGGTGATGAAACCTTCTCCAACGTCGTTCGAGAATACCAGACGGGAGAGATTCAGCTTCTCACCGACGAAGAAGTGAAGTTCGTCGAGGGTAAGGATAACCCGACGTTCCTTAAAGATTACATCGATTACGGCCGAACGGTGACGGACACGGCAGACGCCTACCATGCAGCCTTGGGCCTAGTGACGTTGGCTACGACGGTCGGCGCTTTCGGGGCCCTCGACACGACGGGGGACGACAATCAGGGTCTTCGCTTCTGGCCGCTTCTTCTCGGGCCTTCTGGAACCGCACACAAAACCACAGCAGTGAACGGTGCACAAGCCGTCATAGACCTGTGCGGGTCGCTAGTGGGACGAAGCAACAGCATCAAGGTGGCGAGTGACTCCACTATCCAAGCTATGAAACGAGACATCGCACCTTTCCACAACACGCCCACCTATATGGCGCTTGATGAGGTGCAGGATAAATTCCGCGACATCATGGATGACCATGGGTCCTGGAAAGGGTTCGATGCTGGCCTGTGTAAGCTGTACAGCGGTGAAGTCGAGCTGACACGGCGTGTTACGTCAGTGAACATCGACAGCGCTAACGCACACCTTAATGTTATCCTCACGGGTATATATGATGAGTCGATTGATGTTCTCGAAATGCGTAATTTTAAAAACGGGTTCCTCACTCGCTTCACATGGGTGACGTATCTTGAAGACGACGTGAAGAATAAGGATGTTGACAACACCCCGAAGATAGCGGCGATGTTCAACAGCCGTCGAAAGTTCGGGAACAGTAAAGACCGAGACAAAAAGGCAATGGTGCTCGCACACAGGCTGGCGGAGCGTATCACTCAATTGTCCCGTACTTGTTACGGATCCGACGACGTGCCTGAGATTGAGAGGAAACTACAGGAACGAGAAATTGATGCGAACCGCATACTTCTCGACGTGGACGATGAAGCGCTCGATCGATACAACACGTGGTGCATGAACATTCAGCGCTTCGATATAGTGGAAGACAAGTCCTCCATTTTCGAGTCGGCTTTCCGGCGGCTGTGCATCACAGTCCCGCAGGTGGCCGGACTGTTCAGCCTCATGGACCGAGAAGACGGCGTCATCACCAAGACGCACATGTTGAACGCCATCTATTACTCCAATCACTGGGTCCGGTGCCTGCTCAAGGCTCTCAACGATGTGACGGAGAACGGTTACGTCAAGCAGCAGGACGCTGTCATGTCATTCATTCGTTCGCGTTGTGATAAAGCGAACCACGCTATCCTGTGCACGAAGGTTCGAGACAAGTTCCCCGAGCTGGACGAATGGCAGTACAAGAACATCATCTCTTCGCTGCGTGGTCGAGGTCTCATTTCCGGCCCTGTAGAAATCGAATACGTTCGAGGTAAAGGAAAGAACGCGAAGAAATCCAAGGGGTGGTTCTACACGCTGGTGGTGGACGAATGAGGACTGTGCGATTCTATTTGGCGTCCGGTGATGTCGAGGCGTTTAAAGAGCTAGCTGTGCGGGCTCGTAAAGAGCTCGGGCCTCTCACGTATGAACGGGTTGACGCAGAGGATAGTGCTGCTGTCTTCGACCTCGACTCGTGGGACGACTGCGGTATCGACATGACTGTGCGGTACTTCGTGGGTGCTGTGCGCCGTTACCTCCTCGACCATGGCGCCTGGTCGTCCCCGTTCGGCGGCCCGATATCGCGGATTCTCTTCCTCGACATCGAATCCCACGGCGTTGAGAAGCGCTGGTCCATGACGCCGAGAAATTTCTTCCGTCTCGGCCAATACGCGTGGGGTGAGGGCCCCGTTGTCTTGACTGAGGACTATGATGAGGTCATTGCCGCCATCCGAGAAGCCGACGGCGTCGTGGTGCACAACGGCCACAATTTCGACCTTTCGGCGTTGTTCGGCAAAGACAGCGACGAGCCGCTTCGCATGACGATGGACCGTCGTGTCATCGACACCATGGTTCTCGCTAACATTGCGTACCCCGCCCCGTCCTTTTATAAGGACAGGGGCGGGGCGCCCATCGCCACAGACCTCCGCCCTTCGAATGTGCGCAGATGGCTGTCCTCGACAACCTCGCATACCAGATGGGTCTGGAAGGTAAAGTCATGGACTTGAAGGACCTCGCCAAGCAGTTCAACCCTCCCGGCACCAAGGTCTCCGAGCTCGACTTCGGACTGATACCCGTCGACGATCCGGTGTTCCGCGAATACTCCGAACAGGATGTCGTCGTACTCCGTGGCATCTTCAAGGAGCTTCTAATTCGTCACGAAGTAAACGAGTACGACTGGCGTGAACAGTTGAAGGCGGCTATCAACGCGCAGATGTCGAGGAACGGGTTCCTCATCGATGAAGACAAAGTCTACGACAGGCTTTACGCCTTGACTGACAGAAAGGAGAATCTACTCGACTATCTGCACAAGTCAGTGGGTATGCCACTCGATTCGAAGCAGCCGTGGCGGACGAACGTCGGCAAGCAGTGCATTATCGACGCACTTGCCGCATTCGGTGTGGACGAGTGCACCCATCCTGAGTGGCCGCGCACACCGACCGGATCCCTGCAGCTGTCCGGCAGCGTCGTACAGGACCTCCTGAGAGGCCACGGAAGCCACGCTGAGGCCTTCGGGAAGGTTTTGGGTGAACTACTAGGCCAGCGATCCCTTGCGCAGCTCACAATCGATTGTCTGCAGCCTGACGGCCGTGTCACCCCGAGGTCGATGACCTGCAGCGCTCCGGCCGTTCTTCTACGACGAAGCCCGGCCTGACCGTGTGGACGGCCCGTGGCGACAATGCGGTGGAGAAGTCCTACTCATACCCGACCCAGGCTGCAAGCTCGTCTCGTTCGACTACTCGAATGCGGATGCGAGGATCGTCGCAGGTTACGCGCAGGACCCTGCTTACATGGAGAACTTCAAGCCTGGCGCTGACCCGCACGAGATCACAGGCCGGGCTGTTTGGGGCGACGAAGAGTACGAGGCGAACATGCCTGAAGGCTGGGAGACCGATCCTGAGGCGCGAAAGCACAACCCGTACCGCCAGAAAGCCAAGGCGCTCTCGCATGCCTGGAACTATGGAGGCGGAGCGAAGACGATCTCCAAGGCTTCCGGGCAACCGTTAGACATAGCGGAACACTTCGTCAAGCAGATGGCGAAGGCATATCCTCGTGTAGTCGAGTGGCGCCAGGACTGTGCTGATCAGGGGGAGAACGGCTGGATATACAACGCGTGGGGAAGGCGCATGAGCGTCAACGTCGAGCGTTCCTACACGCAGTCCTCGGCTCTCATGGGGCAGTCCGGGACGCGGGAGATCATGACGGACGCACTCATCAGAATGCTGAAATGTGACATTCGTCTCATTCACTGGCTTCGTGCGCAAATCCACGACGAGCTGATTTTCTCTATCCCCGAAACCGAGCTAGAATGGGCGGTGCCCGAAATCGCGGAGCTGATGTCCACAATGTGGAACGGGTGGAGTTCACTGCCGCACACGGGCAACCGGCAGACGACTGGGAGCACGCATCCCACTGATGAAAGGAGAGAGTATGACGAAAGCGACGCTGTACACGAAACCAGGCTGTGTGCAATGCAAGATGACGAAGAAAGACCTGACGAAGAAAGGCATCCCGTTCGACGAGGTTGACATCACTGAGGACCACGACGCGCTCTCGTTTGTGCTAGGACTCGGTTATAAGCAGGCGCCGGTTGTGGTGATCGGCCAGACGCACTGGAGCGGCTTCCGCCCCGACATGGTCAGGAAGTTCGTTTGATGAATACAGTTGACAGACAGTACGAGGTTCTTCTCGCAGACGTTCTGAAGCACGGGGTGGAGAAGAAGGATCGCACAGGGGTGGGGACGCTGTCCGTCTTCGGGCGGCAGATTCGCTATGACCTGCGTAACGGCTTCCCTCGTATAACCACGAAGTTCGTCGCGATGAAGCCCGTCAAAGGCGAGCTTCTGTGGTTCCTCTCGGGTGACACCAACGTGCGGTGGCTCCAGGAGCGCGGCATCTCCATCTGGGACGAGTGGGCGGACGCAGACGGCAACCTCGGGCCCGTGTACGGACACCAGTGGCGCTCCTGGCCGGCGCCGGACGGGACGGGCATCGACCAAATCTACGAGGTCATTGAGCGCTTGAAGTCCGATCCGGACTCCCGCCGGCATATCGTGTCGGCATGGAACGTCGGCGACTTGGATGCCATGGCCCTTGCACCGTGCCATGTTCTATTCCAGTTCTATGTAGCAGGGCGGCAGGGCTATCGTGCCAGCTGTATCAACGCAGTGCGGACTTGTTCTTGGGTGTGCCTTTCAATATCGCGTCGTATTCCTTGTTGACGCACATGATCGCGCAGCAAACAGGATACGACGTAGGCGAGTTCATTTGGACGGGCGGGGATTGCCACATATACGCGAACCACGTGGTGGCTGTGCGAGAACAAATCAGGCGCGAGCCTTACCCATTTCCCGAACTCAGCATCAAGAAGGCGCCCTCTATATTCGACTATCAGATGAGCGACATTTATGCATCGGCTGGGTACAAACACCACCCGGCCATCAAGGCTCCCGTGGCTGTATAATCGAAGACCCATCATAGAAAGGAAGAGATTTTGACTGTTAACATTGACCCGATCTCCACAGTGGAAGAGTACGTGGAGCAGGCGGATTGGCGCGTCAACGCGAACGCGAACCAGGGCTACTCCGTCGGCGGCCTCATTCTCAACGCCGCCGGCAAGACGATCGCGAACTATTGGCTGTCGAAGGTGTACAGCGAAGAAGAAGGAGCCGCACACAGAAACGGCGACTACCATATCCACGACCTCGACATGCTCGCGGGCTATTGTGCGGGCTGGTCTCTCAGAAGGCTCATAGAGGAAGGCTTCAACGGCGTCGCAGGCGCCATCGCCTCTAATCCGCCCCGACACTTCAGGTCAGCATGCGGCCAGATCGTCAACTTCCTCGGCACGCTGCAGAACGAGTGGGCGGGGGCCCAGGCCTTCTCGTCCTTCGACACGTACATGGCGCCGTTCATCCGGCTCGACAAGCTGGACTATGCGGAAGTCAAGCAGTCCATGCAGGAGCTCATCTTCAACCTCAACGTGCCGTCGCGGTGGGGAAGCCAGTGCCCTTTCACCAACCTCACCTTCGACTGGACGTGCCCCGAGGACATCAAAGACAACCATCCGCTTATAGGGTGGTGAACTGTGCGACTTCACGTACGGGGACCTCCAGGCCGAGATGGACACGATCAACCGCGCCTACATCGAGGGTCATGATGGAAGGCGACGCCGACGGCCGCGTCTTCACCTTCCCGATCCCGACCTACAACATGACGAAGGACTTCGACTGGGGAGTCGGACAACGCCCGCGCCCTGTTCGATATGACCGCGAGTACGGCCTGCCCTACTTCCAGAACTTCATCAACTCCGAGCTCGACCCGGGCATGATCCGCTCGATGTGCTGCCGCCTCCAGCTCGACCTGCGCGAGCTCCTGAAGCGGGGCAACGGTTTGTTCGGCTCGGCCGAGCTCACGGGCTCCATAGGCGTCGTCACCGTGAATGCCGCAAGGCTCGGATATCAGTATGCCGGCGACGAGACCGCCCTGTTCGAGCGCCTCGACCACCTCATGGACCTGGCTTCCTCGACCCTGGAGAAGAAGCGGATTAAGATCTCCGAGCTGATGGAGCGAGGCCTCTTCCCTACAGCAAGCGCTACTTGGGAGGACTTGGCAACCACTTCTCCACTATAGGAGTCAACGGCGTCAACGAAGCCATTCGCAACTTCACCCACGACAGGGAGGACATCACTACCGAGTGGGGTCATGACTTCGCAAAGAGGCTCCTCGCACACATGAGGGAGCGCCTCGTCCAATACCAGGAGAAGACAGGCAACCTCTACAATCTGGAGGCGACGCCTGCAGAGGGCACCACCTACCGGTTCGCCAAGGAAGACCGTAAGCGTTTTTCCAACATCATACAGGCCGGAACGGACAAGAACCCGTACTACACGAACTCTTCTCAGCTGCCTGTGTCGCACACGCAGGACGCCTTCCAGGCCCTGGAGGAACAAGCCGATCTTCAGTCGATGTACACGGGCGGCACCGTCCTGCACCTGTACATGAACGAGAAGATCTCGTCCGGTGTTGTGTGCGCGAAACTCGTCAAGAGGGCGCTCACCAACTTCCACCTTCCGTACATCACGATCACCCCGACGTTCTCAATCTGCCCCAATCACGGCTATCTAGCCGGTGAGCATTTCGTGTGCGAGACGTGCGGTGAGGCCTGTGAGGTGTGGACGCGCGTCATGGGGTACTTCAGGCCTGTGCAGTCGTTCAACATCGGGAAGAAGGGCGAATACGCCGAGAGGACGTGTTTCACGGAGAAGGAGAGCGTGAAGGCTTGAGCGAAAGCAACGACCTTCAGGTGGCCGGGTTGGTGCCGCTGTCTTCAGTGGACTGGCCTGGCCGGCTCGTAGCCACAGTGTTCTGCCAGGGTTGTCCGCTCAGGTGCCCATACTGCCAGAACTCAGCCATCCTCGACAATCGCACACCGGGCGTCATCGCCTGGTCTGAAGTCGAGGGTTTTCTCAAGCGGCGCGTCGGGCTGCTCGACGGCGTCGTCTTCACAGGTGGAGAGGCACTGCGCCAGGAGGCTGTCATCCCTGCCGCTGAGAACGTCGCCGAGCTCGGCTTCGACGTGGGCGTCCACACGTCCGGTATGTTCCCTGACCGGCTGGAGCGCATGATGCACGTCGTCGACTGGGTCGGACTCGACGTTAAAGCTCGGCCTGAAGACTACAAGAAAGCCGTCGGTGTGCGAGGCGACAAGGTGTGGCATACGCTCGACCTCGTGCTGGAGTCTGGAGTTGACTACGAGGTGCGCACAACCGTCTACCCCGAGTCGCTCATCGATTACAATTTCGAGGACCTCGTCTCCCAGTTGAAACTGGCTGGTGTGCGCAACTTCGCCCTACAGGAGGCCCGGACGGAGGGCACCCCGTGAGCTTTCAATTGATGGCCGCCTCGTGGGACAGGGAAACGCTGGGATAAGCGCCGGAGGGAGATCGTTGAATGCGTCCAGTCGGCCGGATTCGACCGCTATATTCTCAGGCTCGCATAAGTGACAGACGACACACCCCTAAGCCTTGACGGGGTTGGCTCCTTTCGCTATCATGGAGACATGGAGAAAGAAAGGAGCCAACCCCATGACACAGACGAACACTCTCAACGAGACACAGCTCATCATATGCGTCCTCTTCATCGGCGCCATTGCACCTCGTCGCCTACCAAATCTGGGCGACAAGAGGTGATAGAGGAATCGAAGACTACGACATTCGCATCCGCCCCTTCATGTGGACCGTTTGGGCATGGCCTTTCCACTACGGGGTGTTTGCCTGTCTGCTGATCGATTACCTGTGGGGTAGTAAAAGCTAAGGAAAGGAAGTACTATGAATATCTGGGTCGTTATTATGCTGCTGGCATGGGCTGTAGCTATAGCGCTGCTGGACTGGCAGCTCCGCAGGTCGGCGAAGAGGCTGAACGAGGCGATACAGGAAGCGAGGCGTCTTACTATTACCACCCGGCCACGCGGTCATTCATCGACGGCGGATACTGGGGCTACGCACAGCGGTACCACGGGCTCTGAGGACAAGCGATGATTACGTTACTAGCTATCGACCCTTGCGGGGTCGGGGGCACGACCGGCATCGTCCTCCTCGGTTATGGGGAAGAAAAGCCGGCAAGGCTCCTCAACTCGTGGAACCCCGGAACCGATGAGACCTACGACTGGCTCTACAAGAGAATGTTTGACCGCATGATACAGCCGGATGTTGTGGTGTGCGAGAAGTATGTCAACCGCAACATCCCCGGAGCCGACATCAATCCGGTTCGCGTCGAGGGTGCCGTGCACATCTTCGGCCGGTCCCTCAGTAAGAAGATTCAGTGGCGCACACCGCAACAGCGGCTATTCGTCCGCGACGAGAACCTCCGCAAGCTCGGTCTCTTCTTTGAGAAGGTCGAGGACCATCACCACGACCGCCGGGAGGCTGCACGGCACGCCATATCCTATCTGGTCGAGCGCGAGCATCACAAACCCACATACGAGAGAGGATGGAAATGAAGATAGGATCGCTTTTCACAGGCATAGGCGGGTTGGAGCTCGGTGTATTCAACACAGTGACATCCATCGCTCCGTACGACAACTATATCGAGTGGATAGCAGAGACCAACGAGGCTGCGCTGAAGATACTTGATCATTCAACTATGTTCCACGGGGTGCCCAATCTCGGCGATGTGGCGAAAATCGATTGGTCCGCGGTACCCGACGTAGACTGCATTACCGGAGGGACGCCTTGTCAGGACTTCTCACACCTCGGAGCCCGTAAAGGGCTGGAGGGCGAGAAGAGCTCTCTGCTCTACGCGTTCATCGAAGCTGTGAAGTCGAAGAAGCCGGATTACGTCTTGTGGGAGAATGTCGCAGGGGCTCTCACGAAGGGCGCATATGACGTGCTCTTGGACGCGTTGAACGAAGCCGGCTACTCGACAAGCTCTGTGATACTCCCTGCGAACCGCCTCGGCATGCCGCACAGGAGAAGCAGGCTCTTTGTCTTCGCCGAACGTACGGAGAAATGGGCTGTCCCTTTCAACGAACAGCTAGTAGAAGTGAGGCCTGACACACGGCTACGCTGCCTGCCGACACCCAATCGGTCTCGCATGGACGGGCGGAAAAAGCCCTGGGTACTCCAAACGTCCGTCCTTCTACGACCTCAAGTATTGGAGCGAAGACGAAGTGAGGGCTTCTACGGGTCGGCCATCGAGCGTTGGGAGGAAACACTCGGTCGCGAGGCCCCTCCGCTGGCGAAGTCTAAAGGAGTGCTTAATGTAGAATTCATCGAATGGATGATGGGCTTCCCGAAGGGTGGGTGACTGACGCGGACGACGTGTCGCGCACCGCGAAAATTGGCTGTCCTCGGCAACGCATGCACACCCCAACAGGCGTCTGAAGCCTTCTACCACGGGCTTCTGCAACTAACGAGAGAAAGGACCAATTGATGATCAAGAAATGGAACACCGCGAGGTGGATTAGGAAATATTGCTACGACAACGAGGCACTGCACGTCGAAGACTGCTTCGAGCTGGCTGTGCGCCTAGGAAAGTCTGGCATCGGCCCGGTCTTCGAGTGGGATGAGGACCACCCGTTCTCACCACACCCGTGGAATGGCCAAGGCAACGGCTCGCACACCTTCTTCGACGTGTTATTCAGCATTATCGGTCCGAGCTGGATGTACACTCCGTATACTGAACTTTACTGGTGGTGGAGACGATATAGGGATGGTGAGTAGGAAGAAGCCCTCGCGCAATGCGGGGGCTTCTTCTATAATCCTGGCGGTGCGTTAACCAAGCGCCACCCAGCTGACGTGCACATTCGTATCAACCGGCCACGGCCAGTTACAGGCGGCCGATACCCCGAACTGCTTTTTTTATCCACCGGAAAGGCGATGATGTTATGCGTGATCGCATCCGTCACCTGGCAGAGAAGCGAACGCGGGGTGCGATCGAGCTCTTCCGGGAAGGGAACGGTGAACGATTTGTGCTTGTACTGCTCCCACCTTTGATAACCGGTCTCGAACACGCCGGCGGCGAGCACGGCCATCTGAGCGCTGAAATAGGTGAACCCCGATCCGTCGTGCTGAAGTTGGATACGGTCATTCAGGATGTTGAAGACGATAGGCTCGTCGGCCGTTCCCTCCACACCCTGGCGCTTCAGCTCTTCAACCTTGTTTTGTGCGTCCCACCGCGTCTTCACCGGGTAGATAACCTGCTTGCGCAGCTTGCCTACGACGTTGGACACGGAAGACGAGATTGTGTTAAACAAACCCTGCAGGGGTTTTACCGGGTCGGTGCCCTCGATGTGGGCGATCCCGTTGCTATCCGTTGTAGCCATGTTTCCTCTCCTTACGTGTTAGGCTGATTAGATTCCATCACCAGTATAGTGCCGTAGAAATAATTGTAGAGCTCTTTATGCGGGTTGCTCGTCAACCGATTTTCCCCGATAAGACGAAAGACCACTTGCGTGACGCGAGGCACCGTAATGTTGAAGAACGAATAAAGGTCGTAGAAACCCGGGTTGATCTCGCCGTTGAACATTCCCGGCAGCTGCGAGACGTAGTTTTCTTCGAACTTCGTCTGCGTTCCACCCACTGGGGTCCAAGCAGTTCGAACGATAAGCTGCATTTTCGAACGGAAAGCGTCGGTTGCATTCGTGTTCACATAACGCCCATTGCCAAAGAAGAAAAAATTTATGTAACCCTTTCCGTTCTCCGGATAGTTAAGTATGCTCTCTGACAGCAAGACCTCGTTCGTGTTGGGTCCTAGCTGACGCAAATCGCCTGTGAGGGATCGGAACGACAACTTGTTGTTGGTGTTGTCTATGTTGTTCATCAACCCGTTCAGCGAACTGCGCACACCCCCGATCCCCAGGTTGTTGAGACCCGAGTTGATGGATGAGATCTCGTCCTGCACCCAGGATCCCCATGTGTCTCCGGCGCCGAGGTTCTTGTTGGGTATCATTCCGGCTTGTACTCCTTGTGCGGTTGATTGAACTGGAACACATTGTAGATCGTCTTCGGGATCTTCGCCTCATAGTCAGCAAGCGTCGTGCCCGTATCGATGTTGTTAGAGAATTCGTCGCAGGTGATCCGCGACGTGGCCGTCACCGTGATCTCTTGGTTGTTCATATCGACGTGAGTCGTCATGAATCGGTCACCACCGTAATCGAAGGCCGATCCGGAGGTGAGGAACAAGTCGTTACCGGTGGTAGTCGGTGTGCGCGACTCTAGGTTGGGAGATGTGAGTGTGACCGTCGGGATCGACCCCGACTTCTCCCACACGGCCCGGAGGCTGTTGTCAATCGCCAGAGACGGAGTGTTGATCAACGGGTTATTTATTTGCTCCTCATCAGATCCGAGAGAAGACGATCCCGTGTGCGTGACATACGTGTCCTCCGGACCCATCACCAGACCAGTGCCACGGAAACGCAGCGAGTTGTAGTAGTTGGACGGCCCCGAAGAAGCGGCGATGCGGAACGGCGAATAGTCAGACGTCACCATCCCGCGCACAGTCACGATAATCTGATTGTGGTTCTTCGGATCCAGTCTCACAGATAGGCTGCCGCCTTGACCCAGCCATTGGGACGCCGTGATCGGGAGCCCGTCATTGCCGGACACGCAGTACGCCGTATACTCCAGGCCGGACGTGTCCTTCGCCGGGATGTAGTCTTTGCACTGCGTCACCCACGGCGTCATAGCCTCGATGACGTAAGCGTCGAGCGTGATCGTCTGCTCCACAGTCTTCCGGGCGTCCACCTGGATGATCGTGTCCTTCGACTCTTTGCTCAACGGTAGATACTCGTTGTAGGCGTAACGCATTGGCCGGTATGTCGTCTTCACGGTCTTAGTGGACTGTGCGAGATCCACGCTGTAGCTCATGCCCGTAACGTTGTTCATGCGTTCCTTCAGGAAGTTATTGTCGCGAAGGAAAAAGCAGGTTCGAGTTTTGGCGAATCATGTACACGTTATGCACCGCGCACAGAGTGTTCAAATAATCCCATACGTTGAACGACCCGCCCGGTGCCATGATGATCGGGTTGTACTGGTCAGACTTGATGAAGCCATCCACATACACCTTGTCGTAGTCGCACAGCTTGAATAGCTCAACGACGACATTCCGGAAGTTATTGTACTGCGTGGGTACGACCTTTACCTGTTTGAGCTTATAGCACAAGTCGTCGACGGTCACGGTGTTCGTCGAATAGTTAGACGTGAACGTTCGCACATCGCCCCGGAACTCGTACACGCTCGACACAGGGTGCTTGTTCGTCCACGTCGTCGACACGTCCGCCGGCTTGAAGAACCTGTCCGTCAACGTCATCACAGGGTAGCCCTTAGTGCCACCCGGGACGCTGTACGACGTGCGGTCCCACTGCGCAGAGAAGTTCTCCAGCGAACGGTCAGTCCTATACTCGAAAGGCTCAGGCGCAATACTCACAGCAACACCTTCTCAGTGAACGAAGCAGTCACCGCTACCTCATAGCCGTCGATAGCCGCACTGTACTCCTGTATCGAATACGGCTCCTTCTGCTGCAACGCACCATAACCCATACCGGGAAGGAACGGACCGTGGTTGTCCGGAACGTCGTTGATCGTCTTCACGCGATCTGCAGGATACGCCCTCAAACATATACTGGATATCCTAGAGCTCGCCCACATTTGAAGCTCACCCCAGGGGTTGTTGATGTTGTTCGCCGGGATCATCGTCGTCACGTAGCGGCCGTCGAACTCGCTGACGGCCGTGACAGCCGTTTCGTTGATCTGCACCGTTCCGTCCCCACGGCATCCAGCCCATAGGTTATAGCCCTCCGGCCAATGTATCTTCTGTCCGATCTGCCATATCCACGCGGGGTTCCACGACATGGCCGGGGCCCCGTTGTAGGTGCCGGGTGTCGCCACATGGGGGATGTCGTCCGTGAAAACAGTAGCGTTAGGAGTGTAGTGAGACATGAACAACGGTAGAAGGTTCGTTTTCATCGCCAGCGGGTCCACGTAGTAAAGCAGCTCGTTCGTGGACAGAAGATACAGCAGGGCCGCGTGCTCCGCCACCGTGTTGGCCGCCCACGTGAGCGTGAACTCCTGTGCGTCAACGCGGACCGTTTGGCGAAACCGTCACCCCGCAGCGTCGTGGCATTATAGTTGAAACCCACGCTGTTGCTCTGGAAGTTCGCTACGGGAGCGTCGATCCAGCGCATGTCGTTCAACGTGCCGAACCACACTTTGGGTCTCTTAGGCATTCCTATGCTCCTCTCCTCGATGCCATGGCGTTAGAGCCGTTGACCATCCCCACTATAGCATTGCCGTCTATCACCGTCGGCTTGTTGACTGCGCTCACCAGGATGTGCCTGTCCGTTCCGGACAGCTCGACCAGAATCGGACCCCCGCCGAACCCGCCGCCTGCACCACCGGACGATGCGGCCGAGGCACCTGAAGCCGCGGCACGGCCGGAGTTGACCGCTTCCAGGAAGCCGTACCCGACAGTCTGCGCGGCCTGCCTGTTGATGACGAACTCGCCGGGCGTCAGCATGGCCGGCACAGTGTCCGTGGACTGCTTGCCGCCGCTGTACGACGACCCACCGACCTTGCCGCCGGTCGAGAACCCCCACGCCTGGTTGAAGCCGAACATGAACTGCCCGACCGACAGGCTTCGCAGATCTCGCACACGATTACACAGGTTGATGGCGTCGGTTGCAGCCTGGTTCATCGAGAACCCCGCCTGCTGTGCGCTGCTGATGATGTTGCTGAACGCTCCGTAGCCGGCCTCGCGGATGCCGTTGATCGCGTAGGACATCCAACCGGCCTTGTTGCCTGCTACATCCATCGAATAGGCGGAGCCGTGGGCTTGGTTGCCCATGTTACCCAGCCCGTGTGCGGCTGTGTTGGCCGAGCCTGCGGCCTTCCACATCTCCGCACCGATGTTGCCCGTGATCTGCCCTAGCTGCTGGAATGTCACAGCTGCTTGCTCGGCAGCCCCTCCGACACCGCCTCCGCCGAGGGGCTCCTCCAAGGCCGGCTGCATCTCCACCCGTATTGTTCAGCGAGTTGCCGAGCTTATCGGCAGAGTCCCTATTGTCGTCCATCGAGTGCTGCGACTTGCGGTTCTTCGCTTCCAAATCGGAAAGGGCGCGCAGTGCCGGGTCCGCATTCACTCCTACCGTGAAGTTACGCGGCACGCCGTTGATGACCTTCGACAGGTCTGTGAACGTCGCAGCGTACCGCTCGGTCTCCGCACGGGAGTAACCCATCGACGTCATATTGTTGATGAACTCCGCACGCAGAGCAGAAGCGTAAGCCAGTACCTGCTGCTGACTGGCACCCGTGTTAGCATAGGCCAGGATTTGCTTCTGGTATGCCTCGACGAGGGACAGCACGTTTCCGCGCTGTTCGCGGGCGGCGTCCGAGAAGCCCACAAGGTCGCGCCGGGCTTTCGCCTGTGCGTCGGAGAGCTTCTGCATCGCCTCGTACAGCTTCTGGTAGTTGCCGGCCTGGTCACCCTCGGCGTTCTTACGGTCGGTGCGGTTCTTCTGCTGGGCTGCGGCGTTCTTCTGCAGCTCGGCCCGAATGTCGTCGGCTCGCAGCGTGTCGCCGTAGTCGACAGCAACTTTCAACTGGAAGGTCAGTTTGTTACGATCCGACTGAAGTTTCGACAGTTCGGCATCCAGCTCGGCGATCTTATTCCGGGTGTCCTCGATCGACTTGTTAGCGTCGCCGATCTCCTTGTTCGCCGACTGCGCGTCCTTCGCTGCGGACTCGAAATACGACTTGATCGTCTTGAATGACTTCGCCGTCTCATCCAGAGACTTCGGGAATTCCCAGCGGAAGTGGAATGCGGCGTTCGCCACAGACGACAGCTCGCTGATGTAGTCGGTGAAGGTCTTGATCTCCTTCGCCGCTTCTTTGATCTTCTTTCCTGCCTTCTTCGCACGGTCCCCGAGTTTCCTCGTCCTGTGCCGAGCCTTCTTCGCATGCTTCGCAGCGTTCCTGGCGCCCCTCGCGAACCCCTGGTCGAGTGCCTTCCCGAGGTCCTTGATCGACGGAAGTGCCGCCGTAGACGATTTGCCGAGGCCCTGAAGCGACGCAGACGCCTCTTTCGAGAAGTCCTTTCCGGTGGCGATACTCGCGGCGATCATGCCGATCGCCTGGCCTGCCTTCTGTGCGAGTGCCGCAGCCTTCGTTATCTGGTTAGCCGACTGGGTTTGCCTTGTTGGCTACGGCGTGAAGCCTCTGCTCCACCCGCTCAAGAACCTGCACAGAGCCGACGCCGTGGCTGCGCAGCAGTTGCATGATCTGCTGGATGTATGCGTTCATCACCCCGGCGTCGCCGCCGGATGCCTCAGCAGCTTGGCGCACAACAGCATAGAGAGCCTTCAGGTTAGCCCGGCCGGCCTCCGAAAACTCATCGAAGTTCATGCCGTTCTTGTACAGGCTTTCGCCCAGGTTGGCGACGGCATCCTCCAGGTTGACGAACGCCTCATCGCCGGACAAAGCAGAGTCTACGACTTTCTTGAGCTCCTTGGCCGCCTTATCGGCCTTCTCGCCCATCTCATCCATCTCGTCTCCGGCGTCTGCCGCGTCGCCTTTCAGGCCCTTCAGAGTTTGCGATGCCAGGTCGGACTCGTTGCGCACACCATCAAAGGCTTTGTGTGCGTTGTCATCGATCTTCTGCAGCGTCTCGATGATGGCTTTGCCGTCGATGAAATTGATCTTTCCAGACGCTATCATCTCCTGAATCTTGGCTTTGAAGGAGTCGATGTACTGGCTGGACCTCTGGGTGCTGCGCTCGATGTCGTCGGCCAGGAACCCGAACCCCTTTGTTCCGGAACTCCTCAGCCATTTTCTTCTGCGAGTCGGTCATCTCCGAGTTGCCCTGCGTGACGAGCTTCGAATACTCTTGCACGGAGAAGCCCAGCTGTCGAAGCGTCCCCAGTTGGTCGTCGGCGAACTGTTTGAAGCCCGTGTTTCCGGCGATCTGTTCTGCCATCTTCTTCAGCGAGTTCTCGCCGATAGCATACGTCTGCTTGTCTATCTCCTCCGTGGACTGCCCGGTCTTCTGCGCGAGGAGCTCCTGCGCCTGCGCCATCGCCTTCGTCTGGGCGTTCGCATCCGAGGTGGAGAACAGCTGAGAAGACACAGACTCTCCGGCCTTATTGGTTGCTTTCGCAAACACGTAGGCGGCGCTACCGCCCTCCTGGAAAGCCTTCGTGTCCTGCATCACAGACTGCGCGAGGTCGGCTTGTGCCTGCTCCAGGGCTTTCGCCTCCGCTCGGGCCTGCTCAGAGCGGCGAGTCCAACCCTCAGTGAGTTTAGACAAACCCGTGAAGAACAGGGAGATTCCGGCCCCCGCGGCGAGACCTTTGAAGGCGCTCATAAGCCCTGATGTGGCTTTGGCCGCATTCCCGATTGAACCGGCCGCGTCAGCCGCGCCTCCCGACGCAGCCCCGGCAGCGGACCGAGATGCCGCCGCCTGGCCGGCGGCCCGCTGAGATGCGGCGGCCGACTGGGCGGCGCCAGCGTTCTTATAGAGGGCGCCCGTCTGCTCGTTGACGGACACCGTGGACAACTTGTAGAGCTTAACCGTCTCTGCGAGGGCGGACAGGGAGGGAGCGGATCGACGTGATCGGGTGCTGCATCGCAATACCCATCGACCGCTGTGCAGTCGTCAACGCGTAGGCGCCGCCGAGCACAAGGGCCTGCTTCGCGTAGTAGCCGGCCAGGATCCCTCCGGCCGTTAGGAAGGCGCCGGCCAGTTTGGCGATCCACTGTGCGGCGGGGTTCTGCACGAGGTTCGCGAGGACTTGAACGAGACCTGTGAGGGAGCCGAGCATGTCGCCGATGCCGGAGTTCGTAGACCTGCCGATCTCCGCCTTCAGGTTCGACCAGGCGTTCTTCAACATCTCCAGCTTGCCGGCCGTGGTGGAAGCTATCTGGTTGTACTGGTCGTTGAGTGTCTTCGAGTCGTTGTACCCCGATTCGGCGTCGCGCATCGTCTGTTCAAGTGTCTTGTGCGCCTCGGCCAGACGGAGGATCGTCGGGACGTCGCGGGACGCCTTGATGCCCAGATCTTTGAGCACACCGATAGCGCCCTGCCCCTGGTTCTTCAGCCCGGCGATGAACTTTACGAAGATGTCAGAGAACTTCGACGTGCCCCACGCGGACTGGACTTCCTGCGCGGAAACCCCGGCCACCTTCGCGAACAAGTTGAGTTCGTCACCGCCACCCCTGATGGCTTTCTGCATCTGGGTGAACATGCGCGTGACGACACCGCGAGAGAGTTCGGGTGCCACGCCGATTGACGCCAACGCTCCGGACAGGCCGACCACCTGGTACTCGGTGAGGCCGGCGAACTTACCCATCGCGGAGATCTGCGTCGACGTGTTCGCGATCTGCGACTCAGTGGCAGCCGAGTTGACGCCTACCTTCAGGATCGAAGAAGCGATGTTGTCGAAGTTCTGACCTGTCGTGCCCATGATCGTCTGGAAACGCGCGATCGTCTCACCCGACTTGTCGAGCGAAAGGTCGGTGGTCGCCGAGAGCTTAGCGACCGTCTCGGTGAAGTCTGTGATGGACTCTTTAGCGACGCCTAGCTGTCCGCCGAGGGCGGCGATGTTCGACAGGTCCTTGAAGTTCGTGGTCGTAACCGAGGCGGCCATCTGCTCCAGTTTGCCGCGTAGCTCGTCCGCCGACTTGCCGGCGATGTCGTTGGTCCGCTTCACCTGTGCGAAGGCCGACTCATACTCCATCGACTCTTTGACGACCGTGGAAAAGGCGCCGAAGGCGGTCTTCGAGATGTTCTGCATAACGGCGGCCACGTCGTAGAGGGCGTAGCGCATGTTGGAGATGCGCGACTTCGCCTCCTCCGCGGCTTTACCGGCTCGGTCGAAGCCTTCCCCGGCCTCCCTGCCGCCACGCCCGGCGCCGTCCAGGCCTTTGCCGATGTCGGCGCCGACGACCTTGCCTTTGATGTTGTCGAGGGCTTGTGCGATAGTGTTGATGGATTCCGCAGCCTCGTGGAGTTCAGACGTGCCCTGCACGTTGAACTCGATAGTCTGCTTAATATCAGGCATCACTCACTCCTGTTGTAGTAGTCCATCCTCGTGGGCAGGTCTCGCTCCGCGTAGTCAGGCATGTACGGTGTCATCACAGTGTCCTTGCCCCATTTCTGCTTCTCCTCATAGGGAGGCGGGTCGGTGGCGCGGTGTGTGCTGGTCCAATCATGCATCATCCTTGCTTTAGTAGCATAGCACGTTCTGTCTTCCGCACGCCATGCTATATCAGGGTCCGTCGAATGACACAGCCAGATAGGGTTACCACACCTTTGGCATGTCTCGTCCTTAACCGTTGTGTAAGCCAACACAAGCTTATAATCCAACTCCGTCCAATGCCCGAAAGGGTCAGGCTGGTTATAAATGACGGCGGTGGGCCTCATGTGCAGGTCCACCGCCGTCCTAACCATCGATAGAGCGCCGCTCCCCCCTTTTTCTTGGAGGGCGTCTATCAGAAATCCACCGTCACCGCATTGTCGTAGTCAGCGGAGGCGCCTAGAAGATTCATCGCTGTGACGAGCAAACCCAGATACTGCTCGCCAGGCAGAGCATTCAGGATCTTCCGGATCTCCTCCGAGTTGAACCTCCGTTCGTCCACGTTCCCTTCGGCGTCCTCGATCTTGTACAGCGTCTTCGACAGAAGCGCCAGATATGCCTCCGACACGCGCTTCGCCTTGTTCTTCGTTTTATCCGCGCTTTCGATACCGAGCATCAGTTCTTCGCGCACATCAGCAGTAACCGACTGGAGGTGGAACGTCAGCTTCGAAGCGTCACGCCTCTTCACCGCTTCCTTGATTTCATCCGCGTCAGCCTGTTCTTTGATCAGCCGCTCCACGTCCTGCACTGCTTCGGCGTCCAGGTACATAACCTTCTTCGCCTTCGGCGCGTTAGAACGGGACAGGACCTCGAAAAATGTCCATGATTTGAATTCCTCTCTACTAGGCGTTAGGGGTAACGTCATAAACAAGAATAGCACAGGGCGGAGAGGAGACGCCCTGTGCTATTCAGATCGGAGATGTGCGCGTTACGCCACCGTCACCTTGACGGTCACATTCGCACAAGCGGGATGACTGACGATAACGTCAGCACTGCCTGTCTTCAGGCCCGTCACCACGCCGAGCGGGCTGACCGTGACAGTCGACGTGTCCTTCGACAGGTAAGAACACACGGAACGCGCCTGGTGGCCGTGGATCTTCGGCAGGATCGGCCGGTGTTCGTTCAAGGAGATCGTGAGCGCCTCCGTGTCGGTGATCGCCGTCGTGCTGTCCTTGAAGATGCCGTTAACAGCCAGCTGGCCCTGCTGCAGGAACGACACCGTGTAACGAGTCGGGTTGTCGCCCTCCAGCGTGTTCTTGTATGTGGACTCGATCATGAGGAACGCGCAGTACCACTGACCCGCCGCGATAGGATCACGGCCCTTCAAAACACCGCGCACAACCAAAACCAGGTCGACGCGGGTCTTCTTGAACATGTTCCATGCCTTGGCGTAGATGCTGTTCACGTCGTCCGGGTTCGTCGGGTAGTACATGGTGAGCGAGCCCTCGTACTGTGCGGCGCCGCGAGAAGACGAACCTGCAGCGTCGAGCAGCGACAGGGACGACTGCTCCTTCGACGCCTTCGCAGCCGGGATAGTCGTGTCATCCCAGTTGATCGCGTCACCGATAGCCACCGCGGAGTTCATCTCCTCCACGGTGATAGCGTTGATGTCCTTCACGGACGCCTTGGGCAGGACCCAGACGTTGACGTGTTCGTTGGAGAGTACTTTCTTATCCATTATGCGGCCACCTTCTCGTTGAGGACGAACGCGCCGTTCTGCAGGAAGTTCGGCTCGTATTTGATGAAGCCGTTCGACTCATACCCGTCGACGGGGTAGTCGGTCTGGAAGCGGTAGATGCTGAACACATCCCCGACCTCGAACGGCTTGTTCGGACGCTTGCCGATACGCTCCACGATGAACAGAGTGATATCGGGCTTCATCGTGATATCGCGGATCATGTTGAACACGCCCTGATCGTCCACGCTCTCATCTCGGAGTGCAGTGAACTTGCCCTCATACTTCGCAAGGGTCGGGTTCTCCACCTCAGAGATGTCGCAGATCGTCCGGGTGGTGTCCGTGTCCGGGTCGGTCTCGCCGAGCGAGTATCCGTCCAGGATCGCACGACACATTGAACACCAGGTTACGCGGGTTGTCGGTCGCACTGAACTGTGCGTTAAGTTCCGCCGCCGTAGGATGCTGCCAGTCAGCGAACGCTTCAGGAGCGGCGAAGAGAATAGTCACGTTGCCGCGAAGCATGCGAACTTCGTTAGCCACTGTGCTTCCCCCTTTTCTCGTTGTCGTTGTCAATGAAACAGTCGCTACAAGGCTCTTCCTCGGTTACCGGCACTAGCGTACCGAAAAACTGAGCGAAGTCATCCGGGTACGTACCGATGTCCCCGGTGTTCATGTCTTTGTAGAGGCCCATATACACCATCCTATCAAATGCGGTTTTTGAGGTTCGTGATGAAGGAACAGTACAGCTCATACCCGCACTGCACCACTTTGTGGTTCGTCCCGGCGTAATTCAAGCCCTGACCGCCGTGCACCGTGATGCCCCCGCTGTTGTCGGGCTCGAAACCGACCAGACCCCATAGGATCCTCTCTCCTATTTCCCGTGCATGCTGTGCGGTTAGGGGTCGCACATGGCACAGGAAGAACACCCGGTAGCCGTCGTTCAACTGAGAGACGATACTCGTCGCCTGGCTGATGTGCGACGGCGTTCCGAACTACAACGGCAATATACGGCATCTTCTGGCCTTCGTCGAAGTCAGGCAAAGCCACTTCTTCGCACACGCGACCAGCCGGCACCTCGGAGAGCTCACGGATCTTAGCCATAACGTCATCGATGTATTTGGCCATCCGTCACCTGCCCCACTTCCAGACGCGACGGGTCTCCGTGTAGACCTCTTTACTGGTCTTCTCGGCGAGCTTCACCTGCTTCTCCACCTTCTCTAGGGCTTTCATGCCCCACACTCTATCATCGCCGTACTCCTGTCCGAGGATATAATCGTGGTCCCAGCCGCCGTCGAACTTGTTGGACCCCTCAATCCAGCCGTACTCGACGGTGACGTTGTCCGGGACGATGACGCTCACGCTGTCGTGCATGTGCCCCGTCCAGATACGACCTATCTTCCCGGGCACAAGAGCAGACGGAGTCTTCTCAATCGTGTCCTGCAGCGCTGGCGGGATCTCCTCCGACAGCTTGTCGATGACGTTCGCGAACAGATCATATTCCCTGAAGTCCTGGATGCGCTTAGCGTACTTCGTGAACTTGTTCGCCCCAATCTTCGTGCGGATCTTCATGTCAGTTACGCCTCCGCTTTGTTCATCGGCGTGTTGCAGATGATCGTCCGCTCGAACGACTGCGAGGCATCCACCAGAGAAGCCACCGTCATCAGGTAGCCCACCATGTGCGGTGTATCTTGGGTCTTTACGACTTTGATACGTGCAGCCATCGGGATGCTCAGAGACATCGTCGATCGCGGCAGCTGAACTCGCACACGGTTAGTCGTCTGGGGTGCGATCTGGTCGTTGGCTACCTCAGGTTGGCGTATCGGCTGTATACGCGCTTTCCCAGAATATACGACTGAGCCATAATCATAGCTGTCAGTCTTAGCGTCATATTTGATATTTTTGCCATCATAGATAGTCACCTCGTCGACCATATAGCGTTCAACGCGTTTAGCCGCCATCGCCAGGCGACCCTCAGAGATACCGGCCAAGGAACTCCCTCGCTCTCTCGAACACGTCGTCGCCCCTCATCGGGACGAGCACAAGCCCCTCGCCGTTCTCCAGGGCGTCCCCCTGTGCGTCGTACTTGTCGGCCAAGGCGAGGAGGGCGTTGATGTTCTTGTCGCCGCCCGACAGCGTGAAGTCATCGGCCTTGACGTTCTCGACCCCGCCCTCCGACACGAGCTTCGCAGCATACGCACGCAAAGCAGCCGCCGCAGCCTTGAACACATTCGTGTACAAACCGCACAACCGTTCGAGAAGTTTAGGGTCGAGGTCGATACCCGGAAGGAAAAGCTTCAACTCATCTACAGTGATCTTCGCCACACCGGCTCCTTTTTTTCCTATGTCTGCAGGGAAACCCCGCCCCTTGTGAGGGCGGGGTTTCCATCCTGTCGGGTATCGTTATCAGGCGCCTGCACCGCTGGAGGCCAGAGTGCCCTCCGGGGCGATGAAAGCAGACTTGACGAGATGACGGATCTTCGTCCGGTACGCATCGTTATCGAACGAGCCGTCAAGCTCGGAGCTGTTCGTGGTCTTCTCAACGAAGATCTTCGGCGCGGTTTCGCCCTCAAGGAACACGTTCACGATGTTCTTGCGGGGCATCGAGTTCTTCGGGGGCAGAAGGAACCAGCACTTGTCGGCGTAGTCCCCGGCAATAAGCGCAAGCTCAGGCACCTCGAAGACATTCGCGACCTTCCCGGACACCGTGTTGCCCATCACCTGGGTCTCGGTGCCGTTCTGACGACGGATCTCAACGACCTTCATGATCTGCTCGGCGCGGCTCGCCAGGGCCGGGGGAACGATCAGGTTAAACTTCGTCGGCATGATGATCCGGCGGCCGTTGTACTTGGTGGTGGCCAGCTGTGCGAAAGCCTTCTCAAGCGCCTCGATGCTCAGCTCGGGGTTGCCCGCCAGGACGTTCTTGTTGGCGGCCTTGAAGTTGGTCGTGTTCAGGCCGGTCGGCTGAACGAGCTGCAGGGCGGCCTCGATCGACTCCTGGTTAGCCGCACGACGGCCGAGTTCCTTCGTGATCCGAGGGATCAGGCCCCAGTCGGCGCCGTACCGCTTCAGCGTCTCCCAGGAAAGCGGGATCTGGACACCGGCCTTCGCCAGCTTCAGCTTGAACTGCTCTGCCTTCAGACCGAGGATCGGGTATTCTCCGAGCTCGCCGACAGCGGGCAGCCCCTGTGCGACATATCCCTTACCGTCCTTGCTCACGGGGATATTTTTCGTCCGTGAAGTCGAAGCTGAAGTAAGGCACCGTCTCGAAGTCGGGTGTTTCAAGCGTGTCCGCCCATTCGCGCCAATTCGACGGGACCTGCTGGTACTCTCCCTGCATGATCTTGTTCATGGTGGGGCCGAGATTGACCGGAAGGTCCGAGGTCGAGATGGCCTCGCTCAGATCCTTACGAGCCGAATTGCGCACACGAATATCATCGGCGTGAAGCGCCTTGTGCAGAAGGATACCCGCCTTGTAGGCTTCCCTCGCGTTGATTGCCATGTAGATATCCTCCTTAGAGCCAAGCCTGGGTCAGCTTGACAGCGTACTTGGTCGAGGCACTCGACAGCGGGTTGAGCACGAAGCCCACCACGATCTTCCCCTTCGGGTCGGCCGCAACCTCGGGCTTAGCCGCCTTTCCGGTTTCGGTGGCGCCGTTGATCGTGACGATGTCCCCGGCCTTGACGGGACCGTCCAGTCCTAGGTGTGCGATGCCTTCGAAGGCGAGCGTCGAATAGAAGTTATTGTCCTCTTTGGGCGTAGCGGACGTGAGGGCGACAGCCCCGACCTTGCCGACGGCGACGACATCACCAGACTTGACGGCGGAGTCGACCTGGACCTCGTAGGTGTCCCCGCCCTTGACGTGATTCTGTGCCATGTGCGTATCCTCCTTACCAGGTCAGCTTGGCGAATTCGGCTTCGAAATCGTCGGCGCCCTTACCGGAGGGCACATGCTCGGGGGCGAAGCCGCCCGACAGGCTCTCGCGGATAGACTCGACGAGCTTGGTTTCGCGATCCAGGATCGCCTTCGCGTCATAGCCGCGGGCGATAGCCTCGGCAACCCGCACACGGGAGACCTCAGGGAAGGTCGGAGTCGGTGAGAGCAAGGATGGCCTCCTTAGCCTTCTTGGCCTTATCCTCCTTCTCCTCCTTGGCCTTCTTGGCGTCCTCTTCGTCCTCTTCGTCCTTCTTCTTGGCCTTGTCGGCGATAGCTTCGACGAGAGCGGAGAGCTTGGTGTCCAGGGCTTCGAGAGCTTCCTTGAACTCAGTGTCCATTCTCTTCCTTTCGGAATTGTGATTGTTGCTGCTACCCATAATAGCATTTCCTTTTTTTTGAACGATTCCAGTGCCTCGACGAGGCGCCCGCCAGCACCCGGAACTGTGACGAAATCCACGGAATTGACGGGGGATGGTATGAACGACTCTATCACAGGCGGAACGTCTTCGGCCATGACCACGTCGTCGGTCTGCGCCAATTGGGCACCACAGTGAATGGACACACCGATGATATCCGACACCTGTTCAATAAACGGCGCCCATTGCTCCAAAACTTCGATCGTGGTATACATCCCGGGTTCGGGGCTGTCACTCCAGTAGGGTGTTTCAGCAATCACGGCGGCAAGTTTCGTCAGAGTCCCTTCGGGACGGTCCCATTGTTCTGACTCAGACGCATGATCGATATACATATGCGTCCCAATCGGGAAGGCCTCAGCGAAGCTGCCCTGCAGCGCCTCTTTGGTGTATATACCAGTCGATCCCGCCCCCTCGGCGATAAGGCGCACAAGCCACTTACGGGTTCCTTTGACGGGTTTGAGAACACTAGTAGTCGTGCTCTCTTTGATTTCAGTTTTCATCTTCAGTGTCTCCTTGGTTGAAGCCGCCCGGAACGGCTCCCTGATTTCCCTGGCGTGCCACAGGGTCGTGCACAGCATCGCCGTCATCCCCACCTGACACATTACCATTCTTCAAAAAAGCATTCGGCTCAGGTAGTTCATCCCCGTGGATATCGGGCACAGCCAGAAGGTTCAATACCGCTTGACGGTACTCGTCCTGATGGATAGCCCCCGTTGACATAGAGGTAGCAAGCGACTGCAACGCCCTGTAGGTCGGGTCCTGTTCGATCGACGGGAACTTGATGTCCACATCCTTCACCGACGGATCAACGTCCATCATCACCTGTTTGAAGAAGTCCCGCCACTTGCGCTGCTCCAGCTTGAAGCCGTTGATCGTCGGCCTGTCCAGCGTCGTCGCAGCCCCGTACGAGCCGCCTGTCGCACCGGGAGACGACAGCAGAGCGATAACCGGGATCCCGAACGATGCAGCCACAAGCGCCGCCAACGGCTGGCCGTTGCCGTAGTTAACCTGTGCGCTGGGGACGCCCACACCCGCCAGAGACTGGTTAGGGGCCGAGGCTCGCCGTAGCGCCAACCACATCACCCCGGTTCGAGATCTCCACAGCCGACTGGCGCTTGCCCTGGTTGTTGCTGTTGACGATAGCCCACGCGATCTTCGACAATGCCTTCGACAGTCTGGCGCTATCCCGCAGATAACCCGAGTAGGCGACGCTCCACAGCGCGGCCGCCAACGAGTCAGGCGCCCCGAACGCGTGTCCTGCGTGCCGTCCGGACGACAGGATGTACACAACGTAGTTGCCGTTCACCTCGTAAGCTGTGTTAGGGTGGTTTACGGAGCCGCTGTACACTCCGCCTGTACTCGGCCGTCGGGAACCACTGGCTGATCGTGCTCTGCCCGTCCGGGGTCCATGTGCGACGCACATACTTCACGACCGACGAGTCGAACGAATCCCGAACGATCTCCTCGATCTCCTCCACAGGCACCAGCGTCAGCTTGTCGGTGTGCACCTCGCGGAACAGGAACACGTTCCCCGCGCAGAATCTCTCAAGTTGAGACTCTCCATAGCCGACGCTGAGAACAGCGTCCGCTGCGCCGACTCCGACTTGATGAACTTGTCCAGCTTCGCAGACGTGTCGCTGAACACCAAGTCGTCACCGAAAATGTAGCTGGTCCTCAGCTGTGCGCCGCGCTTATGCAACGGGTGATCCCGGGCCATGTCCCTTAGGCCTCGCACAACTTCATGGATGAAAGCCAGCGTCAGGCCCTTGTCGTCGGCGTAACTGACCCAGTTGGCGCCCTCGTCGAGGAGGTAGGACCTCTGCGCCTCGTTGATGAACGCAATACCCTCGTCGCTAAACGAGTATGCGGTTGAATCCAAAACTCTCCCCCATTTCCATTAGGTAGCTGTCTTCGTCGTCATCCATCATGTCCCCCGCGTCGGAGAACACAGTCTCCTGCTGGACGGCATCACGGATGTTCTGGTCTGTTATAGCAGCATATACTGCGGCGTCAGCCAAGTCAGGCGACTTGCCGACGTCCTTCTTCAACTTGTCTTTCGAGTCCAGGACGAGCCCCCCGGACATCGTATTATATGAGTAGCCGACGGACAGCAGCTCGTCGTGCAGGTCGATGTCCAACGGGTCCAGATCCAGCTCCCCTGTGCGGCACCTGTACCGGAACGAATCCCACATGTAGGAACGGTAGTTGTGCCAACGGCCTCTGTCGGGGCTCGACATAGACCCGCGCACAGCCAGAATGTCGTACGTCCGGGTCGCATACGAGTTGAGGATGTCGAACATGCCGCCCCCGATACCGTCGCAGTCAATTGCCACGGCATGTGCGCCCTCGCGAAGCGCCAGGTCATGCACACGCTGTGCGCTGTGCACCAGGTCTGTCTTCGCCCAGGAGTCCACGAAGCGCACAACCCCGTTCACGCATAGGTATACGACGGAGCGGTCCGCTCCGAACCGCGCCACGTCCACACCCAACACGGGCCGGCCGATCCGCTCCCTCTCCGTCAAACACGCCGTCTCGACGTCGCCAGGCAGAATCAACGAATCCTCGATATCGAAAGCGAACTCTCCCAGGACGCGCGCCTTGAACCTGGCGCTGTCCTCCCCGTATTCCAGTTTCTTCTGCTCCACGTAGGACGGTCCGGTAAGCTTCTGCAGCACCTTCGGCGGCATAGGCTCGCCTGTGAAGTTCGGACTCTCCAGGACTGAGATGGACATGCGCTTCCAGTTCTCCATCTCCTCTTTGAAGATCTTCCCCAGGTAGCTCATCGGGTCCGTCGGGTTCGCGATCAGCACCCGCCGCGACGCCTCGTTCGTCGTAATGTTCGCCAGGGCGTCGATCAGCTCGCCTGAGAGACCGCAGGCCTCATCGCCGATCGCCAACACGTCGCCGTGGATGCCCTGGAACGAGTTGCCGCCCAGATTGTCCGGCGGCTTCCTGCCGCGCCCCAGAGGTAGCTTCGTCACATCGTCCTTCCATTGGACGTCCATCGTGATGCGCCCCGGGAGCTTATGGTCGACGAGTCCCTCCTCGAAGCGTCTCTCCACGATGTCCTTCAGCTGCATCACTTCACGCCACAGCACGTCCTGCACCTGCGCCATCGACGGCGCCGTCGAAATCACATAGCAGTGGGGGTAGCGGGTGTCCACCCACCAGCATATGAGAACAGCCATAAGTCGGGACTTCCCCACCCCGTGGCCGGCCTTCACCGCCGTCGAGTTGTTCTCCACCACGGCCCGAGCGATCTCCCGCTGTTTACTCCACAGCGTCCCCTCGTCCGTGCCCAGCATATACTGAGCCCATCCCACGGGATCTGACTTGAAGCTGTCCTGTCGCCTGTGCGCCTTGACGGTGGCGATAGCGCTGTCGATCGCGCTAGCTTTGATCAGCATGGGCCTCCTTCAGCGCCTGATAGAACACTTCGTCCATCGCCTCCGGGTCGAGCAGCTGGCCGTTCGAATACGCGCTGGATATATGAACTCGCACACGCTCCCAGGCGTCCTCCACCAGGTCGAGGATCAGCCGGGTCTGCTGCTTCGTCACCCGAGCCTCTTCCTCGTCGTTGTATTCCTTCACCTTGTCCAAGCGGTCGCCGAGCTGTTTCAGGACGCTGTTGACCGCTTCGATGTGCCGGGCGGCTATCTCGTCCGACTCGAAGCACTTCTCCAGGAAGTTAAAAGCGCGCGTCTTCAAGTCGTACATGTCGGCGATCAGCATCTGTTGGCGTTCGAGGTTCGTCCACACGTCGTTGCGCTTCAGCATAGCGCGCACACGGGCCAGGCACGTCTCTGCCGGCAGACCTAGCTCCTCGGACATCTCGGCGGGGCTGGCCCCCGCCTGTGCGAGGGTGAGCAGTCGTCTGTCGTCCATCGCCAGTTCACCGGTCGACTTCTGGATCGCGAAGCGATCCCGGTCGTTCTTCACCAGCTCTTTGGCCGCAGTCTTGGTTTGAGCCGGCTTCTTTTTCGTCGTTTTCTTGGGCGTGGCCATCACAGGTCCCTGTACCGGATCACCACCGGAGACTCAAGCGGGTCGCACACCTTCACGGTAGGCCGCTCGGACGTGGTGTGTATGGTTACGCAGAACGTGCCGCCCTCCGTGTTCAGCGACGTGACCTTCGTCTCTGCTGCATTGGCGAACACCGTCAAATACACAGCCTTTACACTCTTGGCCAGCGCAACGTCCAGGTCGAGATTGGGCAACGTGCCGCTAAGCGTCGCAATCGACCCGTTAGCAGTGGCTAAGCGGCTCGTTTGAACGTCGATTCTCATGAAACTCCCTCTCTAGTCAGGCTTAAGAGGAATACTACCACGCGCACAGCAGACCCCGCCGGGGCATAGCGCTCACCCGGCGGGGTCCTGAGAGAAAGGAGCTTACCTGAACACCTTAACATACTTCTGCAGGCGCCGCCTAGGCCCCGCCATATGGTCGTACAGCAGCACCCAGCGGTCGTCCAGCGTAGGCGCCCATGTGATGCTGTCCTGTGCGGTGATCGACTTGATCTCGTCGTCCACCGCCAGAACGGACACGTAAGCGTCCAGCCTGAACGGCAGCCGATCCAGGTCATGGGCTGTAATGAACGCCTGGAACGTCTCGTGCCCGCCGATCACCCACGCTTCATCCCGACCCCCTGCGAGGGTCTGCTCTATAGCCGCGTACGGGCTCGCCACGGCCTTAATCGATTTGGTCGACTTCATCGTCCGACTCAGCACGATGTTCGTCCTGTTAGGCAGTTTCTTGCTGCGTTGCGGCAGGGATTGTCGGGTCTTCCGGCCCATCACCACGGTCTTACCGGTCGTCATGTCCTTGAAATGCTGCAGGTCCCCCCGATCGTGCCATGGCAACTTCCCGTTGACCCCTATGATCCCAGACGTCGACTGCGCCCAGATAAAGTGCACGTGAAACATTGTGTCTCTCCTTCCGTGTGCGGCGTATTGGCTGATATGAGGACCCTAGCAGGGCGAGCTGAGTTACGCAAACTTGACTTCCGCCCGTATTCGAGTTACAGTCGAGCCATCGAACCACCGGACTAGAGAAAGGACTTCGCATGCTTCTTTACTTCATCGCCGTCCCCGTCGCATTCCTCGTCGCACAGGGGTTCTGGACCCTCATCGCCTACATCGTCACGTGGTGCGGCTTCCCCAAGGCCGGCGCCGTCGTCTTCTGGGTCTCCCTCGCCTTCACATCCCTCGGCGCGATCTCCGCCCTCGCTGCCTTCGCATGGACCCAGCACCAGCTCAACCTCATCGCGGCTTGACAACGGCTCGTTCAGCGTGTACACTGGGTTCGCACAGTAACTCAACAGAGAGGAGAAAACATGTTTTCATGGAACCTGATCGGACGGATGTTCGCCGGGTGGTACGGAACCTGTCGCCTGTGGGGCAGGACCTGGATCTGCTAATCACCCCGACCCGACGTGTAAACTGAAGACATAAAGACCCCCGACGTTTCCCGGAATGGGACGCGACGGGGGTCCTTCTTATGCTGTGTGTTACTTATTCGGCGTTGTCGCCAGGAATGGCACTACCTTGTGGAGGAAGCGGTCCACGGGCTTAGTATTGAGCAGCCACTGTGCGCACACGGTCACCAGCCCCCACACGGTCGCCGTGATCGTGTCCGCCAGGTCGGCTGGCAGCGTCAGCCCGACCTTCGCGGCGAATGCCGCTAGCACGCCAACCAAGGACACCACGAATGTCCGGATGATCGACCGCGCCTTGTGCTGGATCTGCGTCGGCACGAGCTCGTCGAAGTGGTAGGCGTTCTTCCTGTTCGGGTCCGCCAGGCCGCCGTCACCCTGCGGCAGGCCCCCGTCTCCACGGTGTGCGCAGCCGCGGCGAACGCCGCTGCCTTCTGCTCGTCCGTCAGCGTCGGCGTGTCCAAATGCTTGGGTCCCGTAGGCGCCGGAGTCGGCTCGATGGGCGTGGTCACTTATCCCCTTCTTCCGTGCAAGCGTGTTCTGGATATCATTTAGTTTGTTGATCGTCTCCTCAAGCGCAGCGTGGCTCGCAGCCGGGTATCCGAAGCCGTAGCCCGGCACAGTCAAGTCCGTCGCGATCCTGTTCACCGTCGCCGTCATAGACTCCACGGCCTGCGTCAGGTTAGCCGCCACCTCCTTCAGCTCCGCAATAGAGTTCTGGGTCGCCTGGGGGTAGCCGAAGCCCTGGCTCGGAACCTTGATGTTCTCATACAGCCAGCTGAGCATGTTGTGCTCGTCAGGTGTCAACTCGTCTCCTTTACTGGTGGTGTCGTCTTGGTTACTGTCTTGAATATAGCGTTTGACGATGATAATCGTCGCCGAGCCCGTCAGAGACCGGTCCGACAAAGAGTGCAGCCTCGGGCCTCTGCCTGGGCCGCCGTGCCCCCATGTGTACATGCCGCCGGCATAGAGCTCGACGTGGGAGATGCGGCCGGCGAACGGCCCGGAATGCCAGCCCATGCAAATGATATCCGCCGGTTTCAGGGCGTCGAGGGGCAGGTCCCGCCAACTCGTCGCCGAGGCCACCGTGTACGCATCCGGGTCAGCGGCGATGTTGAAACTCCGCTCGCCTATTTCGATGCCTGCGCACTGCCTGTAGGCCTGCGCTATCGTGCTGGAGCAGTCGCCCCAGCCGTAGCGCTCCGGGTCTTTTCGGCGGTAGTCGTTCGTGTAGCCGAAGTCACCGTCGTGCTTCGCCATCCACGCTACGATGGCGTTACGCTGCACGTCAGCCTGCGTCATCCGTCTCCTTCCTTTTTCGCTAGAAGTGCCTTCACCTCAGTATACGGCACGAAACTAGCTCGGTCAGGCCGCGGGCTGTGCGCCGGGATCTTCCGTCTTCTGAGGAAGTCGTAGCCCTCCCCCGGCTGCAAGCGTACGGGGGCTGTCGTATAGTCGTTCGACAAACGGAACTCCACCCAACTATCCTCCATGTGTCGCACAGCGTAGGGGTAGCCGCGCAGGAGCGGGTCGTCGTTCCCGGGCACTGTGCGCCACGCCGCGTCGATCAATGTTTGCAGCGCGTTCAAATGCACGCTGAAATCCTCTATCTCGTCGGAGAACTCGCCCCGCGATATGGCATTCCCGTCATGCGTCGGTATAGGCGGGTTAAATCCGCACAGCGACCGGCACGCCGGGTAGTAGTGCGGCTCGTATACGGAGGGGTTCCGGTTGTCGTAGAGGTGTGCGCCCGCCTCCCGGGCCAAGTAGGCGTCGTAGAAGCCGTACGTCAATCCGTCTAGGCGGTTCGGGTCGTAGTCCCGATCGGGTATAGAGCTCTCTTCCATGGCTAGAACCATACCACGCCATGCGGCGGGTACCCCGCCGCATGGAGGGAGAGGGGGTCGTAGTCGGCGGGGTGGGTCTGGAGGAACGGACGCTTCGGGACGGCATGCCACATACTGGTGAATCGCACACGGGCATCCTCCGCATAGAATGCCGGAATGTGCGGGGGTAGAGGGCGTTCAGTGTCTACTACCTGTGTCAATAGCTGGCTCTCCACGAAAATATGGAAGATGTTTTTTTGGAGGGGGCGATTCTTTGTTTGTTTCCGTTTTCTGAATTCCGGTTGGCGGGTACGATGTCGTTCTCTATCTGGGTTTGGGTTGTACCCAGCGGATATTCGTGGCATGCTTTCACCAGTATGGAGTAAGGGTTGATGCGTGCGTCTTCCGTGTTGTCGGGGGACGTATTGTGCGGCGGGAAAGTGCGCGGGTCCGTGTCGGCGTTGCTTTTCAGGAAACGCTGACCGCCCTTGTAACTCGGGTCCTGCTTCGACACCTCCCATCCGTTGGGCTTGAGGCACAAGGCGTAGAAGCGGAAGTTCGAGTTGGACGTCGGGCTCGGGTCGTATGGGTGCGTCGGGTCGGGCTGAAGCACCACAGCAGCCAACCCACTTCCCACGGGTTAGGGAGGATCGGGGGTTTTGCGGTGTCGGAGGGTGTTGTCCTTGTTGCGCAGTTGAGCTGTGGTGACGATGTTCGCCGACAGGCTGTACACCACCTGCAGTCTGTCGTGCTTGGCGGGGTCCGGGTCCGTGGAGGGTACCGGCACCCGCTCTATCTTGAGCAGAGGGAAAGGGCCTCGATGGGGGCTGCCAAGCTGGCTGCGGTAGCGCCGAGGGGCTGGTCCGTGTTGGGTTTGGGGGAGGCGGTGGAGTCAGGAGGAGCGTCGAGTCGTAGGGTGGTGTCGGGTTAGGCGTTATCGTCGCCTCGTTGTAGATCTTCCGTATGCGCACAAGGGGGTGCTGCGGGGGCAGTGGGGGCGTCATGCCACGATTTTTATCTCGTCGTCGTGTCTGCGCACAGCACACTGGATATCGTCCAGCTGACGAGTGTGGGCATGGACCAAGTCCGTCAAGGTCTGGGTGTTGGACTCTATTCGGTCTATCGCATCCCGTAAGGAACTCCATGGTTGTTTTCCATATCCTGTTTTACGCTAAGGATCTTTCTATTGGTCTTAAGTGACGTGTAAAGTGTCGCTATAGCGGTTATAAGGGCGCCTAAGCCTACTGCAGGCGCCCCTAAGAGGTGGTCGGCGATGAGTAATATGTCGTGCACGGGTCTTATTATACCGATCCTACCACGATATGATTTCCAGTATTAGAAAATAGCAATTAATATATGCGGTTGGGTCCCCCATGCAAGTCGACCCACCCTCCAAAAAAATTCCAACTTTTCCCACTAAACACAAGTAGCCCCTGGGACGTTAGTCCTAGGGGCTACTTTTCCTACCACTCCAACTTGTATTACTTACCCTACCGTACCGTAGCTTAGCGCTTCCACCATCGCGCAGACGAACCATCCGCAGTACATCAATCCAACTATTCCAACCCATATCTTAGTGAGAGTGATTCTCAATAGTGCCTCCTCCCAGGGCGCCGCCTTCGGCGGCGCCCCTGATTCCGTTTCACGTGAAACATCAGTCGAGCCCGACTTCGCGGAGCGCGTCCCCGAACATCTCCACGATGACGGCGTCTTCATCATCGCCTTCCTCGAAGGCCGGCCTCAGTCGAGCCTCCACGGCGCCGCCTTCGCTCCGGACCACCACGGTGCCGTGCTCGACGTCGAAGGTCCGCACCCTCGAAGGCCTGCCCCAGTGTCCCCGGGCATCCGCTCGGGCGGCTTCGTACAGACCCAGTACCCTGGCTAGGGCCTCAGCCGAAGTCAGCCTCAGAGCTCGGACGCAGGCATCCGTCACGTAGACGCCGGGGGCTTCGTAGACGCTCCCGAGCCGCTCCATCACGGACATCGCCATCCGCTCCCAGACAGTCTCGGCGTCGACGGGATCGTCGGGTTCCTGCCCCGCGCAGTCGGTCAGCCAAAGTGCGACCCGATCTTCGTCGGAGAGCCGGTCCCAGAGCCTGCCGACGGCGTCGGCCTGGATCTCGCTCCACTCGGAAGCGATCTCGAAGGCGGCATCCGGATCGTAGCAGTAGTCCGCCTCGAAAGGCAGATCTCGATCTTCGTCCAAGCTCCACCCCGCGTCTACGAGGGCGTCGGAGGCGGCGTCCAAGACGTCGGCGTCAGAGACGGCTTCCAGGAAGCGGTTCGCGGTGATCGGTCGGTAGAAGTGCATCGGGGTGTTCCTTTCTCTCTTGTTGTTCCGATGGTTCCAGTCTAGTCAGTCCGGAGGCCGCTGTCAAGCGGCCTCCGGTGTGATGTTGTTAACACCAATCGAAGAAGCACTGCAGCGACGTCGGGAGGTGCTCGACCAGCTCCTCACAGGTGGACATGAGCCCGTAGAAGGCGTCGAAGGCGGCGGCCGCGAAGTCGAGCCAGGTCATCGCTCAGGCCTCCCATCCGCGGTTCTGACGGCGGCCCCGGCGTCGGGCTCGCTGGCGCTCGCGGTCGGCTCGGAGGCTGGCGACGAAGTCGGGGACTTCGATTTCGGGGATGAAGGTCGTGGTGATCATCGGGGTTTCCTTTCTCTCGTTTTTCCCTGATAGTTCCAGTCTAGTGGGCCGAAGGCCCGTTGTCAAGCCCGATGTTTGTGACTTGCCACACAGTCAGGCCCAGCACTGTCGGCTCGTCTCGGATGCCCGCGTAGGCGTCCCAGCGGCCGAGATCTTCGCCGCAGCCCCAGCCGGCCAGGAGGCCGGCTGCGACGGCGACGGCCGCCCAGAAGCGCCTCACCAAGCCCACCCGTCTACATCGTCGCGCACACGGAGCTCGACGGCGAGGGTTCGGCGACAGGTCACCTGGCGAACGTCGAAGCCGGAGTCCGTAAGCTCGGCTTCCAGGTCCTTCAACAGCTGCAGGCCGCCTTCGTAGGTGCGCACACCGGGGGTGATCCTGACGTCGCCCTCGAACGGGGCGTCGACGATGAAGCTGCGGCCGTCTACGAGGCTGACGTAGAGGCTGTAGCCGTGCTCGGAGACGTCGTAGACGGGGATTGTGGCTTCGAGGTGCCGGACGACGGCGTTGGCGGTTTTCCAGGTGTTCATCGGAGTTCCTTTCTCTCTTCGTTCCGATGTCTTCATTCTAGCGGGCCTCCGGAGGGGCTGTCAAGCCCCTCCGGAGCGAGGGTGGCTCACACTTCCACGCCCCAGTCGGCGACGGCGCTGCGGAGGGTCGGCCAGGCTTCGGTCTCGCCGCACTCGCGGACCCGGACTGCGCCGTCGGCGTAGACGGTCAGCGTGCCGTCGGGGGTATCGGCCTGGACTGCGCCGTCGGGCAGGACGAAGGCCAGGCCCCGAGCTTCTCGGTGAGCGACTTCGCCAGGGCTTGGCTGTAGGGGTACTTCGCGGTCATCGGACTTCCTTTCTCTCTTCGTTCCGATGGCTCTAGTCTCGCACAGTCCAGGGCGTCGTGTCAAGCCCCGAGCGTGTGTTCTATGTCACATTTTTCATGGTTGCTCGAGAGCCCCTGGAAAAATGTATTTTTTTCATGGTTGCTCGAGAGCCTCGAGAGCCTCGAGAGCCCCTCCGAGTGTGATGTATCTCACATTGTGATGTTTCTCACATGGTTCCTCGAGAGCCCCTCCGAGTGTGAGATTGCTCACATGGTTCCTCGAGCTAGGACTTTAGTCCCGATTTCGGAAAGTGAGACGAAGCTCACATATCGAGTTCCGGGATTTTCGCAACACCGACGTTGCGTAATTGCTCGGGGCCGTCTCCGGGCTCGACTGCGCACACCCCCGGCCTCCGGGGGCGCCGCCTCAGAGCTCGCAGACGCCGCTCTGAGGGCCTCAGGGGCCCTCCCGGTAGGGTGGCCTAGGCGGGGCCGTCTGCGGCGCTCTGAGGGCCCTTCTCGGGCCTCTGAGGGGCGTCTGCGGGCATGGGAAGGCCCCCGCCGGAGCGGGGGCCTTCGGGTCAGCCTTCGAAGTCTTCCAGGATGTCCGCCAGGTCCGCGGTGTAGTAGCCGCCGAGCTCTTCGAAGAAGTCGATTTCGATGTCCATTGGGGTTTCCTTTCTCTTTTCCCCCTTGTTGTACCTCCATTCTATCAACCGCCACCCCCGTGTCAAGCCCTGGCGGTGTGTCCTTCGCCACATTTCCAGGCACCATACGCCACGGTAACCTACCTCACAGTAACCTTCGCTAGCGTAGCGGTAAGTTACACCTACGACGCCGTAACCTACCACGGGGTAACTTACTCGCCAGTAACCTTCGTCAGCGTAACCTACCACGGGGTAACTTACACCTACGTAGCAGTAACTTACGGTTACGTAGGTAAAGGTTGTCATTAAAAGTTACAAAGAGGACCATTTTCGAATTTCGGGGGCAGGTTTCGGGTACAAAGAGGACCATTTCCGAATTTCGGGGCTCAAAGAAGACGGTTTTTAGAACGACGGTCGAGCGGAACCCCCGCCGTCCGAGGCGCACACCGCACCGCTCAGCGGCGAACGGCACCCCGTCAGGATCACGAGGTTCGATTCTGAGCGCCTTTCAGGCCCCGACCCAAGCGACCCTACCGAGGCGCCCCTGTGAGGCGCTCAGAGAGCGACCTCGTGCGTCTGGGGGGCGTCGGGCCGCCCGGAGAGGCGCACACCCCACAGCGCACACCCCACCGAGCGGGGGTGTGTGACGATTTGTCACCAAACGACAAGGTCGTCCCTCCTAAGGGTTTGCAACTCAGGGGCATCAAACGACAAGAAGTCGAGATTCGGCTGCGGCGGGATTCGCCGTATATGTAACACACACCACCACTCCTGACAGCAGATTTGTAATTTTCAAGTACCATATATATAGGAATATATAACGGTTGTATAATGTGTAGAGGGTGTACTGTGTTAGGGAGAGGATTTCTGCTGAGAACCGTTCTCAATAAGAAAAAAAGAGGTAGATAGTGGAACTATCGTTTCACATAACTGAACACTGACAGTCACTGTCAGAATTTCTCGCCTTGGGGTGTGCGCCTGCCACTTTCCCCCGTCATTCCGCCGTTTGAGGGGTGTGCTGTGCGTCGAGTGCGCGCGGGCGCGCGATTATACACAACACCCCACAACCACCTGTGACCAAAATCACATTCCACGATTTGACTTGAAATCGATCCGGGCCTACACTCATAATTGAGTCGAAATCGATCCGGACATCCGAGTCGAACTCAAACGAAAAATGCATTTTTCTAGAAAGGAGAAATCGAAATGAAACCGATTGCGGTGGCGATCGAGACGATCGACGAAAACCTGGACGCCCTGGGCTCTCCGCACCGCCGCCGAAGCCACTCATGGTGTGCGCCCGTGCTCAACGCGGAATACGCCGACAAACTGATTCTCGTCACGCCCGAGCCCTCACGACGGCACCCTCCCCTGTGCGCCTCTCCGCGCTGAAGGCCGCGCTCGAACCCTTAGGGCGTGACCGTCGCCACGCCGACTGCCGTCTCCGACGCCTTGACGAGCGGCCCCAAGGCCCTACCGTCAACGCACTCAGGAGCTGCGCAAACTGTTCCGCGATTTCAAATCGAACCCCTCCACGACGTGGAGATCCGCGAAAGGAGCCTGCCGACGAGTTCAAACGGAACCTCGCGCGCAGGCCCGCCGGTTCAGAAACCGGTTCTACGAGGACTTGGCCCGCTTCATCGCAGACCACCCGATCTCGCATACAAGGACTACTGGGACGCGGATCGCCGTCCCTATGAGAAGCAGTGGCCGGAGTACCGCAAAAGCGGTCAAAAGGGCGAAAGACATTAGAGGAAGGGAATGAACGACATGACACGCTATACGATACGCGCTAGGTCTCAGGGCGTGCTGTATAAACAGCACGCAACGGCCCGCCTCGCCGAAAAAGACGTTCACAGGTGGGTGTTCGCACAGCATGGACCCCGAGGTCGAGTTCACTGTGCGCAAGTGGCTCTCTCAACGGCTGAACGGCTTCTACTGCGACCTGCAAGCTGCATACATGCCTCGCTGTTCTCCGGCGACCGGCGCCAGGACGCACATCGTGCTGCGATATCCGCCGCCTCCGACTGCCCGCGCCGAGGTGACGAAATCACCCCGTGGGCTTACAGGGCTTGAACTCTCTAGACGCCGTGAAGGCCCTGATAAAAAGCGACGGGTTGAACCCGCACCTGTCTGTGTGCGGGTGGCCGTTCTGCTTGGACGACTTGGGTGGCGTAGACGACATGGAAAGAGGGATGGTATGACGATCGCGGCCTTTTTCGACATCGCTCTTCTGGCGACGCTTCCGGGGCGCACAGTGGAACCCGCCGTGATGGACCGCCACGGGACTGTGCGCTCCGGTTCCATAGTGCTGTACGGCCGTAGCCCCTTTGCACACTCGATATGCGTGCAGCCGCATGAAGACAAGCGGAAGCCCTTCACTGTGGGGCTCGTCCGTGTGCTCACAACGCCGAAGAAGGCGACGTTGGAGCTGTGCGATAGGCTCTCCAACCCCCTGATAGAAGTGGATGCGGTCGTGCAAGAACATACCGTTGGACTGCGTGTGCGACTTGGGCTATGGAATAGCGCCCTCTACTGTAATAGACGAGGGATGCTACCCATACCCGATTACCATGTGCTGTGGCCCGGTAAACCCACGACGAACACGGTGTGGACCGCGGTGGAAGACTACACGTGGTTCGAGGCGTTCTCGGAAGAGGGGTGTGCGACAGGTATATCCTGCACGCCCGCGTTGCATATGCAAAGTGAACGGAAGACGATAGACGAAAGGGGCGAAGGATGACCTCGACATACATAGCTCTGGAGGGACCCGACGGCGTTGGGAAATCGACCGTAGCAGCAGCTCTGAGAGACTCTTTCAAAAGCCGCCCTCGGTCCACCGTCTCTTACTCGATGTACGCATACGGCACTTCCCCACGGACATGATGATCGCGTGTGCGAATAACGGGGCTATTGCCTTAATGCGGAGGACTACGCGAGGGACATGGAAAATTGGCTCTCCTTCCGACCAGAGCCCGTGCTGTTCCCCGACACGCCGACCGCAGCGAGCGAAGATCAGCCTGAAACGCTGTACATCCTGGACAGGGTGGGCGCTCAGCACCTCGGTGTACGCCTATCTGCGAGATGAAAAGATCTCGGGGAACGTAGCGCTCACGCTGAACTGGCTGAACCGCGTTCCGCTGACGACGTTCGTGCTGATGCCCCGCGACCCCACTGAGCTGACGGACCCGGACTTCCCCGGACCCGACCCTTATAACCCCGTCCCCGTCGCTGAGGCGTACCGGAAGTTCCTGACGAACGCGTTCGTCGCGGGGAGATGTCGAGGTTCATACCGATCGTCGTGGACCCCCGTCGACACGCCGGAATCCGTGGCCGCGAAGATAACCGAATGGACTATGGGTTTACAAAGGGGAATGCGACGCACATCACACGGGCGCTTGACTGCCGCCCCGTGTGCGCCTAGACTGCTAACTACGGCGGGACAACCGCCGACCCGAGAAAAGGGAACACGTTATGAAAAAGCATGCCCACTGTTGAGAATGCAGCCACTTGGTTCAATGCGAAAACCGTTACCCATCACCTCGACGTCGTTGACCGTCAGGCGGCTCGATCGTCGACACCCGCACAGTAGAAGGCTCGACTGTGCGGTTTTACAACGCAGACGGGTTCGAGTTCGCTGACGCTGAAGTCGGACAACGTGAGCGTGCTGTTCGATTCGCTCTTCGGCCGGAAATTGGTCGGTACGCGCCACGCGGAAGACGGTCGGCTTTACGCAATCCTGAAAGACGGCGATAGCACACGCGAGGAGCCCGTGGACCTTTTCCCGTTCGCGGACGTGCAGGTGGGCTCGAATTGCGAGTTCGGGCGTCGTATAACGGAGGTGGTCGTGGAGTACGGGCCTGCTTATGTGACGGTGAGCCTGGTGGCGTCGTTCGCGGGGCTCGTGACGGCGACCCGGCCTTACTCCGAGCGAAGCCGATTGGCTGCTTTAAACACGACGACTCGCAGAGCGAAAGGAGAGGAAAAGCATGGTCGATGTATGTTATACGCCGGATCTTCTGGCTGCGTTGGCTGATGTACCGCCGTCGGCCTGGTTGAATACGGTTCAGTGTATAAGGGGACGGATCCCTTTCTCTGAGGCTTTCGTGAACAAATTGAAGACTGCTGTACACCCATCCGGTGTGCTCGTTCTTGAGAAGCCAGATGGGCGTGCTATCGTTTTCGTGCACAGTGGAGTATTCCGTTAATCGTCACCGTGTGACGACGTGGTTAGACGCGAAGGGCCGGGCTCGTGAAAGCAGATGAGTTTCTTCGCGACGTTGAAACGCGGTTCGGGTTGGTTGTGTCCAAAGCGTCGCTGTCCTACACGAGAAGGGTGCTCGATGGGCGGTTGGAGCTCGTTGTGGCCTTGCAGGACGGTTCGTTTCGAGTGTTCGATTTCGGCCGTGACGCCGAAGCGATTTCGGTGGACGATGCGCCGCACGCGACATTGGGACGTCCGCGAGGAGTATAAACCCGATCGGATCGTGACGTCGTTTTTCGAGACGGATCGAGATAACCCGTGGATCCAGGTTGTGGAAGAAAGAGAGAAGAACATGATAGGGACTGATTACACACCGGGGGCTGTTGGCAGAACTGGCTAAGAAACCGAACGTGAGAAGCTTGGAGATTCCGGTGACGCCGAAGGGGCGTGGGTGTCCTCATGTACGAAGCGCTACACGGACGATTGGGTTTTGTAAGACGACGCTCTTCGACGTCGGCGATGTGGGAGTTGGCATCTGTGACGGCAGAATACGAGGAAGACAGCACGCGGTTTGGTTTTGATACTGGACCATGAAGTGGAGAAGGTCACGGTTTCTTCACAGCCTGCAGGGGCTGTGCGTGTCTTTCGTCGTCAGCCAGTGGTTCGAAGAGGGCCCTGGATAAGGTATCCATCGTCCTCTCTCCCGCCGCTTCGGTCGAGCTCAAGTCTGAGATCGGTGCGGTGCTCATGATCGAAGAGACGGAAACGACGTCGGACGTGATCACGTCGTTCTTCGAGGATGAGACCTCGGACGAGCCGTGGTTGGTCATCGTCGAGCCTTACTGAAAGGAGGATTAACATGCTGTTCTATGATTATGAGGGTTGCCTGTGCGCCTACATCAGGAACCGCGGTTTCGTGTGCGTGGACGCGAATAGCCCCCTGCTCGACGAACCCCTGCCCGCGCACTTCGACTTGACGACATGCGACGAGGCGGCGCCGTATACGAATCCTACGGAGACATTCTGCTGGTACATCACCACCTACCGTGTAACATGTGCTATAACACGGTGTTGCAGAAAGCTGGTACCCGAGGACTGGCCGAACATGTTCACGGTGGAAGACGGTGAACGAAACCCTATACGGAGATGCTTCATGGTAGTGTGAATGCAGACCTGGTTCAGCCTGTGCCGGATGAGCCGTGGGCTGAGCGGAAAACCCTTTATCGCGACGTGGTTTTTGTCTTATGACGAGAAGGGCAAGAGGGTTTTATGTCCCGTGGCGATATGAAGTACCTGTTCGACATGAAGAAAGACGAGTTCATTCATACCTATCAGGTGAGGTGTATCGACTGGTGACGCATAAGGACATTGCTCTGGCTATAGCGAATGCTTGTGACACATCAGGTTCGGATGTGCGCTATTACCAGGAAGACGGCACGGCGACGGTGAACGTTGAAGAGGCGCGGTATAAGACACGGTACAATCCGTTGACGAAGCGGCTGAAGGTGCTGCTGTACCCGCACCGATGACACCGTCGGCTTGTTCTATTTGGGGCGACGATTAGGAAGGAGACGCTTAATACTATGGGTTTGAAATTGATTCCGCCCGGTCAGGGCGATAAGCTGAGAGTACTACCTCCGTTTTGAGGGCTCGATGTATGGCGTGTTGCACGTGGATAACGAAGCGCACACCGTAAGTCTGGTCTCTCTCAAAGAGCTGGACAACGTTCCAGTGTTCGTAGAACCACTGGATCCATACAAGCTACACGGCGTTCGGGTGTTCGACTCTTCGAGTTTCCGCATGGTGCTGTGCTTCTTCAGCCGTTTCTATGTGACGGTCGGCGATATGCACGTACAGGAGTTCGACAGTCCTCAGGCCTACATGGAGCACTGCGTGTGTCTTTGTACGATGTAGTGTTGTTTTCCACCTGTTTCGGACGGTCAGGAGACGAACCCGTGGCGGACGTTGGCCCGGGCGGATGACGTGGGTACTCTATGGCTGTGCGATTTCTGCCCTCTGGAGGAAGGCGTCAATCCCTGTCCGGTCAGCACGCTGACCCGTGTTCTCTCGCAGGCTGTGGAGGAGTAGACGGCTCCTTGACGCTGAAGCCGGCTCGAGCATTGCGATTTGTGACATGTGGGCGGATAACAACTGTTCGACGGGCGCGTGGCGTTTGGTGTCTGTTCGCAAACGCACAACGCTGTAACGGGAGAGTGATGTATTTCACAGGGCGGGGGCTTGACGGCCCCCGCCCTTTCCGTGTAGGCTGAACGCGCATAGAAACCGAGAGAAAGGAGTTTTCACCATGGGTTTCGAAAAACCACGGGACTACGCAGTGGCCCTGAAAAAGCTTGAGGGGTTCCCGCTGATGGGCCTAGAGGTTCGGGACGGTCGCTTGGTCTTCGCCAGCCTGTCCCATCAGTGTCGCTTCCTTTGCATAAGGCGAAAGGAGGGGGTGCCAGGTGGCCCGCTATGGCTTGAACAAGCTCAACGTGCTTGTGAGTCACGTGAGTACGACGACCATGCCAAACGCGTTCGACTTTTTGATGATGACAACGACGCTATCGCACATGTGATGCTTAAGAACGTTGCTCGGGCGGAGTGGCTGATCAGCGAGCTGCACGGTAAGAACCTGCGTGGCTCGCTGATCACCAACACATATAGAAGTATGTGCGGCTGACTGACGGCGTGGTGTTCACGGAGGAAGCGGACGGCCTGATGGGTGTCTTCGTACAATCGGCGGTTTCTCGACTCGCCGGTGGATCGGATCAACGATTGGGGTAACAAAGCGTCTATCATGACCGAGGTGGGCGCAGCGGTCGAGCTGATGTTCAGGGCTGAAGATGATGGCGACTGACGAGAGCTACTGCAACGGGCCTTCGACCTGCCTCGACCCGCTAGTGCGTGAGGGGTGATGGTGCATACTGTGAACTACAAGGCGGACAGGGCCACGCTGTTCTTCGATAATGGAGTCTCGGCCTATTTCAAAAGATCTGAGTACTTCGTATTGGACCATAGGACTCGCGCCTGCTCAACCCCGCTCGTATCTATGCGGCGTGTGATGAAGCAGGACGGGTCGGATGCGTGGCGGTTGCGTGATGGGGACAGACACGTGGTTCTCACTGTGGAGCTCGCCCAGCCGACCGACCCGCTTCCCGTCTACGTCACAACCCCTAAAGGAGGCGCTCATTGGATCTCGCGTGCAGAGCGTGTCGGTATCAGACAGCGGGCTGTGTCTGCACTTGGACGACGACTACGACGCTGTGACGAACGGTGCGTTACGTGTGCGCGTAGACGCTGAACGGGTTCCGTTCACTGTGGGCGATGTGTTCGTGAGCCGTGGCGGAACAGGTCTCACACTGTGCGTATGCGCACAAACAGAAAAGCAAACCCGTTGTGGCATTCAAGATCGATCAGGATGCACTGGAAAGGAAGGGAGATTAAATTTAATGTTATCCGACAAAGACGTTAAAAACTGGCGAAGCGTACGGGACTGGTGGACCCGCTCCGTGATGATTGCCTTCAACCGGCTAGTTACGACGTGCACCCTAGGCCCGTACTTCCTCAACACGAAGACAGGTGAGCGGCATGTGGCTTGAGGGGGCACGGAGCGAGTTCGTTCTTCCTCCCGGAGAACTGTGGCTGGCGCGACCTTGGAGAAGTTCTTCTCCCAGCGAATATCGCCGCACAGGTGGAGGGCCGGTCGAGCTGGGGCCGCCTCGGGCTGTTGACGCACATCACAGCCGGCTTCATCGATCCGGGGTTCGAGGGATGATCACCCTGGAGCTGTACAACGTCAATTCACACCCGTTGATCCTTCCGACGGTTTTCGACCTGTTGTTGGATTCGACCGGTGTGGAGCCGATCGCGCAGGTGTCGTTCATGAAACTGTCGTCGAAGGCTAGGGGAACCGTACAACATAAAAAGGGCACTATCGAAACCCGATCGGACCTCAGCTGTCCCGTCTCAAGGGGTGTGAAGAAACAGTAATGGACATCGCTGACATCTGGGGATGCGAAGAATGGGTCAAAGCAGGGCTCGCTGCAAGAAGAGCGATATCGGGATTGACCTGTTCTTCGCCCCCGCGAGGGGGCCGACGTTGAGGACGACCCCTACTACCTGCGGGCCAGCGGGTGTGTTCGATTTGCCCCGTGCGACTCGAATGCAGGACTATGCGGACCGCGTGGAGAAAGGGACAGAAGAGGCTGTTCGGGTTATAGGGCGGGAAGACTCGTTCGAACGCCGGGCCAGGAGAGAAGAGGAGGTAGCCGTGAGGCAGCTGCTATATGGGAAGAAGGGACCGCTGGAGGGCTGGTTCGCGTCAATCCGGACGACACGCTGGAGTATATGCCGACGTCGAGTGAGGCGATGCACGGCTCATACCATGATATGGTGGAAGACGTCAGGGCAGGGCATTCCGTGCGATCAGCATAGGGTACTCGTCGGGCGGCAGATCTTCTACGTGCAATGGAATCAGGTTGATTCTGATCAAACAGGATGAACCCCGTTCCACCCTGGAAAAGGCTCCGTCCGGTACTACTACGACGCGTCTAGGCATACGGTGGACCGTTTTCACGACCCGCCGTTCCAGTGAAGGGCGAGGATGTCCTGCCGATTCGTGACAGGCTGTTCTGAGGATCTCAGGGTAGTGTGGTGTCGTCGTAAATAGTGATGGTACTGAGTTTCTCCTGACGAAGGACCCTGAAGGTAAGGCGGATGTGGACAAGTATTACATCAAGGCGTTCTCTATTGGGTTGAATATGGACGTCTTGGTGCGTTCGATCGATATCTCGTGCGAGAAATTCGAGGTTGTTCGGTCATGATAGAACAACCACCGACCTCCACACCTGAGCAGGAGGGAAGGTGGAGGCCATCGTCGCACAGCGGATGGCCTCAGGCTGCTTTGGACGTGTCGGACACGGGGACGGGTAAGACCCGTGTGTGCGGTGGAGGTGGCAAGCGGCTGGCCCCGACCACGACGTTGATCGTGGGGCCGATGAAGCCGCAGATCGTCTCTGCGTGGAAGAAGACGTTCGCTAGGGCAGGGCGATCGATTTACCGTTCAAAAGAATCGATTCTAAGCGCCTCGACTGCTTCGACGAGCTGTGCGCAACTCCCAGGTGTGTTTACTACGTGGGCCGGGAGTACCTCGGTCTGTCGGATTTGAATGGGAAGAACGCAGAGAAGGGAAAAGAAAACCTTCTTCCCTGGGTTAAAGCCAAGCCGGATTTCGTCGTCTACGACGAGGGTGCGATCGGCGTCTAACCGTAAATCCGGACGGGCCAAGGCGATGTGGAGCTTGCGTGAACGCAGGCTTCAGCTGGCCATGTCAGCTACGCCGCAGGGTAATCGCTTCGAGGCCTGTGGTCTATCTGCCGCTGGCTGTGGTGGGGCGTGGAGGACCCTGCGCTGTCCAGCTGTCCGGTGACAAGAGGGACTGGCTGTACGTGGAGGGCTCGTTCCATCGATGGAAGGCGCGGTGGTGCGTCGTCCAAAGACAGCTGGATACACGACCGCTACGGTAGGCTGCAGAAGATTGAGACGATCGTTTCGGAGAAGCAGCCGGGCGCGTTCTTCGGTCACTTGCCGTGCGTCGTCGGCCTGCCGGCCGACAGGAAACCCGTGGACACGCGTATCGTCGAGTGCGAATTGACGCACAAGCAGCGTGATATATACGACAGCCTGCAGTATGAGCTGATCACGAGATCGAGGGCGGTTTGCTGGTGGCGTCTCTTCCGATTGTGAAAGCTTGTGCGTCTGCGTCAAGTGGCGCTGGGTGAGCCGTGCATGGTGTACGACCCCGATATCGACATGGACAGGGTGACGTTCGACTCGGACTGCCGCTCCAGGAAACTCGACATGTTGAACGCGCTGGTTGAGAAGCACCACCCTCAGGACAAGGTACTAGTGTTCACGTCGAGCCAACGGTTCGCGAATGCTATGCACACAGGGGTGTGCGCGAAGACAGCCCTATACACGGGCGCGCAGTCGGCTAAGGCGCGTAGTGAGGCGTTTGCAGGGTTCACAGCGGGGGATGTGCAGGTCTTGCTGTGCACTGTCGGCGCCGCGGCTGAGGGCCTGGACGGCTGCAACGGTGTGTCCGTCGAGGTGTGGCTGGACGAGGACTTGAACGGTATGCTGTGCGAGCAGGCGAAGGGGCGTTTGAACCGCATGGGCCAGCCTGCTGAGCGGATCATCCGATATTACTCAGGCCCGTGACACGATGGACGACGGCACGTTCCAGCGTCTCGCGCAACAGCAGGCGGAGAATAATCGTTCAGTATTGAACAAGTGAGGCTATATCACACGGTCGGCTTTGCACTGTCGGGTGCATGCGCGTACCGTGGAGGCACAAGCCAACCGAGAGAAGGACTACATCATGACGATCACGGAGTTCATCGAAGACCTTGAAAAGCCCGCGCCAAGTATGGCGATTTGAAAGCTCTTCGTGGCGAGGGCTGCAGCTGTACCCAGTGGAGCTCTCGACCTGTTCGATTGCCGCGGTGGGAATTTCAACGAGCATTATGATGAGTTCTTCGAGTCGAATAACGCTCGGGTTCGAGGAGGCCGTCGTTCTCGGCTAATAGGGAAAGGAGGAATGAAATGGGCGACTATATCGAGGAGCAGTTGAAGGATAACTTCATATTGTTCGATAACTTGGACAAGAGGTATGCTTTCATCCCCGCACTTAAGAAGTGGTTGGACGTTAACGGTGCAGATTACTGTCTCGGTCTTGCGGACATGCGCAATCTCATGGACAACGACCTGTTCTACTCGCACCCCGTGCCGTTCATTCAACACGTGTGGGGCCAGCGGGACACCCAACGAGCGGCACTTGAACCGCACACCACACTGAAATACAAGGGCGGGCCGATCATCTTTGCACAACACCGGCGACACCCCTGCTGTCATCGAGTGCAAGCACATCGTCAACTTCGCAATCAACAAAGGTGGAGCTTCAACTGGATGAGGAACGACGAACTGCTGTCACTGTTCACACCGCAGACGCGGCGCGACAAGCAAGTACAGGGTCGGGGCCTCGAACCTCTCCAACCCGTGTGCGTTGTGCCTGGCCGAGGACATCCTGCCGAGCATCAAGGACAAGAGCGGCGTGGAGCTCGTGCCCCGCGAGATGCGGAGTCCAACTTCGTTATGGGCGCTAGGATCGGAACCGATATCCACCGGGGTCTGGAGTATTGGGCTGCTGAGCTCTTTCCCAAGTGGGAGCTTGAACAGCGTTTCGAGCTCGGCCTTTACGAGAACTCACGGCTCATCAGGTCTACGGTCGACGCCTACGACCCAGAGGACGGGACGATCGTCGACTCACAAAAACGACCACCCGGTCCAGCTGAAGGCCTCAGCGCGGTGTTCGCGATGCACGGTGACGTTCCGGACGTGACGGGCGACAGCGCCAAAGCCAAATACATCGCCACATCGCACAGACCCACCTCTCATGCGCTCGGCAGGAGCGCCGCGACGAGAGGGACCGTGCGCAAGATCAAGGTCGTTTTTATTCCGAGGACGCCTGCAGGTGTCCGATGTGAGATCTTCACCCTTGACTACGACCACGAGAAGGCCGAGCAGGTATGGCAGCGCGGGCAGCATATCATCGACGCCCCGTGCGATGGCTTCACAGATTTCCCGTCATACCCAGGTTGTTATCGTTGCAACGTGTTAGCTGTTAATAAAAATACGTAGGCGGTGTTATCAGCATGAAAGAACAGGACGACATTCTCGAATACGGTTACATATCGGGGCTCATCGACAGCCCTCGAAGAGAGGAAGAAGGAACTCGCCTCGGCCATCAAACAACGCCTGCAGGTCGGCGAGTCCGGAGTAGCTGGCCCGTACATAGTTACGCGAAGGAGGTTCACCGTTTCGATATATCGAAGGCTGAAAAAGACTCTATCTGGAGATACGCTTCGACGTTGCTATGTTCAAAAGCTGGATCCGAAAAAGAGTGAAAATGCTAGGCTTCGGCAGAGGAATATCTAAGTGCCTTGAGCACAGATCAGCTTTACATCCGTCAAGAGAAAGGAGAAGACGAATGACAGATTTCGACATCGAATCATTCATCATCAAACCCCGACGAACTCAGCAAAGCTGAGCAGATCCTCGTCTCACTCCGACTACGGCCGGGGAAGACGACGTTCGCCGCTTCGGCTGCTAAGTTCAGCCCACCTCGCCTGTGCCCCTCCGACCTCGAAGGCGGTACGACAGGCGTCACACGCGATGTTCCACCGGAAAACATCGACATCATTGAGCCTAAGAACATGCCGATACCAGAGGGCATGACCAAGGAGGAAGGATGGATCCACAATACGGACCGCATTCTTGTGGCGTTCCTCGCAGGCGAGATGCCCTGTGAGTACAAGACGATCGTCATCGATCCGCTCAACGTCTACAATGATTGGTGTGCGGATCGCTGAGAAGCCGTCGAGATGGCCAAGCAGAACCCCAACAAGTTCACCATCTGGACGGAGGCAGCCGAGAAGACCACCGGCTCGAACGGATCTTCCTCTCTGAAGGACGCCGGGGTGCTGTCAATCCTCGTAGTCCACCGAAGACCAGACGACAACGGGTGGCGGACTTCGCCTGGCGCGGATCCGGTTCGCGGGCCAAGGTTGGACAGACGCCCGACGTGGTGGTACATTTGTCACTGGACACCGACCGAAGACCGGCGAGTCGCATACGGAAGCGCAGATAGTTCGCGTCCCGGACGATCGGGGCCAAGAACCGCTCAACCTTCCCCCTTCGTGGAGGACCTGACCATCGAAAAGTTTCTGGAAGCTCTGCGACAACCACTGAGAGAGGAGAACATTATGGTACGCAAAACCCGCTTACAAGGCATTCAAACTCGACGACAAGGAACTCAGAGTCCATTGCTCGGAGCCGACGGCCACTTCGGAGTGCCGCGGCGGTGCGGTCTAGGTTCCGGCGCCCGGGGTCTACTGGCCATCATCTGCGATGTGGAAGGGAGAGTACAAGTCCGCTGCCAATGCAGGGCTGACCAGCGTTCGTCGCTGACCTGAAGATCATCGAGGCCTGTTGACGACCATGATGGCGCTGTCGTCATGATTTCAACGTCCCGCTTCAACCGCACCGCCAAAGAACGGTAGCTCAATTCACAGCTTTCGAACTTTGGGAAGCTCGTCGGCGCCTACGACCCGATGAGGGCTTCCATGATCCCCGAAGACGAAACCGAACTCGGGTCAACCTCGACCAGACGGTACTCGTCAAAAATCGGGAACCGCCACACGATCGGGGTACGTAAACGCAACGGTCGAGTCCTACTACGTGGACGACGGAAAGCGAGAGCTGGAACAGCTCCCGGCGAGCCGCTGAAGCTCAAGGTCGTGCAGGGACGCATCCACGGCTAAGGTCCAGCCGGCCAGGGACACGACGAGGAAGTTCAGCATCGGTTAAGAGGAGGAGTAAGGAACGGCCCTGTTGGGAGCCGTTCTTGCTCTATAAGACACCGTCGGTTCGGAAGAGAAAGGAAGAGAGATGAAGCTGATAGAATTCCTGGACATGATCTATGGGGACATCGAGGCACGTCAACATTGTGACGATGGACCCCTTGATGAGGAGAGACCGTCAAAAGCAATTCGCCCGAGTGGCGCGGAGAGCGCGATGTCGCCCAGCGCCACCTGTCGATGCGCGAGGATGAGAACACCTACTGCGTCGGTCGGCGTCTTCACAGGCAAGAGCCGCTCAGGGCGATGACGAGGGACTATGCTGATGTCGTGTGGGCTGAGGCCGACACCTGCCCGCCGAGCGAATTCGAGGGTCGAGCCGAGTTTGCTGTCGCGCACATCGAGAAGTCGCACGCATTGTTGGTGGGTCTCGACAAGGCATCACCTGCTGGCCGAGTGCTCCGAGGGTAGCGAGGTCTATCTACCAGAAGCACCGCGATAAAGGCTGCGACCCGGCTGGCAGGCGTCCAAGCTGCTTCGCGTGCCGGACCGTCACGAAGTACGGCGCAGACTACCCTGTGCGCGTGGTGAGAAAAGCCGGCGCCGTTTACACGTTGGATGAGATTGAGTTACCCCGTTGTGCACTCGAAGAGGCGAAGAAGATCGAGAGCGCGATGTGCGATGATGAGCAGCTTCATGTCATCGAAGATAAGCTCAAGACTGCAGTCGCTTCGGTTCATGTATCTCGGGACGAGATCGAGACGGGCGTCAGAGTTGGTCTCAGACGGCCAAGAAGTTCCAGATGGAGCTATTTCGTTCTACGTTCACCGACAACGAGTGTACCAGTTGATGCTCCGCGCACACTGCAACAAGTACAACCCCGTCTACGCTGGTCGGAAAACGCGAAGGCCACGCTATTCCGAGACGAGATAGCAAACATGCACGTGGAAAGAGGTTGAGAAATTCAGTAAGGAGTACAAGGATAGCTTCACGCACCTCGATGAGAACGGGATCGCTCTGGGTGATGAAAACCTTCTCCAACGTCGTTCGAGAATACCAGACGGGAGAGATTCAGTTCTCACCGACGAAGAAGTGAAGTTCGTCGAGGGTGAGGACCTGACGTTCGCCAGATTACATCGATTACGGCCCGACGGTGACGCAGCACGGCAGACGCTCACCGTGCCAGCCGCGGAGCCCAGTGACGTTGGCTTCGACGGTCGGCGCTAGGGGCCCTTGACGGAGTGGCGACAGTAGGGTCTTCGCTTCTGGCCGCTTTTCTGGCCTTTGTCCGCACAGAAACCACAGCAGTAGACGGTGCACAAGCCGTCATATTAGACCTGCCTGAGTCTTCAGTGGACAGTATGCCAGCATCAGTGGCGAGTGACTCCTGTCAAGCTATGAAACGAGACATCGCACCTTTCCACAACACGCCCACTGGCAGTGGTGCAGGATAATTCACGACATCAGCGGATGACCATGGGTCTGGAAAGGTTCGATGCTGGCCTGTATGGCTTCTTGCAGCGGTGAAGTCGGCAATGTGACACGGCGCGTGTTACGTCAGTGAACATCGACAGCGCTTGTACACCTTAATGTTATCCTCACGGGTATATATATGATGGTCGATTGATGTTCTCGAATGCGTAATTTTAAAACGGTTCCTCTCTTTCACTCGCTACATGGGTGACGTATCTTGAGGCGACGTAGAAGGAATAGGATGACCTTTTCGAAGATGGCGGCGCGATGTTCAACAGCGTCGAGGGTGAGTGATAAGACCGAGACAAGGCAATGGTGCTTCCGCGCAGGCTGGCGGAGCGTATCCATCAGTGTCCCGTACTTGTTGCGGATCGACGACGTGCCTGAGATTGAGGAGGAAACTACAGGAACGAAGTGATGCAGACGCATACTTCTCGACACGTGGACGATGAAGCTCGATCGGTACATGTACGTGGTGCATGAACATTCTAACGCTTCGATATAGTGGAAAGTGGTCCTCCACCAGTCCGGCTTTTCAGCGGCATGCCATCTATGGAAGTCACCCAGGTAGCAGACTGTTAGCCTCAGACCGAAGACGGCGTCATCACCAAGTACTGTATTGAACGCCATCTATTACTCAATCACTGGGTCGGTGCCTGCTCAAGGCTCCTCTCCTTAACGATAGTGACGGAGAACAGTTGCACGTCAAGCAGCAGGACACTTGTCATGTCATTCATTCGTTCGTTGGCGTGGCGAACCACGCTATCCTGTGCTGAAGGTTCGAGACCAAGTTTCCCAGGCTGGACAGATGGCGGTACAAGAACATCATCTCTTCGCGCTGCGGCGTGGTCATCTGTTCAGCCCTGTGAAATCATGCGTTCGGTAAAGGAAGAACGCAATCCCAGGTACGATTCACATGGTGGTGGACGAATAAAGGGACTGTGCGATTCTGTTTGGCGTCCGGTGATGTCGGGCGTTTAAGGAAGCTGTGCGGGCTCATCGAAGCTGAGCCTCTCACGGCGTATGAGTGTAGATTTGACGCAGAGATATAGTGCTGCTGCTGTCTTCGACCTCGACTCGTGGGACGACTGCGGTATCGACGCGGCCTGTGCGGTACTTCACAGCCGGTGCCAGTGCCTCTCGACCATGGCGCTGGTGGAAATCCCATTCGTAACCCGATATGTCCGGATTCTCTTCTCGACATCGAATCACGGCGTTTGAAGCGCGGTCGCGACGCCGAAGTTTCTTCGTCGGCAATACGCGCGTGGTGAGGCCCCGTTGTGACTGAGACGCTGTTGATCATTGCCGCCATCCGAAGCCGACGGCGTCGTGGTGCTAACGGCCACAATTTCGACGCGGCGTTGTTCGGCAAGACGTACGACGACCGCTACTGACGATGGACCGTCGTGTCATCGGCGCACTGTAGTTCTCGCTAACGTTGCGTACCCCTTGCGTCGCGCATAAGGACGGGCGGGGCATACCCTCGCCTGAACCTCGCCCAGATGTGCGGATGACGCCCTCCTCGACAACCTCCGCCTTTGAGATCGGTCTGGAAGGTCAAGTCATGGACTTGAGGACCTCGCCAGCAGTTCAGCCCTCGGCACCAGGGTCTCGAGCTGGGCTTCGGACTGATGCCGGTATCTGACGATCCGGTGTTCGCAATACTCCGAACAGGATGTCGTCTCGTATCTTAAGGAGCTTCTAATTCGTCACAAGTAAACGAGTACGACTGGCGTGAACAGTTGAGAGCGGCGTATCGCGCCCGCAGATGTCGAGGAACGGTTCCTCATCGGTGAGAACAAGGTACACATTGGCTTTGCCTTGACTGACAGAAAGAGAATCACCGACTATCACCTGCAGGTCGGTGGGTATGCCACTCGGTCGAAGCTTGTGGCGGACGAACGTCAGCGGTGCGTATCGACGCGCACCGCATTCCGGTGTTGATGCACCCATCCTGAAGTGGCCCGCGCAAGCCGGATCCTGCGCTGTCCGGCAGCATCGTACAGGACTCTGAAGTACAGGTACGCGCGGGGCTTCGGGAGATTTGGGTGAACTACCAGGCCAGCGATCCTTGCGCAGCTCACAATCAATTGTCTGCAGCCTGACGGCCGTGTGCGCGCAGGTCGATGACCTGCGCGCTCCGGCAGATCTTCACCACGATGACCGGCTTCTGACCGTGTGGACGTGGCGACAATGCGATGAAAGTCTATGCCTGCCGACCCAGGCTGACTCGTCTCGTTGACTACTCCGGGCCGGATGCGAGGATATGCCGATTTGCGCAGGACCCTGTACGAACTTCAATGGCTGACCGCGCGAATCCGCAAGACCCGGGCTGTTTGGGCGACGAGTACGAGCAGGCATGCCGCGAAGGCTGGAGACCGATCCCTGAGCGCAACCTGGCCCATGCATGTAAAAAGTAAGGCGCTCTCATGCCTGGAACCTGAAACGATGCGAACGATCTCAAGGCCGAGCAACCGTTAGACATGGCGGAACGCTTCGTCGACAGATGGCGAGGGCTTATCCTCTCGTGTGGTCGGGTAGCCAGGACTGTGTGCTGATCAGGGAGGCGGCGGATGTAGCAGCGCGTGGGGGGCGCGGGCGTCAACGTCGAGCGTTCACCACACCGGTCTCGGCTCTCATGGGGCGTCCAGGACGCAGGAGATCTCGACAGACACCTCCGTAGATACTGAAATGCGTCGTCTCGTTCACGCAGCTTCGTGCGCACTGGAAATCCACATTGACTGATTTTCTCTATCCGAAACCATTTCGTGGGCGGTGCCGAAATCATGAATGATATACAGCCGGAACAGGTGGAGTTCTGCCGCGGGCAAACAACCAGCGACTGGAACACGCATCCACTGTTAGAAAATGTGACCAAGCGACGCACGAAACAGGCTGTGTGCAGTACAGATGACGAAGACTGGCGAAAGGCATCCCGTTCGTGAGTTGTATCACGCAAAGGACGCTCTCGTTTGTTGTGCGGACTCATCGGTTATAAAGCAGGCGCCGGTAGCATTCGATCGGCGAACACACTGGGCAGCCGCCCGACATAGTCAGGAAGTTCGTTTGATGAATACGATTGACGAACAGTACGAGGTTCTTCTCACTGTAGACGTTCTAAACACGGTGGAAAGAAAGGATCGCGCGAAATTGAGGACTTCATCCGTCTTCAGGCAACGAATTCGCTATGACCTGCATGTGGCCTCGGCGTACCGCCACGAGTTCGTCGCGATGAAGCCGTCAAAGGCGAGCTTCTGTGGTTTCTCGGGTGACACCAGCAGCATTGCGAGGTGGCTCCAGGGCGCATCTCCATCAGAACAGTGGGCGGGCGCAGACAGCAACCTCAGGCCGTGTACGTGAACGCGGTGGCGCTCTGTGGCACCGGACAGGTGAGCATCGACCAATCTGCGAGGTCGTGGGCGCGGGGTCGGTCCGGACTCACGCTGGCATATCGTGTCGGCGCGGAACGTCAGCGACTTGGATACCGCCAGCGCCGCATTTGTATTCTGAGCCGTTCTTGGCATGAGCGGCGGGCTATCGTGCCAGCTGTATCAGCAGTGCGGACTTCTTGGGTGTGCCTTGCAATGTCTTTGATCGTATTCATGATCGCAGCGCAGCAAACGGAGATACGATGAAGAAGCAGCGAGAGTTCGTGGACGAGGGATGCCACCATAGTACCGCTGCGTGGTTGGCTGTTGCGAGAACAAATCGGGCGCAGACGCATTCGAACTCTCGGCATCTGAAGAGGCGCCTCCTGTTCGACTATCAGATGAGCGAGCATTTACGCCATCGGCTGGGTACAAAACACTACTACCCGGCAATCAAATTTGACTGTATAATCGAAGACCCATCGCAGAAAGGAGGATTTTGTTAACATTGACCCGATCTCACGGTGGAAGGTACGTGGAGCAGGCGGATTAGCGCGTCGCGCGAGCGCATGACAGGGGGGCTGCTGCTCCGTCGGCGGCTCATTCTCAACGCCGCCGGCAAGACGATCGCGAACTGGCTCGAAGGTGTACGGCGAAGAAGGGCCGCACACAGGCAGCTACCATATCCGACCTCGACGTACTCGCGGGCTGTTGGTAGGGCTGGTCTCTCAGAGAAGCTCATGAAGCAGCGGCGTCGCAGGCACCATCGCCTCTAATCCGCTGACCTTCAGGTCCGGCATGCAAGCCAGATCGTCGCTTCCTCGGCTGCGGAACGGTGGGCGGGGCGAACCTTCTCGTCTCCTTCGACGCATGGCGCCGTTCATCCGGCTCGACAGAAGCGTGGACTATATGCGAGTCAAACGGTCCATGGGGAGCTCTTCAGCCTCAGCGTGCCGTGCCGGTGAAGCCAGTGCCTTTCACCAACTCGCCGACTGGACGTTGCCCCGGGACCATCCCGCTTATGGGAAGGTGAACTGTTGCGACTGCGTACGGGACCTCCAGGCCGAGATGGACACGATCGCCGCGCCTGTCGAGGTGCTTGGTGGAAGGCGACGCCGACGCGCGTCTTCACCGCCCGTCGGCCACCAACGCGCGGCAGAGAGGACTTCCGACGGTCGGACAACGCCCGCCTGTTCGTGCCGACCGCCGACCGCGCCCTACTGAACCGCTCCAGGCTGGGCCGGGCGATCCGCTCGATGTGCCTGCCTCAGCTCGTGCGCGCGAGCTCTGAAGCAGGGCAACAGTTTCGGCTCGACCAGGCTCACGGGCTCCGCGTCGTCACCGTGAGATGCCGCGCAAGGCTCGGATGTCTTGATATGCCAGCAGGCAAGACCAGCCGCCCTGTTCAACCGCCTCGACCACCTCATGGACACAGCCCCTCGACCCTGGAAGAAGCGGATTAGATCTCAAGAAGCTGGTGGGCAGGCCTCTTCCTGCAACAAGCGCCTGCCGGGACTTGGCAACCACTTCTCACTATAGGGTCAACAGCGTCAGCAAGCCATTCACCAACTTCACCACATTGAGGAGGACATCACTACCGAGTAGGTCATGACACCGCAAAGGAAATACTCGCACACGCGGGAGGCTACTCTCGTCAGCCGGAAGACGAGCAGCCTCTGATGGGAGGCGGCGCCTGCGGAGAGCTACCGGTTCTCAAAAGGAGACCGTGGCGTTTTCCAGCATCATGCAGGCGGAACCGGACAGAACCCGTACCTACACGAACTCTTCTCAGCCACCTGTGTCGCACGCGCAGAGTTCTTCAAACCTGGAGGAACAAGCCGATCTTCAGTCGATGGCGCGGGCGGCGTCCTGCGCCTGCCTGGCCATGAACGAAGATCTCGTCCGGCGGTGTGTGCTGAAACCTCTGCGTCAAAGAGGGCGCTCACCAACTACCTTCGTACGCTCCGGTCTTGTTTCTCGTCTGCCCCAATCCCGTATCAGCGGTGACGTGCAGAGACGTGCCGGTGAGGCCTGTGGTGTGGACGTCATAGGGTGCTGAGCTGTGCGGTCGTTCAACATCAGGAAGAAGAATGAATGCATAGAGAGGACGTGTTTTCACGGAGAAGGAGGCGTGAAACACGAACTAACGACCTTTCAGGTGGCCGGGTTGGTTGCTATTTCCTGATGGACTGGCACATAACCGTAGCTCTTCAACCACAGTGTTCTGCCGGGTTGTCCGCTCGGTGCCCATGCTGCCAGGCTTTCAATAATATCGACAATCGCGCAGGCGTCGCGCGCCTGGTCTGCCGGTGATTTTCTATCAAAAGCGGCGCGCGTCAGGCTGCTCGACGGCGTCGTCTTCTGAGTGAGGCACTGCGCCGGGGCGCAGCTGTCTGCGCGCGGGGAACGTCGAGCTCGTGGCTAAACGGCGGGCGTCCACGTCAGTGGCGTTCCTGACCCGGCGGGCGCGCGATGCGTCGTCGACTGGGTCGGACGACGTTAAAAGTAAACCTGAAGACTGAAAACATCGGTGTGCGAGGCACAAGGTGTACGCGCTGGGCCTCGTGCTGCTGGTCTGGGTTGACCGGTGCGCCTGTGCGTCTGCGGTCGCTCATCGATTGCAATTTCGGTTCCTCGTCGAGATTCGACAGCTGGTGTGCGCAACTTCCGCCCCCTGGGAGGCCCGGACGGAGGCACCCCCGTGGCGCTTTCAGTGTGTGCCGCCTCGTGGACAGGAAACACAGGATGGCGCGGAGATCGTGAGATACGTCGATCTGGCTGATTCGTGCGCTATATATTCTCAGGCTCGCAAGTGACGAACGACACACTAAACGCCGACGGGTTGGCTCTTTCTTATCACATGGAACAGAGAAAGAAAGGCCAACCCCTGTTGAACAGACACTCTCAGCAGGGACACGGCTCATCATGCGTCACCCCATCGGCGCGGCCCACTCGTCGCCACACCGCAAAATCTGGGCGACAGAGGTGACAAGAGGAAGACCGACGTTCGCATCCGCCTTCATGTAGACCCGTTGGGCATAGCGCTTTCCACCGCAGAGGTGTTGCTGTCTGCTGATCGATTACCTGTGGGTAATTAGTAAAACTGGAAAGTACTATAACGAATATCTGCCAGGTCGTTAATGCGCATGCCTGCTGGCATGGGCTGTAGCTATGGCGCGCTGCTGGACTGGCGCTCCGCAGGTCGGCGAAGCTGAGACGAGGAGGCGATACCGCAGGAAGCGGGCGTCGCCTGTTACCACCGGCCGCGGTCGTTATCGACGGATGCTGGGCTACGCCTGTGGTACCACAGGCTCTGAACAGCGGTGGTGCGTTTACAGCTATCTCGACCCGCGCGGTCGGGGCACCGCCAGCATCATCCTCCTCAGTTATGGGAAGAAAATGACAGGCTCTCCTTTCGTGGAACCCCGGAACCGATAAGGACCTACGACTGGCTCCAGAAGATATTTGGCCGCGTGATTACGTATTGGATGTTGTAATTGTACGCGAGAATATGTCAACCTGTAACATCCCAGGCCGACATCAGTCGGTTCGCGTCGAGGTGCCGTGCACATCTGGCCGGTCCCTCGGTAAGAGATTCAGTGGCGCACTGCAACAGCGGCTATTCGTCGCGACAGAACCTCCTGGTCTCTATGTCTTGCTTTGAAAGATCGAGGACCACCATCACACGACCGGGAGGCTGCACGGCGCCATATCTATCAGTCGAGCGCGAGCATCGCGACCCTTGCGAGAGATGAAATGAAGATAGGATCACTTTTCCCAGGCATAGGCGGGTTGGGCTCGGTGTATTCAACACGGTGACATCCTGCGTGACAACTATATCGGTGGATGAGACCAACGAGCGCTGAATACTTGAATCATTCAACCATGTTCCACGGGGTGCCTTTAATCTCAGCGATGTGGCGAAAATCGTTACGTGCAGCGACTTTGGAGGGACGCCTTGTCGGACTTCTCACCTCAGGCCAAGGGCGCGGAGGGTGGAAGGCTCTCTACCGAGATTCATCGAGCTTCTGTGAAGTCGAAGAAGCCGGATTACGTCTGTGAGAGAATGTCGCGGGGCTCTCACGAAGGCGCATGTGCTCACTGGACGCGTTGAACAAGCCGGCTACTCGACAAGCTCTGTGATACTCTGCGGAGAACCGCACTCGCGCCCGCACCACAGGAGAAGCCAGGCTCTTTATCTTCGCCGAACGTGCGGAGAAATGGAACATCCCTTTCGGCGAACGGTAGGCCTGACACGGCTACGCTGCCTGTTGCCAATCGGTCCTGCGCGGACGGGCGGGAAAAAGCCCTGGTACTCAAACGTCCGTCCTTCTACGGCTCGTATTGGGCGAAGACAAGTGAGGCTTCCTGCAGGTGTTGACCCGCGTTGGGGCTGCTCAGTCGCGAGGCCCCTCCTTTGGCGAAGTCTAAGGAGTGCCAATGGGGTCATGGTGGTGGTGGGCTTCCGAGGGTGGGTGACGGCGCGGACAGCGTGTCGCGCACCATAGTGGCTGTCTCAGCAGCACATGCACACCCAACAGGCGTCTGAAACCTTCTACCACGGCTTCTGCCAACTAACGAGAAAGGACCAGTGATGATCAAAATGGAACACCACGAGTGTGAATTAGGAAGTACTGCGACAACGAGGCACTGCGTCGAGGGCTGCTTCCAGCGTAGCTGTGCGCCCTACAAGAAGAAGTCAGCATCGGCCCCGGTGCTAGTGGACGGGACCACCGTTCTCCACCACACCCGTGGAATAGCCGAGGCAACTTGCGCTCGCCACGCAACCTTCTTGCCGACGTGTTGTTCGCGTGTCAGTCCCGAGCTGGATTCTTGCACACTCCGTATGCCCGAACTTTTGCTGGTGGTGGAACGATATGGGTGTAGTGGGAAGAGCCTCGCTGTGCGGGGCTTCTTCTATAATCAGCGTTGGGTAACAAGCGCCACCCATTGTGCGTCGGCATCAGCCAGCCACGGCCGGTTACGGGCAGCGTGTTTCTTTTATCGCGGAAAGGCGATGATGTTATGCGTGATCGCATCGTCTACAACGCCTTGACAGGCACTGGTGCGATCGAAGCTCTTCAGGGAAAGGAACGGTGAACGATTTGTGCTTATGCTGCTCCCACAACGATAACAGTCTCAGAACACGCCGGCGGCAGCACGGCCATCGGAAACGCTAAATAGGTGAACCCGATCCGTCGTACTGGAAGTTGAATACGATCGTTCCGGATTAATGTTATGAAGACGTAGGCTCATCCGGCCGTTCCTCACCCTGCTAAAATGCGCTGCGTGCGTCCACCCGCGTCTTCACCGGGTGAATACTGCTTGCGCTGGCGCCACCTGACGTTGGACGGAAGACGGATTGTGGCGCTCGCCTGCGGGGGTTTTACCGGAGTCGGTGCCTCGGTATAGGCGATCCGTTGCTGCCTATCGGTGTATGTTTCCTCTCACGTATTCCAGGCTGATTAGATTCCATCCACCAGTATAATTGCCAGTAGAAATAATTGTAGAGCTCTTTGTGCGGGTTGCTCGTCGCTTCGATTTTCCCAGTAAGACGAAGACCCACTTGCGTGACGCGGGCACCATGTGTTGAAAGAACAGATAAGGTCGTAAACCCGGTCTGTGGGCGAACCCGGCAGCTGCGAGGACATGTAGTTTTCTTCGAGCGTGAAATTCCCCACTGGGGTCCAACAGTTAGAACGTGGCTTTCTTTTCGAACCGGAAGCGTCGGTTGCATTCGTGTTCATAACCATTGCCGCAAGAAGAAAAAAAGATTTCATGCCAACCCTTTCCGTTCTCCGGATGGTTAAGTATATCTCCAGCGGCAAAGACACCGTTCGTGTTGGGTCCTGGCACGAGCGCCAATCGCCTGGGGATCAGACGCGACAACATTGTTGGTGTTGTCTGTGTTGTTCCTCAGCCGTTCGGCTGCACTTTTTGATCCCCCAGGTTGTTGAGACCCAGGTTGATCTCGTCCTGCAGATCCCATGTGTCTCAGCGCCGAGGTTCGCCGTGCGTTATCATTCAAAGCCACTCCATGGCGGTTGATTGAACAGAATTTACATTGTAGATCATCTTGGATTCTCATAGTCGCCAGCGTCGTGCCCGTATCGATGTTGTTAGAAATTTAATCACCAGGTGATCGCGACGTGGCCGTCTCGTGATCTCTTGATTTGTTCCTTGTCGACGTGAGTCGTCGCCGAATCGGTCACCACCATGTGATCGAGGCCGATCGGTGAGAACAGGTACGTTACCGGTGGTGGTCGGTGCTGACGCTCTAGGATTGAGGCCAGTCTGACCATCAGGATCGACGACTTCTCCCACGGCAGGCTGTTGTCATCACCAGGAACAGGTGTTGATCAGGTTATTTGCTCCTCATCAGATCCGAGAAGGCGATCCGTGTGCGTGGCCAGCACGTGTCCTCCGGCCATCTGAACCAGTACCACGACGCGGCAGGGTTGTAGTAGTTGGACGGCGAAAGCGGCGATGCGGAACGGCGAATAGTCAGACATCTGTCCAGCACTGATCACGATAATCTGATTGGTTCTTCGGATCAGTCTCACGAATAATAGGCTGCCGCCAGCCCAGCCGGTATTGGACAATGATCGGAGCCCGTCATTGCACCGGACACGCAGTACGCCCGTATCTCCAGGCCGGACGTGTCCTTCCTTAGGATGTAGTCTTTTTCGCATCTGCCCGGCGTCGCCTTCCTCGACCCAGCGTAGCGTCAGCTGACAATCGTCTACTCCTGATCTTCAGGCGTCCACCTGGATGATCATCCTTCTTTGCTCAACGGTAGATACTCATTTGTAGGCGTAACGCGTGTATTATGTCGTCTTCTGATCTGGTGGACTGTACGAGATCCACACTGTAGCTCTTGGCACGTTGTTCATGCGTTCCTTCAGATAGTTATTGTCATGAAGAAAAGCGGGTTCAGGGTTTGGCGAATCATGTACCGTTATGCACCGCGCTGGAAGTGTTCAATAATCCGCCGTTGAACGACCCGCCCGGTGCCCGCGATGATCAGGTTGTACTGGTCAGACTTGATGAAGCCATCCACTTTTTGCTGGCGTAGTCGCTTTACAGCGAATGACTCAACGACATTTCGCGGAGATTATTGTACGCAAAGTGGTGCGACCTTTTACACCTGTTTGAGCTTGCCTTTCACGGTCGTCGGCGGTCACGGTGTTCACCGTCGATAGTTAGACGTGAACGTTCTTTATGCCCCCAGAACTCGACACGCTCGACACAGGGTGCTTGTTCGTCCACGTCGTACGTGCGTCCGCCATGCGAGCCTGTCGTCAGCGTCATCCTGAGGTGGCCATGGGTGCCAGGACTGGCTGACGTGCGGTCCACGCGCGATTCTCAGCGGGCGGTCCGATCCTCCTCTCTCGAAACAGGCGCAATACTCACAGCAACACCTTCTCGGTAGCCAGCAGTGCACCGCTACCTCTCGCCAGCCGTCGTGCCGCACTGTACTCGCCTTATCGAATACGGCTCATGTAGCACATAACCGCGGGAAGGAACGGACCGTGGTTGTCCGGAACGTCGTTGATCGTCTTCACGCGATCTGCACAGGATACGCCCTCAAACGCCTGGATGTCCTGGGGCTCGCCCGACCCAGAAGCTCACAGGGTTGTTGATGTTGTTCACCCAGATCATCATCATCACATATGACCGTCCGAACTCGCTTGACTGACCGTGACGGCCGTTTCGTTGATCTGCCGTTCGTCCCCGGCACATCAGCCATGAGTTATAGCCTCAATATTGCCGTCACCCTTCAATCTGCCATGAGGTTCCGGCCTGGCCAGGGGCCCCGTTATGAGGTGCCAGGTGTCGCCGCATGGGGATGTCGTCGTGGCAATGTTGGCGGCGTTAGGGTGTAGTGAGACGCGAACAACATAGGTGGGATTCGTTTTTCATCGCCAGCGGGTCCCACGTAGCCAGCTCGTTCGTGGACAGAAAGAAGATACGCGGGGCCGCGTGCTCCACCGTCAGTTGGCCGCCCGTGAAGCGGTATCTCCCACCAGCCGTCGCGCGGACGTTTGACAAATGCGCAGCGTCGTGGCGTATAGTTGAAACCGCGGCATTACTCTGGAGGTTCTTTACGGGAGCGTCGATCCGCATGTCGTTCGTGCGAACCACGGGTCCTGCAAACGTTCCTGTATCTCTCTCCTCGATATACATGGCGATTGGAGCGTTGACCATCCCCACTATAGCATTGCCGTCCTCATACGTCGTGACCATTGGCTGCGCTCACCAGGATGTGTGCCTGTGTCGTTGGACAGCTCGATAAGTCGGACCCCCGCCGAACCCGCCGCCTGCGCCACCGGACGATCGGCCGGGGCACCTGAAACCGCGGCACGGCGGGTTGACCCTTTCCAGGAAGCCCGTGCCCGACGATCTGCGCCTGCCTGTGCCGATGACAAACTCGCCGGTCAGCGTAGCCGCGCAGTCGGACCGCACCGCCACTTTGTGCGACGACCCACCGACCTTGCCGCCGGTCGAGAACCCCACGCCTGGTTAGGCGGTGAACTGCTGACGACGGGCTTCGCAGATCTCACGATTACACAGGTTGATAGCGTAGTGGTTCTGACCTGGTTCATCGAGACGCCTGCTGTGCATGCTGATGATGTTTGAACGCTCATGGCCGGCCTCGCGGATGCGTTGATCGCGTGAAGGACATCAACCCGGCAACGACCGCACCATCATCAGGTGGGCGGGCGTGAGCGGTTGTATTTAGCCGTGTGCGGCTGTGTTGTGGCCAGCCGGCCTTCCATCTCCCGCACCGATATTTGCCCGTGATCTGCCCTGGCTGCTGCAGAATATCAGCTGCTTGCTCGCGTGACACCACGCGCCTCCGCCGAGGCGGCTCCTCCAAGGTAATATCTTACCCGTATTGTTCGGGTTTGAGCTTATCGCCGTCCTATTGCTCCGTCCATCAGTACTGCGACTTTGGTTCTTCCTTTAAATCGGAAAGAGCTTTTGCAATTACAGGTCCGCAGTCCTCCCCACCGTGAAGTTACGCGCGCACGCCGTTGATGACCTTCGACAGGTCTGTGAACGTCGCAGCGTACCGCTCGGTCTCACGCAGGAATGCCATCGACGTCCATATTGACGGTGAACTCCGCGCAGAGCAAGCCGTAAACCAGTACCTGCCTGACTGCTTTCCAATGTTAGCGCATAAACCAGGATTTTGCTTCTGTACTGCCTCTCGTATGTGCGGAACAACATTCCGCGAATGTGACGTAAAACTTCGTGCTGACTTTCCTTATGCATCTGGGCTCTACATCACCTCTCCATTACAGCTTCGTGTAGTTGACTGTTACCTCGCGTTCTTACGGTCGGTGCGGTTCTTCTTTAGAGCTGCGGCGTTCTTCTCTGTCGGCGAAAATGTCGTCGGCTCGCAGCGTGTCGCCATGATAAACGGCAACTCAACTGGAAGGTCAGTTTATTTACGATCGACTGAGTTTCAGTTCGCGGCGTCGGCCTCGGCGATCTTATTTCGGGTGTCCTCCTCGATCGACGTGGCGTCGCCGATCTCCTTGTTCGCCGACTGCGCGCGTCCTTCACTGCCGGACTCAAATGCGACGATCATCTTGAATGACTTCGCCGTCTCGTCGAGACTTGGGGTTCAGCGTGGATGCGGTTCTGCGCCTGGCTTCGCTGATGTGTCAATTAGCGAAGTCTTTGATCTCAGCCGCTTCTTTGATCTTCTTTCGCCCTTCTTCGCGTTGGGTTCCTCAAGTCTGTGCCAGGCCTTCTTCGCATGCTTCGCACGGCGTTCCTGGCGCCCTCGCGAACCCTGGTCAGTGCCTTCCGGTCCCAGTCGACGGAGGTGCATAGTAGACGATTTTGCCGGGGCCTGGCGACGCAGACGCCTCTTTCGGTTCGGTGGCGATACTCGCGGCGATCATGCCGATCGCCTGGCGCCACCTTCTGTGCGAGTGCCGCAGCCTTCGTGCTTGGTTAGCCGACGTTTGCCTGTATTGGCTGGCCAGTAGGCCTCCTGCTCACAACTCGAACCTGCACCACCGACCGACCGCCGTGGCTGCACCTTGGTGCATGATCTGCTGGTCTGCGTTCATCACCCGTACCGCCGGATACCTCAGCAACAGCGCACAACATGAAGCCTTCAGGATTGTGACGGCCTCGGCTCATCGAAGTTCATGCCCGTTCTTGTACAGGCTTTTCGCCCGGGTTGGCGACAGCGGCTCCTCCCGAGTTGACAACCGACATCGCCCGGACAAAGCGACTTTCTTGAGCTCGCCAGCATAACATCAGCTCTCATCCCATCCTCATCCATCTCATCCCGGCGTCTGCCGCACGTGTACTAAAGGCACTGAGTTTACGATGAAGGTCCGGACTCGTTGCACACCATCAAGGCTTTGTGTGCATTGTCGATCTTCTTACAGCGTCTCGATGATGGCTGCATCGGTGAGTCAATCTTCCAGACGCTATCATCTCCTAGATCTCTGGCTTTGAAGGAGTCATGCGTGATCTGGCTGGACCTCTGGGTCTGCGCTCGATATCATCCGGCAAGGAACCCGAACCTTGTTCGGAACTCCTCATGGGCCTTTCTTCCGGTCAGTCATCTCGAGTTGCCCTGCGCGTGAGCAAGCTTCGAATATAACACGCGACCCAGCTGTCGGCGGTCCCCAGACGGTGGCGTCGGTTTTGAGCCAGTATTTGACGTTGTTCCGCCACATCTTCTTCAGCGGGGTTCTCGCCGATAGCATGCGTCGCGCTATCTCCTCGTGGACTGCCGGTCTTCTGCACGAGGGCTGCGCCTGCATATCGCCTTCGTCTGGGCGTTCGCATCCGGTGGAGGCCAGCTGAAGACCTGAACTCTCCCCGGCCTTGTGGTTGCTTTCAGGCAGGCGGCGCGCCCTCCTGGAAGCCCGTGTCCTGCGCTCACGAACTGCGCGAGGTCGACATGCCTGCTCCAGGGGCTTTCGCCTCATCGGGCCTCAAGGCAGCGAGTCCAACCCTCAGTGGTTCAGACAAGCCCGTGAAGAACAGGAGATTCGGCCCCGCGGCAAGTGCTGGAGGCGCTCACCGCTGATGTGGCTTTGGCGCATTCCCGATTGAACTGCATGCGTCAGCGCCTCCCGACAGCCCGGCCGGCGGACCGAGATACCGCCACTGGCGGCGGCTGCTACGAAAATGGCGGCGACTGGGCGGCGCCAGCGCGCGTTCACTATGATGCCGTCTGTCGTTGAAACTGACACAAATAGACAACATGAGGCTTAACCATCTCTGGTGGAGAGCGGATCGACGTGATCCGGGTGCTACATCATACCATCGACCGCTGCGAGTCATCAACGCGTAGGCGCCGCCAAAACTGAAACTGCTGGCGGCGGATTCCTCAGCCGTTAGAGCGCCGGCAGTTGGCGATCCACCTGTGCGGACGAGGGTTCTGCACACCGAGTTCGCGAGGACGAACGCGAGACAACGGGGGGCCGAGCATCGCCACGTGCCAATTCGTAAAGACCTGCCGATCTCACCTTCAGGTTCGACCAGGCGTTCGGCATCTCAACGCCTTGCGGCCGTGGTGGAAGGCTATCTGGTTGGCACTGAAGATCGTTAGTGCTCTTCGGTCGTTGGCCGCCCGGTTGACGTCGCGCATCGTCTGTTCAAGTGTCTTGTATGCACTCGGCCCGGACGGAGGATCATCGGGTTGTACGGGTTTGCTGATGCCAGATCTTTGAGCACACCGGTAGCGCCCCTGCCCCTGGTTCTTCAGCCGGCGATGAACTTTTACCAGATGTCAGAGAACTTCGACGCACGCGGACTGGACTTCCCTGCGCAGGCCCGGCCTGCCGCGAACAGAGGTTGGGTTCGTCACCGCCACCCGGTGGCTTTCTGCATCTGGGTGAACATACGCGTGACGACACCGCGAAGGTTCGGTGCCACCGATTGACGCCAACGCTCCGGACAGGCCGACCACGCAGGTACGCCGGGTGGGGCCGGCGAACTTACCCTCGCAGGGATGCGTCGACGTGTTCGCGATCTGCGACTCCGGTAGCGAGTTGACGCCTACCTTCAAGTCGAAAACGATGTTGTCGAAGTTCTGACCTGTCGTGCCGCGATCTCTGGGCGTCTGGAAGCGATCGTCTCACCGGCTGTCGAGCAGAAAAGGTCGATGGTCGCGAAACAGCGACCGTCTCCAGTGAAGTCTGTGATGGACTCTTTAGCGACGCCAGCGCATCACCGGGAGGCGAGTATTTCGACACCAGGTCGCCCAGAGTTCGTGGAAGGTCGTAACCGAGGCAGCCATCTGCTCCAGTTTGCCGCGTAGCCGTCGCCGACACCGGCGTGTCGTTAGTCGCTTCCTGTGCGAGGCCGACTCATACTCCATCATTCTTTGACGACCGTGGAAAGGCGCGGGGAAGACGTCGCAGATATTCTGCGCCAGCAGCGGCGGCCCACGTCGTAGGGGCGTAACGCGTGGAGACCGCGGCGCCTCCTCCGCGGCTTTACCGGCTCGGTCAAGCCTTCCTTCCTCCTGCCACGCCCGGCGTCAAGAGCCACACCGTGTCGGCGCCGACGATACCTTGTTGTCGAGCATGGTGATGATGTTGATGGATTCCGCCTCGTGGAGTTCAGACGCACCACGTTGAACTCGATAATCCTGTAATATCGGCATCACTCCCCTCCTGTTGTAGTAGTCCATCACTCGTGGGCGGTCTCGCTCTCCACGCGTAGTCGAGCATGTACGGTGTCATCTGATGTCCTTGCCCCATTTCGCAACTTCTCCTCGCTTAGAGGCGGAATCGTTGTAACGGTGTGCTGGTCCAATCGCGCATCTTGCTTTATTAACGGCACGTTCTGTCTTCCACCCGCCATGCGCAAAGGGTCACCGTCGAATGACTGACAGGTTACCACACCTTTACAGCGTCTCGTCACTTAACGTTGTGCCGTAACTGAAACATAATCCAACTCGGTCCAATGCGAAAGTCGGGCTGGTTGTGAAATGACGGGTGGGCCTCATGCGGGTCACCGCCGTCTGGCTATCGATAGAGCGCCGCTCCCCGCTTTTCTTGGAGGGCGTCTATCAGAAATCCGCCATCACTGCATTGGTCATGCAGGCGCCTAAATTCATCGCTGTGACGAGCAAACCCAGATACTCGCCGAGAAACGGAGCATTCAGGATCTGGATCTCCTCCGAGTTGAACTCCGTTCGTCCCGTTCCTTCAATCCTCGATCTTGTACAGCGTCTTCGACAAGCGCAGATATACCTCGGCCGCTTCCGCCTTGTTCTTCGTTTATCCGGCGCGCTTTCGATACCGAGCATCAGACTGTAGCGCATCAGCGGTAACAAACTGATTGGAACGTCAATAACGCGCTTCGAGCGTCACGCCTCTTCGCTAACGTGATTTGTCCGCGTCAGCCTGTTTCTTTGATCAGCCGCTCCCGTCCTGCAACTTCGGCGTCCAGGTACACAACCTTCTGCCTTCGGCGCGTTAAGAACAGGACCAGGACCTCAAATGTCGCGGTTGAATTCCTCTCTACTGCACAGGCGTTGAGGTGACGTCGCAAGCAGAAATAGCAGGGCTGGCGGAGAGGAGCGCCCTGTGCTGTTCAGAATATTGCGCGTTACGCCACCGTCACCGGTCACATTCTGCCTGGCGGGATGACGATAACGTCAGCACTGCCTTCAGGCCCCGTCACCACGCACCGAGCGGCTGACCGTGACAGTAAAACGTGTCGCTTCAACAGGTGAACACGAACGCCTGGTACGTGGATGCTTCAGCGGGATCGGCCGGTGTTGTTCTGGTTCCAGGAGATCGCTGGGCACCTCCGTGTCGGTGATCGCCGTCATTGCTGTCGCCGAAGATACCTGGCAGCCAGCTGGCCTGCAGGAACGACGCGCAGTGTGGTCAGTTGTCGCCTCAGCGTGTTCTTTGTATGTGGACTCGTCCGCGAGGGCGCGCAGTACCACTGACCCTGTGACCAGGATCGCCCTTAAAAACACGCGCGCAACCAAGAAAAACCGGGTCGACGCGGGTCTTCTTGAACATATTTCCACATACCTTGGCAGTGCATTCACACGTCGTCCGGGTTCGTCGGGTAGCGGTAGTGAGCGAGCCCACTCGTACTGACACGGCTGCGAGAGACGAGCCTGCAGCATCGAGCGGCGGCAGGGACGACTGCTCGCTGACACCCTTCGCGGCCAGGATAGTCGTGTCATCCCGGTTGATCCGCGCGCGTCACCGATATACCGCGGGTTCATCTCCTCCGGTGTGCGTTGAGTATCGCCACGGACGCGGGGCGGGACTTTGAACGTTGACGTGTTTGTTGGAGTACTTTCTTATCGTGTACGGCCACCTTCTCATTAGGGACGAACGCGCGATTCTGCAGGAGAGTTCGGCTCGTATTCGATGAAGCTTCTTCGTTAGACTCCTTTACCGTCGACGAGGTGGTCGGTCTGGAAGCGGTAGATACTGAACGCATCCCGACCTCGAACGGCTTGTTCGGACGCTTTGCCGATACGCTCCACGATGAACGAGGTGATATCGGGCTTCATCGTGATATCGCGGATCGTAATGAACACGCCTGATCGTCCACGCTCTCATCTCGGGTGCAGTGAACGCCCTCGCCGCCCCGCGGGGTCGGGTTCTCCACACCTCGCGAGATGTATACAGATCGTCCGGGTGGTGTCGTTGTCCGGGTCGATCCTCAAAGACGGTATCAATCCGGGATCGCACGACACGTGAACACCAGGTGCGCGGGTTGTCGGTCGCGCGAACTGTGTGTGCGTTAAGTTCACCGCCGTGAGATGCTGCCAGTCAGCGAACGCTTCAGGGCGAGAAGAATGTCCGCATTGCCGCAAGCATGCAATTCCGTTAGCCTGTTAACTTCCCCTTTCTCGTTGTCGTTGTCAATGAAACCAGTCGCTACAAAAGGCTCTTTGCACTCAGTTCAGCGCTTGTACCAAAAAACTGAGCAATCATCCAGGTATGACCACCAAAATGTCTATTGTATGCTGAGGCCCCATATACACCATCCTATATCAAATGCGGTTTTGAGGATTCCTTGATGAACAGTACAGCTCATACCCTTTTGCCACTATTAACTTCGTCCCGTAATTCAGCCCACAATACGCCGTGCACCAGCCATTTTGTCGGGCTCAAACAAACAGACCCATAGGATCTCTCTATTTCCCGTGCATGCTGTGCAGTTGAGGGCTCACATAACTGGGAAATTGCCAGTAGCCGTCGTTCGGCGCTTTGAGAGACGTCTTTCATCGCGCCTAGCTGATGTCACGCGACGGCGTTCAGGCTAACGGCAATGCCGGCATCTTCGGCGCTTCGTCCGAAGTCAGGCGACCACTTCTTCGCGCGACCAGCCGCTCGGAAACTCTCACGGATGTACATAACATCATCGATGTATTTGTGTCCGTCACCTGCCGCTATAGACGCGACGGGTCTCGTGTAGACCTCTTTGGTCTTCTCAGCGACTTCACCCTTCTCCACCTTCTCCTAGAACTTTCATGCCCCACACTCTATCGCCGTACTCACAGCTCCGAGGATATAATCGTGGTCCCAGCCGCCGTCGAACATTGGACCCCTCAGCCCGATCCAGCCGTACTCGACGGTGACGTTGTCAGAGACGATGACGGCATCACTGTCGTGCATGCTAATCGAATGCGACCTATCTTCCCAGGCACCAGAGCAGACGAAGTCCTCTTCTCAATCGTGTCCTACGCGCTGGCGGGATCTCTCAAACGGCATCGGTAACGTTATGAACAGATCATATTCCACCGGTCCTGGATGCGCTTAGCGTACTTCGCGTTTATTTAACCCCCGTCTTCGTTGGATCTTCTCATCGGTTACTCCGCGCTTTGTTCATCAGCGTGTTGCAGATGATCGTCCCGCTCCGAACGACTGCGAGGCATCCACCGAAGCCACCGTCATCATTAGCCCTGTGCGGTGTATCTTGGAATCTTGACTTTATTACGTGCAGCCATCAGGATGCTCAGAGACATCGTCGATCGCGGCGTAATTCACGGTTGGTCGTCTGGGGTGCGATCTGGTCGTTCAGCTACCACCTCAGGTTGGCGTATCGGCTGTATGCACTTTCCCAGAATATACGACTGAGCCATAATCATAGCTGTCAGTCGCCATGTCATGTTGATATTTTGCCGTAGATGAGTGCCTCGTCGACCATATGGCGTTCAGCGTTTAGCCGCCATCGCCAGGCCGGCCCTCCAAGGATACCGTGGGGAACTCTCCCTCCACGCTCTCTCGAACACGTCGTCGCCCTCATCGGGACGAGCACAAGCCCCTCGCCGTTCCCAGGGGCGTCCCCTGTGCGTCGTACTTGTCAGCCGTGAGGGCGTTGATGTTCTTAGCCGCCGCCCGACAGCGTGGGGAGTCATCGGCCTTGACGTTCTCGACCCGCCCTCCGACACGAAACGCGCGCCCGCGCACAAAACGGCCACGCCGCGGCCTTGAACATTCGTGCAAACCGCACAACCGTTCGAGAAGTTTGGGGTCGGAGTGGAGTACGGAAGGAAAGAAGCTTCAACTCATCACCAGTGATCTTTAACCCACACCATCCTTTTTCCCTGTCTGCGAAACCCTTGTGAGGGCAGAGGTTTCCATCATATCAGGTATCAGGCACCCACCACCGCTGGAGAGCCCAGAGTGCCTCGGGGGCGATAAGCCGAACTTGACGAGATGACGGATCTTCGTCCGGTACGCATCGTTATCGAACGGCCGTCAAGCTCAGAGCTGTTCGTAGTCTTCTAACGAAGATCTTCGGCGCGGTTTCGCCGCAAAGACGCGTTCACGTGTTCTTGCGGGGAGCATCGAGGTTCTTCGGGGCAGAGAACCCGGCACTTGTCGGCGTAGTCGGCAGCGGCGCAAGCTCAGGCACCTCGAGAACATTCGCGACGACCTTCCCGGACACCGTGTTGCCATCACCTGCGGTCCTGGAAGTGCTGCCGTTCGGCAATGATCTAACGGCCTTCATGATCACAACTCGGCGCGGCTCGCCGGAGCCGGGGGAACGACTCGAGTTAAACTTTAAATCGGCATGATGATCCGGCGGCCGTTGTGCGCGGTGGCCGGCTGACCAGCCTTCTCAGCGCGATGCTCAGCTCGGGTTGCCCGCCAGAACGTTCTTGTTGGCAGCAGCAAGTTGGTCGTGTTCAGGCGGTCGGCTGGAACGAGCTGCAGGGCAGCCTCGATCGACTCCTGGTGGCCGCACGACGGTAGCGAGGTCTTCTGATCGAGGGATCAGGCCCCAGTCGGCGCCGTGCAGCTGGCGTCTCGAGCAGGATCTGGACACCCGACGCTATCAGCTTCAACGAACTGCTCTGCCTTCAGACCGAGGATCGGGTATTCTCCGACTCATATGCGACAGCAGGCATACAATATCCCATACCGTCTGCTCACGAGTGTTTTCGTCCGTGAAGTCAACGAAACTGAAATGGGCACCGTCTCAGTCAGGTGTTTCAAGCGTGTCCGCTTGTTCGCGCCAATTCGACGGGACCTGGTTACTCCGCCGTCTCTTGTTGTTCATGATGGGTGAAGATTGACCGGAAGGTCCGGGTCGAGATGACTCACTCAGATCACTTGAGCCGGTGCAATATATCATCGGCGTGGGCTTTATTACTGAAAGGATGCACCCGCCTTATGCTTCCTCGCGTTGATTGCCATGCCAGATATCGCCGGGGCAATAAGCCTGGGTCAGCGCCCGCTTGGCGTATGGTCGAGGGCACAGCGCGCTCGACAGCGGGTTGAACACAAACTACACCCGGTCTTCCCCTTCGGGTCGTATAACCTCGGGCTTATGCCTTTCCGGTTTCAGTGCCGTTGATCGTGACGATGTCCCGGCTGACGGGACCGTCGATCCCTAGGTGTTGATGCTATTCGAGGCTGACGATGAATCGGTGTTGTCCTCTTTGGGCGTAGCGGACGTGAGGCGACGGCCCCGTGCCGCCGACGGCGACAGCATCACCAGACTTGACAGCGGGCGACCTGGACTACGTGGGTGTCTACGCCGCCGAGCGATTCTATGCCGTAACGCGACATCCTCTTCGGGTCCGGCGGCGAATTCGGCCTGAAGTCGTCGGCGCCTTGCCCACCGGAGGGGCACGTGCTCGGGGGCTGACCGCCCGACGAGCTCGCGGATCGACGAGCGCGGTTCGATCAGGATCGCCTTCGCGTCGCAGCCGGGCGACGCTCGCGCAGCCCGCACGGAGACCTCAGGGTCAGGTCGGTGAAGGCGGATGGCCTCGCCTTTGCGGCGCCTCCTCCTTCTCCTCATATTTCTTGGCGTCCTCTTCGTCCTCTTTGATCGCTAACAACAGCGTCGGCGATATAGCTGGAAGGGCGAGCTTGGTGTCCGGGGCTTGAGCTTTCAGCAGACTCAGTGTCCATTCTCTTTTCAGGTGTGGAATAACTTCCATAGCATTTCCTTTTTTGAGCAGTTATTCCAGTGCCTCCGACGAACCCGCAGCACCAGGCTGGCAAATCCACGGGTGTGGGGATGGTATGGTTGGCTCACAGGCTGCGGAACGTCTTCGGCCATGACCCGTCGTCGGTCTGCTGCGCCAATTGGGCACCACAGTGAACGGACACCGGTAATTAATCCGACACCTGTTCAATGGCTTGGCGCCGTGCTCAAACTTCGATCGTGGTATCCAGGTTCGGGGCTGTCACTCAGTGGTGTTTCAGCAATCGTGACAAAATTCATCCAGTCCATCAGACGTCCCGATTGTTCGACTCAGACCTGTGATCGATATACATGCGTCCCAGTCAGGGGCTCAGCGAGCCTGCCGGCACTCACGGTGTATGTACGGTCAGTCTTCCTCGGCGATGAAGGCGCACAAGCCTTGCGGTTCTGCGGCGCTTTGGTTTGAGAACCTGTGTCGTGCTCTCTTTGATTTCAGTTTCGTACTGTTGTCTCGCCTTGGGTTGAAGCCATGGAACAGCTCCTGATTTCCCACAATAGCGTGCCCACAGGGTCGTGCCATGTCTTGCATCCCCACCTGACACATTACCATTCTTAAAAAGCATTCAGCTCAGGTAGTTCATCCCCATGGATCTCAGGGCTGACCAGAGGATTCAATATAACGACGGTACTCGTCCTGATGGATGACCCATTGTATAAGGGTGACATGACTGCAGCACCTGGTCGGGTCCTGTTCGATCGACGAGACGATGTCCCACATCCTTCACCGACGGATCAACGTCCATCATCTGTTGAAGGGGTCCCGCCACTTGCACTGCTCAGCTTAGAAGCCATTGATCGTCGGCTGTCAGCCGTCGTCGCAGCCCCGTACGAGCCGCCTGGCGCGCCGGGGAGACGACAGCGGAAGGCGACCCGGATCGGTGCAGCCACAGCGCCAACGCTGGCCGTTGCCGTAGTGCTGCAGACGCACACTGAGACTGGTTGGGGCCGGGAAACTCGCCGTGGCGCGCCAGCTCCCACATCACCCAGTTCAGGGAATCTCCCCAGCCCGACCGCGCTTGCCTGGTTGTTGCGCCGGTGACGTGGCCACGCGATCTTCATGGTAACCGACAGTCTGGCGCTATCACGAATAGCCAGTGGCGACCTGCGCGCAGCCGCCAGCAGTCGACGCGAACGCGTGTCACCGTGCCGTCCGGAACGACGGGATCTTTTTAACGTGGTGCCGTTCACCTCATAAAGCTGTTAGGTGGTTTGCAGAACCGCTGCCTCCGCCTGCCTCAGCCGTCAGGAACCACTAACAATGTGCTCACTGCCGTCCGGGGGTCATATTACGACGCGCCTTGCTCGACAGTCGAACGAAATCCCGAACGATCTCCTCGATCCTCCACAGGCTGTGACATCGAAACATCGGTGTCACCTCGCAGAACCGTTTCCCGCGCAAATCTCAAGTTGAGACTCTCGCAGCCGACGCCAAGACAGCATCACCGCCGACTCCGACTTGATAGACTGCCGCTATGAACGTATGAACACAAAGTCATCACAAAATAGCTGATCCTCAGCTGTGCCTGCTTATGCAGCGGTGATCCGGGCCATGTCCCTTCGGGCGCTCACTTGCAACCTGTGGATAGAAAGCCAGCGTCAGAGGCCCTTGTCGTCGACGTAACTTCGGCCGTTGGCGCCCTCACGTCGGAAGGTAAGCCTCTGCGCCTCGTTGATGAACACTATGCCTCATCGTAAACAGGTATGCGGTTGAATCAAAACTCCCCATTTCGACCGTTGCTTCTCTTCGTCATCCATCATGTCCCCACGTCAGGCGGAAGCGTCTCACCTTTCTGGACAGCATCACGGATAATTTCTGGTCTGTTAGCAGCATATGCACGGCGTCGGCCAGGTCAGGCGACGCCGACGTATTCTATTTAACGGTCAGGACAGCCCCCGGACATCATGTTATATGGTATGACAGACGCTCGTCATTGATCGATGTCAACAGGTCCAGATCCCGGCATCCCTATGCGGCACCTGTACCGGAACAAATCCCACATGTAGGAACGGTTGTACCAACTTGTCTGTCGGGGTTTCGACGCAGGGCCGCGCACGCGCAGCCAGAATGTCGTACGTCCGGGTCGCGTACGAGTTGGATGTGTCGAACATGCGCCCCAATACCGTCGCAGTCAATTGCCGGCATGCGCCCTCGCCGAAGCTGGGTCGCACGCGCGCTGCACCAGGTCTGTCTTCGCCCAGGGTCTGCGGCTGCCCGTTCATAGGTACCGGCAGACGGTCGCTCGAACCGCGCCATCCACACCAACGCAAGCCAGCCGATCGCTCCTCTCTCGATAAAACACGCCATCTCTCGTCATGAGCAGAATCAACTGAGTCCTCGATATCGACGAACGCTCTCGGGACGCGCCGCGAACTTTCAGCGTCTCGTATTCAGTTTCTTCTGCTTGCTCACGTGGGACGGTCCCGATGGCTTCTGCGGCACCTTCGCGCGGGCTCGCCTGTGAAGTTCGGACTCTCCAGGACTGAGATGGACATGCGGCTACCGGTCTCCATCTCCTCTTTGAAGATCTTTCGGGCTTAGCTCATGTCCGTCCGTCGGGTTCTGATCAGCACCCGCCGCGACATGCCTCACGTTCCGTCGTAATGTTCCGCCAGGGGCGTCGATCAGCTCGCCCTGAGAGACCGCATGGCCCTCATCGCCGATCGCCAGCACGTCGCGCGATGCCTGGAACGAGTTGCCGCCAGATTGTCCGGCGACTTTCCTGCCACGCACCCAGAGGTAGCTTCGACCACATCGTCCTTCCATTCGATCGTCCGTCGTGATACGCCCGCGCTTGCCGGGTGACGGGTCCTCCTCGAAGCGATCTCTCCCGATGTCCTTCAGCTGCATCGCCCACTTTGTACGTCCTGCACACCTGCGCCATCGACAACGCCGTCCGAATCACACATATGATGGGGTGGAGTGCTGTCCGCCGCAACGTATGAAACAGCCATAAGTCGGGACTTCCCCCACCCGTATTGGCCTTCTATAATGAGAACATTTCTCCTGACTGACCACTTTATTTATCACAGCATTCTCATCCGTGCCAGCATAGAGCCCATCCACGGGGATCTGGCTGGCTGTCACCAATAACCTGCGCCTTGGCCGGTGGCGATAGCGCTGTATCGATGTGCTAGCTTTTGATCAGCATGGGCCTCCTTCGCGGCTGGCGCCTGATAGAACACTTCGTCGCCTTTCAGGTCGAGCGCTGGCCGTTCGAACCGCGCTGGATAGCAATTCACGCTCCCCAGGCATCCTCACCGCAGGTCGAGGATCAGCGGTCTGCTGGCGTCACCGGCCTCTTCCTCGTCGTTTATTCGCCACCTTGTCCAAGCGGTCGCCGGGCTGTTTCAGGACGCTGTTGACCGCTTCGATGTTGCCGGGCGACCTCGGTAACTCAAGCGCGGGGACGCGCGTCTTCAGGTCGACCATGTCAGCGTCAGCATCCTGTTGATTCGGTCGTCCCACGCGTCGTTGCGCTAGCGCAAGCGCGCACGGGCCAGGCGACGTCTCTGCCCGTGAACCTAGCTCTCGGACATCTCGGGCTGGCCCCACCTGCAGCGGTGAACGGTGCGTCTGTGGTCAAAATATCCGGTGGGCTTCTACCTGGATCTGAGCGTCCCGGTCGTTCTTCATGACTCTTTGGCCGCAGTCATGGTTGAGCGGCGGCACCGTCGTTTCTTGGGCGTGGCGGCATCACGGGTCCCTGCGGATCACCGGAGACTCAAAGCGAGTCCCTTTTGCTTCACAGTGAGCCATCGGACGTGGTGTTCTGTATGGTTACCGCAGAACGTGCCGCCCTCCATTGTTCAGCGACGTGACCTTCGTCTCTGCTGTTGGCGACACCGTCAAATCCGGCCTTTTGCACTCTTGTGGCCTGCAACGTCCGGGTCGGATTGGGCAATGCCGCTAAGCGTCGCAATCGACCCGTTAGCGTGTAGCTGGCGGCTCGTTTACGACTCGCGATTCATGGAAACTCCCCTCTGGTTGGGCAAGAGGAATGCCGCGCTTTTGTGGGCCGCCAGAGACATGGCGCGCCGCAGGGGTCTGGGGAAAGGGCTTACCTGAACTGTAACATCGCCTGCGGAGGCGCCGTCCGCCATATGTTCGACTGGCATGGCGATCGTCAGCGTAGGCGCCAGCCATGATGCTGTCTGTGCGGTGATCGACTTGATCTCGTCGTCCACCGCCAGAACGGACGCGTAAGCGTCAGCCACAGTAGCATCGATCCGGGTGGCCAGGCTAATGAACTTTCGACGTCATGCCCGCCGATCACCGCACTTTATCCCGACCCTGCGAGGTCTGCTCTACCAGCACGCTGAATCGCTACGGCATAATCGATTTAATTGACTTCGTCGTCAAACTCGGCGATGTTTCATCACCATTACAGGCAGTTTTCTGCGCACCTGCGTTGCGGCGAAGTTATCCAGGTCTTCGTATACCATCACCACGGTCTTACCGGTCGTCATGTCCCTTGACGCGGTCCCCGATCATTATAGCCGCTTCCGTTATTCGCGGTCGAACATGGTACGCCAGATAAAATTACGCGACATTGTGTCTCTCTCCTTCCGTGCGGCGTATTGTATGGCTGATATGAGGGACCCTAACCGGGCAGTACAGGTTACGCAAACGACGCCCATGTTAGCGGGTTGATCGAACCATCAGCGAACCACCGGACTGAAAGGACCGCATGCTACTGCGCTATCGCCGTCCCCGTCGCATTCTCATCACAGAGTTCTGGACCCTCATCTTCATCGTCACGTGGTTGCGCTTCCCAAAGGCCGGCATCGTCGTCTTCTGGGTCTCCTCGCCTTCCATCCTCAAGCGCGATCCTCGCCCAACTGCCTTCATGGACCAACACCAGCTCAGCTTACTCATCGCGGCAGCAGCAACCGTTCGGCGTGTACACAGGTTGCTGGTAACTCAACAGGAAAACGTGTTTTCATGGGGCCTGATCGGACGGATGTTTCGCCGGGCCGGAACCTGTCCGCCTGTGGGGCGGGACCTGGATCTGCTGCTAATCACTGACCCGACGTGGCAAAACTGGTAAGTTCCGGCACCGAATTAGGACGCGACGGGGAATTCATACTCTGTGTGTGCTATTCGGCGTTGTCGCAGGAATATGGCACTGCCCGGCGGAGGAAGCGGTCACGGAAACGCTTGGTATTGAGGCAGCCACTGTGCGCACACGGTCGCCAGCCACACGGTGTTCGCCGTGATCGTGTCACGCCAAGATGGCTGTATCAGCCGACCTTCTATGGTAGCATAACCAAGGACACCACCACGAATGTCGGATGATCGACTGCGCCTTGTGCTGGATCACGTCAGCACGAGCTCGTGCATCAATGGTAGGCGTTCTTCCTGTTCGGATCCCGCCAGACCATCCTTACGGCAGACCCCATCTCACGGTGTGCGCAGCCGCGAACGCCACTGCCATACTAAATCATCAGCGTCGGCGTGTCCAAATGCTTGGGTCCAGCCAGGCGCCGGGTCGCGGCTCGATGAGCGTGGTCACTTATCCCCCTTCTTCCATTGGCGTGTTCTGGATATCATTTTGGTTTGATCGTCTCCTCCAAGCTGGCGACTCGCATCGGGTATGTCCGAAGCCGTAGCCGCGCAGTCAAGGTCGTCGCGATCTGTTCGCGTCACCGTCATAGACTCCACGGCCTGCGTCGGATTAACCGCCACTCCTTCAGCCTCCTGTGCATTACAGATCGCTTCAGGGGTGGCGGAAGCCCTGTTCAGACGATATTTCATGCAGCCAGCTGGCGTATTTGTGCTCGTCGGGTGTCGCTCGTCTCCTTCCACCAGTGTCTTGGTTACTGTCTTGAGCCGCAGCGTTTGACGATGATGATAATCGTCGCCAGGCGTATCGAGACCGGTCCGACAAGTGCAGCCTGGGCCTCTGCCTGGGCCGCGCCGTGCCCCATGTATTTTGTGCCGCCGGCGCCAAGGGCTCGACGTGGAGATGCGGCCGGCGAACGGCCTTCGGAATACCAGCCATACCGGTATCCGCGGTTTCGCGGGCGTCGAGGCAGGTCCATAACTCGTCGCCGGGAGGGCCATGTATACCTCCGGGTCAGCGATGTTGACTCCGCTCGCCTGTTTCATTTTACGCACTGCCCAAAGCCTGCGCTATCGTGCTGGAGCAGTCGCCCCGGCCGTAGCGCTCTGAGTCTTTTCGGCATTTAGTCATTCGGTAGCAGCCGAAGTCACCGTCTCGGTAGTGCTTCTATCCACGCTGATGGCGTTACGCTGCGCACGTCAGCCTGCGTCATCATCTCGCTTCCGCACTAACAAAGTGCCACACTCAATCGCCGGCACGAAACTGGCTCAGTCAGGCCGCGGGCGGCTGTGCGCCGGGATCGCTTCAAATCTTCTGAGAGTGTGGCCCTCCCATGCGAAAGCATTACAGGCTGTCGTACCAGTCGTTCGACAAGCGAACTCCACCTTCCTCATGTATCGCACGGCATAGGGGTAGCCGCGCAGGAGCCGGTCATCGTTCCGGGCACTTGTGCCGCCGCGATCGTCAATGCGCAGCGCGCGTTCCGTGCGCTTCGTCTCTGTATCTCGTCGGAGAACTCGCCCGCGATATGGCTTCCCGTCATGCGTCAGGTGGGCGGGTTGCAAATCCTTGCAACGACCGGCACCAGTGTAGTGCGGCTCATACGGAGGGTTCCGGTTGTCGTAGAGGTGTGCGCGCCCGCCTCCCGGGCCAAGTAGGCGTCGCGTGAAGCCGTACGTCAATCCGTCAGGCAGTTCGGTCATAATTCGATCGGGTATGAAGCTCTCTTCCCCGCTGGCTGCAGAACCATACCGCCATGCGGCCGCCGCATATGGAGAAGGAATATGGTGGCAGGGTGGATCTGGAACGGACGCTTCGGGACGGCATGCCACATACTAGTGAATTTTACCACGGGCGGCATCCTCACGCATGAAGATGCGGAATGTGCGCGAAGGGTGAGGCGTTCAGTGTCTGCCACATGTCAATAATGGCTCTCAAAATATGGAAGATGTGTTTTGGAGGACGATTCTTTGTTATTTCCGTTTTTCTGGTTCAGTTGGCGGGCGATGTCGTTCTCCGTTTGCGTTTGCTTCCCGGCGGATATTCGTGGCATACTGCTGCGGTATGGGTAAGGGTTGATCGTCGTCTTCCCCGTGTCAGGGACATATTATGCGGCAAGGGCGCGGGTCCGTGTCCGGCGTTGCTGAAACGCTGACCGCCTTATAACTCGGGTCTGCCCGACACCTCCATCCGTTAAGCGAAACTCGAGCGTAGAAGCCAGTTCGGTTGGACGTCGGGCTCGGGTCGTGGCAACTGGGTGCGCGTCGGGTCCGGGCTGAAACACCACAGCAGCCAGCCCACTTCCACACGGGTTGGGGGATCGGGGTTTTGCGGTATCGGAGGTGTTGTCGCCATTGCCAGTTGAGCTGGTGACGATGTTCGCCGACAAGCTGTATTACCGCCTACTGCAGTCTGTCGTGCCGGCGGTCAGGTCGTGGAGGTACCAGCACCCACGCTCTATCTTGACAGAGGAAAGGGAACCTCGATGGGGCTGCCAGAAACGCTGCGGTACCCGAGGGCGCTGGTCGTGTTGGGTTTGGGGGAGGCGGTAGGTCAGGAGGGCGTCGCGGTCGCTGGGGTGGTGTCAGGTTGGTATCGTCGCCTCGTTGTGAATCTCGCTACAAGGGTGCTGCGCGGGGGCGTGGGGCGTCGTGCCACGATTTTATCGTCGTCGTGTTGCCTTTGCTGGACGTCGTCCGGCGGTGTGGGCGCTGGACCGGTCCGCTCAAGGTCAGGTGTTGGGCTCTATTGATCATATCGCATCCCGTAAGGAACTCCATGGTTGTTTTCCTTGTATCTGTTTGCCTTCAGGATCTTTCCCCATGATGCTTGGTGACGACAAGGTGTCCGCTATAGCGCGGTTATAAGGCGCCTAAGCCACAGGCGCCTAAAAATGATCGGCGTTGGTGGCCATGTCGTGCACAGGATGCAGCCTGCCGATCCACACCACGATGAGATTTCCAGTGTTGTTAGAAAATGGCAATTGTATATGTAGTTGGGTCCCCATACAGGTGGGCCCTCAAGTCAGCACTACAAAAACACAAGTAGCCCCTGGGACGTTGTAGTCCTGGGGCTACACTCAACGCGTACTTGCCCTGCAGGCACCGCTGGCTCAACGCTTCCCGCCATCGCACAGACAGACCATCTGCCAGTACATCAGTAACTATTCCAGCAGCCGCCATCTTAGTAGGGTGATTCTCAATAGTACGCACTCCCAGGCGCACTTATTTCGGCGCCTGATTCATTTCCGTGGTATCGGGCGGTCCAGGCCTTGACTTGTGGGCTAATCCCGAACATCTCCCACGATGACGGCGTCTGTCGTCACTTCCTCGAATGACAGCCTCAGTCAATGAGCCTCACACAGCGCCATACCGCTCGGACCTGCAATTGCTGCTCGACGTCAGAAAGGTCACGCCCTCGAACTGCCCAGTGTCCCGGGCATCGCTCAGGGCAACTGACCGGACAAGTACCTGCTGGGGAGCCTCAGCCGAGTCAACCTCAGGAAGCTCAGACAGCTCCATCACATGGTGCCAAGGGCTGGCGGAACGCTCGAACCGCTCCATCCACGGACATGCCATCGCTCCCAGACAGTCTCGGCGTCGACAGGATCGTCGGTCCACCTTCAACGCAGTCAGTCAGCAAAGGTCGGCCGATCGCGTCGGAGGCCAGTCCCAGAGCCTGCCGACGGCGACCAGCCTGGATCTCGCTCCTCAGGAGAGCGATCTCGAGCAGCGGCATCCGGATTTCGCCAGCGATGATCCGCCTCGGCGGTCGATCTTCGTCAAGCTCCACCCGCGCTCTACAGGGGAGCGTCGACAGCGTCGGCGTCGAGATAACCAGAGGAAGCGGATCGCAGTGATCGGTCAATGGGGAGTCATCAGGTGTTCGCTTCTCTGCTTGTTGTTCCGATAGTTTCCAGTCTAGTCGGTCAGGCCACGCTGGCGGCACTAAAATATGATGTTAACACCAATCGAAGAAGCTTTTGCAGCGACGTCGCGGGTGTCATCCCAGCTCCTCACGGGTGGACGCGGGCCCGTGTGGAAGGCGTCGAAGGCGGCAACCGCAGAGTCGACCAGTCTCGCTCAGGCCTCCTGTCGCGGTTCCGGCGGCGGCCCGGCGTCGGGCTCGCGCTGGCGCTCTGATCGCGGCTCAGGCTGGCGACGGGAACGCCCGTTTCGAAGGATGAAGAGGTCGTGGTGATCATCAGGAACTGCCTTTCGTTTTTCCTGATAGTTCCAGTCCTGTGGGCCGACCGTTGTCAAAACCCGATGTTTTGTGACACCACGGGCATTGGCACTGTCGGCGCTCGTCTCGGATGCCGCGTGGTCAGCCGGACGCCACAGCCCCAGCGGCGGCCAGGGGTGGCTGACGACAGCCGCAGAGCTTCACCAAAGCACATGCCTGTCGTCGCACGGGCTCGGCGGCGAGTTCAGCGACAGGTCACCTGGCGAACGTCAAGCGACCGGGTCATGGCTCAAACTGAGTCGCTAACGGCCGGGCCGCCGCCGGTGCGCACACTAAAATTATTTTCGGCGCGTCGCCCTCGAGCGGAGGCGTCGATGAAGCTGCGGCCTCTGCAGGCTGACGGCTGTGAAAGCCGTGCTCGAGACGTCGTGAGCAGGATTGTAGCCGGGTGGACGACGTAGCAGTTTCAGGTGTTCATCAGGTTCCTCTCTCTGGTTCATTCTGCCATTCGCGGGCCTCTGGAGAATGACCTCGAACTAGTAACATGCGCCCCAGTCGGCATGGCGCTGCGGGTCAGCCGGAGGCTTCGGTCTCGCCACTCGCGGTTATGGTGCCGCGCAATGGCATGAACGACCATGCCATCGAGGGTAACTATCAGCTGGACGCGCCATAGCGCGGCAGGACAATGAGCCCCGAGCTTCTCGGTGAGCGACCGCCAGGGCTTGGCTGGTGCCGGGTCATCGGACCTCTCTTCGTTCCGATGGCTCCCATTGCGTCCAAATGTGTCAGAAGCCCGACGTGTATTCATGTCTCACATTTCATGGTTGCTCAGGCCCTAAATATATTTTCATATGCTCGAAACCTCAAGGCCTCAAAACCCTCGGTATGATGTATCTCTGTGCTGGTCTTTACTAAAAGTTCCTCGAGCCTCGTTGTGATTGCTCATGGTTCCTCGAGCTAGGGCTTTGTTCGATTTCGGAAATGAGACAGCTCACATATCAGTTCAAGTTTTCATACCGACGTTGCTGGCATTGCTCGAGGCCGTCTCCGGGCTCGACTGCACACCCCGGCCTCTCGGGCGCCTCAATGAACGCCGCCGCCAGGAAGGCCTCGGTGGTGTTGGCCTGGGCAGGGCGATGTCTGCGGCGCTCAGGGAGGCCTTCTCGGCGCCTCGGGCGTGCGTCTCTGCTGCCGGGCGTAGGCCACGCGGGCAAGAGACGCTCAGGTCAGCCAAGTCTTTGGGATGTCCGCCAGGTCCACGTGCTTGTGTACTCGAGCTCTTCGAAGAGTCGATTTCGGCGATGTCGTTGGGTTTCTTCTCTCTTACATGACGGCCTCCATTCTATATCATAATTTTCTGGCACCATATATAGGAATATATAACGGTTAAGCAATGTGTAGGTGTACTGTGTTAGGGAGAGGATTTCAAGAGAACTGCTCAATAAGAAAAAGAGTAGATAGTGGAACTATCGTTTCACATAGCTGAACACTGACAGTCACTGAATTTCTCGCCGCCTTGGGTGTGCGCCCGCCACTTTCCCTGCTCGGTTCGCTGTCAAAAGGAATCGAGGGCGCTGGGATTATAACACACCCCACAACCACCAGACCAAAACGTATTCCACGATTTGACCTGAATCGATCCGGCTCAGTACCCACTGAGTCGAAATCGATCCGACATCCGAGTCGAACTCAAACGAAAATGCATTTAGAGAAAGAGAAATCGAAATGAAACTGATTGCGGTGGCGATCGCGACGATCGACGCAAACCTGACGCCCGGGCTCTCTGGCACCGCCGAAGCCACCAGCGGTGTGCGCCCGCGTTCAACGCGAATACGCCGACAAACTGATTCTCGTCAGCCCGAGCCCTCACACGACGGCATTCCTTCCCCGTGCGCCTCCGCGC
>BNJU01000172.1_pt1 | contig 123224 bp, 119 predicted proteins | sample 8539281 | NCBI WGS metagenome assembly BNJU01 (sample SAMD00202456, study PRJDB9452) | human saliva metagenome | isolation source: human saliva | place: Japan | reverse complement strand
TAAACTTTGTTTACGTAGTTCAATATGAAGTACAATTTGTTAAAAGTGTTAATTACACTGAACAATCACTATAATATGTTGACTATCAATGGCTATTGAGTGTAATAGCTGAGAAAATACAACTGTCAATGCACACTGGGTAAAGAAGAAAATCTTCCCCATTTAACACTTTTTAGCATTGACAATGAGCAACAATTAGATTTATCCAAACGGCAAAGAAATTGCTAGACTTCTTAAAGAAGGCAAGGACTTCGCGAGATTGCAAAGTTCTAAAGTTGATCGTGCGACGATATTACGTGAGATAAACCAATGCTGGCGATGATGGGTGTATAATCCCGAATTAGCAGAGCAGAAGCGTAAGCATCGGAAACGTTTTTCCAAAGCTTACTCAGCAGTAGTTGCTAGTCTTCCAGTGAAACTAGGAAGACTTTCAATAAAATATTAGTCTATGAAACTCCGACCGTTCAACGTAGGCGGTTGGTAATAGACAAAGTATATCAAAGATTATGGTTCACTTATGTTAAGTAACCTATGTACGCCTAAGGCAGCTATGCGTGCTCTCGCTAATGAATTTTATATGGAACAAAGTACCATCTATAAACTTTTGAAGCGAGAAGGAGTTTCTAAGGACGGTATAATCAGTATGTATACATCCGACTGGAAAAAGTAATCATTGTTTTTAATTCAGTGTCTATGTATCATATTGTTACAAGAGGTCCATGTGCAAAAGAAGCCATTATGAGCTGTAGATCTTCTTTTCAGATTACCCCATCTCTCTAGAGAAATTGGTACGAAAGAAGATATAGAAAAAGATCGATAACATCCTCACCCTTATGTTAGAGCCAAAGTTAGAGTGAGCATCATGGTAAATCCTTGCTATCAAGGATTCAGCATATCAGCCATACAAATAATAGTATTACTGTCCGGGCAACCGTGGGATAGCTATCCTCTTTTAGAATTGAGTCAGAACAACCATTATCAAATCAAGAAGCTATATGAAAATCGCCAATAATAGATTACCAATTACATCCTTTGTTTTGCAGACGAGACAGGAAGAGTCATTGATGATTTAGAGAATCTCAATGAGCACACACAATTAAAGGCTATTGCCATTGACCCTGAAAAATAGAATGAGATTATGGAGATTACAAATGGATTGGTTTGATGACAGTTCTATAACTGTTCTTTCTATGATGACAGCAATGCTGTGCAGATGTTTTTGCACATCTTTCTGAATGCCCAAAGAGAAGATAAGTCCTTCTTCAATCAGCTTACAATGCCAGAGACATTCCGTACTTCTATTCAGAGTATGACAGAGTTCTTGCAGGTTACTCGTAAGTCTGCTCGCAAGTCTCTCGACAAGTTAAAGGAAGCAGGTGATTATTCATGCTCTCTTTAAGACGTAATGGAGTCCTTATAACAGTAGAGACTTTAATAAGTTTCTTTCTTTACAGAATGTGAGAGGTGGCTGGAAAGCTGTACTATGATTTAGACTTCAGGGATTTCTGTAGATGCAAAGACTCTTCATCTCTATCTTCATATCCTCCTCCATTCTTATTCAGAAAATGATGAATACGAGGATCCCAGTGGTCTGATATTAAGAAAATCAGCTTACTTACAGGAGTTAACACTAAAGGAAATCAAAAGAAGGTCTTTTAAGACTTCGCAATATGGAATTTTAAATGCTGAAAGCAGTATGATGGGATAAGCTCTCATCAGTTCAATTGATAGAGTTTTTCGGATTACATGAAGGATAATCTTCCTGTAATTGGTCCAAAATTGTCCAAAGATAGCACTACTAACGAAGGTTATATTGATGCAGATGTTGTTGAATATAGTGAAAATTCAGCAATGGAGTTACCTTGTGAAAAGGTCCAAAAACGGTCCAATAAAAGAGTCTATAAGTGGGCAAAAGTTTACAAAATATTTCCTCACGAAATCTTTCACGAGAAAGTTACTAATAATTTTTGTAACTAATGGTAAATCAGAAAGTTATAACGCAAGTGGGCTAAAAGTGGGCCAAAAGAGACCAATAAAGACCAAAAGAAAACGTTTCAAAAACGTTACCAACTGATTACGAAGGTAACTACGCGCGAACATACTATAAAAAGAGAATAGAGATAGAAGAAATAATAATTATTATAATAACTCGCTCGCAAAATTTTTCGTCCATTGAGGAACTTGTTTCAGATGACGAGTGGGTGTGTTCCATGCAGCAGCTCTATGGATTTTCAGCAAAGAAACCTTTATACCGCACTAACCCTGTTTTCTGGCAACCTGAAATGTCGAAGGAGTAGTCCCAAGCAGCTTAGATGCTTTCTTAGATTATTTCTGCAATTGGTATAAGCGTACTGCCTCTCGATTAAGAGTCCAGCTAAAAGGCATCTACCCCGAAAGAGATATGGTATAGCTCTATGGGACAAATGATAGTCAGCCTTTTGAGAAGATAGTCAGTGAAAGAATTTTACTTCAATCTTCAAGCAACTTTCCTTTGAGTCATATGACGAGACGAGAAAGACGCTGTTTGCTCGCCCTTGCCTCAAACAAACAACTCTATGAGATGTTAGAAAGTAGCTATGTTGAAAACATTAAGTCTTGTTTTTACAAAAAGTTCTTCGGAAGAGGCGTACAACTCCTTTATCGGATACAGCAAGCTATAGGAAAATCACAAATTTAAACTTCACACAGTATGATGAACACAGAATATTACAGCTAACAGGTGGAGGATTAGATGTCTTTGTTCACTACCTCGGTGAGAAATGTCTTTAAGACATTTCGTAACTTTCAGGAAGATAGCCGACCATCGTCCATCTATATGTCAACAGTAGAAAGTTGTGAGATAAAGCAATACTATCTTCAGATTTTGGTGACAGTAGCTTTTAGGGAAACTGTTTTACGATTGTAGGAAAACTTTGCCATATCAATACGAAAACCAATTTTCGTGAAGTTCTTCAGGTCATAGACCGTATCTTTGTCTTGCATGTTTGACGCTGCCAACACCAATCATCATATTGCTATCGACAAGTCCCATTAGAGAATAAGAGTTCCTGCAGCAGCATAGCAAGTTTCAAAGTAGAAACACAGCCTTTTATGCCATGGGAAGAAAGCTATTGGAAAGAATATGGTATTGCAACCCTGAAACACGATACAATGTAGAAGTATCATCAGCTGTACGTTTACAAGGCTTCAGGTGGGAGTTTGCCGTTTATGGTCCAAAAGCTATTCCTCACTATGGATATTTCTTTGATGGTGTAGCAGGGTCAAAATCTATCGTCCAAAGGCTATACAGCGCCTTCATGTATGCAGGTCACTTTCCAAAAGCCTTATATCTTTGGCTATGAGCAATACCTGCAAAAGGTGACGTAGTATTCATTACAGGTGGAGAAAAAGACGTAATGTCCCTCGCTTCTCATGGTTTTTCTGCCTTACTTTCAATAGTGAGACTGCCAACATACCTGAAAGGTATCTTTGATGATCTTTCTAAGCGTTTTTCTAAGATAATCTTTCTGTAGTGACACTGACGCAAACGCGTAGAAAAGAATCGGAGTTACGTGCACAACAGTATCGAGAGAAGTACAATGTCTTTAAGTTGGGATCTTCCGCTTGCAGGAAGTAAACTCAGAAAAGATATAGTGATTTCTTCCGCCTGGGACACACAGACAAAGAGCTTCAAGCTTCCATTAATAGTCAACAATAACTCTTAAAATTGATTTTAAAGCTTATGTCTAAATCGTTTATCAGTACATCAGAACAAAGACCTGAACTATATTCACGTCAAAGAGTTTACAGATACAAAAGTATCTTGAATATGGATGTAAAAGCAGCTCCAGCTGTTCATGAAATATCCTATCGATACTTTTTCAAGAAAGTGTATCGAGGAATTGGTATTATCATCAGAACAAAGGAATAGAGTTTGTTAGTCATGAACTCACAACGAAAACCTATAACTCTGAAAAATGCAGGAATAAGTTTTCTACCAGCAAGGAAAGAGCAGAAAAGTAGTAGACTATGCGCTTTCCATGATGTAACAGACTATTTAGCCTATTTATCTTTGCAAGATAATGGCTTTTATCCGTCTCCTTCAGATTGTGATGTCATCATCATGTCCGATGTTAGAAACTTCCTTCATCTCACTCATAGAAGGTGACGATTACATAGAGTCTCATCTATTCTTTCTAACGATGTCACAGAAAATACTATTACCCAAACATTAATGAGATAGATATGGAAGATATGCTGTACCCTGCAATACACTTTACAAAGGTATTCAAACCTACACAGTTTGCAAAGGGCAGTTGAAATTCCATCAGATGATAGTTAATAGAAGTGTTTTTATATATATCCTTAAGATATGACGTATATAATAGTCTTCATTATTTTGTTTATTGCCTTAGCTGCAGCTTTCATTATGAAATAAGCCATAGCTATGATGATGACAAATTCAGAAAAATAGAAAATGATGTAATTTCACTTTTTCAGTATAAATGCTAACAAGTAAAAGATATGATTGACAATGTTCTAACCATCAAAACAGGCATTTTCGGATTTATTACCCGTGCCTGAATTTTTATCAAGTAGTCACTTACTCACAGAAACGAGAAAGAGCTGCTATCCTTAATCTATGAGAAGAAGAATTTCAAGCCTTTTGCCAGCATGAAACCATCAGGAGATTAATTTTCTAATAAAAAGACAATTACCCTATGGAAATTGCAGTAATGCTCTGGCAGAGTGAATAGAGAAGCTATTCGGATCTCCTGCTTTCAGATAGCATTGACAGAGAATAACACTGCACACATGCTTTTGCAGCTGGATTGATAAAGAGACTGGAGAGTGCATCGTACCAACAGAACAGAGCAAAAAGCGATTATCGGTATTAGTCTTAGATTTCTTAGACTTACCACGTCCTTTGGGGTGCAGATATGTAGCTAAGATACTTCCTATTAAATAAGTATAATAACGATCCATCCGTATATAGCAAGCAGATAGAAAGTCTTGAAAGAGGGCAATATGATAGTCTTAGTTACCCAGTCCCAAGAGACAGTCTTAAATATGTGGAAATGTTGTGTAGGGGATTATTAAAATAGTTTGTGATATGAGACCATTAAAGATATATTTAGCCAGTAGTTGACGTAATAAGCACCTATGAAACAGTAAAGCTGCAGTTTTTACGCTTTCAGGGGATATGAGACCTATGACTTTACAAACATCCTGAAGACCAGTCTCTAAGTGGGTTTAGCTGAAAATCTTCATAAGGATGTAAAGAGTTGGACTCTGTGAGGATTTCAAACAGAACCTACATCATCCTGAAGCAACAAACGCCTTTGAAAAAGACTTTCGTGCCATGCACGAAGCAGATTACTGTGTACTTCTTCTTCCTTGTGGTCGTTCTGCCCATTCGAAGCAGGTTGGATGAAGGGCAAGGCAAGAAAGTTTTCATCCTCGATTTGTCCGGAACATCCGACACCTGAACTGATGTATCAGATGTATGATATGTATGACACCAGGCTAATAGATTTGGTCAAACACATAGAAGATTTATACAATGAGGATAAAATGTTACTTAAAGAAAAATAAATACGTATGGACAGAATAGTGAAGAGACGGACTCATCTCTTGTATAATCTTAGAAAAAAGGGAATCAGATGTCTTACAAAGGAAAGAGTTATATTCTTCCATATGGTGACCAAGAACCATTAAAGGTTAAACAGATTGCAGCTTTATGCAATGATTATAAATTTTCATGTACAATTAATACTTCAATAAGATGGATAAATTATTATTAAATGGTGTATGGGCTACTTTGGAAGTGTAGATAGCTATATATATAGTAGGATTGATTTCATTTATCATTATAGGTGTATCATTATTGATTATCCTCATCGTATTGTAAAATGGATGATTAGACTCGATGGATGGTGTCAGAAATGATGTCAGCTATTAGTTTTACAAACTTACAAACAACAAAAGAGAAAGAAGAAGCAGAGGGTAATGATAAAACTCTTTCATATCTATAGATGATTTTTCTAAAATCATAGAAGTCAAAGATGCTACAATAGTAGTAAAGAATAAAAAGACACTACTAAGTAAATTAGGTTACCATTCAGCTGCAACAAATACTGGAGATAGTTCTTTAGCTGAATATAAAGGACTTTTCTTGTGTTATTTCAAATACTGGAGATAGTTCTTTAGCAATAGCAGCTGAGTAAAAGTTCAAATTGTATTGCTTCATGTACAGGATCTAAATCAGTATCAGAATGTAAAGGTAATTTCTCTATTGCAGCAAATGTTGAGATTATTCTGTTGCAACAAGCTCTGACAATATTCAGCTGCAATAAATATTGCAAGGTACTCAATAGTAGAGAGTACTGGAGATTATTCGGTAGCTGTTGCTACTTCTGAAAGATCTTCTGCAAAGGTAGAAGGTAAAGATTCTATTGCGATTGTCTGTGGAACAAATGGAAAGGCAAGTGGTAGAGTTGGGCTGTTGGCTTATTCTCACTGAAAGAGGGAGAATGGAATGGAAAGAATATACTTTAAAGGATGTTAAGTCCATAAAGGTAGATGGGAAAAAATAAAGGAAGACACTTGGTATAAATTAAAAATGGAGAAATAATAGAAGAAGGATCATCAGATCCAAATGGGTATCCTTAAAAGAAGAGGAAAAGTTGTTTATAAAATATACAATAACATGAATGTTAGAATAGACATAGCAGTATTATTATTCATACTTCTAACTTATGCTTTGGGGTTAGATGTTGAGAATGTACAATTAGAACTGTTATTTTCATAGCTTGCCACGTTGCAATAATATCACATAAGAAAAAGTGAGAAATAAATATTAAAAACAACCAATATGAAAGAAAATACAGATTTGTCAAACCAATAGATGCAATGGTTTACCAATGTCAAAGAATGAATGCTGGTAAACTTAGAATATCATTCAAACGAGAGGATGGTTATACTATTGAGATAACAGCACGACGGACAGAGCAAAAATTTGATGATGAATTTAGTGATAAGAACTAAAATACATCAAAGAGACAATGATAGAAAAAATCGCAGTGTCTAATAAGGAAGCTGCTGAAAAAGGCTTTTTGATATAGTCAATGTATGCCAAGAACTGTTAGGAGAACCACAGTTTGAGTCTGTAGACGAGATCCTAAGTTCTTTGTGAAGCTTTCTGCGATCAAAATTAATGCAAAATCTATAGCAATTTAATTAAGAAAAATGGAAATATTAGAAAACTTACCTGGCATCCCCGTTTGTTATGCGTGTGAGCTCTAATTACCTGGGTGTAAAGTTATACCATGGCTGCAAGAGAAATTTCTGGAAGAGTACAGGTATACCCAGTTGGATAAGTCCAAGAAATTTCATCACACTACAATATTTTAACCAACAAACAGGTAATAAGTACTGATTATATTGTGATATTCAAATCTGAAAAGAATAAGTTATAGCAGTACAAGTGCAACTTGTCGGAGTATTATTCTTACGAAGTAGGGACGACTTATATTTTCTATCATGAAATTGATTAATACGCACATAAAGAACTATTTAATAAATTACAGTTAAACATATTCTCATATGAGATAGTGCTTAGCTGTAATCCAAATGAGGCTTTCTTAGTGGCAATTATTTTTAACGTAAAAATAAATACGAATTCTTTTGTTATATAAGATATTTTGTATATCTTTGCATACGTATATCAACTATACGTATATATAGCAATAAAACAATATGTAAATATCAAGGAATAATCTATTAAACTAATAAATTTTTAGAGTATGAGCACAAAGGTTAAGTCAGGGGATAGCATTAATATCCCTGAAGGTTGCAAGGCAGTCATTGAAGATGGTAAGTATTTTTCAGCCAGAATTTAAAGATGCAGACTATGTCCCCAAAAGAGGAGATATGTTGTTTGCATCATATCATGTACCTTATTCCACTTATAACGAAACTGTAACAGCAATCTGTACAGGACACAGAGACAAATTTGGTACGTATGATTGTTTTTGTCATATACAGACATGGTAGTATTATAAAAAGAAATAAAGGCATACCTGTTGTAAATAAAAGCACGATCGGGTACCAGTCTAAGATACGTCTTGCTACTGACGAGGAGAAAGAAATCTTGTTCGACAAGATGAAAGAACAACGTCTGTACTGGGATGCTAAAAAAACTATAATGTCTTCTTAGAAAGATGGAGAGCAGAAAATAATGGTACCTACTATTTTGTAAATGCAAATTTTAAGGTAGAGTCAACTTATGACACATATTGTTCCATAGATGATTACCTTTATAACATCGGCAATTATTTTTCGTGATGAATATGATGCGAAAAGTATAGCCATGATGTTAGTGGAAACTACCAACAAGCTGAAATCTATTTTATTACAGTATCACGACAAGTTAGGAAAATAAATTTATAAGATATGACACACCAAGCAACAATCATTTCATTTGCCAAACCATAAGGGAGGTGTTGGCAAAAACCACGACAACAGCAAGTGTTGGTTCTATTCTTGCCAGCTTAGGTAAGAAAGTGTTATTAGTAGATATGGATGCACAGAGTAATCTTACATCGTCTTTACTAAAGAATGAAGAAGTAGAGTCTACCATCTGAGATGCGTCTCTGCCTCTTGTAGAGGAGCAGCCTATAATTTGGCAGTCTATCCGATAGCGGAAAATCTTGACATTGTTCCATCTTTCATTACGTCTTGCCTCTGCAGACCTTGAACTTTCGTCAGTAATGGCAAGGAGCATCTTCTTTCTGATGTTTTGCAGTCACAGGTTACAAACTATGACTACATACTGATAGATTGTCCCCATCATTAGGACTTCTTACCTCAATGCTCTCACCGCCTCTAATCTTGTCATTATCCCTCTCTTGGCTGAAGTACTGCCATTCCAGGGCTTAACTATGATAAGTGACTTTATTAGGATGGTAAAGCAGAAGCTCAATCCAAAGATAGAGACAGCAGAATTCTCCTTACACGCTGGGAGAAATCCAATTTAAGTAAGCAGATAGAAGCAGGTCTTCGAGCCAAGTTAGGGTAATAGTGTCTTTACGACCAAGATACGTAAGAACATCAAGATAGCTGAAGCCCACTTGAAGCTGTTAATATAGTAGAATACGACCCAAAGAGCAATGGTGCAGCAGACTATCGTTCCTTTGTTGAAGAGTTATTAAGTAAGACATCTGGTAAATAAATAAAAGAAACAGGAAATGAGCAAAAAGATTAATAATGATGCAATGGGACAACTGTTAGAAGGTCTAACATCTTCAGCAGTCTCTCCAGTGAGTGAGTCATCAGACTCTACCACTATTTTCTGAAAAGTAGAAACACCAGCCAAGAGGAGCACAAGGATAGTTCTAAAAGTGTTCGTTCAAAGACAAACGGAAAGATGCGCATTTGCACATCATTAGATAAGACACTTATGAATAAGATACGTGCTATCTCTGAAAAGGAAGGAGTTCAAATCAACGAGCTTATTACTTTAGGATTAAATATGGTTGTTTCTAAGTATGAAGCGCAGCATGGTCAGATACGTCCAAAGAAAGGCGTACGTGGTGATATTAATACTATATTTCGTTAGTAATTATTCTATATATTAAATATATAGATGATTATGCAGGAGTATTTTTATAAAATATGAAGTTAAGTATTATATTTTACTGGGCAGGAGATGTGTATTATTGGTATGGGGAGTGGTTATTCCCATCTACGCCATCTCCTGGCGACACTTTAAATATGCGTTCTTTCCTGAAGATAATCCATCAAGGCTGATTGTGAAGATATTGTATTTTTATGGTTTAGGAAAATACAAAGGTATTGAAGTATCTATGGAAGGGTTACTTTCAGGTTACTTTGATGTAAAGATTTCACTATCAATTGGAGAAGCAATGGAATTGCTATAGAGATTACGACAGATAAGTATATGGAAAAAGATGCTATTGGAAATTATCTTTGGAAAGAAAAGAGCCAATAAAAATGCCTGGTCTTTATATAGGTAAAGAGTATGAAAGAAAAGCAATACAGAAAGGTGATACACGTCCACTTCCTCTACAACCATAGGAACTATTACTTTGCAGTGTTGCAGCCTTGTTCAGAAGATTTACTGAAGAGGATTTGGATTGTTCTGCAGCATATCTTAGCCATCTACTAACAGAAGATGGTATGCACCACATCACCAAGAAAGTCCTTATAATAAGGTCACGTTTAATAACATAAAAAGTAAGAATTCAACGTATATATTTTGCAGTTTAGTGTAGTTATTAGTGTCAATTTGGTAAAAGTTGTATTCTTAACAGTTAAGTCAGGGAGACCCTGACTTAACCTTTACTTATTTCTTTGTACATATGTGAGAAGTTTGTTTAATGTCTTAGTTGACACGTTATTCCATCCTCTTTCATTTATCCAAGGGCAAAAACGCAAAGAGAACAGTAAAGAAAAAGCCCTTCATTCTTTGTTAATGGATATCTTAATGCGTGAATTTCGATAAAAATTTCTTTTGATGTAATTTCATCGATAGTTATTACTTGTGGAAAATCTTTTTCCATATATAAAGCCTTTATGAGTAATTCCTTTAAGGTTTCATTAATAGATTTAATTATATTCTCTCTTATCATATCTTATTGGTTTATGGAGAGGTGGTTAACCTCTCCGTTACCTATCATTATGCGACGTATTTGAATTCATGAACATTTATGTAAGAGTCATCATCTTCATGTTCCTCGTTCCATGCCTCAATATCCTCTTCGGTGAAGTCCTTTTTTTCAAGCAAAGAAGAAACAAAACTCTTCATTTGCTTTTCTGTTTCAAAAAATTCATAGTAATCTGCGTCCTTTACATAAGCATCAACTAAGTATCGCTCCGGATAGTATTTCCCATCAGTGTCATTTGTAGCGAACACCCCATATCCTGCTTCCTCGACTATATAGTATATGGTGAGGTCGGGCATAAGTTTCCCCAAAACGTGTCTAAAGTCTGTTGCTCCCCAAGCTTCTTCAGCATTGATGCGAAGAGCTTTTTCATCTAACTCATACTCTTCGATGAAGCCACGGAGATAACTCTCTTCCACCTGCTCCTTTGTTGCCCCTAAAGCTACAAGGACATTACCCTCCCAATCATTAGCTGCGTTTTCTGCAACAGGCTTCATCTTACCTTTCACGAAACCATCAATCGCATTAAACACTTTCTCTAAATCGCTTTTGCTGCCCTCGATAGCATAACTTGTACTTGCCCAATTTGCCATATTCTTAATGTAAAGAAGTTAATATCTATAATAAACCTGCTCGTATAGCCGTTAGCCCAGCTTTATGATGTCATCATCAATCCTCTGTAACCCTAACTGAGTGACATAATCGTCACTTCCTGCTTCAGTGAAATATGCAATTATAACAACCGTGTATGTTGTCTGCCATCCTCCTTTTAGTTCCCTTCGACAGAATACTTTCTATCTTCAGCAGCGTAGACATATCTCGTATCACCATACATTGCAAAACCACCTTTCAGCTTCTTCCTTTCCACTAACCACATGTTCCTGTCGAGCAATTATTTGCTCTACCTCTCTCTTAATAGTTTCAGCAGACTTGTTGTTTTTTTGATTATAATTCTTCTCATATCTTTGTTTTTTATGTTTTATATTAATTTCGGGCATCCTGATTCTCAACCTTAATAGGTTTTTGGATCTTCGACCCGAACTTTTTTTTATTCCGGTGTAACCGTCATCTCGAACCTTTTATGTGCAAGGTAAGAGTACTGGTGAAAAGGAAAGTAAGGCAAATAATTGATCGATAAATTTTTTAGGAAACCGCAATCTATTTGATTTCGGAGGGTCTTGAAAAATTTATTGTCAATCAAAGGGACTGGTGTTTGCCGTGTTTCCTGCCAGTACTACCTTTGCATCTAAAAGTCGATAGATGACTACAAGCGGAGAAGAGAAGTGAGTGGTCGAAAGCAGAGACAAAATGAAAACATAGATAAAAGGAAAAGTAAAGACTTCTATAGGTATAGATAGAGCATAGGAATATTCTTATTCAAATGATATAGCTTTATTACAATATATTTGTATAGCTATATCTACGTATATACGAGAATATAAGCATAAAAACACTTGCAAAAGGAATATGACGAGTATTTTTGGAAACTAAAAAAAGTATGTTGATTTTTGCTCTTTTAGAGCCATTAAAGAGCCGAGAAATTAAAAATATAAAAAAATTATGAGTCCCAAATTTTAACATAAAATCTTCTGAAAACCCCTTAAAAGATTTTGAAAAACGTTAATATAAGACTTTTATTTTTGATAGTGTTTTTGGAATGAAGTCATTTACTTTGTAGCCAATAAATAAAAGAATATGGGATCATTCGGAATATTTGCAATTGTAGTGACATTCATCTTTGTCATTTACTATGTAGTCATGATTTGTCTTGATTTGTTCGGCACCAAAGGCGAAAAAGAAAGACAGTGTTGAAGTTATTCATGCAGGTACCCTGTAGAAAAATACTTCAGGATCTTCTGCCACCACTCCTATAAATGTCAATGAGGAAGCAGATGGTAAGTTCAGTATTGACAATCCTGATAGTCAGCAAGAAGAAACAAAAAAAGAACAAGATACCACTCCTCCTGCTGAAGAGGAAGATTCATCTGTTCCATCAGGGCAGGAATCTCTTTCAGCAACAGATATTATGGAGCAGACATTGACGAGATTGCAGCTCAATCCAAGGCAAAGGTTGATGGTATCAATGAAAAACTTAACACTATTCTCCTACTATTCAAGGTGCTATATGTAGATGAGTTCCAAGAAACATTTATGGAAGCCTTAGAAAAGGCAAAGAGATACAGAAGAGCAAAGCAGAACAACTACTATCGGTTTAATCATGAAGAATTTGAAATATAGAGCTACACACTGCTGGGCATCATTACTGCTTTAGCACAGCCAATGATGGCAAACTGCGGAACAACAGACTATAGTGGTAATTCAGGACGCCTTTATAATATGGTTGTCTATGTACTCACCTGTTGTACAGCAGTATTATATCTCCTTTATTCCATTGCAGCAATATTATCCATATATAGTGCAACCAACATCTACATCAAGATGCAGACTGGTGAGGAGGGTCTTACAAGAGCATACTCATTTTAGTAGGAGCCTGTATCTTCCTGTTGGTTGCAACTGTAGTCCTTCCAGCCTTCTTCGGTTTCCAGTTTGGAATCACCGATCGACTTTGGTAATACTTTTATTACACAACTTTATTAATTAATTTAATTTTTACGACAATGAACACAAACTTGTCAACAATGGTAAGCGGTGCAAAGCAACTGCGTAACCGCAGGTAAGAAAAATCAAGACAGTAGTCATGGACCCACGCTTTGTAGCCGTGATGTTACTGCTGGTCATCTTGCGGTTTTCAGTAGAAAGCTCAGAGTATGGATTCGGTGTGAAGGCCATCAGTACAGCTAGTGACTCTATCAAGAAGTACTTGCCAGTTGTGGTCAAACTCATCTATGTTATTGCAGGTATTGTAGCTGTTTCTGGTGCAATTTCTATATATCAAGATGAACAATGAGGAACAGGATGTCAAGAAGTCGATTATGATGATCGTCGGTGCTTGTATCTTCCTCATTGCAGCTGCACAGGCATTACCATTGTTCTTCGGTCTCTAAACGATGACACAATGTCTGCAAGTCAAGAATGACTATCCCGACTACTCAGTATTCAAGGGGCTTCAAAGCCCTGAATTCCTGGGTCTTCGAGGAAGATACATTGTTTGGGCAGCTTGCACTGTTGGCGGAGGACTCTTATCTTTCTTGATAGGTTACGTTGTCTTTGGCTTCCTTATAGCCTTGGTCCTTCTCACCATTATCCTCTCTGTAGGTAGTTGCCATCTTCGTCAAACAGCACAAAGGGCTTCATTCAAAGAAAAGTCCGAAAGGCATCTATATTTTTGTCGTTCCCGCATTATTGATAGAAAACAGTTTTGATAGTAAATAAAAGAAATACATGATTACAATAATCGTCATATTAGTTTTTGCTTCCGTCCTTTTAGGAATGTTCTTTTCTGTCAAAGCTTTTTGGCACAGGGAAGCAAACGAGCTAAAATTTTTGAAGACATCTATTTCAGTTTCGAAGATGTCAATGATATAGGCGTTGTCTATACCAAGAAGGGCGATTATTCAGCCATCTTAAAGATGGATAACCCAGTAAGGAAATATTCAGCCGATACCGAAAGGCTACTATGAGTTTACAACTACTAGCCTCTGTCCTTCAAGTATTAGGCGAAGGCTATGCTATTCATAAGCAAGACATCTTCGTCCGTAAGAACTTTAATATGTCAAGCATCGCCAGCAAAGATGCTGATGTAAAAGAAGCACTTCCTTTTCAGATGCTTATTTCAAGTTCTTCAATGGCCGTCCCTATATAGACCCGTTACCTACCTCACCATCACTCAACGTGGCCGTACTGGAGGATTAAAATCCTATAATGCAGATAAAATGGCGAGACTTTCAAGTTAAAGTTCAGAAAGTCTACGACCGTTTAAGTAGTGAAACATCAACTGTCGTTTCCTTTAACAGCGACGAATGTCAGGAGTTCACCGAGCGTTTCTTTGCTATAGATTTCAAGCACGATGTTGTCTCCATGACAGACTTCAAGGTAGAATCAGAAAAATCGGCATGGGCGATGAGCAGCTGAAAGATCACAGCCTTTTGGATGTTGATGATCCTGGTCTTCCAGGTGTTCTTCGTCCCTATGCCGATATTAATGTCAATAACACAGTTATGCCCCAAGATCTTCTTTCCGATTTAAGCATACTTCCTGCAAGTAGACACCATTGTCTCACAATCAGGTCATCTTTCTTCCTAATCAGAAGCGAGAGATTATGAAATTGAAAAGAAGAAAAACCGTCATGCCTCTATCCCCTAATCCAAACAATCAGATAGCCGTTGAAGACATTAACAATGTCTTAAAATGAAGTAGCACGTGACGGTAAGCAATTCGTCTATGCCCATTATAACCCAATGGTCAAGACATCAGCCGACAAAAGATCTTCAGAAGGTTACCAATAGTTTAGAGAACCTATTAGCACGCTATAGTATGCACCTATCTAAGCGTGCCTATAACCAGTTAGAGTTGTTTGTAGCCAGTTTCCCAGGCAACTGCTTCGAACTCAATATAGATTATGACCGTTTCTTAACCCTCTCCGAGCCAGCTCTATGTCTCCTTTATAAGGAACGTCAACAAAAAGGGAGACGATACGAACTTAAAGTGTTATTATACCGATAGGCAAGGCGTCCCAATGCCTATCGACGTATCAGGAAAGGAAAGTGTAAGGCAAGATACACCGATAACAGTAATTTCTTTTGTGCTAGGACCTTCAGGAAGTGGCAAGTCTTTCTTTTATGAACACTGTCATGCGTCAATACTACGAGCAGGACACTGATATTGTAATTGATGGACACAGGTGATAGTTATGAAGGACTCTGCAGCTACTTTGAGGGTGTATATGTGACCTACTCTATGAGCACCCTATTTCATGAACCCTTTCAAGATAGAGAAGACAGAGTACGAACAAAACTTCCAGGCAAAGAAAGACTTCCTAAGAAACATTATCTTCCTTATCTTCAAGGGCAATGGTGAACCAACAAAGTTAGAGGAGACCATAGTAAATCAAACATTGTTAGAATACTACGAGGAGTACTTTCATCCTTTTGAAGGATTTACTGAAGCTCAGCGAGAGGAGATGCGCCATATTATGGAACTCGAAGACAAACGCACTGGTAAGTACGATGAATATGAAGAAGAACTAGAAAGACGTTATGGAACATCTGAAGACATCGATGATATTACCGATACCGAAGATGAGTCTAACACAGAACAGCCTGAATCAGGTGCAAGTCAAGACAAACGTCAGCAGCGTAATCTTCGCCTCCGTGATAAGTTGCAAGCCGTCATTGATGACAATGTTGCTACAGAAGGCGAGAAGAAAAATGCCAAGAGCCAACTTCTTCGTCTCACTCCCGAAGTTATCGAGAGTAAATATCTTCAGCATATCAATAGAAAGATAGATAAGATGAACGTCAGCGTAAGAAGATGCGTGTAACGGAACTCAACTTCAACAGCTATTATGAGTTCGCCATCGAACGTATACCACAGATATTGAAAGAAGCCCACGTCAGCTTCGCTATTAATGAGTTTGCTGACCATCTTAAAGCCCTTCTACAAAGGCGGAGAGATGGAATATACCCTCAATAATGATATGGACTCTTCCCTTTTCAATGAGAAATTCATTGTCTTTGAGATAGACAAGATAAAAGAGAACCCAGTTTCTTTCCGATTGTTGTCCCTTTATCATTATGGACGTATTTACGCAAAGATGCTCTAAAGGAAGGACGTAAGTGTCTTGTTATTGAAGAGGCATGGAAAGCCATTGCCACCCGGTCATGGCTACCTATATTCAATCACCTTTTATAAGACCGCTCGTAAACACTGGGCAATGGTTGGCGTTGTCACACAGGAGATTCAAGATGTCACCGAGTCCAAGATCGTCAAGGAAGCCATACATTAACAATTCAGGTGTCTTTATGACTGCTTGACCAAAGCAAGTTCAAAGACAAGTTTGATAACATTAAGAAAACTTTGGCTCTGACAGATATAGACTGTAAGAAGATATTCACCATCAATCGCTTAGAGAACAAGGAGGGGCGTTCACCCTTTAAAGAAGTCTTCATTAAGCTGAGGTCAAGAAGGCGATGTCTACGGCATTGAAGAACCGCCTGAATGTTACATGAGCTATACTACCGAGAAAGTCGAGAAACTCGCCTGAAGCTCTATAAGAAGATTCTGCGTTGCGATCACCAGCAAGCCATCGAAGCTTTTGTAAGAGACTGGAAACGTTCACGTATCAAGAGTTCTTAGAGTTTGCCAGGAAAGTATTAAAAGAAAGAAAAGTATTAGACAAATAAAAATCAGATATGCGTCGTTTCATGGCTATATTCTTCATGATGATTGTGATGACCAAGTTGTCAGCACAGTCTTACCATGCTGTTAATTTTGATGCAAAGACCGTTTGCAGCTATGGGTGCAGTCTATGTTGTAGAGTCAGAAACAGAACGCAGAACACGAGCAGATATAGATTCTATCCCTAGGTCATTATACCAAAGCTAGTTTATCTACAGTTGGAAACATATTATTCCAAGCGTCAAGACCGCAATGCCTTGCGTGATGCAGGTCTTTTCGGTACTGATGAGAACTATTACTATCAGCGTATCCTCTTCTTGGTTAAAAGATGGTATTATGCCAAAGCTCATTGTTGTTGCTGCCAAAATGGTTAAACAACCCGACAATCGCCCTTTATTGGGGTCCATACTTCTATAAAACTACCAATAATGTTGAGCAGTTATGCAAGCAGTTTGAGTTAGATTGTTACTACTGGAAAACTATCCTTCAAAGATGTAACTTTCTTAGTTATCAATGAAAAGCTGCAAAAATCTTTTGATTTATCCCAGCTTGCAGATGTAAACTGGAAGGAACTCTTAGAGAAGGTTAGTAGACTTTGATATAAAAAGCAGCAAGTGAAGGTATTAAGAGTGATATTAACCAAATCGGAGCAGTCCTTGCTTCAGCAGGCAAAGGAGCCGTTGACAGCAATATGAAAGACTTTTTCTGCCTGGTCGTATATTCAAATCATCACCTGAAGAGATTTACCAGCTATATCAGAATTTCCGCAACAAATACGAAAATATACGAAATGCAGGAAATGCAAGAATATCTTGATGAGTGTCCCATACAGGCGATGATGCAGCAGCAGTAGGACGACTCTTTCAGATGAGACAATTACAGTATCACAGGTTATATCAGTAACTATATCAAGGAGCTGCGAGGGACAGTACTATAAGCAACGTTGGTACATCTATTCTGATGATAGTGGCAGTAAGGTTCTTTGCGACTACAAGCCCAAGGCCGAAGCCAGTCAGAATGACAAATGGAATGGGTGGTTGCATTTTGTTAGTCCACTTGATAATGAGTATTGTCATGTCTTAACCTCTTCAGAGATGGCATCCGCTAAGACAGAATCCTATCGTCATGCAAGATGGAATCAGGCAAAGGTCGATAAGTACAACAAGGAACATCCTGGACACTCATGCCACCATCACATATGTGTTGCAGCATGAAAAACCGTAGAGAATCCTATAAGAATACTGCTTGAGGGTAGCAGGCATCACAAGCGTCACTGCTTCTATGCCCTATGCTATCAAAGTTGTAGACTCTTGGAGTATCAAGCACAGAAGTGTATGAGGAGTTTTTCGATTCCCAGTCTATGGACGAAGAGACATTCAGAAATCGTATGGAGAGTCAACTAAGATATTACAACAGCTTAGAGCAAGACAAGCCATCTTCCGAGCGTGTAACCTATAAGTTAGGCTTTAGCGACAAGAAGTTCTACACTATGGCTGACGAGAACAAGATGAAAGGCTGTATTCCGTGACTTTCCTTTCCAAGTGCGACGATGGAGCCAATGTAGCAGAAGGCTCATTCAACTGAAAGAAACGGCACAAGGCAAACTTAGAAGACCCCAAGTCAAAGAACTTCGCTTTAGACTATACCCAGTTAAGTTCCAATGACTCAAAGAGCTGCAAGATAAGAAGAAAGGCTATGAAGCAGATATCGAAAATCTCCAAAAAGCAGATAAGAGCCAATGATAATAAACAGCTATAATAACACGATCAACCAAGCCAAGATGGCTCACAACGATAAGAAAGTCAGTGAGCTTCGTGCAATACGATAATCTCAATGCGGAGCAGGGAACACTCAAAAAGCCAGCTGTCACAGGTACAAAACGATTTAGCACAGATAGGAAGATGCTATAGCAGAGTACTATATGATTTAAGTGAGGACACAGTGGTTCTTACAGAATTAATTCCAATATGAGAGAATTGGAAAGTCTCTTTTCAATTATCTTGGCAAGATGCTGGCGAATGGGTCAATGGTGAGAATCAATACACTTTTTGTCCGTCATGCCTACAGTTCACAGATGAAAGCCAATTTGACCTACACGGTAGTACTGACACTACAAAAGAAGCTACAGTACCTTATAGGTATCCGTATCCACCGTGCCATTTTGAGTGTTGATTATAAGCTCTGCAGCCTCACTCATCCGAGAATGTTATTGAGACGATGAATCTTGATATGAGCTTATCAGAGAAAGAGCGAGCAGACAAAGTCAATGAGCGTCAAAAAGGAGTTGATGAAAGACCTCCTGACTGTGCTATCAGCGTCAAGTACAACTATAGGTAGGGATGTAGCAGAAGAAGATGACCCTCGATGCAATTCATCTGTTATGGGCTAGCGACCGATTAGATGTGGCACGAGAAGTTGAATACCAGCTAGCAATATCTACTCCCAGTTAGTACTCATCGAGAAGGTCATGAATGACCGTCAAAGAGTCAAAGACTTTCTCACCAATAATTATCTGAAGCCCATCACAAGGGAAGTCACGAGGCACGATAGCCGAATATGCGCTAGGACGTTGGCAGAAGCCAGCGACGAAGCTAAGAAGACTTCAGCTTCCCCAGCAGAGAAACCCAAAAAGGAAAACTAACAGATAAAAAGCATAGCATATATGAACAAATGCTATACATATTACTCACCTGCCTTTGTCTTGGCCTTCCAAGAGAAGTGAGTGCATCAATTCCAGTATGCCTACTGATCCTGCTTCATTAGAAGCCATGATTTATAATCATAAGACCATTAAGGCAGTATTAGAGTTACGTGTGCTTGCCGAGGAAGGTGTACGAGCGTATCACAAGAAGAGCATGAAGACATGGAGGATCACGAAGCGGTAGCTAAACGGTTGAGACAAATACAGAAAAATGCTTTGAGAAGATAGACCTCATTTTGAATGCCACAGCAACAGGCTTTCCACACCTATAACAGTTTCCAAAACTGTAAGAGAAATCTCACCTCCTACTATAAGCTCCTTGACACCTATACAAAAGAGATCCTACTTCATGGAGCCGTTTGGACGAGTGACACTACCATTCTCTATACCAGTCAACGAGCTGTAGAGGAGTATCCCATGAAGCAGACCGTTTATGGAAATCTTATGTAGAGCTTGCAGCTGTCATAACAGGTAAACGGAATTGTACCACTGCAGATATGATGTTGATTTTGGATGACATCAATCTCTGTATTGATCGGTATAGAAGCCTCTATAAGAAAACGCTTATATGGAGCTATGGGCATATATGACAGTCAGAATGGGCTTTTGGAAAAAAAGACTATTATCTGGCCCGAAGTATTAAAGACATTGCTACATGATGCCCTTTGGACGCTGGTTAGGCAACTCAATGGAAGCCTTTCAGTGTTTAGAGCAGCACAAATCATACTACCATGAGCCTTTAGGCGGTGGTGGTCTTATTGGAGGAAGACGTTATAATTATTATTATGCCGAGAAAGAGAATATACATACTATCCATATTGCTTAGCATAACCCTTTTCAGTATTCAGTCAGGGGTTATGTACAGGTGACCAAGAATCACGAGGAGTATATCATGCAGCAGTTCACCACTATGGAGACTGGTGCAGGTGCACTCACCCACGTTTTTACTATAACGCTTTTGCACAAGAAATATCAGCGCACTGCTAATGTAGAGAACAAGCAGCTGTTCCGTCTTCACATGAAAGCACGAGTTGCCGATGAGAAAGTCTATGCAGACAGCATTGACTCTGTAACCATGCGTCGTGCCAAGATAGAAGCGATGAATATTATCGACCGCCAGCCGTTGACCGATACAGCATGGCCAGTTGAGAAAAAGTGAAGATAGAAGGCAAGCTCATCCATTTTCCAAAGTAACATCAACAATATCATGCCCTATGGTGGAACATCAGAAGACTATCGTCAGTGGAAGAATATCTACAACTGTATACAGACAGCTATCAAAGGTCACACGAGAATCCTATCAAGATTCCGGTAGAAGAAACGAGAGTACCTTGCCATCTACAAAGACATTGTAGGAGGAACTCATCATCTCACCCAGCTTCTTTGACATGGAACAGTATCAAGAAAGCCAAGGAGATGCAAAAGAACAGCAAACCACCCTCAGCGATTGACTTCTATTCGCACCACTGCTTTTTGACGCTATGAATCGTTGGAAAAGCAGCCATGGCAGTAGACGGTTTTTCTCCAGGAGGAAAGAGAAAATGATGTAAAATAAAATAACAGCAAATTCAGCCCCACAAAATCATCTTGGTAAGATGCTCCTTAATAATCTATACCAGGAATACACCGAGGGGTATAGGGGGCGAGAAGCCCCTGAAAGAGCGAAGCCAGGTGATATAGACAAAAAGGGACAATAAAAAGAAATAAGTAAAAATAAATATTAATGCTAATAAGTAACGAAAGGAAATTATGTTAATCGAGCACATTATTTTTAGCTGCCCAAGAGGATTATCAGAAGGCGTACAAGGATTAAGCAGTACGATTTCGACCTATCCCAAACCATTGGTGTAGACCTCTTTGAGGAAGACATAGACAATGTTGTGTTCCAGACCAACGAGTTCCTATGTAATCCTGACTTTATTGGCAACCAAGGTCCATTTTGAGTGATCTTGCAGATGAGATGGCTTTAGGCGCACTCTTCTCCATCATTGTAGGAGCCAACATTGCTTTATAAGATGATGGTCAAAGGCGAGCCTATTGACGTTTTCAAAACCTCAAAGTAATGGGTATTGCTTTAGTTATGATTTTGGTATCCCCAAGCATGACAGGTATGGGCAGCAGCAATGCGAGCATCCTTGATGCGTTGGCATACATTCCAAACTGTATAGGTAGCTACTACCCACGATCTCTATGAAGCTGAAGCTACCCAGGTCAGTGAGAAATACAATGAACTCATGCCTCTTATCAAGAAGCGTGATGATATGTATGAGAAGGCTGCAGAGTTGAAGCTGCTGCGGAAGCGATTAAGAAGCCTGCAAGTATGGATGCTATGGGTAACCAAACTTCAAGCGGTGAAGTCGTAAAAGGTGTGAAACTGATGCAGCCAAAGCCGAAAAGAAGTCTACTTTTGCAGGACTTGTCATCGCCTTTGATAAAGATCATGATGTTCCTTGCACTGGTATTATATCGAGTCGGTTGGTGAGGCAACCATTTTCTGCCAGCAGATACTCCTAGGAATGCTCACGATCTTTGGTCCCTATCCAATGGGCTTTCTCCGTACTGCCCAAGTGGGAAGGAGCCTGGGGCAAAGTGGTCATCCGTTACTTAACGGTTCATTTCTATGGAGCCATGCTCTATTTCGTAGGCTTCTATGTACTCTTACTATTTGACATAGTTATCAGTATTCAGGTTGAGAACCTCACCGCTATCACCTCCTCTGCAAGGTACTATCAACGGTTATGTACAGTGCTTTCCTCATGCGGTTACCTCCTTGCAGCATCAGTAGTAGTGTAGATGTCTTAACTTTGGTTCCTGACCTTGCAGCCTGGATGATTCCTGAAGGCGACACAGCCTTCTCAACGAGAAACTTCGTGAAGGGTAGCATCTTCCGTTAAGGGAAGTGCCATGTCCGTTATGGGTAAAGTTCTTTAAAGTAGAAAAAGTTAGCAGCATTAAAGAAATTAGAAAACAAGATAAAGCTCTGTCTTAATCGTTTCCTGTCTCTTCCTTATTGGATGTATCGTCATCAGCTTAGGTAGTATCTTTGCGGCAAGAGGCATGGTAGCCGATGCCCATGAGAAGATCTATGTTCTTGACGGTACAGTCCCTATCTTAGTCAAGCAGACTACGATGGATGAGACCTTTGATGTGAAGCTAAAGAGTCATATCGAGATGTTCCATACTCTTCTTCACCTTGGCTCCTGATGATAAATATATCGACTACACCATCAAGAAAGCAATGTACTTGATTGATGAATCAGACTGGCCCAGTACAACACCCTGAAGGAGAACGGCTTTTTATAACAACATCATTGAACAAGTACGATATGCAGCATCTTCTGTGACTCCATCAAATTAAATAAGAAAGACATGTCTTCACTTACTATGGTCGCCAGCGAGATCGAGCGACGCACGAGTATCCTCATGCGTCAGCTTATTACGGCTGGTAAGCTCCGTCGTGCCACGTACCGAGAACAACCCTCACGGTTTCCTTTATCTATAACTGGCGCACTATAGCCACATAAAGACCTTTCAGAGACACAGAAAGCCAATTACTAACTTATCAAGCAAGCAAAAATTATGGGAATAAAGAAAATGATTATGGGCGAGCCAATGCCCGATAAGAACGATCCAAAAATATAAAGACCGTTATGAAAGAGAAGTAGAAGCAGGCAGGCAGTTTGCTGACAAGACAGGTATGAACTGGCTTGCCATGAAGATACAAATAGGGCCAACGGCCACCGTAAGGCTTTCTTTCAGTCCCTTTGTCTTGGTATTGTTATAGGCTGCTGGTGCGCTTAACATCATTGGCATGGTCTGCAGTTACAACGCTTCCAAAAAGCACCGTTCTACGGCTGTAGAACAAGTCGATTCAGCATTACGTCAACGTCACATCATCAATAGAAGATAACATGGATGTAAAGAAAATAAATTTTAGGGATAAGAAATATGTCTTTCCAGCCATATCTCATCCAATCAGTCTTGTTCATAGGCTATTTTGCCACTAGACATGGTTCAGACCGATGTCTCTGACAACGATCCACGCCTCAAAGACTACGGATTATCTCTATTCGTGATCTTCCCGAAGCCAATACCGATAGTGTTCTTGGTGGTAAGTTAGATAATGCCGAGCGAGAGTATGGTCAGATTAACGATTTATCAGAGTCGACAATGCAGAAGACGACCGTGATTCAATCAACAAGAAAGAAGACTATCAGTCACAATATAGCGAGCAAGAAGTCGAGCGAACCGCAGCAGCAACAGCAAGCAGATGGAAGAAGAGCGCAAGCCCAGCTGGCATGCAGCGTGCCTCGTCAAGGTGGTGGTCTACGTCGAGCATCATGACTACATTCTGCCCTCTGTCTCTGATTCCGAGATAGAAAATATGAGAATCGTAGACGACAGCGTCACATAGTAGCATTAATAAAAGATTCCAAGGCTTTAGGGAAGGCACTCATCCTCACGAAACGCTGACTACATTGCTAATGGTTCTTATAATGTTATGAGCGAAGATGGACCTCACTGCAGGATTAGGCACTAACAAAGTAGTGCTAATAACTCATGGAAGCGACAGTAACCATACAAAACGGCTCTACACCTTCAAAATAATGAGTCAAAATGAAAGTAGTCAGACAGAAGGAGAAGTTGAGAAGGTTGTATAGAAGGTAAAAACTGCCTCCGAATATTTCTCTCAACACAATCACCTCTTCTTCAGCTGAAGAGTCTATGTTTATTAAGGCCATCATTGATGAAAAACGTCAAGGCACAAGAAGGCAGTCGTGCACGTCTCCGTTCACTGATGATGTAGAGATTTGGCGATCTTACTATTAAGAAAGGGCACCACCTCTATGCCCAGGTGTCAGGCTTCGGACAACAGCGAGTAAAAAGGAAATGTACAGTATCTTCTATCACGATGATATTATCGAGTGAGTTTGTCTATCTAGGACACTGACGGCCAAGAAGGCCTTTATGTTCCACTCTCCACTTTCAAGGAGACCTCGAAAGAGATATCAGGTTCGCATACCCATGAGGTACAAACATAGTAAATAATAGCACTTCCTCTACAGGTATCAAAGGCTGGGCAAATCACAGTAGCAGAATGCCTCACAACAGGTGATGAATGCTGTAAACAAGGTTGTTCGTGAAACAGGTAAAACTGAAAATACGGCACCATTGTCTATCTGATAGATGGAAGTGGGCAAGAAAAGAAACAGTAAATAAATGCTAACAAGAAACAATAAAGACATGAAAAACTTTTAAGCAGCGATTCTTTTCGCACTTTACCATGTGCACCACTATGTTAGTGGCTGCACATGCACAGAAGACCTATTCAGATAGTGGAAGCTCTTACTGTTAATGAAAAACGTCTCTACTATCATCACTGCTTCCTGAGCCTCATCCGTTTGGCAGACATCTCTACCGATTCTGTAGCTGGTGATAACCCCTTAAACAATGTTATCCGCATCAAAACCCAAGAGTGGTAATCACAGTGACGGTGAGCTTTAGGTATTGTTACCATTATCACCGAGCGTTACAGAGCACAGTATGCGCTCATCTATACCCACCGTCTCGCAAGAGGCTGTTACGGATAAGGAAGTCGAGCTTTGTTGAGCGCAATGCCTTCCATAATCCAGAGGTCAGTATGTCACTACCGATATGGCAGCTTATGCTATGAAAGTATGGAACCTCCTCTAAATATCGTAGCACATCGACAAAAGATAAGATGACGATGCGTTTGAATAATATTTATGTGTAGGAGAATACTTTTTATAGACTTTCCACAGAAAATAGAACCAACTTGCCTTTGATATTGGACGAACCCTGGAGTGAAGCTCGAAGATAAGAAGCAAGAAAAGTCAACTAACGTACAAGCCATTGAATTAAAGCCGGCTTCACTTCTGACCGTTCTGTTAGGTTCCGCAATGGATATTGTATTGTGATAGTCCTAAAGAAGATGACCTTCCAAAATGATAAGGTACTTTCTTTTAGAACTATCCGAAAAGCAGATTGAAGCGGTCGCACCTGTCTCTTTGACGTTAGACTGCGAAGATGCTATGCTGATTCCTTCGATACACTGTTACCAAAAGAGTGACAGAAAGGAAGTCTTCATGAAACATTTTAGAATAAAACCATCGTATCAAAAGCATTTTTGCTCTGTTTTCATCGGTTATCCTATTCTTCAAGCTGATGCACAGACTCATGTCGATCATGCATATGATAGATATAGGAGCCCTTTATCCGAAAGGATTAGAAGGTACAATAGCCATGAGCATGAAATGAACTCATCATAATGCGATGGGAGTACTTGCCAGCCACTATATCAAGTATGACAGCCATCCCGAAGCTGGTTATAGATGCCAAAGAACTCTCTGGTAAGAGCTATATATGTGACAGGGACTGGCTCTATGCTTCATGCGTTGTACGAGGTAAGAACCCCACGGCAACCCAAGAATAGGAGTTAGTGGAGTGAAGTGATTTACACCAGGCAGTAGGTGTTGGTACACTTTGGCTATGAACACAGTTTAATCTTCATAATGGATGGAGGGCATTCTTTCAGGTTAAAGAAGATGTATCGTTAAGAGGCGAAGATCTTTCGTACTGGAGCCACCCTGAGTGTAAAGATTCCACTCATAATTGCAGAGAACTATATTGATGCTCTTGAGCAGCTCTGCAGAAGTTGAGCTTTTCAGCAAAGAAGAAGATAGTATTAGTAGGATGGTTCCGCACTTTCATCAAGCAGGAATGATGCCCAGCATACATATTCTCCATCAGCGAAAGACAGCAGAGCATGATATCTTACAAGATTATATTCTAGAAAAAGGTTGCTAACAACATGATTAAAGTAACACAATCAAAAAGAAAGAGCATATCTATCTTACGTGTGCTGAAACTTATTCGTAGGATTATAAGCTATACTACAAAGTTCATCACCAGCGTTCACACAGTAGAAAGCAGTATTATAACTGGTGTTTAGTTATACGGCCACAATGCCTGCTGGCTTTAGCTCACGTGATGAATATGAGCCAAAAAGACAATACGATTCATGTAGGCTAGTGTCTTATGTGAAGACCATAGTTGTATGCGTCCGAAGACTATCTCCGTCAAAGCGAAACAAAAGGTATTGGTGTTGTTCTTTGCAGAGCAGACAAAAGATCATCCCTCTTCATGGCTGTTATAGTTAGAAGAAATCAATAATGCGTTCTGTGACTCACCGGCTTATCTAATGGCACAAGGAAGCCTTTACGGCTTTTTGATGGTGCTAGGGTCAATACACGAGCTATGCAAAATAGCCACCACAGAAGCTAAGAAAAGGCAGTCCCTATGGCAACTCTTCATTTTTCGACTGGAGGAGGGCAGAGGATTACTCACCAGCGTTGCAGCAGCAGCGTTTACTCATCACTTCAGCAAAGTATTAACCCCATCATTGAGCAGTTAGAGGCACGCCTATAGCTTTTAGATGGTGATTGCTGGTACTGACATTCGCGGAAGTTGCTGGCATACGGAAAGAGCAGGCATGGCTTTGTTTGCAGCTAATGGTGGTATCATAGAGACACCAAAGACTGAGAAGCACAAAAGCACGTGCTATTATTCAAACAAATTATGGTAACTCAAAATATCCACGCTTATGGGATGGTTAACAGAACTTCGGTAGCAGCTGCCAAAGCTGCAGAGAAGCCTCTGCAAAAGTTGGCGTAAAAGTGGGCAGAAAAATTCTGTTGAAATGCAGAGAAGTCCGTCGGAAGGGCATTGGCTATCGCTGCCATGAAAAGAAGGACGATATGCCTCAAGGCTAATTATGCCAAATGATTGAGTCTATGGGTGAGGAAAACTGTTAAGGTAGAATCCAGCTCAAGGCTTTTGGGAAAAGACTCCACCTAAGTTTAAGACAGGTTTTAAGACTGCGGAACATATTGGAAGTAGAGGCACCCCTAAATGCTGAAAAGTAGCTCTTCATGGTTCCAAATCAGCAGGAGAGGCGGTTGTTGCAGGTATTAAGACAGGAGAGAAAAGATTGTTGAAGAGATCCAAGAGAACAGCTATTCTCAATAGGAGGCACCTGAAGCGAGCTGCAAAGGTCGGTTATTCAGAAGGTGGTAAGATCATCAATAAGACAGCTGGCTCAGCAGGGCAATACGCTGAGCTACACAGCCAAACACCTGTAGCCAGTCTCATCCTCTCATCTGTTGCTTATCATCAAATATCTGGTCGCACCTTCTTCCTGATTTGATGAGTTAGTGGTGGTAATGATGCAACCAAAAAGGTCTTATTGGTGTTTTAGGTGAGACAACATCTAGGCAAGAAAGTCGATAATCATGGCAAGAGGTCGGTATGATGAGCAATTCACAGACGTTCTTTTTCGGTGAAGGCAGCTATGACAGACTCAGATGCCAAGTAGACGCCAGGAGGTGAAGCTGCAGGATTATATAAAGATGTTAAAGGCGGTGTTTCTTCTGTTGTAGGAGAAGGTGCTAACTCTATGAGTCAGGAAAGGAACAAATAGGAAGCATTTTACTGGTAACGGAATGGTTTCTAATGGTACTGGTGGCTACCAGCATCCTTCAACCCACAATAACCATCAACGGCACAGATGATGGGAGAAAGTTCATCCAAGGTATGCAAGTGGCAAGTTCAACAGGGAGGCATTACTGAAACTATGATGAATGTGTAAATCAAATTTGCATGAGCTAACAGGTGGTAAATGTCTCCAAGATGAACTTAGCATCTCATATCCCGTCTTCTTTATATGATGTCGGTCCTTTTCGGTTGGTTAGGTAAGATGGCTAGTTTGATGTTAGTGGTGGTGACCCATGCGTAATATCAACCATCGCCAGGCAGAAACCAACCTCTACAGCAATGCTGCGCTATGCCAACTGCCCCTACCATGTCGTGGAAGACGACCATCGTTCTCCAATTAGAAATGCCGACCGAGGAAGAGCTGACTGTTCGTCGTTCACGTGGCATTTAGTAAGAAACATTCAGTTAAAACTAACAAGTATAAATTATGGAAATGACGATTATAAGGATATGCTCTAGAGTCGGCAAGCGGTTTTATGATGCCCTTTTGCCCTTGAAGATAGGGAAGAATTAGCGTTATTCTTCCTTTCGGTGAGCAGACACATCCAAAGACTGGAGAAAGATTCCAACATAAAGGTATAGACTATGCGCTATTAAAGATCGTCCCCTATGCTATAGCAAGCGGTAGTGGTTATCGGTGCAGGTCATGACGCTGTACATGAGAATTATATTATCACACTGCCATGGAAAGTACGAGATTACTGACGCCACGCCAGAGGCTTATAGTCCTTATGGTACAAATGTCAAGGCAGGGCAAGAGATAGCCCATGCAGGCGATTTCCTTCACTTAGGAGCACGCTTTAATGGTATGGAACTCAATCCTGAAAAACTTTTCAGCTATGATATGGGCAACATCCAGCAGTTAGCAGCTAGGGTATCTCTCTCAACAGCCCACTCGAAATGAAACATTAGGTAGCAAAAAGATTACAACTGCAAGCATGATAATTGTGATGATGATTATAGCCTTAATGCTCCGTGCCATTTGCCTACTTATATGAATGAACTTCGCACAAAGGTCATATATCTGCCTAAGAAGATGGAATCTTCCCTGCGTAATATCCTTTCACAAGCAGCTGATAAGAATTACCTATGAGAGTATTCCACTCTGGAGTAATCCACTGGTCTGTTCTCGAAGTGCACCGCTCGTTGAAAAAGATACAGGAAATTCTAGTTGAAGACTTCCTTAGCTTTTTGGCGTTGCGTCACAGGCATCTATCCTTCTGTGGGATGAGACTCAAAAAACTCTGAAGAAGCTGCCTCAAACGGCATGATGGTCGATCTCCAGGAAAATCGAAAATAGATATACATAGCTATGACATCAGCGTCGAAGCCTCCGTTCACTTTTGATACGCCAGGTACACGTTGTTGGACCAAGGCGTGGTCTCAATGGGCGGACAAAGGAGAAAAAGGCACAGAGATAAAACCGTCAGTTAGCCATCAAATTTATCACTGACGAAATCTTACTTGACGATTGGCTCGCACGTTTCTATCCAAAAACAGATGACATGTCATAAGGCTATCGAGCAGGCACGTAAACAGTTATTAGGCATATAATATCTACTTTTATGGCAAATAAGAACCAACATTTCGGAGAATTGGAGTATTGCTTCGGTCAATACTTCAGCAGATATTGTGCACCTGTTATTACGAAAGACTACAACTAGTTACCAACGCAAGCAGATGAGGAATACCTATAGGCCTATAATGAAGATGTACCGCTTATCTCGGTGCAGGTTCGTCATGCAGACCATGGTGTGTACAGGCCGCTCAACATTGCAGCCCAGCTATCAGTGAAATGGAGTAAGATGAACCTCGATACATTTACATAGATGGTATGGTCAATAAGATTGTTCCAATCAAGAATTTCCAAAAAGGACTGGGGAAACCTCATTGATAGATAGCAGAGAATCCCTATTGCAAAATGTAGGCACAAAGGGATACGTCGAGCAGCTGAAGCTTTTAGGCAGGCAGAAGGACAGAAGTCGTAGACCCGCTGTTCACTGTGGACAGATACGCTTTATGGAACTTGTCAAACCCACTTGGCCCGTGTGAATATGCCAAGATCCTCTATGGAGTATATTATGTAAACAGCCAATAGTTCTTTAATTTACCTTAGGGCAACGCTTTATGCGTGCTCATATCTTTCTCCAGCAGAGGAAGAAGTAGCAGGACTTAGGCAAACAGCTCATAATCCATCGAAGAAAGAGAAAGCAAGTGCTGTCTTTTGGGGTTGTAGATAGATGCCCCGTTTTGACTGGAGTGGGTCTTTCAGCTGCTGTTCCAGTAAAAGCGAGCAGCCGTGCAGGTGCATCTCCTTGCATAGCAGCGTATCATAAAAGCTGGTTTTCGCTAACAGAACAACCAGTTTTTAAAAGTAGTCTCTAAGGCATCTATGTCAAGGGCTCAGCTACCAGTGCTGCTATAGATCCAGGGGTTAACTATTGGGCTTCATCAAAGGTTGGCATTGATACGGCAAAAAAGTCTTATAGTAAAACAGTGTTTGGCAATGAAGACACTATAGACAACTATCAAAAGAAAGGGGCTGGGTATAAGAGGAATGGTACAGAGATATCCTCAAATGTCACTGACTAGCTTAGGTAAAAAGATAAAGCTGGCCCTATGCGCCCCTCATGTCAGTAATAATGTTACAGTATGATCTCTAAACCACCTTTAACAGAGGCAAGAGGCAATTCCGAAACCCTAAAGTCTGTAGCTACCATGCTAAGTAGTCAGGCCTCCTTTATAAAAGAACTGGCCACAATTCCTGGATGGATGTTACATAAGACATCGAAACAGTGCCGTGCTTTCTCTAGTTCGTTTCTCTCTATGGCCAAACAGATGTCCGAGCAAGGTTTACGAGTATATAATATAAACGGTAAGAATATGACGCTTGCGCAGGTCTCACAGCGTGCTGGAGACTCACGCTAAGGCAGCTGTTCTTATCGATCAAGCCACGAGAGAGAAAAGCAGCTAGGGCTGCCGCTTTCAATAAGCAAAAATATGACCCAGTCATCAGCCTATAATTAAAACGTCCTCGATAGAGCCTGCCACAACAGCCTCATAGCTTCAGTAGCACAATGAGTTCTTCAGCTCAAAGCAATACCGTACCATTAATCAGAATGTGCTCCCCTGACGGTACCACAGGAGACCTCGTAGCACCAAGTACAGCAGGATGGGGCATACTTAGACAATGCAGGACTAAATGGTTTTGGAGACATCATCAAAAGAATTTAGGCTATGTGATAGCTAGTGCTTCCTCGATATGCTTATCGGTGCATGTTTATAGGTAGGAATGAGTCCTTTACATTAGGGAACAATATTATACCATTAGCAGCTATTGCTGCAGGTCTATTTAGTAAGAACCCACTGTTAAAGTTAATGTTCCTTGGCTTTGGAGGCATGAACCTCCTAAAACAATGCAGGTCATGAAATGTTAGGAGTGCCTGCTCATCAGCTCCCAGGAAAAACTATAAGCAATAGATGATGAGCCACTCAACCCACGTCTCAAGCAATGTGGGCATTGAAAAGGGCTATCATTAATAGCAGATATCGACAATCAACCTGTTGTTATAAATATTTTCACACAGCAGTAGACGTATTTGAGCTCCTACCTTTGAACACGCTTGCAAATGCTGTGTTACGAGTATGACGAAAACAGAGCTTCAGTTGCTAATAGCTATGACAGAACCTTTTAGCTTCACAGGAAGAACAAGAGCAACAGCGAGGTTATGGATTGAAATAATTTCTTTACTATCAATACTTGTTAGCACCCCTAGCGGCGTAGAAGAGTTGCGTGGTCGGGGGTTTCATTATATAAAAAGTGGAGAAGAACAATTTTCCCCACCCAATATTTGAATTGAGACTCATACTAAGCACATTATTTTTATAGATATGTTTTTGAATCGAATAAGAGAATTATTCGTAATCAACCTTAATGTTTTCGCTCAAGGTTAGTTGAACTTTGGAGTAATAGTTTCGTAGGTTGTGTTTGCTTCAACTATCTTACTTAGGTCTGCAAGGGGTATTTCTAACTATCCATTGTCCAATGCCAGCTTCTGTTCTTGTCCCAAAACTTCCCATCCATTTACTTCTAAATAAGCTTAGTCCCGACATCATATTTCTGAACAACAATTGCTTTTTCCTTCATTATTTTTCATAATAGAAGAACGTTGCTGTCCATTTTCTCCAGGAGACATCAGTATTACAAAGCATTGTTCCCCATTAGCCTTGTTAGCCCATCTTACTTCAATATAAGAGTAAAGATAATAATCTCTTTGTGTGTCAGTGTATATTTAGCCTGTGCCATTCCATTTGTCACCACACATCAACATAGCTACAAGGAAAAAGTCTTATCTTCTTTCATAACCTATAAACGTTAATGAGCACGCTAACGAAAAAGCGTACCCATGATTAATAATTTATTTTAGAATAACTTCTGATGACGATCATGTGACCACCCCATAGCATCCTTATAGTTGCTATTTCTTCTGCCACTCTTTACGGCTATTACCATCGCCAAGTGCAGCCTTTTATTCCTGCTCCAAAGATGGCAGGCACATACTGCTAATTCAATCATAATACACTCTTTTTCTATCATTTAAGTTCAGTAATATCTACTTACAAAGTTATTAATTTATTTTCAATTTACAAAATATTTATCTTATTAACACGTCAAAGTTTTTATTTTAGGGAGGATGCAAAGCTCTTACAGCCTCCCTGTACACGCAATTATTTTCTTCTCTTTAGCAGCACCCACCTCTCTTGTTCTGCTACAGCTTTGTTAAACGTCATCCATACTTTTTCATCCAGGAACTCAAAGTGCATTGTACCTTTCTTAGGCCTCACCTAAAGAAAGCCCAATTAAACCAAGTCCCCATTGGATTTCATTATCATACAAGAACTGTCCCATATCAGGTATAGCATCATAATTCTCCAGTAATATAGCAAAGAGCCTTTAATCACGTCTTGCATCATCGTATCATGACTCGAATAGCTACGCTTACAAAGCGGGCGTCGGCCACCGTGCATCGTGGCGAAGTCATACCAGGCACACTAAATTTCTTATTCACCATATAGTTAGCATTTGTCTTCCACGTCCTCCTGCAGTAGAGTTTTCTGAAGAGAAAGAGCAAATGATATCAAACGCTTCTAATAGAGCTGCATCCATTCGCTGCTTTGTGGTTTGCATAACCATGTTCAGCACCTGGTAGATATTGTGCATGGTAGAAAGGCACATTTGTTTGCTGTTCCACGAATTTATTTATCTGCTCACGTAGTTTCTGTGTAGCATATTTTTCCATGTTGAGCTTATCAAAGATCAACTTCCAATAATACTTTTTGCAAAGCTTTCATATTGTTGATGACTTACATGTACCACCGCATTTGAACCATCTACAACTGCAAATTTTATGGGCAGGAATCGGTTTCTCGCCATTAAAAACAAGCAATAGAATTTATCTTCTCGGCAGCTGCCATTGTTTCATCAAAAAAGGCGAACAGCAGAGATATAGCGATTTACCATATCACGTACAACGTTATACGGTACTAACCCTTCTGTTTCTGTTTGCACTCAAGTATATCTGCCTCATTAGAGAACATATAGTCGTCGAATTCATTAACTCCTCGCCTTCCTTGTAGAGCTTTTTACCATGCTAACTGTAACATCAGTGTCAGTGTTCTGCATCTTCACAAAGACACTGCCCAGATATTCTTCGCAAACCATAAAGCCCTATAGTCTCAATCAATTTTTCTTTGAGCTATTACGCTCCCATCCTCGACTAACGCTATTACTATTACATATATGCAATGATTACACATCCTGCAGGTGCACTCAAAAAGCAGTAAGATATGCTTAGCTCTCAGAAAAAGGCGGATTCATTACGATATAATCGACATGACTTATCTGTTCAGAAGAAACAGAAAGAAAGTCATCTGCAATAATATCATTTGCCAGTCAGCAGCTTCTTTGTAGGTTTTTGTCCTTTCACATGCAATCACCCTACCAGCTCCATTTGCTTTTTAAGCCAGTCCACAATGTTTCTTTGCCTGCAGATGGTGTCAAGAATTGTCTTACCAACAAAGCTCTCCGCCCATCATCATAGTGTCTATTACCTCTACTGGTGAGGTAGAAATTGCGTTATTTGTAAAAATATTCATAGTGTCTTATTTTTAATTATCTCGTTTATCTCGTCTATCAATTCCTCCATTCTCGCCAATCCAAAGCATTGCCCCTCACCGTTCCAGTAGAAGTCGAACGCCCTGTTCAGAGGGTTGCATATCCCTCAACAATAGTTCCTCTTGAGTCCTCATCCGGCCAAAATACCATTTGCCCGCTTCGGCAACAACCTTTACTCTTTGCTTTTGCCTTGTAGCTCATCTTCTTCTGTATGTTTCAAAGTTATACATATTTTCATCACAATGTGGGCAGTAGAAAGGATAATCCAAAATCCTTCCATATTGTACTGCATGACCGCATTTCACACAACAGCGATACGTTCGCTTCTTAGGATTTGCTTGTTTCATAATCTTTTGTTGTTTTTGAATTAAACGGTAAAGTCATTCACGAACTGGCGTTCAATCACAACTTCAAAGTCCCTATTGTTGCATGAGGTTTGTCTCCACTGTCTGCTGCTTAGCATCCTCTTCGGTTAATGAAAGAAAATCTACCATTATACGAATAGTCTCTATTCTCACCAATGTAAACATGTTCCTTTGTCTTGACAGTGTGCCAAGCATCAGTCTGATAAACCAAAAACAAGTTTTTCCATTTTTATTGTTGTTTATTTGTTGATTATTTCTTTGTTCTCATTAACTCACCGTTCAGAATATCAGGTAACATCTGAAAATTTCTACATGCGAAAGAGGGAAAGCATATTGATGTATATACCAGCTATTATTAAAATTTACGCCATGACACACAAGGAAAGTCCTCTCTTTGCAGTTTATATACTAATATTCCAGCACTCTTTGACAGCACGTACCCCGCATAATGCACACGCTTGTAATTTTTCATTTCTATCCGTCTCACAAAACCAATCATAGACTTTGCAGACCTGCATGTTACACATAAACAGCGAAAATATATCTTTTGTTCATAACCAATCGAGGCTAAAGGGTTTATAATTAATTTCCGGCATCCTGATTCTCAACCTTATTAGGTTTTTGATCTTCGACCCGAACTTTTTATTCCGCTGAAAATTGTCATCTCGAACCTTTTTAGTGCAAGGTAAGAGTACTGCGAGAGTACAGAAGAATCTGATCGATAAATTTCTTTCAGGAAAACCGCACCTATTTGATTTCGGAGGGTCTTGCAAAATTTATTGTCAATAGGGGACTGTATTGCCAGTTTCCTGCCAGTACTACCTTTGCATCTAAAAAGTCGATAGATGACTACTATGGAGGAAGAGAAGTGAGTGGCTGAGAATAGAGACAAAATGAAAATAGACTAAGTCAGTAAAAGTCACCACCGGCACAATATAGATATTTTTAATTAAAGTATATAGGTGTATTCTTTATAGAGATATATAATATATCACTATATACACAATACACCTATATGTAGTATACATAGAATATAAGTCTCTAAGAATAGCTTTTCCTAACAAGGATTGTACATATAGGAAAGATTTTTAGTATCTTATCTATTCTTTTTCACAAAAATAATAAAGCTACATTTTTAACATATAAAAACCTCTGTAACCCATTGAAAAGGTTTTGAAAACGTTATATAAGAGTTTTATTTTTGAGTATGTGGATTTTAGTTACTTATTTTGTAAACAATCAAAATCCATTATTATGCCTGGAAAGAACAAAAACGTCCATCTTCTTACGAAAGAAGTAATAAATCTGCAGACAATCTTCAGAAGTTTGCAGAAATGATGAGTAATATCATCACCAAAGCCAAATCTAAGAATTGGAAGCAAGGTTGGTTAGGAGTAAAAGGAACCATATTAGGTTTGCCACAAAATATCACTGGTAGAACCTATTCAGGAGGAAATTCTCTTGATGGCAGACACATCAGAAAGGGATACAACACCTCGTCTATATGACCTTTAAGCAAGCTAAAAGATCGTAACCTTTCATGTTAATGCAGGTGAGAAGTCTGTCCTAATTTTCAAATGGGGGTTATCCATTATGATGAAAAAGGGCAGACAGTATCCGAGGAAGACTATAATGCCATGTCAAAAGAAGAGCGTGACAAGTTTCTCCGTCTCGTCCCTATCCAAAAAGTTTATCATGTTTTCAATATTGACCAGACGAACTTATCAGAGGTCAATAAAAAGAAATACGATGCTATTGTTGCTCGCTTTTAAGGCCCCTGAAGAAGAAGTAAAGGACAGCAAAGGCATGTATATCAATGATGCTCTTGATAGAATGTTCATGAGAAAGCTTTGGCATTGTGATATTCGTTATAACAAAACCATCCAGCAGAGCTTTTTATGTACCATCATCAGGATTTTATAGTACTGCCTCATGAAAGAGCAGTTCAAAATTGGTAAGACTGCTGAAGAAGTCTATCGTGACGGTATGGAGTATTACTCCACCGCTTTGCATGAGATGGGCCACTCAACAGGTCATGTGTCTCGTCTTAACAGGCAATTTGAGCAAAGCGTACCGACGGTTATGCCCATGAAGAATTAATTGCCGAAATGACAGCAGCTCTAGTAGGAAGCATACGATGGGTTTTTGATAAAAAAGATATTAGAAAAACAATGCCAATTACCTGAAAGGGTGGTTAGAAAATCTCAAACGTAATCCTGAAAGATCACCACTATCATGTCCGATGTAGGCAAAGCATCAGACATGATTATCGAGAAGATTGACGAGCAGCGAGTTGCCTTAGGACAGACCCCATTGAAAGAAGGTAACTTAGAAGGTCTTACCGATGACCTTGGAGAAGAGACACAACAATCTTCTAAAAATAAACAATGCAGAAAGTTCGACAAGATGAAGTTTCAGAAGAATCTGTATCTTCATCAGAGAGACAAGATGATGACATTAGTAATATCTTAGACAATAGCTCCTAATAGAGAAGGTTCCTATGGTGAGTTTTATTTACCTGAATGGTCAATTTCTATCTCAAAGACGGCAATGAATACGGATTAACAGCAGAGCAGCTAAAAGACTGTAAAAAGATTTCGAGAAAGATTTTCTTCTAAGTTATCAATTGAAATTACAGAGAGTTCAATTGAAGGGAATCATATCAGAGCTTGGTCCTGCAACTACTGTTGATAAGGCAAAATTTATTATTTTGAGCAACATATTAGCGATCTTTTCCTACGGACGAGTCTCACTCGTGATAGACTTAATAAGGATTTGTCCGAAGACAATAAGAATCGCAAGACTTTTTCGCATCTTCAAGCCCAGCACAGTAATATTAACGCCCAGTATCCTGCTGCTGTGAATGATGAAAGAACCCGCCAGTTATCAATGCGTATTAACCAAGCAAGCCAAATTATTTCCGAGTACAGCAATAATATAAAAAGCTGTATATGGTCAAGATTTTATGTTTTCTGAAGCAGCAACAGTTATGATACCTCAATCCATCTATTCAGGCCAGCTAAAAGCCTCTTTCTGTTGTTCAAGACCAAGGAGCCAACCAAGAGAAGAAAGTCTCTGTCCCTGACTCTCTCCAGGTCCCAGTATGGGAAGCCTATGAGAAAGAGAAAAGTCAGACAGGTGATTTCACCTATCAGGACACGGCAGAGGAGAGTGGTAACATACTTCAAAAAGGAGTGGAAAATATTCTACCTCGCATAAAGGGAACTCTCACTATTGACCAATGGGGGTCTGATGTGCTATCTGCAAAGATCGAGAATGACCCCCGAATATTCGATACTTATATCATCCCCGAACCTTTAAAAGCATGGTTGGAAGTCTCCTACAGGAAGAGTCGCACTCAAATATGCAAGGTAGCTCCACAGGCAAAAATGTCGACATAGTAGCAGCATACGTATTTTTCAACAATTCTTTACAAAAAAGAGAATCAGGAAGTAGACCTGTCATTTACCATAGACGGAAAGTAGTGGACAAATCTATAACGAAGTCATGCAAGGCAATTTAGACCATTCTATCCTCCGATGAAGCGTTTGCTGCAGCTTGGGCTTTAGAATCCTCTATGGGTATTTCCCAGCATGATCTTTCCAAGAATGCTATGGCTGTTCTTAAGAACCATATTGATACGACAGAATACTATGGGGAACCCACCCTCAATGGGTCAAAGGGAGGCATAGAACTATTGCAATCCGCAGTTTCTGCAGATTATAGCGTGAAAGGTCAACAAGTCACAGTAGAAGCGTCACCCAAGATTGAGGAAGAGCTGCACCCTGAACAAGTGAAAGAGATTATCGAGGCAAACGAATCCATCCAGGAAAGCAAAGAAACCGATGAGGATGTCTCCCTCCGAGGACAGCAATCCGAAACCAATGTAGCAAGTGATAGCAAAAACATCATGGAAAAAGGAAATGTACCAAAGGAAGTTGCTGAGAAGCAGGCAACCGTCATAGCTGATGCCCAACAGGCCGCCAGTAGAAGAGAAGAAACAGAAGGCCGAGCAGCTAAGCAAGCGTGCTCTGAAGAAGGCAGAAGACGAACGTCGTAGGGAGGTCGAAGAAGAAAAGCGTCGAGAAGAAGAGAACAAACAGCAAGAGAAAGATAGCGGTCCGAGTTCCAAACTTCTCCTTCATGCTGCCCTTCTTGGTGTTTTAGAGCTGCCAAAGGCAACAAGGGTATTTTGGATGAACAAGGCAGGCAAGAGCAATGCCGAGTTTATTGAGCGAAGCGTCCCATCATGGCTTATAACAACATCATGATGAATCTGCAATCAGATAGACAGGGACTATCGTTCAAATGTATATACAACCCTATGACAGTGCTAAAGATGCTGGCATGGCTGTAAAGCAGAACGAAGAATCTCTTGCTTTCAATTGCGTTAAATGGGACTATCAGCATGTAGGCACAAAAGAACTCATCAGTAGAGAAGACTATGATAAACTTCCTGCAGAAGAGAAGGAGTTCATACCAAGCACAAGTCGAAAGAAGAGAGGTATCTTCAATATCGATCAAACCACTATGCCTGCAGGCAAGCAAGCAGACTATACAGCTCTTTGAAAGACAAAGGAGCCAAGATAGTATCAACTCTCCGAGCGTGGCGTAAGCAGTATGATGAAGTTTGCCGAGAAGTTAAAATCCAACCATCCTACCTCTATGGTCATTGCTCGTACTGACAGTAAATATCAGATTTATGGAAAAGATGCGTCAAGAGCAGGAAAGCTATTAAACTTGCTAGTCAGTCAGACCGAAGAAAACGGTCAAAAAGTCAAGTCAGTAAGTTTCCCACTTGACAGGATTAATGACTATCTACCCAAATTAGTCGAAGCCAAGCAGGGGTTGTAGTAGCTGAGAATCTTGATAGTGCTGAACTTATCAGACAGTTTCCCTAACGAGAAGGAAGTCATCCCAAATGCCAATCAGACAGCACAGAGAGTAGCCAAATCTGCAGGTATAGGCTATGAGCGTGTCATGACGCTTCAAGATGCCGCTTACGACAAGCAAGCAGATAAGATTATTGTCAGTGGGATGAGCGATAGGACGCTGGCGATAGCCGTCAAGCTGCTCTTCAGAAAGCCAATGACATCTATCGTGCCGTTGTTGCAGCCACAGGTAGCGAGCATCGTCTCTGACAGGATGGGACGCAACAACCTCCTCCCCTGTCGATGATGCTAAATACGAACGTTTCTGTTCAAGACCCAGCTGCAGGAGTTCTTTATGGCACGTCAGGGCCTTTCCAGCTACTTATCAAAAGAAAGCATGCAAAATGTTAACTATTTGCAGCGAGAGATTAGAGAGAACCCTAAGATGCTCGGTTTAATCGAAAAGATGTCAATAATGCAATAGAGTCTATTGACAAGCATCTAAAGCAAGAGATTGTCAAGTACGAAGATATCCGCAAGGAACTCACCCAGCGATCTTATTGTCAGTCCAAAGTCAATACAAGATTTCTAGCGATTTAGCCAAGATTCCTGATATAGAGTCCAAGCAAATCGTTATCGTAAGAGACAAGGCAAAGTGCAGTTGATGTTATTCTTCCTGAAGGAGCATCATTAGACGATGATGTAGAAATATCAGGAATCCGCAAAAGACCGCATTAAAATAGCTTTTAGGCAAGGAAGGTATCAGTGATGTCAAGTTCTACAATGCAGGTGGTGGTTTAGGGTTTAAAATGAAACCAACGACTATTACAAAGGCAAAGAAGTCTCTGTGGACAAGCTTTCAAAGCAATATGATTTTTAGCTGCTACAGGGATATTGATGTAAAGCCACAGATAGAGGCAGCTAAAATTGCCAATATAAAACTCTTTACACCTATCAAGGATGATAAGGGACAATATGTCTCTTCTTCAAAGTAGATAACGAACCTCTTTGCAGTCTATCCTAACGAAGCTCATAAGAGAGCCTACTTTTGATGCAAGAAACACAGAACAAAAAGAAAGAGATACACGAAGCTCTTGCACAGAAATACTATTCTGTTGCACAGAAGCACCCTGAAATTAAAGTGGACCTTATCATGCCAAAAGTCCCTGCTGTCGACATGGGTAAGATAGAACGTCCTCACCATCACCAAAAGACAGGGACGATCCTAACAAGAAATATGTTAGTGGCCACTATTGACGGCAAGCTCATGAAAGAGCCGATAAGCAAAGCATCAATGGAATAAGATGTGGTTGGCCGACGATATGGCAGAGATAAGAAAGCTGTTGCAGCAGTGACCTTTGCACCCTTTTCTCAAAGTAGAAGAAAGAATGAGAATCCCATAAAACAAGAAAAGCAGGAGAATGTTTTCTTTCAAAACCAAGAGCAGACGCTATCTCAATCTGAAGACACAAATGAGGAAGACGTTCAGCAAGAAGAAACCACCCAAGAACAGTTAAACCTCGTGGTATGGGAATAGATGGGAAAACAAAAATAGACAAACAACATGGCACTTTTCACCATCAGAGTTTATCAATCGATACGCCCCTTATGCTATGGAGCAACAAGTCAAGCATGGTATACCCTCTTCGGTTATCCTTGCACAGATGGCCGTAGAGAGTACCTGGGGCAAGTTCTGACCTCGCCAGAAACGACAACAACTTCTTTTCGGCATCAAGCGAGGTTCCTCGCGGACAGGCAGAGTTAGTTTTCATGACGATGACCGTCCCAATGAAGCTTTTCGTTCATATAACAGTGTAGAGGAAAGTCTTAACGACCATTCTGCTACCCTCCTCCAATCAAGATATCTTCGTCGTTGTCCTGTCAATGATAGTACGATCACTTAGGGTTGGATACGAGGAATTGGCAGGCGGTTTATGCCACCGCCCCTCACTCATGGTAGACAGCATCGAAGGTGTTATCAGTAAATACGGATTAGACAGGTTTGACCGTCTCAGCCATACAGACGGCCAATCAGAAAGGTATTCCCATAGGCTATATGCGAGGCCAAGGCATCAGCCCAGCAGGCACAGCACGTCCTGCCACCCCAGCCATCCTCCTTAATCCTCTTCAAGGCAGATGGTGTGCCTATCAACCTAGAAGGGTTACGAGTATCAGGAGAGTTTGGCGAAAGTCGTCCGGGCATCATCATGGAGGGGTAGATATTAGCACTGGAGGTAAATATCTCCCTCATCTATGGTACAGAAGACACGGAAAGGTCATTGCCGTTATGTCAATAATGGTGCAGCAGGCAATATGATAACCGTTGAATACAACCGTGCCGATGGCAGCCGTTTACAGTGTACCCATATGCACCTAAGCAAAATAGGAGTTACGTTGGCGATGTTGTCAATGCAGGAACCCCTTTTAGGTATGTCAGGCAATACAGGTCGTTCCACTGAGCACATTTGCATTTTGAGACCAAATTCTATAATAGCAAAGGTGAGTTCAGCGTTATGACCCTGCCGAATACCTTGCCGAACTCTTTTCAGAGGCAACCTCCCAGTTCCTTTTAGACAAAGGCGGTCAGAACATGGTAGCTCGTTATGCCTCCCTTATGGCTTTATAACAATGGGCAACCAGGCATGGGAGGACAGCCCATCGACAATCCCCAACCTTATCTAACCTCACTAATTCCGACGATCCTAACCGATGGTTACAATACCTTATGAATAGGAATGGTGAGGAAGCAGCCCAAGCAAACAATGGTATATCAGGGCCTTCTATCCTCGCTCTTCATGAGCATCTTAACCTCGCCCAGGAGTTAAAGCAAGACGAGAGTAACGACCTTGCTCTACAGAAAAAGAACGGACAGGAAGAAACCAAGGAGGCAGCTTCGTAAGAAGAGATAGAGAAAGTGTTGATGTCGGCTCGACTTACTCAAACCGCCTCGTTAAATTACGATTCAGAGCTACCTGAAAAGCAGCAGAGAATACGATACGTAGAGTATAAAACTACAAAAGAAATAGGAAATATGATTAAATGTAATGTCACAGCATGCGGTACTATCAGTAATTCCGCAGTAGAGAAACAAAGCAAAGAAGGAACACCCTTTATTTCCTTCAGTATAACCATTCCCATAGCAGGCAGCGACGGTTCAGGAGCTGAGCTACAAGTCTTTGTTTCCGCCCCAGGCAACAAAGATACGATGGGACAGTATTCCACTGGTCGCAGAGTGAAAGTTAACGGTACACTCTACATTAAGAAAAATAGACGAGCGTACTTATTACAACCTCCGTAGTGATGGTGAGATAGAGATTGTGAAGTCCACCGAAGCTGATGCTCTTACAGGCTCTATGGAATTCAAAGGAAAGATCAAAGGTGAAATCGTTGAACGCACCAATAAAAACGGTCATCAGTTCCAAACCTTTTCCGGCATATCCCAAGACAAAGATGGCGAGAAAGTCGGCTGGCTATGGGTTCGCTTTCTTGCACCTACCCCAGTTAAGCAAGACTTCTTCAAGCCCGATGCCTACGTAGAAGTCAAAGGCGAGCTTCATTTCCACATTTATCAAGGCAATGTCAATATCGAGTGCCGTACCAGCAGCATTGTTCCATGGGAACTAAGCACAACACAAAAAAATGATGTGTCATATTTTTTTAAGTATTTGAACCACCTAGTTTTGTAAAGCACTATCCATACAAAGATAAACCTTTTGCAGGCTGGTGTTTATAAATTCTTTTAACTATAACAAGTATGAGCCAAAGTGATATTAAAAATATCTTCCACAACCACCTATTAAGTGGATGGAGTAAGATATTTGGAAAGAATGTCGAGCAATCATCAGAAAAGACAGAAGTAGCCAACACAAAGAAGAAACCTTTCCCTCAAAACCATTTTTTCTCTGTTGAAGAATTATCCTTCCTATCAATAAATCAAGAGCAGCATACTCTATTAGAGCGATGGGCATTAGAGATGAGTTTATGGGCGAAAGAACGTTGTAAGGATACTGACAAGCACAACTCCAAGTTCTTTCCAGCCGTTCAATGGCAAGACGGCTTGCTAAGTACCTGGATAAATTCTAAACCCTATACCGAAGATTTAGATCAACAAGCCGATCGCCTTTATCAACTACAATTAGCAGGATACGAATTATCTGAAGCCTATATAAGAATGATAGATGCCAGGTCCTGCCGAACCCTTGTAGGTAGTCTTTTTATAGACAACAGAAAGGACAATGAAACATCTCATAATAAAAATCGTTATATGAGAGTTAAGGAAGTTATAGACAAAGACAGAGAGCCTTTGTCTTTATGCGTCTCTTTCTATGATAAAATCAGTCACCACCCATCATCTGAAGATTATATCACCTACAAAAAACTAAAGACACTAATTGATACAAAGAATTTCACCGTTCTTAGTAACGAAGCTCTCCACAAATGGAATGAAGAAGCCACAGTACGAGATGATGTTGAAAAGAAGTATCTATCATTGATAGATATGATAAAGCGTGCCAACCATTTACAAGGTATGTTCCCTGTCAATAACTCCATCTACGTAAATCTTGGTGGTAAAACCTATTATCCCAAAGCATGGTCACTCTATGATAACAAGATACGTATAGATTTCAATTTGGATACACAAGAGGTCCAGGCGTATATCATTGAAAATGATGAATCCTATCTTTTTGTCGATGTTTTGAATTATATAGAGAAGACTTTAAACGAGCGTACAGTAACCAACGACCTTGCATCTATGGTAAGGATCTTCGGTAATGCTATCAATGAAAATGGAGCGTACGTGCTCTTATCTGTAGAAAAAAGTCTATGCAGCATCGACGGTAAGGAAATCAACAGAGTTGCTGTAAATGCTTCAAACGAAGTCATTGTATCTAACACTGAAAGTAACATAGCTACCACTTTAACATCCTCTGACAAGGATACGTTGCTAAGGAGCATCGTAGAATATTGTGACTCTTTAATCAATGAGTATAAGAGGGTCCAAAGTAAAAGTACAGATAAGATAGTAAAGGAGCTATTACAAGCTAAACTTAACACTATCTACGAAGGATTGTCAGTCTATTGCAAGACAACAGAAAAGCAACCATTGGATACACTGTGGCAGAGTATTCTCACACGACTTGGGATAGCCCCTTCTCCCTCTTCAAAAGCAGCTGTCTCATCTGCAAACGTTGTACAGACAGAAGTATCTTCTGTGCATAAAGAAAGTCTTAAAGTGCCTACAGACAAGCCAGCAGTAAAAATAGAACAACCGGCTGCTGCACCCCTTGAAGCAAGTTCTCCACTTATCACCGAGCAAGAAAGAAGCAGTACAGGTTCTTCAAATAGCAGTATGTCTTCAAGCAAAGAAGAGAGTATATCCATTCCCCAAGGTTATATACAGGTCCAACCAACCCCTACAGGTAGGTGGCATACTGAAGAGATACAAAGAAGAGAAGCCTATCGTGTCTATGGTATGTTATTAAGTAAGAAACTCAAAAGGCAGCTTGATAACGGTGATAACCCATGGGTATCCAAGCTAATGATGCTTCCAAGAGATACAGAAGGAAAAGTTTATACAGGCACCAATGCCATTATGTTAGCTCTATGGATGGAGGAGAAAGGCTTCGAGTTACCTTTCTTCATTACAGAAAGCGAGTTATTAGATAAAGGCTATGGTATTTCTTGAAGAAGCAGAAAGTCTATATATTCTCAAAGATGCAGGTACAGAAAGAGTTTATAATATTTCGCAAACCACCTTCCCTATTAACCAGCGTCGAGCTTATGAATCACTAAAGTTAAACATGGTAGCTTTGGAAAGAAAGAAAACCAGTGGTTATCAGTTCCTTGATGCAAACGACTTTAGTAAGATTGAATTAAAGCATGATGGCACGCCAGGACTATCACTCTATGACCACACAAGTAAAGTCATTCACATAGCCTCCAAAGACAAGTATGAAAATGACGACGATTATTATAGGGATTTAGCAGTTGCCATGATAGAGAGTACCAGAGATATAGACTTCGATACGCTCTGCTTTGACTCCTATCTCTTTGAGAACCTCGTTTCCCATTTAGGCAGTGGTATCATCAGTCAGAGTTGCCGTTTTGACGCTACCAATCCTGAATATTCCAAGATATGGAGAGAAAGATTAGAAAACAACCCCAACTATACCAAACGTATATTAGAGCAATCAGAGACCTCCTCCAGTCAAATCTTACAACTTTCCTTATCATAAAGGGATATATCCCCCCAAAACCTTAATAATCTATACCAGGAATACACCGAGGGGTATAGGGGGCGAGAAGCCCCATACAACAGAGAGAAGGCGGCCAGCATCACGCAGACCGCCTTCTATAAAAACAACTACATGTTGTAAAAAACACTAAACTGCCATCATTTGTGTCACGATTATTTATCTTCTTGCGCTTTTTGTATTGCTTCAAGAATAGTTTCTTTAACCACATCATAATTAAGTCCTAATGGGAAATGTACATGTCCGCCTCCAGCAATAGCACCATCAATAAAGAGACGTACATTCCACCATCTCTTGGCGTTTTTTCTTGTAACTCCTATTTCTTTTTCACAAGTACTTTTCGTACCAAAAGGATTTTGATATCTCCACAGTGTTACTTTTATGGCATTTTCAGAGCTTCCTAAAGCCTTCAGTCTATTCTGATCTTTTTTCCACTCGTTATATACCTCCATTGCAGAAATATTGGCATCTTTGTCTTGATTACCATTACTACTTTGGGACAGAAATTGTTTCTCCTGCTCCTTTTTGTTGCTTCTGTCCTTCCTTTTGTAGAAGATCCCACGCCTCTTGTGGCATTTCATCAGAATCATCACCATACCTCCATTCATTGATGAACTGCTCTGCCCCTTCTTCATTGCCCTCCATATATCCGAGTACATCGCACCATTCTTTGTAGGTATTTATCATTTCCTCCGTGCATAATGATGCAGTCGAAGTTGGTAATTTCTTCCCGATCGAGCCGATCGAGCAATTCTTTTCTTTAATTCAGCCATAACATTTTTAGTATTTAGGGTTATTATCTATGCATACCTCTTTGTTTCTGTTCTTCCTTCTGCATTCTCATCGCCAAGATGGTAGAACTCACGCTGCATTTCCTCGGTGTAATCATCTTCAGGAACGTAGTCTTTGAAAGAATTATCATCATCTTTTATCCAGCATCCATATATACCGAAATTAAATGTTGGTAGTTCCTGTGAGGCAACACTATCGTATTGCTCTCTATCTCCGCTTACTACCTTGATTCCACCATCAGCAAGAAAATCCAGTCCGAAAGTGAATGTTCCCTCTTGCTTATCTACCGATAGTACATTGCCAGTACACATCTGTGCCACCTGCTCATTAGAGAGTTCGAGTTCGCTTTGCAGAGTGGCCAGATTATCCTCCATTAGCGAAACAGGAATATATAATACTCTGTTTGTCTTATCATCGAGCTGAACAAAGCACTGCTCCTTTCCAGGCATCTTTGTAATGATAACTTTACCACTACGCAATGTATTCTGTTCATTAGGCGTGAAATCTTCCAGGTCCGCCATTTCGCTTCTTGGAGCAATAAGTATATCCACCACTTCTGCTCTTCTTTCTAATTTTAGGCGAGCCTGGATCGTTCTTTTAACCCCATCTCCTAAATCAACCCGAATAGGTAATATTGGAGTCCAGTTACCACTCAACAGTTTATTCATAACCACTTCAGGAAGGTCATCCACCATCTCCTGTGAAAACCCTATACTTTCAAACTTCTTATAGGGTATCTCATTTTCTGCAAAAAAATCGTCTTCATCTTTTCTGTTTTTGTTTTTGCAAAGATAGTTTCTTCCTTTGAAAGAATCCCCCTAAAAATTATAAACCTTTTATATTAACATTTTTCAAAATCTTTTTCCACGGATTTAGGGGTTTTACGTTTTGGAAATGTTAATATAAGACTTCTTTTTTTTTCACACGTCTTATTAAATAGGTTTATTCTATTTTTGCAGTATAAACAAAGAAGAATATGATAACAATTTTGAGATACATCTCTGCTTATTTTAAGCTCAAGCACCCTTCTATGTTATGCACAAAAAGAAGTCGGATAATGATAATTTACAGGATTATTGGATAGACAAATATCTTAGTGTAAGTTTTTCCACTTCGTAACATCAAAGTCAACTCATCCTTCGGACTACGTAGAGACCCTATCACAGGTAAGACAAAAGACCACTGTGGTCTTGACTTAAAGGCACATTATGAGAAATGTCTTGCCATGTTTGACGGCAGCGTCCTTAACACTGGCAGTGATCCTATATCAGGCAACTATATTATCATGCAGCATGGCGATTACACTATCAGCTATTGCCATTTATCACAGATATGGGTAAGAAAAGGCGATAAGATATTTGCTGGTGATCCAGTTGGCGTTAGTGGCAATACAGGTCGTTCCACAGGAGCACACCTCCATATCACCAGCAGATTACGAGGAAGACTCGAAGACCCTTACAATCTCCTTACCTATATAAGAGATGTAAAGCTACAATGTATCAATGCCCTTCATGTCAACGAGAACACTCTCCTTTCCCCTAATGATTTCTTCAATAAGTATGCCCATGCAGCCATGCGCCAGCAGAAGAAGTATGGTATCCCAGCCTCCGTTATCCTCTCTCAAATGGCATTAGAAAGTCACTGGGGAAGCAGTACGCTAGCCCAAGCAGGCTTTAACTATTTCGGTATTAAAGCTAACAGGAGTTGGCTTAATAGCGGGCTTCCTTATAGCGTCCATGACGACGACCTGAAAGGTGAGAAGTTCTGCAACTTTGCCTCCCCTGAAGCCAGTATGGAATACCATTCCATGCTGCTGATGAGCGATCGTTACAAGCAATGCTGGCGTTACAGTTCCACCGATTTTCACAACTGGCTTGTCTCTATTAAATCAGCAGGCTATGCTACTGCACGAGACTATGTTCAGAAGTGTGAAAGCATCATTTTTAAGTATAAGCTCTATCTCTATGATGCTGCAGCCCAAAAATTATGATATAGAATAATTGAAAATAAAGTATAAAATCAAATGAAGAAAAAGATCTTATTATTATCAGCTTTTGCTGTCATAAGCCCTTCCCTCTATGCCCAGGTCGTATATGGCACAGAAGAAAACATGTATGTAAAATCAATGTATGATAATCCCATCAGTCACATTGATAATCCCGAAGAGCCTGTAGTGCCAACAATAGAAGAACCACGCTACCAGCTATCAGGTCTTACAGACAATTGGTTTGTTTCCGCACAGACAGGTTTTCTCTCTTTCTTAGGATCTCCAGTCACCCATACCGATTTCAGCGGCAGAACCAAAATAGGTTTTGACTTTTCTCTAGGCAAATGGCACTCTCCTTATTTTGGAACTCGTCTTGTCTATCAAGGTTTTAAGTTTATTGATTCACAGAAGACATCACAATCTTTTGGAAGTTTCCATATCGATGCACTTTTCAACGTGTCCTCTCTCTTCCGTCCCTCTTTTGACACTCCTGCAAAATGGAATATAAGTCCATACCTCGGTGTCGGTCTTATAAGGCATAATAACCTCAAACGTTCATCCTTTGCCTTTTCTTATGGTATTACAGGTAGTTATAACCTTAATGAACGTATTGCTTTATCTGCCACTCTCGGAGGAACAACAACTCATGGCAATTTTGATGGTTATGGCAATAAAAAATATTTTGCAGACAATCTATTGTCAGGTTCTATCGGTATAACAGTTGGTATCGGACACTTAGGATGGCATAGAAAGGAACAAATACATTCAACAATAGCTAACGAGGAGATTATAACTCATCCTACAGCTATCAATATTCCTTCCTATCCACGTAACAGCTATAACGGACTCCGCTCTCTTCAGGAAAGAATTGCTAACGGTGAAGGAAAAGATGGCACCAACAGTATTGATGATGACAATATCGCAAAAGTTTGACGCACCTATCCTCTTCTTTTTAAGCGCAATTCTACAGAACTCATCGATAAGCAACAATTTATCAATATAAGAGAGATAGCTGCAGCTGTAAAGGAATACGATTTAGATGTTCGTATTGTAGGTTCAGCCGACAGCAAGACAGGAACAAGTAAGCATAATCGCACCCTTTCCATCAAACGCTGTCGATATATAGCCAAACTGTTACTAAAAGCAGGTGTTCCTAGAGATAAAAATGACAGCATCTATCAAAGGAGGGAACAGCTACTACAAGCCGTACACCGCCAATCGTCATACCTGCGTCATGCTATATAAAAAGAAGTAATAACAAAACCATCCAAACCAATAGACTATGGCAACATTAAGAAAAAATACGGATTATCGGATGACCGATATATCACCTCGTCTGCAAGATACGCTCAATGCCAATGGCATGCAGGCACATATTACCATGACCGATACAGGAGACTATGAATTAGTTACCTTATCGCATAACTCTTCCGAACCTCGTCGTTACGCCCTTAACCAGCAGCAGGTTGAAAACTTGATGAACAGTGGCACCAATGTATGGGATAAGAAAGCCTACAACACCTTCGTCAGCATTGTCAAAGATGACTATTATATACCAGGATCCTATGTAGCAGCAAGAAATGCCAACAGCCCTGTTAATATGGGCTTAGACGGTCATAGACTTGCAGATGGTGAATACGGATATAGAGAGCCACGCTTTTTCCGTCCTTTTGAAGGACCACGATTCGGTCGTTTTGATAGTATCATAGATGGCATCTTAGGCCTTGCAAGTGGTGGCAGGGTAAGGCGTATTGATGGTAGACCTTTCTATGCAAGCAGTGCACCAGTAGTTATAGACCGTCCTGATGGGCGTTTACGACCAGGAGAGTTAAAAACAGGAGCATACGGCTTTTATGATAAAGGAACAAGACAGAAGTCAGATGTTCTTCAAGATATGAGTATTAAGGAAGTCCAACCTCCCAAGATTGAACGTCCTAAAGGTCAGTCCGTGCCTCTTAACTCTATCACCTCGCCAGTCTATATGTCATCAGCAAAGTTCCAAGAAGTACTCTCATCACATGGCATTGTCATTGATGAGAAGAAGAATCTTTTGACCATCAAGTCATCAGAAGTGAACAGCAATCTTGAATACCAGCTGAAGCCTGAAGAGACTAAGAAACTCATAAGTGAAAAGTTCAAGTATAACGACAAGAAAGGTGTACACAACAAAGATGGCATCTCCGTCAACGAGAGACTTGCTATCTTAAATGCCGTTATAGGAAAGGATTTTAGTGACAAAATAACCACCGATAAACTAAATAGTAAAGACTATATCGACATCAAACTAAAGCCCGAAGTCGAGCAAGAGTTAGGTCTCCATAAGGAAGTTGCTAAGCAATACCTGGACTCAAAAGTAGATATCATAGACTTCAAAGCATCACGTGAAGACTATAGAAGCGGTTTTTTAGACCGTTGGAACTCTATTGGTGTTGTCGATGGTCGGTCACTTGATCCTGGCAAAGGTTTCTTTCTCCCAGTCAAAGATGGTCGTGCCGTATCAGTTGGTGAGATACAAGTATCACCAGTGAACGATGGTAAGAGTGCAACCACCTATCGTATGACGGCTATCATCAATAACCAAGTCATGTCGCACGATATCTCCAAGGAAGACTACATCAAGTTTATTAACTATAACGACGAGTACCGTCTGAAGCTCTTCGATAAGGTCTTCGATGAAGTTAAGATTAAGAGTGCATCTAATGGTATTATGGAAGATGGAATCCGCTCCGGAAAGCTGGACGAGACTACAGGAGTTGCTGTACTAAAAGGCAATTATAATCTTGTTAGCGATACAGCTACAGCTGCTATAACAAGTGCTATGGCATATAAAGATCAGATATCAGGTAATTATATGCTCACTATGCGAGAAAGCAAAGATATTGGAATGTGGTCATATAAGATTACAGAAGAAGATTATCTTGCTTTCAAGCAGGCTGACGACGATGGCAAGGCAAAACTCTTATCAACGCTTATACCAATCAAAGATGAGAAGGGACAGTCACTATCTATCGTGAAGGCTGTCACCCTTCCTATTTCCACTGTCGAAAAGAATATCACTTCGTATTCAGAGAATACTGATATGAAGGAAACTACCAAGGAAGGTGTTAGTCGACCTTATAACGAAAGGATGGCAGAGGCACTTAACAAAACCCTCTTTAAGGACTCCGAACACATCAAGGCAGAAGCTCTTTCAGAAGGAGATGTTCAAGCTATAAGACAGACAGAGAGTAAGCTGATACAAGAAGGCAAAGCGCGGCCTTCGTTGGAGGAATTACGTCAGAATGTCAAGATAGCCCTCCAGGGCGAAGCTGGTGTGAATGGTGAGTCCTTAGAAAACCTAAAACCCAGTAAGCAATGGGTTAGAAGTGGTGGCCATGGCAGAGCTACTGATGTAGGTGATATTGCTGTCGAGCGGTTACGTGATGCTGAAGGTAAAGTCATAGAAGGCAAATACAAGATGACCGCTGTCATTGATGGTAATGTATTCTCTCATGAGATTACCCAAAAGGATTTTGACAAGTTCCGTGCCGTCAATGATACCCAACGTATGAAACTTTTTGATAAGATTTTCCCTGAAGTAGAGATGAAGACAAAGCCAGGTCATGGTTTCAACTTAGGAGCAGCTATTCTTGCAGCAGTATCTGTTGGGTTAGACGTTGTTGGAAGTGTCATGGCCGAGCCACGTTACCGCCCTGAACTTTATGCTAGTCGAGATGTCTATTCCAAGCCTGGTGTTGTCTCTCCTGAAGCCGTATCGGCAGCTCTTTATGAGGCGGAGAGCGAACCACTAAGAAGAGGTAACGGTGAAGGCAGAGGAATGGGTATATAGTAATTCTCAATATGTTAGATATGCTTAACAATGAATTTATACCATTCCAAACAGTGACAATCCGCCCTCACTGGGGACAGTTCTGTATTAATGAGTTTCCTGGTATCTTGCTTTGTATTGCAGGATACTGGGTAAGTCGTTTTACGGATTTCGATTTTCACGAGTTTTTTATATGGCCTTCCTTATTCCTTACCATCTATCTGTTTTTTCAGATTGTCTACATGGCAAGGATTGAGTATGTCCTAACAGCAGAACAACTCATCACCTTACATGGTGTTCTTTCTCACTCAACAGACTACATCGAGCTTTATCGTGTCATAGACTATCAGCAACACCAATCTCTGCCACAGCAGCTGTTTGGCCTGAAGACTATTACCATCTATTCAGGTGACAGGAATAATCCAAAGCTGAATATGATAGGTATAAAAGCAAGATTAGATATTGTTGGTGAGATACGCAAGCGAGTAGAGTTTAACAAGAAAAGAAAGGGAATTTATGAAATTACCAATAGATCATAGACGTATCCTTTTGCTTACAGCTCTCCTTTTAGGAGTTATTTCTTTATCAGCACAAGGACTTTCTTCGTCCAACCCTGCTGAATATGCAGCTATCATAGCAGGAGAGACACGGATAGATAGTCAGGTTGTAAAGCAATCAAGAGGTATGACTGCTATTGCTGCAGAACAGATGGCAATGGTTAAACTCAATACCAAGATGAAGAATTGGGAGAAGAAGTATAACGAGTATCTAAAGACAGTTTCAGGCTATGCTTCCGCCATTAAAGCAGCTACTACTCTCTATTCTGATGGTATGCAGACCCTCACAGCGTTATGGGATGTCCACACAGCCTGCAGAATCAATCCACAAGGTATTGCAGCCTCCGTTTCGATGAACAATCTCTATATGGAAACGGCAACCGAGTTTATACGAACTTATAAAACCTTGAAAAAGGTTGTAGCCAAAGGTGGAGAAGGAAATATGCTTAGTGGTGCTGAACGCACGGAGCTACTATGGAATCTAACAGATAATCTATCACGCTTAAACAGGAAGTTACGCCTCCTGGCAGTGAGCATCACCATGCACTCTTTTGAAGATGTGTGGAATAGAGCTATTAATGGAAAGATAGGTAAATCCAATAAAATGTTAGCAGTAGAGTCTTCGAAACGAATGCGAAGAGCAATGAGCAATGTTGCTAAGTTCTATAGATACAGACAATCACATAAACCATGGGGTCAATGAAAACAATCATAATAAGAATAAACGTTTTGTTTTTTATGTTATTTCTTGCCTCGTTTACAAATATTCATGCACAGAACGGTCCCGATGGTGGTCGTGCAGCACTGTTTATTACTTATGCCAAGAAGGCCAAGAAGGCTATACGAGCCCAAGATGCGTTATTAGCAGTCAATCTTACAGGACATAAGTACCTAAAGGAGGAGGTTAAGGAAATAACAAACCTACAACTCCAATTCAACGAGTATCTTGACAGTTTGCAGGATGTTATCAACACTGCTGCTGATGTTTATGGTATTTATATGGAAGTCAACGAGACGTTGAAGAACTTAAAAGTAGTAAAGAGTATCGTTGTCAGGCAGCCGGCTAATGTATTAGCTGTGGCCTTATCCAGGTCTAAAAACAATATTTATCATGATCTTATAGAAAATGGTACTAAAGTAGCAGGAGATATAGAGCATCTATTCCCATTTAGCAAAGATCCTAATAAGAGGACAAAGCTAACGCAATATGAAAGGATCAAGATAATGGATAATATACGCCTAAATCTACGTGCTTTAAACGTAAAGCTACGAACGTTAAGCAGGCTTGTCAATTATACAACCATCATGGATTCATGGTATGATCTAAAAGGAACTGGTAAAGAATACCAACCACGCAAAATGAGGACAATTACTAACGACTGCTTAAAAGCATGGTCTAGGAAAGCTAAAAGTGTAAAATATTAAAGCAATGGAAGAAAGTAAAGAAATACAAGGAACGTACAGTATATTCAGGACAACCATATATATATCTCTCCTTTTAGAGTTCTTTATGTATGGATTAGACCAAACAGCATTGAGTGGCTTAGGTGGAATTACGGCAAATTTCCACCAAAGGCTTAGTGTTCTCTCTATGTACCAGTTCCTCCCTTATTCAAAGATGGTAACACTTATGCTTGTCATCATCACCTGCATAGGAACAAAGAATAAGAAACAGATAGAGTTTGATGCACGAAAGATGGTATTTTACCCTCTAGCTATTGGCCTTGTCTTGGTCGTCGTATCCGTGTTTATCTATAACAGTAATTGGCATGCAAGACTATGGCTATTAAAGGCTAATATATGGCCGTATATGGCTATCTCCGTAGTAGGTACTGTACTTGTTCATATTGCACTTGACAATGTGTCAAAGTACTTCAAGGATGGCATGCTTAAAGACCGTTTCAACTTTGAGAATGAGAGTTTTGAGCAAACCACAGAACTTGTAGAAAATAAGTATTCAGTCAATATCCCTATGCGATACTACTATAAAGGAAAGTTTCGCAAAGGCTGGATAAACATAGTGAACCCTTTTAGAGGAACCTGGGTTGTAGGTACTCCTGGTTCAGGTAAGACATTCTCCGTTATAGAGCCTTATATTAGACAACATTCAGCCAAAGGGTTTTCTATGGTTGTCTATGACTATAAGTTCCCTACACTTGCCACAAAACTCTATTATCATTATAGGAAGAATCAGCAGCTAGGCAATATCCCTATAGGGTGCGATTTCAAGATGATCAACTTTGTCGATGTTGAATACAGCGCACGTGTCAATCCTATTCAACAAAAGTACATCCCCAATCTAGCAGCAGCACAAGAAACAGCAGAGACCCTTATAGAGTCTTTGCAAAAAGGACAGAAGAGTTCAGGCGGAGGTTCAGATCAGTTCTTTCAAACCTCTGCAACCAACTTCCTTGCAGCATGTATATTCTTTTTTGTAAACTACAACAAGAAGCCTTATGATGAGAACGGAAAAGAGCTATATCCTGAATATAGTGAAGACAAAGGCACTCATCATAAAAGACTAACAGGAAGGGTTTTCAGTGATGCGAAACAGATTGGCAATAAAGACTATCAGGTACAACCTGCTTACTGGAAAGGTCAATTTTCGGATATGCCTCATGTTCTTTCATTCCTAAACCACTCTTATGAAGAGATATTTGAGGTGTTAGAGACAGACCCTGAAGTATTTCCTCTCTTAGGACCATTTATGACGGCCTTTCATAACCAAGCTATGGAGCAGCTGGAAGGTATGATAGGAACTCTTCGTGTACAGACCTCTCGTTTGGCCACAAAAGAGTCTTATTGGGTATTCAGTGGAGATGACTTCGACCTGAAGGTATCAGATCCTCGCCATCCAAGTTATCTACTTATTGCCAACGATCCTGAAATGGAAAGTATCATTGGTGCACTTAATGCTCTGATATTAAATCGACTTGTCACACGTGTAAATAGTGGTATGGGTAAAAATGTCCCTGTGAGTATCATCGTTGATGAGCTTCCAACGCTCTATTTCCATAAAATAGACCGTTTGATAGGTACAGCACGAAGTAACAAGGTAGCCGTCACTTTAGGTTTTCAGGAAGTACCACAATTGGAAGCTGACTATGGCAAGGTCGGAAAAGATAAGATTATCACTACCGTAGGTAATGTTGTGTCAGGATCAGCTCGTTCAAAGGAGACGCTTGACTGGCTGTCAGGGGACATCTTTGGTAAGGTTGTACAGTTAAAGAAAGGTATTACTATTGATAGAGATAGAACTTCTATCAACCTCAATGAGAATATGGATAGCCTTGTCCCAGCTTCGAAGATTAGCGATATGGGAGCAGGTTGGCTTTGTGGTCAAACAGCACGTGACTTTGTTGTCACCAAAACAGGTAGACGAGATGCTATGGATATACAGACAGCCGAAGATTTTAAGACCACCAAGTTCTTCTGTAAGACTTCCTTTGATATGGAGAATATTAAAGCAGAAGAAGCAGATTATTTCAATTATCCAATACCAAAGTTCTATAACTTTGACTCTGAAGATTCTAAAGAACGAATCCTATATTCTAACTTTGAACGAATAGACAGCGAAGTAAAAACGATGATCAAAGTCATTCAAACAGAGAATAAGAAGAACGGTGGTTCACAAGTTGCTCCACGGAAGGCTGCTATAAAAAACTAATAAAAAAATAAATCGTCCTAACCTCCTAAATAAAAAAAGAAATGGTGCATCAAGCGATACATCATTTCTTTTTTTAGTTTCAATAGTCCGTTAAATATTATGCTGCGTCAGTATCGAAACTAAATATATCATTTATCCTTTCTTTATTTAATGGTGTGTTCGGGTTCTTCTCGGACACGTCAATAATTCGTTGCGCATAGTAGCCATTATTGGACTGATGAAAATTGATGCTTATTGTTTGGCAATACTGATAAATCCGAATGAGGATTATATTCCACCGTGTATACTCCAGTTCCATTGTTGCAAGTGATAGCTGTCAAATAGTTTAATTCTATTTCAGATTCCTGTTTAGTCATGACCTTACAATTGAGTGTATTATCGAAGTGTTTAACAATCTTTCCAGCATTCTCTCTGGCTGTTATAAATTCAATATGTGTATCAAATCTCTTTTTTATAGAGTTGTTGCAAAGGTCTATATCAAGATTATTTATGCCCTCTCGAATTATCGGTTCAAAGTTTGCATCAATCTCATATCCACAAGAATTCCTTCCACAAACGATAGCAGCCTGCATTGTTGTGCCTGTCCCCAAAAATGGATCAAGAATCATGTCGCCTTTTTGTGAGAACATATTTATTAGTCTATATGGAATCTCAAATGGAAAAGCAGCACTTCTTTCTCTTGTTTTCGATTTTTGTAAATTCTGCTTCGTTCCCTTGATATCCCACACATCCGAAAACCACACATTTCTCTCTTCCCAAAAGAAGGAACTCTTCATACGTGCCAATTTCTCGTTGGCACTTTTAAATATACGCTTGTCTCCTTTTCTGAAAATGAGAATCCATTCATGCTCTAAAGTTACATAGGCTCCGCAAGGTAGCATACCACTTCCCATAAATTTATTTGGTGCATTTGTTTGTTTTCTCCAAATGATATTTGGTAAACCAAAAAATCCGAAGTCAATACAAGCTTTGGTAATGTGGCTATGGTTATTGTAGAGAGTAAACTTGCCATTTATGGTTCTTGTTGCATCGCCAATATTGATGCACAAGAAACCTCCAGGTTTAATTACTCGGAAGCATTCTTTCCAGACCTTATCTAATTCTTGATGCATCATTTCAAATGCCTTTTTAGGCTCATTCTCCAAACATTCTAAGATATTGGGATTTTGTTCACCCAAAATCTCATCCCACATCTCAATCATTGGATATGGAGGTGATGTTACCACCAAGTCGATAGTGTTATCATCTATTTGCATCATGTGCTGTGATGGATGTATGTATATATTGTGATTCGTTTTCATATTGCAAACTGTTAACCATGAAATCGTATTTCTCTTTCTGTATTCATAAAAATTATAATTTAAGGCTTGTAAAAAAATATTAATACTATTGTTGAAATTGAAAGCAAATTATATAATTTGGTTTAATTATTTATTTTATTGTATATATCAAGCATTTATTCTGAAATCTGTTAAACTGCCCGTCCAGCCGTTAGCCCAGCTTAAAATAAAATACAATGAACAATTGTAGCCTACGAGGAACTATTAATCCTCATTATTCCAATCGACCAGCCCAATAGCATAAGAATGCGTATCAAAGTAGTAGCCCATAGAATGCCTTTTAATTTCCTCATATAAGCGACCTTGGTATGTCACCACGGCTTCGTTATCATCGAGGGCGCAAATAGCATCATATACCTCTCGACGCTCTTTCAAGAATTTCTCAACATCCTCGAAGTTGTCGAAATCTGATATGATTTCCTTTACTTCGTTCTCATAATAATCAGCAGCATCGCCGGCTGTAAACAAATTATAGTCGTCTCCATAATCCTCTGCTGTACGAGTAAATGGGTCGTACGCCCGATTGCCTGTCCTATACCAAACATTCCAGCCATCACGTTTATGGAATATCTCAATGCTTAAATCGTGCTGCTCTGCGTATTCACGTGCTTCTTCCATAGACTCAAAGCCGATAATAGCCTTTTTTAAGTCAAGAGGATAACCACTCCGTTCCGATGTAGTTTCGATTAATTCAAAGCCTCCCTGTGCTGCTAAATCGATAAAATCAAATTGTTTCATATTCTTTCCCCGTCATGCCGATAGGTCAGCTTTTAGTTTTATAATTTATTTCGGGCATCCTGATTCTCAACCTTATTAGGTTTTTGGATCTTCGACCCGAACTTTTTTTTATTCCGGTGTAACCGTCATCTCGAACCTTTTATGTGCAAGGTAAGAGTACTGGCTAAAAGGAAAGTAAGGCAAATAATTGATCAATAAATTTTTCAGGAAACCGCAATCTATTTGATTTCGGAGGGTCTTGAAAAATTTATTGTCAATAAGGGACTGGTGTTTGCCGTGTTTCCTGCCAGTACTACCTTTGCATCTAAAAGTCGATAGATGACTACAGACGGAGATGAGAAGTGAGGTCGAAAACAGAGACAAAATAAAAATAGATAAAGAAAAAAAGTAAGTATAGTTTCCTGGATAAATGGTATATACATATTTACGAATAGACAAGAACACGTATATATTATATACATATTACATTCTATACATATAGTTATATATAAGAGAATATTCATAATTATGATAGTCCGTTATCTCTTTATTCATTTTTAGACGGCTTGCAGCCTTCTGGGATATTAAGGCTATCCCCAGCCTTTAATTTTACTTCCATAGTTACTTTGTTTTATTCGTCTAACTTAATATGTGTAATTCCCTTCTCTTTCAGCTCAGCCAATATCATCTTCACTAAGTCGTAATACTTTCTATTCTGATAAGCAATATTAAGAGCGTCTTCTGCATCGTTATGATATTCTTGAACATAACTTGTGATTGCTTCTTCAAACGCATAGTTATCAACTCCTTCGTAGTCGCTGAAATCAATAATTGATGTCAATTCACTGCATTCTTCATGCCCTTTGAAAGACCACGCTTCACCGCTGTAGTCTCGGATAAACTGTCTGCGGTATCTTTGCCCTTTGTGAATTTTGCGGCTGCATAAGTCGCAAATATACTCATTGCGTGCAATAGGGTTAGTTTCATCTATTAACTCCATACGCTAATCAATTAATTCTAATTTGGCACTGCACGTGCAAGAGTAATCAAACAACATAGACATAATGATAATACGTATATCATTGCTTATAACAAACTCATTTGCTCCTTTAGGGTCATTATGAGTCATCTTAACAGTATCTACATTAAGAAACTCCATTGCTATCTTTAGTAATTGAAGCCGATTAGCAAAGAAATGGGCAATTCCTACTTCCACGACAGTATCCACCGCTATAATTTTCTTGCCCGTTTTCTTCGTTTTACAAGGTTCAATCTCCCCCCTCTCCATTGCATATAGGGCAATCCATCAAGCGGTCGTGGGTGTTTCCGTGATTGTCAGTGTATTCCCAATAGACCGTGCCACTTCCATTGCACTCTTCACACTCCACGGCATTCTCAACGACAACTTCTTCGTCAATCATAGGGCATGAACCAAATGCTTTGTTTAACGCTTCTATGGTTATTGTCTTTTCACACGGGAACTCTAACTTAGGAAATGAGAGTTCCCCTTTAGGATATTCTTTAGCAAGAATTTCGGGATTAATCCCAATAAAGACATGACCGTCAGTACTCCAAACCTCATTGTAGTTCGTGTTGAAAAAAGGTTCAGTAAGTATCTCTTTTATGTGGGTTTTATCACAGAACTTATCTAACAGTTCCGCTTCATTCTTTATTATCATAATTCATTTACTTTTTACGTTTCACCTTATTAGTGTATAATTTCCGTGACTTTCCGTGACTTTTCGTTAGTCTACTTCCTCAAAACTATATGCAACCACCCACGGATTACGTTTCCACGTACCCCTGCCACTGATTTTATCAATTAAGTCTGCGTAGGCTCTTTGAGGAGAAGAGAAAAATTTAAGAATATTGTCATACATCTGTCTCACCTTACGTTTGACAGCGAAAAAGTAAGCATCATCTCCAATAATTGATAAACATTCAATAGATATTATACCTTCCTTAAGGCAATCTTCTTTTGAAATATCTTGCAGTCTTTCTACTTTCACATCTGTAATTCTGATGTGGTGGGGCATCAAGTCTGCCCTGACGAACATTTTGTTATTCCAACCTGCTGACTCCGTCATAAACCCATTCCCGACCATTTCAAAATCGGCATTAGGATATAGTTCTTTGTAGCTCTGTGCGATTGCAACTATTTCGCCTACTTGGTAGCGTGAGTTTAACACTCCTATTTTTTTCTCATTATCACACAATGAGAAACTGTGAGCGTTAAGTAATGAGCTGTATTCATGGAATACTGTTACCACATCTTCCATTGTGTAACCATCAGCCATTTCCGTAGGCTTTTCTACCCTTCTTGTCATTGTCTTCTCACCAGCACGCACTGCCAGCGTAAGACAGTACTTATCATTAAACATTATTTTCTTCATACGCTTTATGGTTCTTATAATTTTCTTCTATGGCTTTAAAAATCTCAAACATTACCTGCTGAATAAAAAGTGATACAATATAAATGCTGTCGCAACTCCCCATCCACTAAATGCTATCGCGTATGAAATCCATCTTGCTATAGAAAAACTCTTCAATGCTTTAGCATAGTTATTTCTGAATTTAATAGCATCACCAAAATTATTCTCAAAGGTTTCCGTGCAAGCATCAGACAATATCCTTTCTATCTTCCTACGACCTTTCTCGGTGATGATATGACTAAATTCGTCGTTCTTATACAAGCCGTTCTCGTGTGAGAAAACATTATTATAGAAAACGGTATCTCCATTGTATTTTTCTTGAACTCCAACTCTAATATCAATTCGAAAGACACCACGTTCTTGGTAATATTTTTCTGCCAGGTCACGGATTTTCGTATCGTTCAACTCGGCTTTTTCTTGAAGTCTGTTATACTCATACTCACTTAATTGTACAATTCTATTTTCCATATCACTCATACTATTTATTTTCATCACTATTCAGTTCATCAAGATACTTGTCCAAATCCATATCAATATCTGAATTTCGTAAAGTGAATAATCGCAAGGGGCTTTGAGAGGTCGTAGCAACTAAACCACTCTTGCCAATACTCTAATGATAGCCCGTCGTTGTTGGCAAGTTTTACCCTATCAATGTACTTTCCATTTATATTAAAATACTTCAATGAGAGTACTCCGTCTTTGTCCTTATCAAAGGAAAGTTTCTGAATACCGACACCGTTCTCGGCTGTCAGCTGTGCAATTTCCACTTGCTTACTACGATAAGGCTTTCCACTCCATTGGCGTACAGATAAAACAGCATGCCCCTCCTGTATATCTTTGATGCGTTTCTCCCATAGTGGATAGTTAGCACGGATAGTGTGTAACTTAACAAGGAAACACGCTCTACCACAATTGTTGCAGTTAGAGATATTTTCACCCGATAAATCTTGTGGCACAGAACAATCGGGACAGCCTTGTCCTAAAAGAAACCTTTCCTTAAAGTATGTAGGATAAATTCTATTGCTATGCGTTCTTGGAAACACCTCCGAAAGTATAAGTACATAAGTTTTTTTCTTTTTCATATTGATTTGGTTTAGTTAATCATTATAACTCTCCTCGAAATGAGGACATCTTCCTGTTTCCTCTCGATACTCAACAGGCACCCATCATCGCGGAGTTTCAGTTCTCTTAATCTATCTTCAAAGCGTTCGTCATAATAACCTGAGATTTCGTTAGCCGAGAGGTTTGATGTTGAGATTGTGCAGAACTGCTCTTGACATCGATACATTATAATATCTGTAACAGCTGTAATAATATCTCCGTAGTTCATATTCTCACGTGGGTCTGTTCCAAGGTCATCAATACATAGGACTTCTACATTTCGCAAGAACTTGTAATCAGTAAACAGTAACAAAAATGAGGAAAGAAAATTATTTACATTTATTTCCTCTTAATATTCTGTTTCTTGCCCGATTTTAGCATATGTACTCCCATAAGGAAACAACGCTGGCGGAAAGCCATATCATCTTCATCATCTTTCTTTCCCCATCCACTTTGTGGTGCAGAACCGCCCCCAGCACTCTGCGATATTTCAGTTGCCTTATCTATATAACCTAAGAATAGTGCCGTGGCAACAAGCGCAACTTGGCTAGAGTTTTCTGCCATCTGTTCAAGCATAGAACCATTAGAGAAGCCTTTTGTTGCTTCATCAAAAGCAGCACGCTGTTCAGCTGGCAAAGACTCTCTGTAAGCATTTAGTTTCTCGCTTTGTTTTTGAGCTTCAATAGAAGCCATATTCCATCCCACTGCCTGCATATCTCGTAAAGTTTGCGAACTCAAATTAGGCATAGTTGTACGCATTTCGTCCTTGATCTCTTTGTACCTCTCCTGTGTTACATCAGTCTGACCCTTGATTAAATCGAGTTTCTTTTGTGCCTCTGCAAGTTTTTCTTGTTTGTCAATTATTTTTATCTTTGTTTTTTCAAGATCATCAAGTATTCTTGCTCGTTCAATATCCCCCTGCTCCTTGGTAATTCTACCAGCTTTGACATCTTCCTCTAACTTTTCAATTTCATGCAATAAGTCAGACTTATGTCGTTCAAGATTAGCTATCATGGTTGTAAGACCCTTCAACCTCGCCTCTCCATGTTTGAGTTCTTTTTCTTGTTCAGATAGCCTAACTTTGTTTCTTGATATTTGTTTCTTCTGCTCTGCAACATCTTCTTTTAAGCTATCCACTTGCCCCTTCAGTTCCTCTCTTTTTTGTGCATAATATTCACCCATTGTTCTATGCTTACGCCCAGTTTCTGCAATACTGTCACCACGGTCAAGAGAGTACTTCTTATTAACTTCAGAAAGCTCATTATGAAGGTTCGTCATACGCTGACTAAATTCAAATTTACTCTTCCCAGCCATGACCACTTTCCAAGAGAATTTATTCTGCTCTGTAATTGGTAAAATTGTGCAATGGATATGTGGATTTGTTTCATCAAGATGTACTATAAAAGCTGCAATGTTTTTCTCTCCAAACTTTCTACTCATAAAGTCATACATATCGACTGCCCATTTCTCAATTTCAGGGCTGCGAGTTATATGAGAATTGTCAGCCCCTTTTTCCAAATTTACCTGCTGATCACCAAAGGCAAGATGGTGCATCTGCTCTCTTGATCCACCAAGAATGAAATTAGCAATTGTTCTATACTTTGGATCATCCAGTCCGACATTAGGATCAATAATGTTTCTTGCAGCCAAATTATCTTTTATTCGTTTTGGAATGGATAGTTTTTATCAACAGGAGTAACCACTCCACCATTACGAACTTCAAAATTGAGGTGTTCACGAGTGGGGTCAAAAGCATACGAAAGTTTACGCTTATACGCCTCCTTTGAGAAGTTTCTTAGATGCTCATTACTTTGTGCTGTGGTGATGCCTTTAGATGCCATCAAATCCATTACTTGTTTTGCCATATTGCATTATTTTGTAGTTTCTAAAGGGGTGGGTCCTCCCCTCATAGTTCAGGACCCACCCCCCTGGGTCCTAATATAAAAATTATCAAAGGGTGGGTCCTCATTTTTGTGCCAGGACTCACCCCCTGGGTCCTGACGTTTTCAGGGGTGGGTCCTGGGGTGGGTCCTCTATTTGTAATAAATTGATTATGTGAATATTATGTTTTTGTTAGGGGTGGGTCCTAATGGGGTGGGTCCTCTATATTTTTAGCTTTTTAAAAAAAGACCAGGACCCACCCCTCAACACCCCAGGACCCACCCCCTGTTTTTACATTGTCAACCTCGGAGAGCCTAATATAGACACGGCTTGCCGCACGTAGTCCCCCTCCTCGTGAGGGGTGTCTATACCCCCTCACGAGGATGAGGGGGGTATTAGGCTACCTCCCAATGTAAAAAGTTTAAAACATTTTTCTATATCAGTTTGTTCTGCGCAAGCGCAAACGATATATTTTTTCATCATTTCCATTTGGTAATTAAAATTGAGATGTCAAAGTTGGAATTTCGGGATGCGAAAAACTGATCGCGTCATTTTTCTACAGCATTTTCAGAACGTAAAACAATAATTTCATTCCGAACCCTGACCATCTTGCTTGTGACGACATTGAAAATTTCAAGTATGTTTTTCGACTCTAAAAACATAACGAATTTCATTACTGAAGGACGACTCCATCCCCAAGCCTTTGATAAACGCTCTATATTTACCGCCATAGTCTCTTTTTTACTTTTAGATGCAGAATAGTACTCTATGAGGTTTTTGGAACGCTTGTAGGCGAGAAAAACGTCTTTTGTTTTTTTATATGAATAATCAACACTAAGAAATTCAAGAAGCTCAAAAGGGATTACAACATGATAGTTTTTTTGTTGATAAAAAAATACCATCTTCTATACCCTCTTTTTTTATTACTATTCATAAGAACATTTTTATAAAAAAATCATATGTAAAAATCTTAGTACTATTTCTCCAACATTTTTTTATAAAAAATCTTGGAGAAAACCGTTCATGCAGCCACCCTGTTTTTTTCCTATTATAAATAGGGATAGGTTTCGACCTTTCGGAGGTAAGCTATCATAGAAATTAGGATAGAATAAAGCTGCCATTGTAATAATGAGAAGTACCTCTGAAAAAAAGCATGTATCGTCCTTCATCGAAGATAGAAAAGAAGATCATAATAGCTGATAATACAAGTAAAGTTTTCTTACTATTATGTATTATTGTTAGTATCCAGTTTGCCATTCTATATGAGAAGAAAAATTAGTGTTAAGGCAAAAAGATACAAGATATACGATTGGACGAGTTAGGAAGGGGTAAAGGTAGTTACTAAATTTCCTTTGCATAAAAGGAGCAACTGTTTTCTTACCACTAATGCTAAGTTCATTCAGTCTGTTTTCTTTAACCATAGTCTTATAAGTTGCAGCCACTTCACTTGAAGCAAAGTTATCTACACCCTGGAAGAGAAGTAGAGATAGTAGAAGTAATAATGTAAAGAATTTTCTTGGCTTTTCTCTACGCTTCATCTTATCATAGAAGTTGATAAGATAAGTACCCACTCGCCAAATAGCCTTCTTCAGTTTCGACATTTGGGGTTGAACTGCCGTAAAGGCATTACGGTATCTCTTTATACTTTCTCTCCTTGGTTTGATAAGAAAATGATACAGAAAAGGAATACTAGTCAACACGAAAAATAAGACTAGTTTTTAATATTAGTATTACCATATTATATTAGTTAAAATGAGACAACATTTTGGCATAAGATTCTTGTTCAAGGATATTCTTCTGAAGCCTTGTCATACGATTACGTTCATTAAGAAGATGACAATACATCGTCTCTAAACTTTCAAAGATAAAAACTGTCATCGAATCAATGAGACCATATTGTGTGGAAGAGAAATAGAAGACCAACATTTCATCTTCTACAGGAGTTGAGTAGGCAACAACCTTATACACTTTACCATCCTCCTCTCTAGTTGCATAAAAGAACATGAAGATGTAGTTTTTCTTCCATACTTGTTATGAAATTTTCTAACATATTTTGTTCTTTCAACTGAACGACAATCTCCGAAAAAGAAGAGTGCTGAATAACACTAATTTCTTGTTCTGAGAAATATTCAGGCAACTTCTTTATCATTTGTTGATATAGAAGAATGATAGAACGTTTCACTGTTCCTTCCTCCAACGAATTACTATTCAATACTTTTTCCATAGATTTTGTTGTTATAAAGTTGATGATATATATGACTTCAAGAAATAATCAGATAGCGTATTAACCAGTTTATCTTCTTGTTCTTTTGTCTTTTTTTGATTATCCAAACGAGTAAGAAGTGTAGGTAGCTCCTTTGAAATAATCATGAGTTCTTCCCTTTGCTTTTCTGTAAGTGCAGCAGTAGAGTACTCATCTATCGATACGTATGGTTGAATTAACATCCAGCGATAACTTACCCTTTGCTGCTGGTTGAGTTTCTTATTATTTAGAATATCCTCCCTGCATGCTATTGCATTTTGCATGATACGTCGATTAAAACGCATTGTTAAGTATAACATCGTTCTATCATTCACTTCATCGCTCTTTCTTCCAACAGAAGAATAGAGACGTTCGAAGAGCCTAGAAGTCTTCTCTGTTAGTTGTTGCATATCATGAACTGGAACATTACTAAGATGTTCCATCAGTGAACGAAAACACCTATCCTCTTGCTGGATAAAAACAAGCAGCTGTGCCTCCTGCGTAAATGGTTGCGTATTATTAAGCAGACTGTTATAAACCGACAGTATCTTTGGAAGTCCTTTAATAGTAGGCTCATCGTCTAGTTTGGCATAAAATTCTGAAGCCTTTTTATAAGTATCGGACTTTTTTATTTTATCACGATCTGAAGCTGTGTTAAGTTTCAGATACATTACATCCTGGAGTGAGCGTTGTTTTGAAAAGGCTAATCGTGTAAGCTCTGTTCTCATTGAATCAGAGACAACAAAATATGCCATAGCAATAGGACTCTTCAGATTAATGGTTGAGTCTCTAGAAAAAACGCTATAAGCTGAATCTTGAATTTCTTGCCATTGCGCTGTAAGGTCTGTTACCTTTTCAATATCAGCATCTTTGATAGCCTGAATTTCTGTCAGCTTGTTTTTACACGCCTCTACTGCTTCAGTAGAGTTTTTGAAAGATGGATGTGACGTACATGAATAGAAAAAACATGTCGTCAAAGCTAGGAAAATTGATATATAATTTGTCTTCATAAAAAAATATGTTTTTTTATTGCTGCGAAAGTACAAAGGAAGTTGCAAAAACATATAGCAAAAATAAATCTTTTATATTAACCTTTTTCAAAAACTTCTGCAATATTCTTACATTGAAAAGTTAGTAATTAAAACGTTTAATAAGTTCCAAATATTAAATATTCAGAACTTATTAATAAAACAAAGTTGATATTCTTAACACGCTTCAAATGTTAATTTTTTTCATTCATAAAAATATTTTTCTTTATATTAATATTATCATTATAATCAGCTCTATTAAGGCATGCAACAAGCCCCCTGCTGCCAATAATGAAAGAAATGAAACAAGAAGAGAAACCTCTACTGCTGCAGCACATATTATGAGTGCTATAAGAATGAGATGAACAAGCACAACTTCCCTGTTAGAGAAGTTTTTCTTCTGTGAGCAGAGAGAAGAATACATTCTTTGAGTTCCACCATTTTCCGACAGTTTCAGATGCCAATGAGGTCTTGTCTTTGTGAATTGATAATGTTTTTCATCTTGTTTATATATGAATGGTTTATATTAGAGTTTTTGTATAGAGTTGCATGGAATAATTTCAACTCCATCCGTTGAGCTTATAAACTTGCTGCCGTGCTTCCTGCCATGATGCCACCCACTGGATGAAAACAATATATCCATCAACTCGTCGTTTCATGATAGCCCAACCTTTCTCGGCTTTCTTGTAAAAAAATCTGTTTGTTTTCATATTCTTTGTTGTTTATGAAGTTATAAATTAATTTCGGGCATCCTGATTCTCAACCTTAATAGGTTTTTGGATCTTCGACCCGAACTTTTTATTCCGGTGTAACCGTCATCTCGAACCTTTTATGTGCAAGGTAAGAGTACTGGCAAAAAGGAAAGTAAGGCAAATAATTGATCGATAAATTTTTCAGGAAACCGCAATCTATTTGATTTCGGAGGGTCTTGAAAAAAATTTATTGTCAATAAGGGACTGGTGTTTGCCGTGTTTCCTGGCAGTACTACCTTTGCATCTAAAAGTCGATGGATGACTACAGACGAAGAAGAAAGTGAGTGGCCGAGAACAGAGACAAAATGAAAACTTAGATAAAAGGAAAAGTAAAGTAGAGTAAGTACCGTAGGTATAATATATAGGTGCATATACGTATAGACTTATATACGTATTGCTGCATAGACAATGGTACATAAAGGAATGGCACTCATCTTTAGATGTGTGCCTGTTCCGTCATGAAGCGCAAAGCCACAGGCTTTGTCGTATGCAAGGGTTCCTCTCTCCCGAAGCAGCTCTGACCAAAGGTCTGTGCTGTCTTATGCCTGATTAGGTGCCATATGGCACTCAAAGAAAGGCATAAGAGGGTTTAAGAAAGCGTGCTTGCATGGAAATAGAATTAAGCCCACTGAAGAAGCTTGGTAAAGTCCATACAGATAGCCTACAGACAAAAAAAGAGAGACCCTTCTTCAAGGATCTCCCAGCTAAGGTAAGGTTGTTTAAGCCTTCTTTTTCTTCTTCTCCTCTTTAGGACCGTCTTGTTTTTTATCCCTGACACAAGCTGTAACCTTTGTGGCAATGTTCTTAAGAACCGTAACGTTCTTGCCGTCCTTGGTGTAGCTCTCTGGCTTGAAAAAGCCCTCGACAGTTACTTCTTTGCCTTTTTTCAGCAGCTCCATTGTAGCTGTATCTTCTTTCTTGACCCATGTTTCAAGGCTTAGAATAGAAGAGACGGTTACCGTCTCGTTACCTCTGCGCTCTGAGTGTTTGATAATGATACCGAAGCGAGCGATGGCTGCCTTGTCGAAGTTCTTAACGTCTGCGTCTTTGCAGATGTAACCTGTAACTGAAAAATTGTTCATTGCGTTCATAACTTTATTTTTTTAAGTTGATATTTATTTTACGTGCATAAAGAAGCAGGCAAGGAGAAGGTGTGCAAAGGCAAGGGATGACCGTTATTTTTTTCATCTTTGACCATGGAGTTTTTGGATCAGGAGCAACCGCACCCCAAAAACTTGAAAAAAATCACGAGGCAAGCCCAGAGGCGACCCTTGCAGAACACCGCTTGCGCTAACTTTGCAAAGGAAAATGAATGTCGGCTTATTTGAAAAATATAAAGAACGAGATGGATGATAGAAGTGGAAGGTACATGAAAAGACGCTACCAAAACTAAAAAGGCAGTCACTGCTTCAGGTGTCAAGAGAATATGCAGAGTATAGAGGATAAGACAAGGATGCTACCACCGTCAAGCCAGGAACACGAGTCAAGAAAGGAGTACAAATAAGACATCTCTGCCGAAAAAAGAATGAAGTACAAGAGAATAAAAAGAAATGAGAAGAGAGCCACTCCAAGAACAGCAAGAGATACTTCAAAAAGTGTTGCCACAAAAGATACGCTGTCAGAGAAAAAGCAAGGCAATCTTTATAATAAGAAAGTAAAGAAAAAGAAAGCTATACAACAATATAAAAGGGAGACTTAAAGAAGGGGCAATCTTATGAATAAAAAGTCTGCAAGATTATCTGTGTGGACGTATATTTGTATTGACGTATATATAATAATACGCCTATACAACAATATTAGAATACATCAATAGAAGTATATAGAGTAATATAGGAAAAGGGAAGTAAATCCAAATAGAACAATGGGCTGTGACTGTTCAAGTCTCTGCCATACCGCTTTAAACATCGCTTTCTCCTGCAAAGACATCGTCTAAAGGTGAAAGCGACGCAAGAAGAAGTTGGATAGGTTCTATCCAAAAACAAATAGATGTGGAAGATAAAACTGCAAGGGGTGTGGGGCGACAAGCCCCACCGAAAAAAACGCCCCCATATAATCATATGGGAGCGCATAAACTTCATAAAACAAATTTCCGTAAGTCAACCATGGAAGAGTTGAAAACGGCTTTTTCATATCCTTCCTTTTTCAGGAGAGCCAACATGCGCTTTGAATAAGCATTGGCTTGCGTCTTGCTCATGCCAAATTTGCTTTGCATTGGTCGGTTAGGACACATAGTCTGCACTTCGTAACTTTCTCGATAAATCGGAACATAAATTATTCGCTTGATGACTTCTATTCTTGGATACCTAAGCATAGTGTGTTATTTATAAATTAAAACAGTTCTAATTGTCGGGGGCTGAAGACTTCTTTATAATGAGCAATCTTACGCATTGCTTCTTTAAGTATTGGAAGTACAGACGAGCCCCTAATTTCGGGTTCGTTACTATCGTCATCATCTATATCTCCGCCCCTGAATTGAATTTCATCTATAACACGTTGGCAATTCTCTTCTAATGAATTCAAGGCTGCATTGATAGCTTCTTTTTCGGTATTATAACCGTCTTTTAGCGTGCCAATATAAGTTGCACCACAGCAACCGCCTTGCGTCCAAAAATTATAACTAAGTCCAAAGTCCCATCGCCCATTGTCCGATTGCGCTGTTGTAACCTTAAAGGAACAGACTTTTTTAGCCCAATCAATTTTAATATGTGGTGTCAGACACACATCGGAAATATTGAAACAAAATTCTTTATATGTATGCACGACCTTTGGTGGATTCCCTTTCAAATAGTTACACCATTCCTTAAATGTAAATCTCTGACCTGTACACCGGCATTTATGGTGAATTTCTTTATTCATTTGTTTGATATTCATTTTATGAAACACATCCATTACCTTGTTTTTATAGGGGATAAGCTGTTCAGCAATCTTGAAAATCCTACTTTTGAGTTGTTTCTATGCAGCGTTTACAAGTTCCAAAAGTTCCTCTTCAGACTTGACTTCTGTCCCGTTGTAATAAAAATGGGTATCAAGCGAGCCGTTGATATAACAGTCAAACACTTCTCGACTGCAACCCATTGTGTCAACAAAGTAATAAACGACTTTAAGCCAAAGTATCTCCATGAGGCATTTCTCACATTTGAGGTGTTGTATCCGCCACCTCTATCGCTTCTGTCCAAGTCGTCATCTGTCCAATCATAACCGAAGTTAGTTTTGAACTCATCTAACTGACTGTCCCCTATTAGAAAAACCTAATGCTGCTAAAATCATTTCGTTGTTTGACATAATCTATTATTTATGAAGTTTAATATTAATTTCGGGCATCCTGATTCTCAACCTTAATAGGTTTTTGGATCTTCGACCCGAACTTTTTTTTATTCCGGTGTAACCGTCATCTCGAACCTTTTATGTGCAAGGTAAGAGTACTGGCAAAAAGGAAAGTAAGGCAAATAATTGATCGATAAATTTTTCAGGAAACCGCAATCTATTTGATTTCGGAGGGTCTTGAAAAAATTATTGTCAATAGGGGACTGGTATTTGCCGTGTTTCCGGCCAGTACTACCTTTGCATCTAAAAGTCGATAGATGACTACTGGCGGAGAAGAGAAGTGAGTGGCCGAGAACAGAGACAAAATGAAAACTTAGATAAAAGGAAAAGTAAAGTAGAGAAAAGTACCGTAGGTATATTATATAGGTGCATATACGTATAGAATTATATACGTATTGCTGCATAGACATCGGTATATAAAGGAATGGCACTCATCTTTAGATGCGTGCCTGTTCTGTCAAGAAACCTTGCAGGAAAAAAAGAGAGACCCTTCTTCAAGGATCTCCCTACTAAGGTAAGGTTGTTTAAGCCTTCTTTTTCTTCTTCTCCTCTTTAGGACCGTCTTGTTTTTTATCCCTGACACAAGCTGTAACCTTTGTGGCAATGTTCTTAAGAACTGTAACGTTCTTGCCGTCCTTGGTGTAGCTCTCTGGCTTGAAAAAGCCCTCGACAGTTACTTCTTTGCCTTTTTTCAGCAGCTCCAGTGTAGCTGTATCTTCTTTCTTGACCCATGTTTCAAGGCTTAGAATAGAAGAGACGGTTACTGTCTCGTTACCTCTGCGCTCTGAGTGTTTGATAATGATACCGAAGCGAGCGATGGCTGCCTTATCAAAGTTTTTAACTTCTGCGTCTTTGCAGATGTAACCTGTAACTGAAAAATTGTTCATTGCGTTCATAACTTTATTTTTTTAAGTTGATATTTATTTTACGTGCATAAAGAAGCAGGCAAGAAGAAGGTGTGCAAAGGCAAGGGATGACCGTTATTTTTTTCATCTTTGACCATGGAGTTTTTGGATCAGGAGCAACTGCACCCCAAAAACTTGAAAAAAATCACGAGGCAAGCCCAGAGGCGACCCTTGCAGAACACCGCTTGCGCTAACTTTGCAAAGGAAAATGAATGTCGGCTTATTTGAAAAATATAAAGAACGAGATGGATGATAGAAGTGGAAGGTACATGAAAAGACGCTACCAAAACTAAAAAGGCAGTCACTGCTTCAGGTGTCAAGAAAACATGCAGAGTATAGAGGATAAGACAAGGATGCTACCACCGTCAAGCCAGGAACACGAGTCAAGAAAGGAGTACAAATAAGACATCTCTGCCGAAAAAAGAATGAAGTACAAGAGAATAAAAAGAAATGAGAAGAGAGCCACTCCAAGAACAGCAAGCGATACCTCAAAAAGTATTGCCACTAAAGATACGCTGTCAGAGAGAAAAAGCAAAACGATCCTTATAACAAGACGGTAAAGAAAAGAAAGCTGTACAACAATACAAAAGGGAGACTTAAAGAAGGGGCTACCTTATGAATAAATGTCTGCAAGGTTATCTGCATGGACGTATGGGCGTATTGAAGTATATATAAGAATATGACTATACAACAATATTAGAATACGTCAATAGGAGTATAAGTATATAGAGTAATATAGGAAAAAGGAAGTAAATCCAAATAGAACAATGGGCTGTGACTAATAGTCTCTGCCATACCGCTTAAAACATCGCTTTCATCTGCAAAGACATCGTCTAAAGATGAAAGCGACGCAAGAAGAAGTTGGATAGGTTCTATCCAAAAAAATAGATGTGGAAGATAAAACTGCAAGGGGTGTGGGGCGACAAGCCCCACTGAAAAACGCCCCCATATAATCATATGGGAGCGCATAAACTTCATAAAACAAATTTCCGTAAATCAACCATGGAAGAGTTGAAAACGGCTTTTTCGTAACCTTCGCTTTTTAGAACTGCCAACTCTTGTCTTGCAAATGAGTTTGCTTGTGACTTACTCAATCCGAATTTACTTCGCATTGGTCTGTTTGGGCGCATAGTATCTACTTGATAAAGTTCTTGGTAAATAGGGATATACTTGATGCGCTTTTATAATTAATACTCTTGGATATCTTATCATAGTTCTATATTTTAAGAATTCTTGGATAGTTTATCAAAGTAAACCTTAAAGGCATTTGAATTCAATCTATATATGAAATAATCGGTGCAAGCATTTTGTACATTCCATTACGTTTGTGCGCTGCATATCTATATCTTATTTCACCGATAACAACTCCATTCATTGTAATAGTATCTTTATACTCTAGCTTTTTTTGTTATGTGTATGTTATTACTCTCACAAATATCTAAAGAAGAATTACAGACAAAATACTTTGAACACATTCCGTAGTTAGCTCTGTCTATTCTTCCTTTTACAATGTCAAGGATTGCTTTCTTAATTTTTGTCTCCATTGCGTTTATTTTAATGACTTATTGATGTTTTATGTATTTCAATGGTAAGGTTTTTCTGCCTTACCATTGTATTGTTAGAGATTAGCAAGTCGCTCAGTTGCTTTTATTATTAAGTCCTTTAATTGCTCTTTATTCAGTTCGGGCAATAGGTCTATCACCATAAAGTTTTCTGTATCTTCAATATCAATACCCTTATTAGCAAGGATTGTTTTTATGTCTAAACGGCTAAACTCATTGTACACCTTACTTCTTGTTTGGGTTTCATTTTCAAAAGAAATAGTATTGTCTATCTCTATCAGTTCGCCTATACCAATGAAAGCATCTATGCGGAATTTACGTTCCTCTTGCTTGTCAGTATCGAAATAAACAAAGTATTGCCCTGCAATGTCTATATTATCCGAAAGGATGCCGTGTGCGTGTCTTATAGAGCCATCTGTTTTACGATAAGCGAAAGCGGTAACACCCTCTTTCTTCATCTTCTCTTTTAGTTTGACAACAAGTGCAAGACAAATATCATGATGCTCTTCTATTGTTCCTTTACGGAGTTCACCTACCTCGACAAGATTATCTATGACAAACGACCTCCAACCCTTACAATCAACATCATAGTAAGCAAGTGTATATTTGCATTGTTGGTGCTTTTTGTTGCCTTTTATTGTGTGTCCTATACCATACAATGTTCCGCAAGCGTGACGCTCTGTTCCATCTTTCTTTCTATAGACAAAAGAAACAATTCCTTTGCGAAGTCTATCTACCAATGTTTCAAAAAGATTTTCCATACTCTTGTTGCTTTTGAAGTTTTATAATTATTCCGGGCATCCTGATTCTCAACCTTAATAGTTTTTTGGATCTTCGACCCGAACTTTTTTTTATTCCGGTGTAACCGTCATCTCGAACCTTTTATGTGCAAGGTAAGAGTACTGGCAAAAAGGAAAGTAAGGCAAATAATCGATCGATAAATTTTTCAGGAAACCGCAATCTATTTGATTTCGGAGGGTCTTGAAAAATTTATTGTCAATAGGAGACTGGTATTTGCCGTGTTTCCTGGCAGTACTACCTTTGCATCTAAAAGTCGATAGATGACTACAAGCGGAGAAGAGAAGTGAGTGGCCGAGAACAGAGACAAAATGAAAACTTAGATAAAGGAAAAGTAAAGTAGAGAAAGTACCGAAGATTGCATAAGCGTATGTGTCTATAATCCAATTGCAATAGACGATTGAATTATAATAGTGATATTGTATAACCCTTAAAAATATCAAAAACATAGGTATAAAAAGGGTCGTGTTAAAATAATTTAATCAAATTATTATAGATTTATCAGAAAATTTTTAGATATTGAAAAAAATATGTACAAACATTTAACTTCTCAACAACGATATACAATTCATACTTTGCTTGACAAAGGAGAAAGTAGAAAACAAATAGCAATGCTCATAGGTGTTGATACTTCCACTATTACACGTGAATATAATCGTAATAGTGGGACACATAGATCATACAATTGGGAAACAGCACAGAAAAATGCAGAATTGAAAAAGAAACGCAAACCAGGGAATCATACAAAATCAAAAGAAATAAAAGAAGAGGTTATACGCCTATTAGAAACAGAACAATGGTCTCCAAAACAGATCAGTGCTGTTTTAAGAGAAAGAGGTATAATTATTTCTCACGAAACTATATACAGGATGATACGTAAAGATAAAAAAGAAGGTGGGAGTTTATACACTCACTGTAGGCATAAATTAAAGCACCGTTCACGTCCTGTAGGTGATTGTCGTTCAACTATTTCTGACAGAACAAGTATAAGTGAGCGTCCTGCTGAAGTTGATGGTGTTAGATTTGGAGACTTTGAAATGGATATTATTGTAGGTAAAGGAAACAAAGGTGCGATACTAACTCTTAAAGAACTTAGTACAGGCATGTTGTTCATGAGAAAGTTACCGAAAGGTAAAGATGCTAAAGAAGTATCTAAAACAGTAGTAAGGTTATTGATGCCGTATAAAAAATTCATTAAATCCATAACAACAGATAATGGATTGGAGTTTGCCAATCATAAGTACATAACAAAAAAGCTTGGAGTAATAGTTTACTTTACAGATCCGTATTCTTCATGGCAAAAAGGAGCTATAGAAAACATAAATGGTCTGATACGCCAGTATATTCCAAAAGTCGACATGTTTTTGACGACATTAGTCATCAATATGTTGCGAAAATTACTGACAAAATTAATCTTCGACCAAGAGAAAAAATTAAATTTTTTTGTACTCCTTTTTGAGTGTTTTTACGAAAAAGATTTTATAACTTTGCGGCGTAGTGACAGTATGCACTGAATCCGGCCCTCTTTGTTCAGACTGCTATCTCAACTTAAAAATGTTATCTTTGCATCTATGAAGTTAAAAAGATAATAATGCTCATCGCCTGCATATTCTCTTTTGCAGGTCTGAAGGCACAATATACTATCCAATGTGAAGACACCTGCAGCCATGTTCATGGGCTTGACATGAGCCATTACCAAGGCGATGTGTGGTGGGAAACAGTAGCTGAAAACAGCAATCATAAGCTCAATTACGTTTACTTAAAAGCCACTGAGGGCGGTTCACGTATTGACCAACGCTATCTTGAGAATATTGAGGCAGCACAACGTTATGGTATGAATGTCGGTTCTTACCACTTCTATCGCCCTGCTATCCCACAAGAGGAGCAGTTGCGTAACTTCCGCATGCAGTGTCGTCCACAAGACCAAGACCTCATTCCAATGGTAGATATTGAGACCACCGGCGGACTGAGTACGGAGGCTTTACGCGATAGTTTACAGAAGTTCCTCGTACTTATGACACAGGAGTATGGTGTAAAACCATTGGTTTACACGTATACAAACTTCTATAACAGATATCTCAGCGGTGCACTCGACGGCTATAAACTTTTCATTGCACAGTATAACGGACGCGAGCCAGAGCTGAACGATGGAAGAGACATCTTTGCTTGGCAGTACACTGGCAAGGGACGCATCAACGGTGTGAGAGGATATGTTGATAAGTCTCGACTGATGGGTAACCACAGTATGCGTGAGCTGCGATTCCGACGAAAGCGTTAGCTTCAACACCAAGAGAAAAGGAAACAGATAATTATCCACACTACTATAATCTTACGTTAGATAAATGATCATCAAATGCCCTGAATGTGGCCATCAAGTGAGCGACAAGGCTCCCGTATGCCCAAGCTGCGGTGTAGAGATTGCCGGACATATCATTAAATGTTCTCATTGCGGTGAATTATACCTCAAAGAGGAATCATCATGTCCGAACTGTCATCATACGGAACACCATGTAGAGAGTTCTGTTACGGCTGCAGAGCATCACACAAGTGAGGCTGCGAACGAAAGTAAGGTGCAGGAGCCTGTTGTTCTCATGTCAGTTGACAAGGAGGTAGCAACAGGGAACGATGATGTTATCATCCCAGTAGAGGAAACGGAAGAACACGAAACGGATAATTACGACGATAAGACACAAGACACTTTCAATGAGCCAAAGACGAAGGAAGAGGCTGTCGATGCCGACTTCATCATGGATGATAATGCTGACGAGGAGGTGATTGCCAATGCCGAGGCTATAGCTGAGGACGAGGAGGAAAGCACGCCGGATAAGAATAATCATCTGTCATTGGCTGTCTCACTGCTCATCGCTGCTATCACTGCAGCCGTATTGCTATTCCTCTACAACCAAGGGGTGGGCGCAAGCAAAGCTAACAATGAGCAGGAGGCTTTCGCACAAGCAATGAGCAGTAGCGAACCAACCGTACTAAAGAATTATCTCAAGGAGAATCCATCAGCTTCTAAGGCACATCGTGATAGTATATCAGCCCGTTTGAAGGTGCTGACTACTACTACCCATGATATGCAACAGGTTGATAATGACCTATCTGCGGCATTGACCAGCAACTCAAAGGAAGTGTTGCAGCAGTTTATTGCTAAGTATCCAGACTCAAAACATCGTGGTGAGTTGGAAGCAAAGATTGACGAGATAGACTGGGCAGGAGCTGTCGCTAAAAACAACGAGAATGCTTATCTTGGCTATAAGGCGCAGCATCCAAATGGTATTCATAGTAAGGAAGCCGATGAAAAGTTGAAGAATATTCTGACACCAGAGATGGCTGAGGAGTCAGCTGTTGCAAAGGTAACGGATGGTGAGAGAGCAAAAGCGGTTGCTGCGGTGCGCCAACTCTTACAAGGTATCAACAGTAAAGCACGGATAAGATTTCTGGTGCTGTTGCGCCATCATTAAACTTCCTTGGTTCAGGTGGTGCTACGGTGAAGGATATTCGCCGTTATATGACCGACCGACTTTATCAAGCTGATGTCAAGACAATCAACTGGCACCTTGGTTCGCCTGCTGAAGTAACTAAAAAGGGTGATGAAGCTGGTGCAGATATTCGCATAAAGATACCAGCTACATTGGATATCGATCGCAAGGGTGGTAAGTCAAAACGTAGTTATGTTATCTCTGCGACAATCAAGAACGGCAGAATAACCCATATTAATTGGTAATAGGTTTACCCTTTTAAGGTAAATAAGATTAACACTTAAACAAGTTTTGTTTTATTGTCGGACGAACTAATTGTCTTTATATTAGCGTTGTAGCGAATTACTTCAAGACAGAAAGACTGACAAAATACCGACAATAAAACAAGACTATTCAAAAACAATATGCTTCATATTGGGGCTAATCGTTGGTAAAATAAAACTTGCTGTCACTCCTGTCAGCCATTTTAGGCTCATAAGTACCAACATTTCATTCATTTACACGAAATGTTAAAAGTGACAGCAACTTATTTTTAAAAATACCAAGTACATATAACTTGATATTCTATGTGAGATGTTATATATGTCAGCTGCCCTTTTTACAAACCATCAACACCAGTGAAGCTGTCCGTCTTTATCCTGATCAAGATGTTATATAGCCCTTTTTACAAACCATCAACACCCAAAACTTAACACCCAACACCCCCACATTAATTCTCAATCTGGTCAATCGTAGGCTTTTTAATCTCAGGCACAGGAGCCTTTACAACAGGTTCAGTCTGACCTTCTGGAACATTAGGAACGATGACAGGGTTCTCTGGATCTGCTGTCTCCTCCGACTCAGAAGATTCTTTCTTTGGAGCTTCTGTCTTCTTCTCCTCCTTCACCTCTTCGTCTTTCTCCTCTTCCTTTGTCAATACAGGAATCTTCGGACCATTATCAATACCGATAACTTCACCCGACATATCCACCTCGTACTTACGAGGAGGAGCCATCTCACGTGTTTCCATGAGAACAGCAAGTACTATAGCACCCACCACAAGCACAATAGCACAGATGGATACGGGTACCTTATAGGTTGGTTTCTTCTTCATTATCTTCGTTTCTATCCTTTTATCTTATTGCCTTTTTCGCTTACTCGGTAATTTGCACACAGTAAGGAAGTGGCTGCTGGAGAGTCAGAAAGCTAATTGTTGGCTGATTATCCTTCGTACAAATCAGCGTAGTCTTGTCTCCCTTCACAGCATTTCCCATGTCATATCCCATCGCTTTCACCTGTGCCTGCAAACCCGCAAAGGCAGTGCGATTAAAGACATAGATATAAACCGTCTTGCCATTTTGTGCCAAGAGTACCATACTGGAGTTACCACGTCCCATGGCAGTTGGCAGGAAGTCGCTGGTTAGGTTCATATTCTTCACCCAGTTATAGTCCTTTCCAAACTCGTCCGACGACACACCTTTATAGATATAGCCTTGCTTTCAAGCACCTGTTTACCCACTTGTAGTGTCTTTGCTTGAAAGATTTTAATAGCATCAGCCATCGAAACAATATCTTTTTGCGCACGTGCTCCCATAGTAAAGAGAAGCACAGTCAATAATAGTAGTATTTTCTTCATTCTTCTTCTTTCATTTATTCCGTGTCTTCATCTGTCCTTATCATTTTAAAACAATGATATTATGACACGTTACAAAATTATGAAAAATATGGAGAATGAGCAAGAAAAAGGGGAAAAATTTACTTTAAACTATTTTTATCCTTTGACCATTGAACTTTGAACTTTGAACTTTTTGATTTGTGCTTTAACTCTTAAGTTTTGAGCTTTTCCCAACAATGATAATCATAATTACGGATTTTTAATTATAAATTAAAGTAGTAATCATAATTATGAATTATGAATTGTGAATTATGAATTATGAGTTGTGCATTGTGAATTATGAATTATGAATTAACAAAGGTGTACCCTAATAGTCATCCTATTATTGGTACACCTTCATTATTTTATGTGATAAAGTTTATATGCAATTACTTTCTTTTTCTTTTAGAAGCAAGGCGCTCTTCACGCATCTTAGCCATTGCTTCCTCCTTCTCCTTAGAGCGTTGTCCTGAAAGACGAGCAATAAGACGATCGAGATCAGCAGCTATCTCCTTGAACTGAACAAACTCCTCTTCATTCTCAAAGAGCTTGCCTACCATGCAAGAAGGGATATCCTTCGCCTTCTCCTGCAATTCCTTACCATGCTCAGTAAGCGAAACATAGGTTTCTCTACCATCCTTTTCACCCTTGACACGGTTAACCAATCCAAGTTGAGCCATACGCTGAACAAGTGGAGTCATTGTGTTTGAGTCAAGATAAAGTCGGTGTGCAAGTTCCATCACCTTTTGATTGTCTTCTTCCCAAAGAGCCATTAGTACAAGATATTGAGGATAGGTAATACCTAAATCCTCAAGCAATGGATAATAAGTTTGAGTAACAAGGCGGCTTGCTGTGTACAATCTGAAGCAGAGTTGGCTCTGCAGTTTTAGTTGGTCGTATACCATTCTTTTTTTCTTAAATGTTTTGATAACTTCAAACTCCTGAAGTAAACTTTAATATATATTGTTACCTGAAATAATCTATTCGCACTGCAAAAGGTACAACAATTTATATTTATCGTTAATGATATAAGCCGATTTTTAACATTAATTGTATAGATAAAGTTGTATTTTGATAACATAAAACAACAATAAGCGGACATAAACAATACAAATCGTTTATGCCCGCTTATGCGTATTTATAAGAGTTTATCTCTACTTATTCAAAGTAATAAAGGAAGGTTGCAACACCCTCAAGTGCTGGCTTGCGCTCGCCCTCAATCTCAATCTGGAACTTGATACCAGCCTTGCAGATACCACGGATATTCTCAATACTATCGAGTGTGGCAACAAGACGAATGCGTGAGTTCACAAGGACTGGACGACCAAAGCGCATTTTATCCATACCATAGTTGACCATCATCTTAAGGTTATTCACCTCAATAATCTCCTGCCACATGTGTTGGGAGCAGTGAAAGTGTAAGATAGCCATGTGCGATAGTACTCTTGAACTGGCTTTCTACAGCTGCACGCTCTGTGTCAACATGAATCCACTGATGGTCGAGGGTAGCATCAGCAAAGAGGTTAATTCTCTCTTGGTCAACGAGTAACCACTCGCTCTCACCAAGCTTCTCACCCAGTCGGGCAGCAAGCTCATCGTAATTGTTTACTGTTAATTTTGCCATAGTTTTTGTTTCATGTAATTTCTACATTACTGCGCATGATAGTCTTTCTTTATCCTCCCTACCCTCCTTATATATTATAAGGTGTGATGGGATATACTACCTTTTATCGTACAAAAATACAAAAAACATTTCAATTGCCCAAATCGACTTATGCTAATAGGCTGTGTTAAGCCTCTACAAGATGTACGTGCAATGTGCGTAATTTACCATCTACAGCAACGTCATTTACATAAACAATTTTATAAGTGATGTCAAGGAAGTTACCAATCTTCTTAGCACTTGTCACCTCAATGCGTGGTTCTAACAGATAAAAATCGAAATACTTAGCCAAGTTGCTGGTAGGTTCCCATGCTGTAACATTACCACCTCCGTACTCGCTTTGCACCCCATTAGCCTGTAAGTCTATCTGTTCATTATCACGCGTTACGTACATTTCAACCTTATTAAACCACAACTTGGTATTTAACCTTGAAACCGCTGCAGAGTAATCACCATCAGCCTTACTCTTATAACGCTTTGCAAAGAAATCTCTAAGTTCTATACTGCTACCAATAGTCAAATCATTGTCTAATACAGAAAGTGGCTTAAGCCTGTAAGCTCTACATCAAAGTTAGCCAACTCTGTGTCGTGACCGTCCTTAGCAACAAGTTGGATAGAGAGCGTGATAGCGTTTGTACCATCGTCTCGACGCTTGCTCTTAAGATAAGGTACGAACTTCTCACTATCAAACTTAAACAAAGAAGTGTGGAAAACATCAGCATGCTCATACACGCCACGCATATATAACTTGCTAACCTCCTCTGTATTTACGCTGATTTGGTTGCGATAATACTCGTTCTTATTCATCTCAACACCGAGCGAACTATTCTTTCTACCCTTATAAGTAATCGTAAACGCAATCTGACCAGACGTACTACTACCAACGTAACGCACATCGCTAACTGTCGTATTTGCCCAGTCAGCTGGCGTAAAGGTGTAATGCTTGCTACCACCAACGCTTGAAGAAGACAGATTAATAAACTTCTGTAAATACGCTGCAGTGAACTTCCTATTATCCTTCAGACGATAGAGTGCATCGAAATCAAAGTCTTTCAGATAGTTAACGTCCGTTTTCCATGCAGCAACAGCACGCGAAACCATCTCATAATCATTTGGTTTCTGTGTAAAACCAACATATTCAACATCCTTAGTAAAGGTTTTACCACTGCTATTACCCACTACTCTCAACGTAAAAGTACCCTTCTCTTCATCGCTATTCAGCACATCTACAGCCGTAACAATCAACGCCTTACCATTGACCGTTTTATTTCCTAAACTTGCTTTTGCCGTTTCCAATGCCTGATAAACATTCTGTTGCTTATCAAGATTGAGGAACTTCACAATATCATCAGTCGTTACCTCTGTCGCATTATGCTCAGTAGATGGGTTTGGTTGTATTAGATCCGACGAACCTCCGTCGCCTCCACAAGCCGCACAGAGTAATGCTATAGATACTGCAAGAATTATTTTTTTCATTGTTTTCTTCCTGTTTTTTAATGATTATTACACTTCACACCCTCACTTCTTACCCTTCTAACAAAGCGGTGTAAAGCTATTGAATCCTTGCAACTCACAATGATTCAAATGCAAAGATACTTAAAAAAAACAAAGAATCAGTATCGACATAAGACTTTATCATTAATCCATAGACAAAACATCTCACACATCATACCAATGAAAATACCATACGAATAATCAGAATTATAACACTCTGACAAGAACACCATTCGAATAATTCTAAATGATAAAATCTGAATTAACATAGTTTTCTGCTCACATTTCAACATTTTTTATAATTTTGCCACCATCATGAGATATACTGTCAAATGCAATAACTGCGGTCGCGACTTTGTAGCTGAGACTGAGCAATATGGGACAATGAAATATCGTTGCCCTTATTGTGGTAATGTGTTGAACTGTAGGTTTGATGCCCCTAAGTCTTTCCGCACACGTGCTCGTTCCGTTATTCCATTGGCTGACGCCTCACCTATTGAGGTAAAGAAAGCCAAGGATCTTCCTACAGTCTCAACCCATCTCGTTAGTTCGCCTTCAAAAGAGAAGCTTGCTGAGATGAGAAGCAAGCTGATGGAGGCTTCTCAACGTGCCCTTCACGTATCTAAGCAAGCCGGTGAGACCTTGAAGAATGCGACAGAAAGTACCAGTGAGTTTGTAAATAAATCGTCTTCTTGGCTTCGTCGTTTTCAAGAGAAATATACAGATGGCGACCTTTGGATATTCTTTGGCTTCAGTTTTATCTTCCTCCTTTCGGTCTTTGTAGGACTTTTCGTCTGTGCAGAGGTAGTGAAACTCTTATCAGAGGGACACTCATGGCTGTTTAAAAACTATATTGAAATAAGAAATTCTATCTAATATTTGCATTTCTTATATCCTCTTATCTTCTGTTTTTGAGTAACAGGTATTTAGAAATATCCTTACATTTCGAGGGCGCTTTTAGTCCTTATTTTAGCTAAAAAAGGGCTTAAAGGCAAGCTATTATAACCAACAGATAATCAAATAGTTATAAAGTCGTATTCTAAAAGGTGCTTTCTAAGGGTTCAAAAGGGCGTTAGTTAGCGTCTTAAAGGGCATCTTTAGCAAGCCTAAAGGGCGTCTTTTCAAAGCCAATTAAGCATCTGTTGATTTTTGATTAGTGACTTTTTTATTACAACTAATCAAATACTATCATTCTTTCCCTTGCTTTCTTGCCTACTTATCAATGTGTTTCTTCGCGTGTGTTTTCGAAAGCAACCTACCCTTTCCGTACTGCTTTTTATATAAGGTAAACACTGCAAAACATGCACTAATATGTGTCCAAGATACAAGTTGGAAATAAAAACCCACGTAATATTATGTTAAAGAAGATAAAACATGCTTGAATTAAAAAAAATACTATAATTTTGCACACATCTAAGCTATTGACAACCTAAGTGCCATATCTAATGTCACAAGACCTAAACAAAATATAAATAAAAACCTTTTAAGCATGAAAGCTATGAGAAAATCTAACCTTGGAAGGTCGCTGCTACTGGTAGTGCCCCTTGTGTGTTGCCCTTATACTGCACATAAGGCATACGCCACCCCGACAGTAACCATACAGGCGCAGGCCTCTGTTATCAAAGGAAAAGTTATCGATTCACGTACAGGCGAACCGGTCATAAGTGCCAGTGTCACCGTAAGTGGTACGAAGAAAATCGCTCTTACCAACATTGATGGTGAGTTCTCTATCGACGCAAAGGCTGGTGAAGAGCTGGTTATTACGTCCTTAGGCTATGAGAAAACGACGGTGCGAGCTGAAAACAACATGACCGTAAGCATGGTTTCTTCATCTACGATGCTTAGCGAAACAGTGGTTGTGGGCTATAGCACGCAGAAACGAAACAGCCTAACGGGTTCGTTGCAGAGTATTGATAATAAAGAACTTACTAACATTACTACAGCCAATGTCACCAATATGTTGACGGGTAAGGTACCTGGAATGAACGTTATGCCGGGTTCTGGTAAGCCAGGTTCGTTTGGTGCCATCATCGTTCGTGGTAAGTCTACTATCAACGGTAGTACTGCTCCGCTGTGGGTTATTGATGGAGTAATCGTCGGTAAAGACCCAGGTGACATCAATCCTAACGACATCGAGACACTCACCGTACTCAAAGATGCAGCCTCAACAGCTATCTATGGTTCGCAGGGTGCCAATGGTGTCATCGTTGTTACAACTAAGGGGGCAAAGTCTGGTAAGACTTCTATTACCTTCTCTGCCAAGATGGGCGTTTCAACTCTGAACAATGGTAAAGTGAAGATGATGGATGGAGCCGAGCTATACGACTATTATAAGTCGTTTACTAATGCTGCTGAGATTGCTTTCCCACGCTGGAATGATAAGCTACGTGATAGTAATTTCGATTGGTGGAAGTTGGCTACACACACTGGAAACGTTCAGAATTACGACCTTACGATTAACAGTGGTGGCGAGAAGTTGAGTGCTGTCTTCACTGGTGGTGTCTATAAAGAGGATGGTGCCGTGCGTGGATACGACTTCACTCGATACAACACGATGATGAAGCTGAACTTCAAACCTTATTCTTGGATTGCTATCCGTCCATCCTTTAATGGTAGCAAGGGAGTGATTGACGACCGTCAGCGCTCTACCTATTCCATGTATTCTATGCTGCCATGGGATAGTCCTTACGATGAAACTGGCAAGATTGTGGGGAATAGATCATCATCATGGGTGAATAGCAACTCTACCAATTACCTTTACGAATTACAGTATAACTGGAGCAAGTACGATTCTTATGCTTTTAATGGCAACTTCGACTTTGACATCTATCTCACTGATTGGCTGACGTTCTCTTCTGTGAATAGCTATCGTTGGAGTACCCACCTTGATAAGAGTTACGCTGATCCTCGTACATCAGGTGCAGAGGGTAAGGGTCGTGTGAGTGAAAGCACGAGCACGAACACACGTCGTTATACGAACCAACTGCTGAAAGCGACACGTAGTTTCGGTGATTATCATGGCTTCTTAATGCTTGGTTATGAGTTTAATGATGGTGAATATCGTTATCATAGTAGCGATGGAACAGGCTTAGTTCCCGGGCTTTGCTCAACTTGATATTACCTCAACTCCTGAGGCTGTGGGAGGTAATAAATACGAGTGGGCAGTGCAGTCTTTCTTCGCAAACCTCAATGCTGATTATGCCAATAAGTACTTGCTTCAACTCTCACTGAGAACTGACGGTGCAAGTAACTTTGGTTCTGATGCTGCTTATGGTACGTTCTTCTCTGTCAGTGGTGGCTGGGTTGCTACGGCTGAGAAGTGGTTTAAGGTACCTTGTATTGACTATTTGAAGGTGCGTGCATCGTTTGGTTCGGTAGGAAGTCGCCTAACAGCCTCTATCCTCAATACGGACTTTACAGCTTACGTGCAAGCTATAACGAGGTTCCTGGTGCTGTAATCACTCAGCTTGCCAATAAGAAACTGACCTGGGAGAAGAGCTATACCACTGGTGTAGGTATCGACTTGAATATGTTTAAACGCCTGCGTATGACCTTCGACTTCTATAGCAAGCGTACAAGCAACCTACTCTTTGCAGTACCTATATCTGGTGTTATCGGTGTGACAAGCATCTGGCAGAACATTGGTGAGCTTACCAACACAGGCTTTGAGACCACCCTTTCGGCTGATATCATCAAGAGCAAGGACCTCACTTGGACGGTTGATGCCAACCTCTCTCTACCAACTCTAACAAGATTAAGAAGCTGTATAGTGGTAGAGACCAGATTATCGAAGGTGATGGTATTGCTGGTTCAACCAACACGTTGTTACGTCCGGGTCTGAGCGCAGATACTTATTATTTGCGTGAATGGGCAGGTGTTGACCCAGAGAATGGTGCGCCACAATGGTACACAACGGATGCGAATGGCAATCGTGTTATTACCCACAACTATGCCAAGGCAGATCAAGTAGCCCTTGACAAGCGTGCCACTCCAAGTGTATTCGGTAGCTTCTCTACCACACTTACCTATAAGAACTTCGACTTCAACGCTGTCTTCGGCTATTCAATGGGTGCTTACATCTATAACTACTCACGACAGGAGTATGACTCAGATGGTGCATATACCGATCGTAACCAGTTCAGTTTGCAGAAAGGTTGGAAGAGATGGGCACAGAAGGGAGACGTAGCAACACACCCAGTTGCTGCTTATAACAACCCATCTAACTCTAACAAGGCATCAACTCGCTACTTAGAGAGCTCTGACTTCTTGAAGCTTCGCTCAATTACTTTGGGTTACAACTTCAGTCTTAAGAGTGATATCGTGAAGGCATTGCGCGTTTATATCAGTGGTGAAAACCTCTTCTGCATCACCAATTACTCTGGTGTAGACCCAGAATTGCCTGCTGCTGATGGTGGTCGCAATGCTTCTGGCGAACGCTCAACAGCCCTTTCAATCTCAACAGGCGCTGGTGTTTATCCTTCTGTTCGTAAGTTTATGCTCGGCGTTAACGTCACATTCTAAATTAAGAATCTGCCCTATGAAAAAAGTATATGTGCTGCTCTTAGCAGCTATTGCAATGGTATCGTGTAGCGTAGAGCGTCATCCTGAATACATGATGGATGATGATACCATGACTAAAAACATTGATGAGAGTTTTCCATCGCTACTGAATGGATGCTATGGATTCCTAAAAACGTGGTCGGACCCTATGTATCGCTGTGGCGAATACGCAGGAGATAACATCATGATTCGTGGTACTTCTACCGATGCTTTCTATGAGTTTATCTCTTATTCACGCACTCCTAATAACTACCGATTGCAGAACTTCTGGGATTATAGCTATAAAGTGGTTGCGCAGGCATCTAATATCATCAAGGATATTCCTGAAGGAAAGAGTACGATTACCGATACACAGTTGGGAGAATGCTACTATCTGCGTGGCATGATTTACTTCTATCTCTGTCGTGCATACGGTAGACCATACGCGCAAAACCCTGATACAAACCTCGGTATGCCTATCGTTAATGGTACACCTGACGACCCAGTACACGCTATGTTGCCTAATCGTTCTACTGTAAAAGAGACCTACGAACAGGCAATTAAGGACTTGGAGAAGGCGGCTTCACTGATGACAGAAGACCTGCACAGCGAAGAACGTTGTATCTTTGCTTCTAAAGAGGCTGCTTGGGCTATGCTGAGTAGAATCTATCTCTATATGAGTGGAACTTACGAAACGCCTAACACTGCCTACGCTCAGAAGAGTGTTGAGTACGCAACAAAGGTAATCGACTCTGGTAAGTTTAGTCTATTGAGCCGTAAGGACTATGGCGTTAGCAACACTCTTGAGCCAGAAAACAACCCTGAAACATCTTTGTGGTGAAAAGAGTAGACTCAGAGTTCCCTGGTTGGGACTATTATTACACCATCGGCGGTATGTATTCAAATATCGGCGGTATGGGTTGGGGCGAAATGTATGCGTCTGGTAAATACCTTGATTTGCTGAACGAGACTGGACAGAACGACTGGTTTAATAAGAAGTACACCGATATTCGTGCGCAATTCATTGAACCACAGTATGTAAAAGACAAGACAGACAAGTATGTTCCTGTCTTCCGCTTCATCAAGAATGTCTATGATGCCAAAGGTAATCAGGTGAATTTCAACTACGTACAGTTGCGTTATACTCGTCAGCCAGACAACAGTTTGACTTGCGATACCACTGGAACGGGACACACTACTCCGCTTGTTCTTACACCAATCGACCCTTCACAGCGTCTTTACTCGATTAATTATCAGGGACATACCTATCGTGGTGTGCTTGATTATCAGATGAAGCTCAACCGCGTTTATCCTATGTTCTATGTGGTGAAGTGCTCTCGTCAGGGTGGCAAGGAGAATCAGTTGTATTCGCCTATCATCTCTCGTCTTGACGAAATGTATCTCAATCGTGCTGAAGCAAATGTGAAATTGGGTAATATCGCCAGTGCGATGGCTGACGTGAACACAATCCGTGAGCGTGCTATCGTGGGTGGAAGCTATACGAGTGCTCAGTTTACTACTGCCACAGCAAAAACTTTGGTGGATAAAGAACGTCAGTTAGAGTTGGCGTTTGAGGCAGAGCGCAGCTACGATGTGTTCCGCAATGGCGACACCCTTACACGTCGTTTCCCTGGTCCACATCAGCCAATGGTTGACATTCCAGCAACTGACTACCGTGTGATTTACTTCATTCCACAGTCGGCTATCAATGCTTATAAGGGCAATCTGGAACAAAATCCAAGTAGTAACTAACACACTTTAGAGAATGACAACCGATGTGTAGCGTGGCTGAAAAGAATCTTCTCAGCCCATACACATCCTGTTGTCCTCTCTTTTCATCAGCCTAATAATAGGGAGGGCTATATCGTTAGCCTTCAACAAAACTCTTGTAACGTTATATTTAAAACCCCAATCGGTTATTAGAGCCTAAACATTTTTTGTTTTATTATCGAGTAGATTGTTTGGCTTTGGAACGCAGACGTAGTGGACTACGTCAAGTTACAAAGGCAGGCAAGATGCCGATAAGAAAATGAAAGATGTTAGGAAACAATACCATAATATGATACAAACATATTGTGGTCTAATGATTGATTGGGGTTTAAGGCTTGGTTAGTGGGCTAACTAAGCCTTTTTGATTATTCTTCTCGGCATCTTTTAGTATGTCTTCTTATCAGTTTTAGTTGCTTTCAGGTACTACCAATGGTTACTACATCAATTCTATAGCTATGGTAAACTTTATTAATTCATATCCTATAAGAAACCCAAAGCTCTGAATTTTATTTACATTTACCATTGATTTATTTACCAAAAACAGCCAAAAAAACGCTTTCCTCACTGCCTTTGTAACTCATTCGTTATAAAAGAGTTACAAAACTGCTTTTCAAAAGGTGCTTAATTGGACTTCAAAAGGGCGTTAGTAAGGGTCTTAAAGAGCATCTTTTGCAAGCCAAAAGGGCGTTAATTCGAATGCAATTAAGCCCTAATAAAAATCGAGTTAACAAAAAATACTTACAAAGAGGATTACTAACAGTTGGATAATTAACCTCCAAGACCCCTAAAAAGCCTACTTTAAAAGATACTGTTTTCTCGACTCTATAATATCTTCCATGTTCTCACTCGCCCATGAAAGGAGGTTGTCGATAAGCGGCAGTAGACTTTTCCCTTTCTCCGTAAGCGAATATTCAACGCGGGGAGGTATCTCGGGAAAGACTTCCCGATGAATAAGTCCATCGCCCTCCAACATCTTCAGCGTTGCAGTCAGCATCTTTTGAGAAATATCGGGTATATTACGTTGCAGTTCCTTAAAGCGTTGGCAATCATTGTTCTCCAACGTGAAAAGCACCAACATCGACCACTTATCCCCTACTCTTGACAGTACATTTCTTATAGGACAGTTAGGATAGAGGGCATCTCTGACTTCGTTTCTATTCATACTTATAAGCTCTTTAAGTAATATTACTGCACAAAAGTAACTATTATAAGCTAAGGCTCGTATCTTTTAGTGTTAAACTATGTAAAACAAGTATCCTTTAAATGCTTTATTATCAGTATTACTTACCTCAAGGTAACTGGCTGACATTTGTGTGCCTACTTGCAGGACAAACAGAAAAGCAATACCTTTGCATCATCAAAACAAACAAAACAATAAAACAAAAAGAATTATGAAAACAGTTGAAACGATCAAGAACGGTAAGAACTTCACAGCAGTAAACGTAGGTAAGCTCAGCGATATCAAGGACTATGTGCTCCCACTTGGAGAGATAGAGATTCCGGGTAAGGTATTCGCTGGTCAGGCATTGCAGACGACAGGTAGCGAACTTTCATTCCAGACTCTTGTACCTGGACAGGACAGTGGTTTCCTTCATACACACAAGACACACGAGGAACTTTACTTTATCCTCAAAGGTGAAGGTGAGTATCAGGTTGATGGCGAGGTCTTCCCAGTGACTGAAGGTAGTATTATTCGCGTTGCTCCAGAAGGTAAGCGTGCGTTGAAGAACACGGGCAAAGATGAGATGCTGATGCTCTGTATTCAGTATAAGGCAAACAGCTTTGCTGAGAATGATGCACCTGCTGGCGATGGTGTGATACTGAATGAAGAACTAAAATGGTAATTGACCCACTATTCCCTACGTGTCCGATACGTAATATCCTCTCACGGATATGCGTGGCGGATACACTTTGCCTTATCCAAACGCTCGGTAAGAAAGGCAGAGCAACTTACGAAGAGTTAAGGTATGACCTGCCCGATAGACCTCTATCCGCTTCGTTAATGGTCTTGAAAGAAGACAATATTATCGTTGAAAACAACAAGCTATACAGCCTTTCAACCATCGGAAAGGAACTCTATCCACTCGTCTCAACCCTCATCGCTTGGTGTGAGAGGAATGTTTCCCCAATTCTAAGGCAATAGTTCAAACAAGGTGTAACATTGTATTTAGTCACATTTCAGGCTTCTACAAAACGAAAAGGAGTGAAAGAAAATATCGTTTCTTCCACTCCTTTTTTTTATATAAATATAGTCTATTAGCTAAAAGACCTACCCTTTGAAAATACAGGATAACAAAAGCACTATAGCTATGTGCTTAATATACTTCCTATCATTTGTCAACTAACACTATGTTATAGCCCCCTTGTCTAATAAGAAATCATAGATATCTATAAATAAAATACCATCTTCATCCTGATAACGAGGACTATGATCACCAATTATAACCACTTTCTGAAACGAATCATCTATTCTTCTAAGTGATTGTAATTCTTGGTCACGTTTCGTATCATCAGGAATGCTGAAAGCAGACTGGATATAAGCTCTCTTATAACCTTGGTTACAAACAAAGTCTACTTCAAGTATCTTTCTAATCTTCTTCCCATCTTCGTCCTTAGTATTCCAAATGACCTCACCTACATCAACAGCCATTCCACGAGTACGTAATTCGTTGTAAATAGCATTTTCCATCAAGTGAGTTTTTTCTACTTGTCTGAAATTAAGAAGCGCATTTCTCAGTCCTAAGTCTTCAAAATAAAACTTAGAAGGCGTATCTATATAACGTCTACCCTTAATATCATAACGTAGAGCGCGTTCAATAATAAATGCATCTTGTAAGTAATCAATATAAACTTTAATGGTATCTTGACTAATCGCACTTTTCTTTACTGTTCGGAAAGTATCAGCAAGCTTTCTTGGATTAGTCAAGCCACCCACTGTAGAAGCTAACGTGCTTATGAGTTCTTCAAGATCACCATCTAATTTTATATCATAACGTTCTTTAATATCCTTTAAATAAGTATGCTTAAACAAGCTTTTTAAATAGTCGACTTTCTCTTGAGCGGAAGTCATTGTGACTACTTGTGGTAATCCACCATAAGTCATATACTCTATCCAAAGATTCTCTACAGGTTCATCTGGTCTTGCATTACGTATTTCAAGAAAAGAAAGAGGATGTACTTTAATCTCTAATCCACGACCTCGAAACCCAGTTACTATATCCTTAGATAAGAAACGAGCATTAGAACCTGTGACATATAGATCAGCATTCTTTACCTGTAAGTACGAATTAAGTACGTCCTCAAAATCACTAACAAGTTGCACTTCATCAAGTAAAACATAATGCATCTGATCATCCTTCAATCTACTATCAATGTATTCAAGTAACTTATCAGGGTTTCTTAACACTTTGTTTCTGCGGTCTTCAAGATTTACCATAACAATGTGTTCATCACTCACACCTTCAGCTTTTAGAGCCTCAGAGAATAACCTGAAGAGAAGATATGATTTACCACATCTCCTCATACCAGTAATGACCTTAATCATTCCATTATATCTCAAATCCATCAATCGTTTGAGCAATGCATCACGTCTTATCTCCATTCTATTCTATATTTTTGCACCTATCCGCATTTTTATCGACTACAAATGTAATCAATTATTGAGATAAAAGCAAATCTATTTTAAGATAATTCTAACGTATGAAAGGAAGAATCGGCATTGTGTTACATACATAAATAAAAGACTTCATGCACTACATAGCTGAAATAGAACGACGAGTGGATGCAAATATGATTCGAACGGATTACAGACAATTAGTAAGAACGCAAAAAAAGATAGGGACCCACGATTTGTGCGTCCCTATCTTTTAATGTATCGAATGTTTAGAAAACGTCCTTTACTTCTCTAACACTTTGAACTCTGCACCTGTTGCGAAGTCCTGACCAGACTGTTCGCTGAGGGCTGTCAGACGGACGAAGCGAGCCTTGACTGGTGTGGTGAGGAGGATAGTCTTTTCCTTTCTGTTGTTCTCAAACTCACCTTCAGCAACAGCCTTACCCCATGTCTTGCCGTCGTTGCTTACCTGAATGCTGTACTTCTTGATGTTACCATTGTTACTATCCTGACGTGGGAGGTAGGTGAAACCCTTGATAGTCTTCATGCCACCACAGTCGAAGTCAACCCAGTGTGGGTAGTTTGCCACAGTAACAGAGTACATTGTATGCCAGTAGCTGCTTGGATTTCCATCAGCAAGGTGGCTTGCGTCACCCTCACCACTCTCCTGACTTGAAGCGAAGACTACTGACAATGGAATACTCTCAATGCGTGAGAAGGTCTGAGAAGCTACGAGCCAATCATTCTCCTTTGTCCAAGCTGAAATCGTACCACCATTGCGCAAGCTAACAGGACCAGTGTACTTCACTGCCTTCTTGCTGTCGTTAACACGATAGTAGATATCGCCCTTCGCACCATTTGCATTGATCGTCACATTGCCCTCACCGTCACGTACGATGGTAAGTGGTGTGGCACCCTTAAGACTTACATTTGCATTGCTAACAAGGTCGTTGGTCTTAACAGAGTTCATCGGACGAATCATATAACCGAAGGTGTGTGGCGTTGCCATAACACGGTCGCGTAGCAACGGACCACCCTGTCCACAGCTGTTACCACCAAGACCAGTGATTGCCATGTCAAGGTGCAAATAAGTATATTCGCTCTGTGGCAATTCGTGTGGGTGGTTAGCCATTGCGATGGTGTTATCCGACCAAGGAAGCGCAGAGAAACTCATCTTATCCTTAGCCACGAAGATAGCACCATAGAGGGCATCACCGCCATCATTGCCTGTAAAGAGAGAGCCAACGAGTATCCTGATGGTTACCCGTATCTTGTGGTTTAGGGAAGGTAACGAACTCATCCTCAACATTCTGCTGCTCATAGATACCAATCATCTGACCCGTCTTACGGTCTGGATAGTTGTCAACTGTACCACGACCATAGTAATTCAACAGTCTGAGTGCCTTTGGAACACGTACTGTATAGCCCAACTTAGCGAGTGTCAGATTAGGCTTATTGCTTGTAATTGCGCTCTCGCTCTCAATGCTACCGTCAGGGAAGATAGTGTAAACCACCTGTGTATTAAAGCGGAAGTCGTCCTTACCGAATGGCTTTTCCTTGTATTCGATGAGCTTCTTCCAGTTGGCATTGCCACCTTCAAGGCGATAACCATAAGGTGCCTGTGACTCAACATTGAACACAACAGCAACCGAACCGTCAGCATTTGCGTGGGTTGTATAGTTAGTACACTTGTGCTGGAGGTTGTTCAAACCATTTGCATACCACGCCTCGTAAGCCCAGTTGTCATTGTTAACCCATGCACGGAAAGCGTTCAACTCTGGTCCACAACCATCTGGAATAACCGTCTTACCATCGTACTGAAGGTTATAAATCGTACCCTTTGCGAGGTCGAAAGTCGTTGTGAAAGTCTTGCCAGAGAAGACAATCTTATTGTCCTTTACGGCAGACATATTCACCTTACCTGCTGCTGCGATTGCTGGGCGAGTTGCTGCAGCCTGCACTGGCAACTGCTCCTCAGCCTGAACATAACCTGCCTTTGCCCATGGCATATCATGCTTAAGACGATAGGTTACGTGGAGGAGGTAGTCCTTATTTGGGTCAAGACCCTCGTTGAGTCCTGTGATTGTAATGCTCTTATGACTTCTTGCTGGTACACTACCAAGCTCAAGGTCGCCCTTCTTAACGATTACACCATCAGCTGTCAGGCTATAAGACATTGCATAACCACTGAGATCATCAGAGTAGTAGTTCTTATTGAATACATCCAAAGTAGCTGTCTTAGCGTCCTTCCAGCTTGTTCCAATATACTGATACACCTTCTTTACCTCATAATACTGTGGCTTTGGTGTCTCATCACCGAAGATAATACCATTCATAACAAACTGTCCATCGTTAGGCGTATCACCGAAGTCACCACCGTAAGCAAGGTAACGCTTGCCGTCCTTTGTGTAGTTGTACATACTCTGGTCAATCCAGTCCCAGATAGCACCACCCATAAAGAAGTTCGTAGACTCCATTGCCTCCCAATAGTCAACGAGGTTACCTACAGCGTTACCCATCGAATGGGCATACTCTGAGATATGGAAAGGATACTTGATACCCATCTTACCCTTCACCGCATCACGTGTCCAAGCAATACTTGGATACTGGTTAGAACCCATGTCCACGATGTCGTTGTTGCGCTCATACTGTACTGGTCTTGAAGCATCGTAAGCCTTCAGAGAGTCGTAGGCTACAACGAAGTTATGACCAGGTCTGCCTCATTACCCAAACTCCAGATAACGATTGAAGGCTGATTAACAAGCTGGTGCGTCATTGCCATTACACGATCAACGTGTGCTGCTTGGAACTCTGGCACATGTGAAAGCGATGCCTTGCCATAGAAGTACTCATGGCTCTCGATGTTTGCTTCGCTCTCCAAGTAGATACCATACTTGTTACAGAGATAATAGAAGTAAGGGTCGTTAGGATAATGAGAGGTACGTATGTGGTTGATATTCGCACGCTTCATCAGCATAATCTCATGTTCCATCTGCTCACGAGAGATAACCTTACCTGTTAATGGGTTGGTATCGTGGCGGTTCACACCCTTGAGTTTCACTGGTTTACCATTGATATAGTAATATCTTCCAGCCAAACCGAACTCGTCCTGACTTGCTGGTGTATCCTTAATCTCAACAGTACGGAAACCAGTTTGGAAACTTATCGTTTCAACAACTTTCTTTCCTTGCATTAACTCACCAACGAGAACATATACATTTGGCTCTTCTGCTGTCCATGCTGCCGCATTGTTCACAGTGAGTGTCTGTCGAACGTCACTCTGTCCCTTACTGTTACAAACGGTCTTTGCCTTTGCATCCTCGAAGGTTGCCACCAACTCATTGTCATCAGCAAAGAGTCTATTCTTATAGATGCTCCAACGCAGATGTAAGTCTTTCGCATTTTTTGTAGTGAGGTTCTGCAGTGTTGTGTTAAGGTTTACAGTACCCTTGCCGTCTGTATAGGAAGGAATAGCCTTCACATCAGCAATATGTACCTTCGGAGTAGCTGTTACGCTGACATTACGGAAGATACCTGGCAAGCGGAACATATCCTGTGCCTCGAGGAAACTACCGTCTGACGAACGATAAACCTCTACTGCTACCTCGTTCTTTCCCTTAGTGATATAAGGGGTAATATCGAATTGTGCCGTATTGCGTGAGTTCTTTGAGAAACCTACGTAACGACCGTTGATCCACAAATAGAAGAATGAGTCTACACCATCAAAGTTGAGGTAGACTTCCTTACCGTCCCAAGTAGTAGGGATGTCAAAGCTTCTTCTGAACGAACCTACCTCATTACGATATTCGTAAGTGGTGTAGTTCTTTGGCGGTTCACGCATAACACCTTTCTTCCAGTCGCCTGGTTCGATGTTATATTTGAAGATAACCCACTGATTCACATAGATAGGCACACCATACTTCAGTGTTCCATCTTTCTGAATACCTGCCATATTCCAACTTACTGGCACCTGCAGACGGTCCCACTTGCTGTCATCATACCCCTTTGTGAAGAAGTCTTTTGGACGTTCATCGGGGTTCTTTGAGAAGTGGAAACTCCATTCTCCGTTGAGAGAAAGGTAATCCTTAGCAAACTCTGGTAATACTTTTCTTGCCTCGTCAACCGAAGAGAAAGAAGAGAATAACGCACGAGCTGGCAGTTTGTTATAACCCAGTGCACCGGGTGACTGCCATTCATTGCCAGTTGGTGCTGTTGCCTGACCGAAGAGATAGCCTCCAGTAGGATAGTCATCAGCCTGTATAGGCGCAGCTGTTAATGACGATAATAATAAACCGATTAAAAATTGTTTATGCATAATAGTTAGGTGTTATATTCTGTCTTATCTGTCTCTGACTGCCTTCTTCAAGGTTTCTCCAAAGACGCTATGAGGTTGTTACTCAGCATGCAGACCTCACTTCTTTTATCAATGTAGGCAAAGTTAATAAAAAAAAAAACAAATAAGCAATGAGAAAGGGAGGATATTACGTAAATAATACACTCTTGGGGGAAGTTGACAAGTGAACGGGTGGACGAGTAAACGAGTTAATTGTGAAGAAAGACAGAGTAACAAGGGGACAAGTGGACAAGGAGACGAGTTGACGAGTGAACGAGTTGATTGTAAAGAAAGACAGAGTAACAAGGGGACGAGTGGACGAGTGAACAAGTTAATTGTGGAGGAAGACAAAGTAATAGGGGAACAGGGGTAAGTACTTATAATATATGGGGAGAGAAGGGCTTAAAAAAAGCAAGAAACTAATACACTTCTTACAAGAAGAGTTTAGTTTTTATTTGCTGTCACTTTTAACACTTCAAGTAATCACACTGTAAACTAACAAGTTAGACGAGTTCTTCGAGTGATAGCAGTGACAGCAAAGTTTGTTTTATAGAAATGTATTAAGAAAACAAGGCGACATGAGGGGTGACAAGTTAGACGAGTGAACGAGCCGACAAGTTAACTGGTTACTTGTGGAGAGTACAAGGCAACATGAGAACTCGGTTTCCGTTATGCTGCTAAATCTATAACAAGTCACAAGGAGCAACGACTTTCTGATTTGGGTCCATACCTCGTCTTTTCATTAGTTTACCAAGTCCGAAGATATGATAAGACTTGATAGGCTTGGGCGTAGCAAGTTGAATACCAAACTGATCCTTATAGATGTCATATATAAGTTCTGAACAATAGTACTTATCATTATTAAACTTAAAGGCTAAATCATAACGCTTACCAAGGTATTTAGCGTACTTAATTTTGACAGGTTTGTTCAGTACTCGTCTTCTCTTATACCTTCCCATCTTACCCCTATCAATCCACGCTTTTAGTGGAGTGAGCTTGACAACATTAGAAGCTTCAAGCACATAGGGTTTTCCTTCCTTCTCTACAATCACACCACAATGTGACCACGGAGAATTAGTTGCTAATTGAATAAAAGGCGACTGACGACTTTGCGATACTTGAAAGATTAAGTCTCCTTCCTTAAAATCATTCGTCACTCTTGGAGTTCGCTGCGCATATAATGCAATAGCAACCAATAGTAACATGATTATTGTCTTAAACTTTTTCATTATTATTCTGTTATTCTTTGACTTACAAGGACTCTAAAAATACATTTTCCGTTATTTAGGAGTAGCCGTAAATCGATTGCAAAGCTAATGATTCTAAAGCAGAATGTCAAGCGGAGCAGACTTTTTTCTTATAAGCTACTCTCTGACTGATGTTTCCAAAAGCGAGAAGTGATATCCTCAAAGCTTCCATCTGTGCAGCGGTGGTACATTCGTTGGTTAGTACGTGGGGAATCGAGTCCACCAAGATGGCGGAGGTAGGGGCCCACTTTGATATAGTCGAAATGCTGTTGATCAATGAGCGGAGAGATTGCCGTGCGCCCAGTGTACCAACCAACCTTCAATCCGTTGTGACGTTCTTGGACATATTTCGCAAGTAGTCGACTGCCACTGGGTCACCATCGCCACCCATAAAACCCACACAGGTAATGGTATCTTTTGCACCATGAATCAGCGCAGACAGTGCTTCAGCCGTCAATTCATCTCCCCTATTTGCCCACAAGAACTGACTATGACAGCCCGGACAACGACACGGACATCCCGAAATATTAATGGCAAGCGTCACCTCATCGGGAAACTCCTGAAAGACAATATCTGTATTGATATAACGAAGCATTACTATCTGATTCTTTTTGCTAAACACGCTTATGCTTAAGTGATTATCTTCACCCACGCAACACCGTGTCACCTCCTTTTAGATGAACGATTTTTTACTCTACCTTAATTCCGTAGCATAAATTCTTGTAAGAACTCCAAGTGTCTGAGAAATAAAGTTCTCAAAACACTTGGATATGTCAGAAATTTCACCTATCTTGGTGCTGCAAACATAACAAGTAAGCAAAAAACTGACATGACAAAGGTAGCAATTAAAAACGAGAATATCACTTCTTTCGGTGGGATTTATCACATTATGGACGTTTTCTCAAAGTTGGGCTTTGAAAAACTTACCGAATCAGTATTGGGCAAACGTGGACGTAGTGGCAAAGCATTCAGCCATGGAAGTATTTTCGGCTCTCTCTTCTTCAGCTACCTTTGTGGTGGAGAATGCCTTGAGGACATCAATGCGCTTATTGGACAGTTCAAGCAGAGACCTAATACGCTATTACCCAGTGCCGACACTGTGGGGCGCGGACTAAAGGAGCTTGCCGAGAAAAATATTGTCTATAAGAGCGAGACCTCCGACAAGTCGTATAGTTTCAATACGGCAGAAAAAGTTGAATACCTTACTTTTACGAATGATACGGAGGATGGGGCTTATAAAGGTGGGTAGCCATGTTGACTTGGACTTTGACCACCAGTTTATTCCGGCCCACAAGTTCGATGCAAAGTATTCTTACAAGCAGGATCATGGTTATTTCCCAGGATGGGCTTCCATTGGGGGAATCATAGTCGGAGGTGAGAACCGTGATGGGAATACCAATGTAAAATTCCATCAGGAGGATACGCTCCGTCGCACTATGGACCGTGTGACCTCTGAACTTGGTGTGGTGATAGAGCGTTTCCGTGCTGACTGCGGGTCGTTCTCAAAGGAAATCATCCAAACCGTAGAGCAGCGCTGCAACACGTTCTATATACGTGCTACCAACTGTGGCAGTCGCTATGAGAACTTCCGACAGTTAAAAGAATGGAAGAGCGTTGAGCTTGGCTATGAGAAATGCGATGTCACATCCATCAATATGGACAACTTAATAGAAGGAAGGTCATACAGGCTTGTCGTACAGCGTAGTCCCTTGAAAGACAAGGATGGCAAGCAACAGACGGATATGTTCGGAGTAATATACACATACCGCTGTATCCTCACCAATAACTGGACATCTACTGAGAAAGACATCATTACATTTTATAATGAGCGTGGAGCAAGCGAAAAGAACTTCGACATACAGAACAATGATTTCGGCTGGGCACATCTGCCCTTTTCCTTTATGGCTGAGAACATGGTTTTCATGATGGTTACCGCCATGCTGAAGAACTTCTATCTCTATCTCGTCCGTCATATCAGCGAAAAGGTCAAGCCGTTGAAAAAGACAAGCAGGCTGAAAGCCTTTATCCTACATTTTGTCAGCGTGCCAGCAAAATGGGTGCGAACTGGAAGACAGAACGTTCTGAACCTATATACAAATAAAACCTACTACGCTGAAATCTTCATAGAATAAACTGTATTTCTTTGTAGTTATCATACTTCCCCATTGGTTTGGGTGGGGGATTTTATGCCTATGCAAGAACCAAGAACTCCGGAAAATTCCCAAATCAATGGATAAAGCCCAAAATGTCACTTCAATATAAAAAAGTACCTCACAAGGAATAATGTTGCGGAATTGAGGCTCTACAAAGATATAAAGAAAGTATTAAACAAAGCAGACTTTATCTGGATTTATTGATAAAATTTATAAGCTTTGTCGCTGTCATTCTTTATACCATCGCACTTTTTGTAATATTACTTTTTAGTTCCGTCCGCTCTATCTCTGTGTACCCATCTATTCTTAGTAGAAGACATATTCACACAAATAAAAGATAAATATGCTCTTTGAATAGTATAGATTTTCCCAATCTCTATTCCGAACAATCCAAAAATAACTAACTATTTTGTAATAAAAAATTCAACACTTGAAAATCAACACATGCTCTTTTAGGTTCGTAAAGACGCCCTTTTGGCTTGCAAAAGGTGCCCTTTAAGACCCTTACTAACGCCCTTTTGGAGTCCGATTAAGCACCTTTTGAAACAACGTTTCGTAACTTCTTTATAGCGAGAGGGTTACAAAGGTGAAAAAGAAGACCTCTCTTTAGCCTTTTTTCAGTATAAAAGCACAAGATAATGTAAAGGAAATTCAGAAACGACAAAACGTCCTCAGCAATCTGAAAGCAGATTATTGAGGACGTTTTATATAATTTTAGGAAGCTATTTATAGCTCGGTTTCCACTTATTACAGGCTCTCCGGAATCTGTTTCTTCGGACTGATACCTAATGTTTTTAATCCTTCTAATCGGCGAACGATGTTACCCTTACCCTCGTTTAGCTGACCCTTCGCCCTGCTGAAATCCTGCTGTAGGCGTTCGATGTCGGCACCTAATTTTACGAAATTCTCTGCAAAGGTGACGAACTTATCGAAGAGTTCGTTTGATTGGTGGAGGATTTCCTCTACATTCTTTGTCATACGGAAGTTCTGCCACATCGTATGTGTCAACTGCAAAGCCATGAGAAGATTGCTTGGACTCAAAATGATAATATGCTTACGATAAGCGTATTGCAAGATAGAAGGATCGGTCTTCAAGGCAGCAGAATAGCCACTTTCGTAAGGAACGAACATCAGTACAAAGCCGATACAGCCCGGTACAAGTTTCTCGTAATTCTTGGCAGACAGTTCGTCGACATGCTTCTTGATAGAGGAAACATGTTCCTTCAAATAGCGTTCACGCACCGTAGTATCTTCTTCTCTGATTGCTGCCTGATAAGCCGTCAATGAAACCTTAGCATCTATCACGGCACGTTCTTCATTCGGGAAGACAATCACGGCATCTGGTCGGAAGTTATTACCGTCCTTGTCTTTGTAGTTCTCTTGCAGAAAATACTGTTGCCCCTGAATAAGACCGCAGTCTTCCAACGTCTTATCGAGAATCATCTCACCCCAATCGCCCTGCATCTTAGAGTCACCTTTAAGGGCTTGTGTGAGCGAAGCAGCATCATTACCGATACGTTCCGTCTGTTCACGCAGTTCCTTCACAGCTCGTTCTTGATCCTCGCGCATCGCCTTGATGGTCAGTTCCTGCTCCGCATGAAGGCGTTTCATCGCCTCCTCGAAGGTCGTTTTAATCTCTGTTTTATTGGCAGTATTCTCCTTGCTGTTGTTTGTAACAGTCTGATTAAAAGCCTCTAAACGCTCTTTAGCGGCGAGAGGAGAGCATCCAAACGTTCTTTATCCGTCGTATTCATCTTCTCCCGACTCTCATCCAACATCTGAGTAGCCATATTGCGCACCTCCTCCTGTAGGAGTCGGTTCTTCGCTTCAGCCTGCTTCTGGAGTTCGTTGCGTAGCTGTTCGCCATGCTTTCGCTCTGCCTCAAGTTGCTGCAAAGCATTCTCTTTCACCACCGCAATACGTTCGTCAACATTCTTTCGTTCTGTTTCAAGTTGACTACGGAGGACAGCTAATTGCTCACCAGCATTCTTCTGTTCCTGTGTTGATTTGTTCTTCATCCAGAGGAACATGATACTTGCACCGATGATGATACCGAGAAGTAGATAAATTATTGCCATACTTGTTCTTTTTCATTTGATTTTTCCTCATATAAAGCCATGAATGAATCAGCTTTACAGAGCCTCAGTAGCGCCGCAACAGACGTGAATAGCACAGAGTTCTATCATGAGCACTTTGCCACATCGTAAAAGTCACCTTATTTATTATTGGATAAAAGCGTCCGAAACGGTACGATTAGCATGACAAAAATACAAATAAAATCAGAGAAAAACGCCCCTTTTAAAAGAATATTTTTCAGTTATTAGTATCTTGATTTTGCACATCTCCTTCCCATGACAAGCCTATACTCAACGCCCGATGAAGCCCTTTCAGTTAACGACTCAGCATATCAATCAGCCTATTCATCCAACATACGGAGTAAACAACATCAAACACCGCCTTATCTTTCATCCTTACTTAGACGACAACCGTCCACCCCCACCTTCGAAATGACCACATAAAAAAAGAGTTGCAGAAACCTCTACAACTCTTTAATACCCCTTTGTGGACCAGCCTGAACTAATCCACAATATGTCCTTATCGCTGTTAGCTAAATATTTACCTTTTTGTACTGACAGTCTCTGTAGCAGAAATGTAGCAGCAAACTGACTGGTTTATGACCGCTATTTTGACTATCTGTTGAAAGCACGCTCACTCCCATTCTCGGAGTACAAAGTTAGATATTTTTGTTTATATCTCCAAATCTTTGTGCCATAAATATTTAGAGATTTTACTGCTACATTTTCCAGTGCAAGGTGCAAGCCCTTATATATAAAGGGACTTGCACCTTGCACTGGAGTTTTACAAAACAATAATAATTATACAAAGATATAAGAGTAATAAAATGTTTTAGATTTAGTTCGTTATATTTATTGGTACACTGTGTATTCCGCTACTAACAAACAAACTTGCACCGTCTGCAAGACGGATTGCATAGTGTGCAAACATTTGCATGTGGCGGGTTGCTCTTGTAACGGTGCTTTAGTAACTTTATAAGTATGAAAAAGTTATTGGAAATGCTGAAGTCAGCAAGAGTGAAAAATGGTTATTCGCAGGAGTATCTGTCTGTTATTCTGAAAGTTAGTTCGAGTCGGATTTCGCGCTGGGAAAGAGGAAAGACAGCAATGACCCTTGACCAAATTCTGATGTACGCTTCAAAGGTGGGCATCCAGTCTACCAAAATATTTGAGTTTCTTGCACGTAATGGGCAGCCCGGTCCTTTACCTATAGCAGAAATTCATCTGGAGGTTTTTACTGAGGAAGCATTCAGAAGACTTTCACAGTTAGTCAGTGAACTTGGAATAGAACATGTAACAATTAAAACCAAACGATTACGCTGATGGAAATAATCGCAGTAGAAAGCCAAGTCTATCAAGAACTGATAGACAAGCTCAATCGTATTGAGCAGTATGTTGAGCGCACCTCCCGTCTTATTCAAGACATTGACGACGAGCTGGAGATGACAACGAAAGACCTTATCGGGACTCTGAATGTTTCAGAGTCCACCCTTTACCGCTGGCGCAAGAAGCAGCTAGTGCGTTACCGCTACACGGAGGGTGGCGATGTGCGCTACTTCTTCAAGTCTATCGTGATAGCCACGAAATGTAACCAGCTCCGTGTATCAGGTATGAGAAACGATGAGGTTCTTGGTCGGCTCAACCGTTTCAAGGACAATCTCATCATGAGTTCATGTCTTAACCCTAAAAACCGACAATTATGATAGAAAAGGAACAGATTCTTTTACTTACACAAGGAGGTTTGAATGTGTTTTCACATTTCCTTGGCTTTGAGGTAAACCTTCATCGCAACTTCCGAAGTCCTTTCTATGACGACAGGCGGGCTTCCTGCCATATCTACTACGACAGGAAAACTTCCTCTTACAAATTCTATGACCATGGGGATACCACCTATTCAGGGGATTGCTTCTGGTTTGTGGCAACCCTCCGTAATTTGAACCTGAAAACAAGTTTTCCCGAAGTATTGGAAACGATTGTACAAGAACTTGGATTGTACTCTTTATGTGATGGTGAAAAGCATAGCAGCCATATCACGTCAGCATATAAAAAGACTATTGTTCCCACTCCTAAGGCTGATATAACCAAGTGGACGGAAGAACGTCCATATAGTTTTGAGATACAGCCATTTGACGATGGTCTGCTGAACTATTGGGCACATTATGGCATCCATGAGGATACACTCCGTCGCTTTCGTGTACGGAGTCTTAAACGCTATGAAAGTGTATCTGCTGAAGGCAAGAAGTTTGAACTTTATGGATCACCTACGGAACCTATGTTTGCCTATATAGGAAATGGCTATGTAAAGATATACCGACCCCATAGTCCAAAAATCCGCTTTCTTTATGGTGGACGGATGCCTGCCACGTATTGCTTCGGAATGGAGCAGATTCCTGCCAAAGGAGATATGCTTTTCATTACAGGTGGTGAAAAGGATGTACTCTCATTGTATGCACACGGCTTCAATGCGATTTGCTTCAACAGTGAAACCGCACAGATACCGACAAGTATCATTGAGAGCCTTCAGCTTCGTTTTAGGCATATAATACTCTTGTATGATGCGGATGAAACAGGTGTACGGGAGGCACATAAACAGTCTGAACATCTGGTGGAATACAAAGTCTTGAACCTTTCACTTCCGCTAAGTGGTACGAAGTCTGAAAAAGATATTTCTGATTTCTTTGCCTTGGGCAATGGGGCAAAGGAACTGAAAGAGCTGCTTGCCAAGATGTTCTCAGATCTATATAGCCAAACCATGATGATGTTACGTTCCTGTGAGATTGATTATGAGAATCCACCAGACATGTCCAAATCGGTGGTGGCGGTGAATGGTGTGCCACTCGGCACGCAGGATAACCTGTTCTGCATTACTGGGGGCGAAGGTACGGGCAAGAGCAACTATGTGGGTGCCATCCTTGCCGGAGCGTTGGGAGAAAAACGATTGCCGATAGAGAAGACCTTGGGATTAGAGATTACCGCCAATCCCAAAGGCTTGGCGGTCCTACACTATGACACGGAACAGTCCGAGGCACAGTTGCACAAGAACTTGGGTAAGACACTGCGTAGGGCTTCTTTGACGGCAGTACCGGAGTTTTGCCATTCTCTGTACCTTGCCTCTCTGTCTCGTAAGGACAGACTGAACCTTATCCGTGAGAGTATGGACTTGTTCCATCACAGGCATGGAGGCATCCACCTTGTGGTGATTGACGGAATAGCCGACTTAATACGTTCTGCCAACGATGAAACGGAAAGTATTGCCATTGTGGACGAGCTTTATCGCTTGGCGGGGATTTATAATACCTGTATCATCTGCGTGCTACACTTCGTACCGAATGGTATTAAACTCCGTGGGCATATCGGCTCAGAATTGCAGCGTAAAGCAGCGGGAATTCTTTCCATAGAGAAAGATGATAATCCCGAATACTCGGTCGTAAAAGCATTGAAAGTCCGTGACGGAAGTCCGTTGGACGTACCGATGATGCTTTTCGGCTGGGATAAGGCTGAGGACATGCACGTCTATCGTGGCGAGAAATCTAAAGAGGACAAGGAAAAGCGCAAGACTGATGAACTCATTGCCGTTGTCAAAGAAGCCTTCCGAAATTCTTTCAAGCTCACTTACCAAGAACTTTGTGAGGTTCTGATGCGCGAAATGGAAATCAAGGACAGAACTGCAAAGAAATACATCGCCTATATGAAAGAACAACGTATCTTGTCACAAGATACCAATGGTAACTATCAAAAAGGAGAACTATGCCGTACATAGATTATAAAACCGAAGACACTTGGCAAAAACGCCTGTTCGACAAGCTGATAAGCGTCGAGGATAAACTCGACCGCCTGCTTGTCCTGCAGGATCAATCTGTTGACACAACCGTCCATCCTCCCCTGAAACTGGAATATCTGGATATCATAGATGTATCCAAGATACTCAAAGTAGAACAAAAGACCATCTATAATTGGGTGTGGGCAGGAAAAATTCCTTATCTCAAAGCCAATGGACGATTACTTTTTCTCCGGGAAGAGATTGACGAGATGCTGAGAAGGCGAGATAGTTGGTGATGCGTATTTGTTGGTTTTTATTGTTGTTTTGTTGTGTAAATGCAAGCAGTTACATTACAAAATAACGGTTACAAAATTGGGTTCTGCGGGATTTAGTGTGAGTTAACATATGTCTAGATCACCATAGAAGAATAGAATCGCTATCCGATAGCGTTCGGCAGTACCATATCCTCTGCCGATGGTCTTGATTTCTTCATACAGACTACAAAGATACGAATTTCGTGCCGCTTAATGCGGGATACGGCATGTTAATTCACACTAAATCCCGCAGAACCCAAAATTGAAAATACGTACATTAATACTGGCATAGCTCGTTAAGCTCGTACTTTTCTCTGTTTTTTGTGCTGACTATGAGATTTTATATGTACCTTTGTTGTCGTGAATAATGCATTATTTCGCGACAAAATACAATTATAATTATGACAAAAAGCATTGAAAGTAAAATACTTATAAAATCAAAGAAGTGCGGACGCGGTTCTGTGTTTTTTGTGGGGGATTTTATTTCGTATGGCAATCGAGATGCCGTTAATAAGGCTTTGGAACGTCTCGTAGAAAGGACAGATGCTTAGGGTTGCACGTGGCATTTATTGCTACCCCAAAATGGAAAAAGTATATGGCCTGGGTATGGTTCCTCCATCGCTTGAGGATATTGCCAAAGCAATGGCAAAAAGGGATGGCGCAAGAATTGTCCCAACGGGACTTTATGCCCAATACCAGTTAGGACTGACTCAACAGATACCGATGAACATAGCTTACTTAACCGATGGCGTCTCACGTACTATAAATCTTGGCGAAGGGAAAAACATAAAATTCAAGCGCGCCTCTCCCAGATATTTCTCCATCCGTAGCCGGTTGGCCCTTCTCTTAACAACAGCCCTTAAAGACTGGAAAGTAGAGAAACTGACTGATGAGCAGGTTGCTACCATTAAAATGAAGTTAAACGAAAATCCTCACCTTCAAGTTGCCGACCTCAAACTGATGCCTTCAAAGGTAAGGGAATTTATATTTGGTCTATATGAATAGGTTTCTTGGATTATCCGATTCACAACGGAAAAGCGTCTATGAATCAATTGCAGATAAAGTCGGGTTACCCGCACAAGTGATTGAGAAAGATTTTTGGGTAACTGCAATCTTGCAAACTATCTTTTCACTTCCTATAGCAGAGCATCTTGTTTTCAAAGGCGGCACAAGTCTGAGCAAAGGTTGGAAACTTATAGAGCGATTCTCGGAAGATATAGATGTTGCTGTCAATCCTGTTTTTCTTGGTGCTCCTGAAGGAGATCTCACAAAAAAACAAATCAAGAAATTGCGCAAGGCATCATCGCTTTTTTTGTTTTAGAGGAACTAACCCCTATGATTTGTGAAGAACTAAAAAGACAAGGCTTGCAGTCGTTTATCACAGTTAATGCCCAACCCAATGGCGAAGGTGACGCCACCTATCCCGAACCACGCCAGATTTATCTTCACTATAAATCAGTTTTTTTGACAAGGAGCTTACATATCTCCGCCCTGATATTGTATTGAAGTGAGTGCACGTTCATTGCTTGAACCGACAGAATCAATACAAATTAAAAAGTATTATTGGAGAGCATCTTCCGATTACACCATTGGCTGACAGTGCCGTTCATACTGCTATTCCCGCAAAGACATTCCTTGAAAAAGGCGTTTTTTTGCTTCACGAACTCTTCTCCATTCCCGGACACGGAATGATAGCAGAGCGCAAGAGCCGACATCTTTATGACCTTTACGTCATGATGAATAAAGATTTTGCAAAGAAAGCCATTGCAGATGATGCATTATGGGAATCTATTCGTCATCATAGAGAAATTTATACTTCAGTGAAAGATGTGGATTATACTCCTGATGTACGCAAACGTCTCAGGATTGTCCCCCGGAAAGATATTCTTGAAGAATGGAAATCAGACTATCAGGCAATGATGGAATCAATGATTTATGGCAAAAAGCCTTCATTTGAAGAACTGTTAGATGCACTATCCGAACTTCAAGAAAGGTTTAGGATAAGCAAATAGTAAACAACACAAGTAATCTATTAGATTTTGGCAATAACAAGCGTTATTTGCCAAAATCTAATAGAGAGAACTAAGGAATAACGTTAAGGATAATGCCGCCATTTCGGTTTGAAACTCTGCGAATGTTTCTCCTCTTTTGCATCCTGAACAGAAAGGTTATCATTCCCTTTCCCTGACAGAATGATTGTTGCCGGACAGACCCTCTCCTTGTTTCATTTCATCCTTTGCATCTTGTTCCTCTTCCTGAGGTGAAAGTGTTAAGGCTATTTTTCTGTCCAGCTCTGCTGCCTTCCCCTTGAGCGTACGAAGCTCGTCCTCTTTTTTCCAAGAACTGTTGGCAATGTTGGTGTAAACTTCTTTATTGGCCACAACCTTTGCCATTTCCTTCTCATGCGATTCTATCACCTTTGGAATACGCTCCAAGGCATTAATGAAGTTCTGACACGCAAGTTTCGGGTCAGTTGCCAACTTACCGTTATTATAGGTATAGTAGATACTCTCCAGCCCTTTCACAAAGAAGCGGTTCACCGAACAGTCGAACAAGTCCTTGGAAGTACTCTCTGTCTTGACCATAATGGAGAAACCATAGATTTCGCCAATTTTGTTGTACTCTCCTTTGGTGCGAGCTTTTTCGTCTATTTCCTGTAAACGTGCAGCAATAGTCTTGATGTCAGTACAGTCTTCCACACCTTTGATTGTCAGTTTATTTATAGGTATACCTTCATCATCACGCTCCACACGCTTCTCAAAGAGAGCTAAATCAGACTGTGCCTCCTTGATTTTATCCGTATGGAAGGACACGGAGCTGTCAATCTCTGCCAACTTGCCCGTTGCGGCATCACGCTCACGGAGAAAGTTCTTACGTTCTGATTCCAAGGTGGTAATCTTCTTATCCAATCTTGCTTTCTCCAAAAGGTCGGTATTGCCTGAAAGCACTGCTACGTATTCGGAGAAGTTCATGCCGCTGTCCTCATCCATCGAACCCTCATCGATGGTGCGACTGCCAAGCGTGTTTGTCTTGAGTTGATTGATGAAAAGCTGCTTGTTATGTAGCAGGTTGAACTTGTAGCTATCCAAGGAACGTTCCACGGCATAGATAATCACATCAACTTTGTTATCCGCAAATTCCTTGGCGATAAGGTTTCCCTTTCGCACAGCTCGTCCGTTGCGTTGCTCCAAGTCTGAAGGTCGCCAAGGCGTGTCCAAATGATGGACCGCAACGGCACGTTGCTGTGCGTTTACGCCTGTTCCCAACATAGAGGTAGAACCGAAGATAATGCGAATGTCACCACGATTCATCGCATCTACCATCGCTTTCTTGGCTTTCTCGTTCTTACACTCCTGAATGAAGCGTATCTCGTAGGACGGGATATGATAGCCTTCTACCAACTTACGCTTGATTTCCGAATAGACATTAAAGTCTCCACCGGGCTTATAAGTACCTAAATCAGAGAAAACGAACTGCGTCCCTTTCTGTGCATCGTACTTTTGGTAATAGTCATTGAGCATCTTGGCACAGTGACTTGCCTTGTTATCTATATGATCTGAGTAAGCTTTTTCATCAATCATGCGTAAATCAAGGCTCATCTTGCGGGCGTAGTCTGTTGCAATAAGCATCTTTGCTCTTTCCTCGCTCTCACTCAGAGGTGCTCGTCCCAAGATCGTGGCATCGCCACTCTTAGCAAACTCCATCAGCTTTCCGATAAAGACTTCCTGCTCGGGTGTCGGTGGTATGTTATGCAGTATCTCATTCTTCTCCGGTCTGTCGATACCGATGTCTTTGGCAGTGCGAAAATCGCAAATCTCCGCATAGAAGGCGGCTAGTTCCGGCACCTTAATGAAGGTCCTAAACCGCTCTTTCTGAATGATGTCGTTTGTGATGGAGAACTCATAGTCGGTCGATTTCTTGGCAAAGACTGCAGCCCATGCATCGAAGCTATTGATACCTTGCTTTTCCAAAGCCTGTGGACGGAGGTATTTGAAGAGCAGATACAGTTCCGTCAGACTATTGGAAATGGTCGTTCCTGAAAGGAAAGTGGCTCCCAAATCCTTGCCGGACCGTTCTTGTATGGTACGAATAGCAAAGAGCATGTTTAAGGCACGTTGTGAGCCATCGGGATTGCCCAAGCCCGACACACGGTCGTGGCGGGTATTGAACATCAGGTTCTTGAATTGGTGGCTTTCATCTACAAAGAGGTGGTCGATACCCATCATCTTGAAATCCACAGCATCGTCCTTGCGCTCGGCAATGCTGTCCTGTATGTTCTGTAACTTGGCTTCAAGGGTCTGCTTGCGTTTCTCCAGTCCTTTGAGCATACCACGGGAAATCTCTGCACCCTGCATGCGAAGCACTTCAAGGTTCTCTTCCACGGAGTCCAGTTCCTTCTGCATAATCGCTTCCTGTATCTCCAAGGCCTGCGGTATCATGCCGAACTGCTCGTGCGTGAGGATGATACAGTCCCAGTCGTTGTTTCTTTGATGTCGTTGAAAAAAATACGCTGTCTGTTCTGCTTGTTGAAATCGTTCTTACCTGGATAGAGTACCTTAGCATTAGGATAAGCTTTCCTAAAGGTATCAGCAATGTCGAAGACGTTTGCCTTCAGACCGATAATCATCGGCTTGTTTGCCAGCCCCAAGCGTTTCATCTCGTAGGCTGCTGTACACATGATGAGTGTCTTTCCCGCTCCCACCTCGTGGTCGCAGATGCCGCCACCGTTGGTTTTGAGCATCCACACGGCATCCTTCTGGCTCTTGTAGAGGTCTGCAATACCCAATCGTCTGAGGTCAAGGTCGGGAAACGTCTGGTGTGTACCGTCAAAGTTGGGTCGCACAAAACAGTTGAAAAAGACGATTATAACGGTCAGAGAGTTGTTGCTTGAACGTGTCAGGTGTACGTCCGAGCCAATCGACAAAGCCCTGCCTGATTTCCTCAATCTTGGCATTTGCCATCTGGATGGCATGTCCGTCTCTTACTTTGATAGTTTTCGTCTCTCCCGTAACCTTGTCCGTCACCTCCTTGCTCTTGTTGATGTCGGGAATGGTATTGTGCAGGGCGTGCTTGAGGAGATTGATGCCATCATAACGGCGGAACTCTCCCTGTACGGCATACTTGTGCCAGATATTAGCATTCTTTCGGTCGCAGACAATGGAATACTCGTCCATGTTGGAATGGTAGGATACGCCAATATCCGTCCCGAAGAACTCCGAAGCGAACCTGCCATAGACTTTGGCAGGTATCCAGCGTTCACCGAGATTAAAGTCAAGGTCTGCAAATGGAATGGGTGTTGGCGTAGCTGCACGCAAGGCAGCAAGGCTCTGTTTTGCCTCTTCGTGGTTGGGATGGTCCAAGAGCCACGACTCGATACGCTCCGCCTTTTCTATTACATTGCCCGAAATGAACTTGTCCGCCACTTCATAGGCATTCTCTTCGGGATTGTAATAGATGCGACCTTCCAAGGAAGAAATGATGTCGCTTTCCTCCATATCAGGTAAAAGCGAACTCATGTAGTCAAGTTCCACCGTGCCGTACTTGTTGAGCGATGCACCCAGTGCCTCCATCGGGTCTGCGGCAACGGTCAGTTCCGTGGTGGAAAAATGCCGTTGGATGGTCAAAGATGTCCGCCTTGATGTACCTGCCGTTCTCGGAGCGTTCCAAGAAGAGCATTTCCACGCCTGTAGCATCCATCTTGATGATGTCGGTGTTCGCTTTCTGGTTAAAGTAGCCCCAACGTGCAACATAGTCATCATACAGGTGGTTGAGCCTGCTGCGGTCTTCCCTGTCTTCTGCATGGTTTTCTGCCTCGTAGTCATAGAGACGGTGATAGCACTCCCGTATCTCGATATAGGCTTTGAGTCGGGAAAGCTGCGCATACGGCAAGTCCATCGGGTTAAAGGTTGGATGCCGCTTTTAAGTCAGAAAGAAACCCCACCTGCCCTTTCTGCACGACAATGGAGCCGTCTCTTAGATGAGAGTCCGGCGAAGAGAAAAAGGGACGCGGTGAAGTGTCAAACTCTTTTCTGACTTCTGCTATCGGCTGCGGCTTACGCTCCTCGGCTTCATTCATGAAGTCGAAAAGTGATGGCTCACGTGAAGAGGAAGAAGCTGCTTTCCTGCTACCACGGGTACGCCGTTGAGGAATGGTCGCTGCCTTTTGTATCTTGGACTCCGATGGTTTCGGGGGAGCAGTTTGAGTTATAGGATGGTGCGCCTGTGAAGTTCCTGAATTATCCTTGATTTCATGGTTTACACGGGTAACTTCTCTTGTCCAAAGACTGTATTCCTCCGGGGCAAATAGTGACAGCTGCTCTGGTTGTCCGATGTCTTCCATGTTATTGTCCACCACCGGATGATGATCGTCGTCAAAGAATATTGTCTGTCCGTTCATCTCTCTTGGGGCTTCAATATCCGTACGGATTTCCTGTGGTTCCTGCTCGTATTGATGATGAAGTGTCAAGGCGGGTACGCCTTCGGGTGCAGGTTCTATAGTTATAGAAGGCTGTCCTGATACTGATTGTTGTGGGGCGGACTCTGATGATGACGGTTGTGATGGAGTTGTCTTGCCGCCAGAAATGGTATCTTCCATTATCTGCGTATCGTTCTCAGAAGCAACAGCTACAGTTTCCTTAACCTTATTCTCTGTTTCTGCCTTTGTTACCACTTCTTCCTTGATTTCCTCTGCTACCACTTCTTCTTTGGTATATTGTCCCCTGACTACTTCTTCCAGTTCGGCTATCTCGTGCAATTTCTTAGGAGAGAAATACAGGTCACGTTCAATGCCCAGTCCTCTTACTTTTACGCCTTCCATCTCATCGAGGGACATATTACCAAGCTCCCAGCCGTAACCCATCGTGACAGCACCGAAACCAATGCGGCTCTTAGGATCATATTCCAGAAGGTAAGCTGTGTATGCTCCCATAGGGAAGAAATAGCGTGCATAGGCAACCTTATCGCCTATGAGTTCCTTTTCCGTGCTGTAAAAGTTTTGGTAGTTGCTTCCTGATACTGTCGGGCATGAGGTTATAGGCATCGTTTATTCCCTTGTCTTCAGTCTTTGTCTTCTCTGTTTCTTCTTTCCGACTTATGGTAATACCCAACTTGCGAAGCTGTTTCTCCGCTTCCGCCTCCCGCTCTGCCTCTGTCATTGGTATACCTGTTTCATATAGTTTACGGTCGATACGTTGTTCCATTTCAAGGGAGAGCCGTGTTCGGAGACTTTCTGCCATTTCCTCAATCCCTCCCGTGAACCGATACTCCCATGCAGGTCTTCCATAAGGGTCTGTACCCATTATGCGCTCTGTAGCAATGGTGCGATGAGATATGTCTTTCCAATCTCCTACAAAAAGAGAGTTATGCTTGAAGACGACCGAAGAGCCTTCTTCTTTGGGAACGGAAACGGTTTCTACTAACTGTTGCTCAATTCCCTCGCTGATTTCTTTACCCGTCTGCTTCTGCAGGACGATGAGGTCACTGCCTACGTCCGTTCCAGCATTGTCTGAAAACATACCCGATGGCAGTCGGAGAGCGGAGATAAGGCGGCTGTTCTGCATGAGGTAACGGCGTATGGCTTCATTGCGGGGACTGTCTAATACGCCCTGTGAGGTGATGAATGCCAGTAAACCACCTTCCTTGATGCAGTCCAGACCTTTCACGAAGAAGTAATTGTGAATGGCACGTGTGGACTCACGTTTAAGAGTGTCCTTGCCTTTGCTATACTCTCGGTCATAGACCATGAAATCACCGAAAGGAATGTTACTTGTAACAAGGTCGTATTTGTCCTTGTCTTGCAGTTCTCCAATAGCTTCAAAAGGCTCGTTTTGTACGAATATGTTGCCTTTTCCATAAGGGGTGCAGGGCTTGACTGATGCGGGCAGTGAGCAGGTCCTTTTTCCATTGCATCTACAACACCCGCTTGCCTTTGCAAAGGTTTCAGCAAAGGCACCCATACCCATAGAAGGGTCTAAGCATCGTCTTACCTGCAGGTTTGTGGAGGCAAGTGCGTCTGAGATGGCAGAAACGATACGGGTATCGGTATAGAAGGAGGTCAGTACGCTTGCCTTGATGCCCTCCCAATACCGCTTGGCGGTGTTGGCATCTACGGCTTCACGATAAATCATCTGTTTGAGCTGCTGGGTAGGTTCAAAGAGATTCTGTTCAGACTTGCTCCAATAGCGGATGTCATCGGGGTTATCCGTACGGTTGAGTACACATTTCAAGCCACCGAATCCTTGATAGTTCCGTAAGATACTTTTCTCAGTTTCGGTGGCTTCACGGCGTTCTTTCTCCAGGCGCAAGACTACACGGATAGCCTCCGTGTTGGCTTGCAGGACTTCTTTCTTATTGTATGCCATAAGGTATAACTTATTCTATTATGGGAATAATCACTCTGACACCTAAGCTTGGCTGTAATGTCAGACTTTAGTATCAGAAATGAAGTAATATGCTATTTCCGTTTCTTGTTTTGTTCAAACTCAAAGGTGGTGGTATAATCATCCTTCAAAACAAGTCGGGCATTGAATTTCTTGCCTGCCTTGCTGGTCAGCCCTTTAAGGATAGGCGTACGACCAGAACTTATCAAGTCACGGATGTTATCTTCAGAGAGATGTATGCCGCAGACTTCACGAAATACGTGAAAACCACAGGTTTCATGCCTGCATTTGGCTACCTTGGCATAGATGCCGACACTCTGCTGTCCGCACTTTGGACAGTGGTAGACAGGATAGGACTTCTGCTCTGAAGAAAGCGAGAGGAGTTCCTCGCAAATAGTTTCCACGTATGAGTTGATGCCTTGTGAGAACTTATCAGATGGTATCTTTCCTGCTTCAATAGCGGCAAGGGCAAGTTCCCATGCACCTGTCATCTCCGCGTTGGCAATCTTCTTATCTTTGACAATCTCATAGACTGCCAAGCCTTTCTCGGTAGGTATGATGGATTTCTTGTCCCTTCGGATATAATCACGGAGAATCAACGTTTCGATGATGTTGGCACGGGTGGCTGGTGTTCCAATACCACACTCTGCCATTACCTTGCGCTTATCGTCTTCCTTCACTTCCTTGCCTGCGTTTTCCATCGCAGAAAGCAGTGTTGCTTCTGTATAGAGAGGTTTAGGTTTGGTCTTATGCTCGATGATTTCGGCAGAAACAAGTGACAAAACCTCTCCCTCTGTCAAATCAGGCAATGAAGGTAAAACCTGTTCATCGCTATCCTCTTTCTTTTCAGCTTCTACTTCTTTACCTTTCTGTACAGCTTTCCAACCTAAAGAGATTTGTCGGTAGGCTTTCCAAGTAAAGGTATTGGTGCCGTCAGTGAATTGTACCAGCATACGCTCTTCCTCAGAATTGGGAGAAAAGGCTTCGACAAAGCGATTGACCACCATTTGATAGATAGTTGTTTCATCTGTCGACAATCCTGATGGTGTTTCACCAGTTGGGATGATGGCGTGATGGTCAGTAATCTTTGCGTTGTCCACAGAATGGCGGTTAAGTGGATTTGATAGTGGCATGCCTATCTTGCGTAGCAGGACGGGGACTTCCTCGAAGACATCCTCGCTGATGTATCGGCTGCCAGTACGGGGATAGGTCGTGATTTTCTTCTCATAGAGGCTTTGGGCTATTGAGAGGGTTTTGTCCGCTGAAAAGCCGTGGCGTCTGTTGGCATCTTTCTGCAAAGCAGTAAGGTCGTACAAGAGTGGTGGCGCGGTATGCGTTACCTTTCTTGTGACCGTTTCTACCGTAAGCTGGCTCTGACTGCGAAGTGCAGCGAGAGCAGTCTGTGCCAATGCTTCACTCTCATAGTCTGCACTGCCAATGGCTTTCAGCGACACACCCTCTTTTTCTGTAAGGACGGATAATTTCCAATAGGGTACGGAAGAAAAATCACGGTTCTCTATGTACCGACGGCAGACCATAGCCAATGTCGGGGTCTGTACCCGTCCCAATGAATAGCCTCCCTTGCGGGCAATGGACAATGCACGGCTTGCATTGATGCCCACAAGCCAATCGGCTTCGCTTCTTGCCTTGGCAGAATGATAGAGATTGTCGTAATAGTCTCCAGGTTTAAGATTAGAAAGTCCCTCACGAATAGCCTTGTCTGTGAGTGAACTTATCCAAAGACGATCGAAATGCTTTCTACAACCAAGATGTTGGTAGATATAGCGGAAGATAAGCTCACCCTCTCGTCCTGCATCAGTAGCTACGATGATACGGTCCGTCTTGTCGAAGCATGAACGGATGACTTTAAGTTGCTTCAATTCTGCAGGGTCTGATATATACTCCTTATCCTTATGTACCTGTCGTACCACTAACTGAAAGGGATTGGGACGGATGGGCAAGTCTTCACGCTTATAAGCGGAAAAACCGTAGGCTTCAGGCATAGCAAGGGCGATGAGGTGTCCCACTGCCCAAGTTACCACATAACCGTTACCTTCTAAAAAACCGTCTTGTCTGTTGTTTGCTTCTACGATACGGGCTATATCTCTGGCTACCGAGGGTTTCTCGGCAATAATACATATATTCATTTGTTTTTATAATTTTAATTTGTAACTTTGCACCAATATATTTTCTGCACTTTGTGTGGAATATCATCAGGCTTTGGTATAATCAGTCATATACTGCCTTTATTGATAAGTTTTACAGCAGATTGCTTGACAATCTTAAGTTTTACCAGAAAGGAGAAACAGTTTATGAATTCAAATTATATTATATTGGCTCTTGGGGTTGTGGCAGATAAAGACCTTTGTACATAAAGATGATATATTCCTAATACATATAGTGATTAACCCCGCTGCCGCCACATACAGAGACTCGCTTTTGCGAGTCTCTTGTTTTTTACATCTTACGTCCGCGACGCTGTTGTTTTTTCTCGTCCTGCTTCTGCTTTTGGGCGGCAGTAGGGCTGTGTCTGTCCCGGACTTTTAACGGCTCATTTACGTTCTTGGTGGCTTCGTTGGTCTTGCCGTGGTTGTTCACGGCTACCTGCGTTTTGTGTTCTTCGGCTACTGCAACCACCTTTTCTTTGCTGGTTTCCTGCTTCTTGTCAGGATTCCACTTGTAAAAGCGTGGGCGGTTCTGATCCTTGTCCATGCGAACGTATGCGTTGAAAGGTTGCCCCTTGTTTATCCACCATATTCTTTAGATATAGTGTGCGACCGCTATCCAATGCTTCACGCTGTTTATCTGATAACTCTAAGCCGCAGAGCTTATGCGGGTGCACCTTGCTGCTGTGTCTGTTTGTGTTCCTGTCGTTCTCTTAAACTCTTGTTGTCACCAAAGATGAACTCAATGCCCTTTTCGCTCGGCATTGACCTGAAGCGTGGCATTAAAAGACTTGCCGCTCTTGGCAGTCATGCCTTCAACCTTCACGGCTTTACCTTCCACAAGGTCTTTATACTGAGCGTCAGAAAGAGTCACACCCTTGATTTCCTTGGGGATATTTACACGGTCGGCACGCAGGGCTATGATTTCATTGGTCTGCGGGTCGATAGAGACGTAGGCAGAGAAAGGCTCAGCGTTCTTGGGAGTCACTTCGATGGTTTTACCGAGATTGCCCGTAGTGAGAAGTGTCTCCTTTTCTTCGGGAGAGAACTTGTAGCCCATATAGGGAAAAATCAAGCTGTGGTTCTTTTTCTCAGAGGATGAATTGCCAAAGCCGACATTGCCGTTATCGTCCGTGCGGAAAGCAAGGCGGGCTTCGGTGTAGATAGTAGTGTCTCCAATAGGTATGGCAATCGTCAAGAGATTGCTCTTCTGCCAATTGAGCATCTTTGTCTAATTCTCCACTCTGCTCCAATCTCTCACGGGAAAGACCGAGAGCGGCGAGTTGCTTCCAATCAACCTTCGACTCATCGATGGCAGTAGCATTCTTCTGCTGGGGCAGATAGTCCTCAAAGGGAACGCCAATCTCTGCCAGTTGCTGTTTGCTTTTCGGGCTTCTCACGGCTTTTGCAGCATGGTACGCAGGTTGTCCACGCCCTGCTCCACATTGTCTGCCAATACCTTGTACAGTCCAAAATGAGTCGGGTTATTGAACTGTTTGAGGAAGTTGGTCATGAAGTTCTTCAGAAGTCCATCCCTGTTGTTGAACTTCAAGAATGCCGCTTGGTTAGCAGCGATTGCTTCGGTGCTTTTTAAGGTTTCCCTTGTCGTCAACACTGGAAATGACGGACAGTTTTACCCGCTTCCTTTTCATTCTTTCACTTCCGTGCGGTCTTCCAAGACCAGCACATAATTGTCATTGTTATTTGATTCCATTGCTTGATAATTTTAATGATGAATACTGTTATCAAGCAGCTAAATTATAGGTATATGAAGAGATGAAAAAAAGTTTTTCGGGAAAAGTGGGAAATAAAAAGGAATTTATGGGAAACAATCTATTATGTTTAGTTTATGGTAAAGCCTAAATATCACTTTATTAGAATATAGTTTCTATAATAAGAAAATTCCCCAATTATCACGCTGGATAAGTGGGGAAACTCTTTGAACTGTATGGTTTAATCCAAACACTTTTTTATGATTTCATCGCTGATGCCATTTTCTTTCATTCTTTCAGCAACTACTTTTTTATAATTATTTACTTCATGGTTGTGGAATATCATGTGTCCAAGTTCCTCTAAAGCATTTTTCTATACGCTTTTCTGCCTTGTTCCGTATTCAAGTCAATATCGGCAAACTTTGAACGGTCGCGATGGAGATTGAGATAATATATGCCACCTATAATCAATGCCGATATGGCTGATATGTCAATATCTTTAAATTTCTCTTCATAGGAATTGGCAAGAGGTAATGTGTGCATTTCCCTGAGCATAGCTGTACGAACCGTGGTTTGATTTCCTTCTGCTATTTCCCAACGCAGTAATTCCAACATTACGGATTTGTCCTGAAGTGCCTTATGTACATCCTTGAAAATACTGATATAGCCCAATTCTGAATCAGTAGGAAATGGAATATCAGTCAGGACATCCTTAAACCAATAGTCATACCTCTTAACGAATTCATCATAAAATTCGCTAAGATTGTCATATCTGTTATAGAACACAAGCGGCTCTATTCTGGCTTTCTTGATAAGCTCTGTCACCAGCATTGATGCAAAGCCTTTTTTCTTAATCAGACTTTCTGCTGCCTTGATAATGTCTGCCTGTATATCGACGTTTGTCCTTCTGTATCTTTTGGGTTTATTTTCTTCTTCTGCCATCTAAAAAGGAATTGATTTTCTGATTTCCAAAAGAGCAGTCACTAATTGCTCTAACTGTTCTATCTCGTGAGAAGCCAATACACTAACTCTAAGCCGTGCTTCTTTGGTTCTTACCGCAGGATATGTGATACCGCTTACAAAGATACATCTTTTTTGTAATTCACGTGCTATTTCATATACTTTTTTATTGTCTCTTACCATAATAGGGAATATTGCTGATACCGAACAGCCTATATCAAAGCCTTCCTCTGTCAGTCGTTTACGCAGATAATTGACATTGGTCCACAATTTCTTGCGAATTTCAGGACGTGTCTGTATAAGTTCCAAAGCCTTTAATGAAGATGCTGCTACCTGTGGAGTCATTGCAGCGGAAAAGACATTACTGTCAGCATAATATCTTAGATACTGAATCAGTTTTTTTGACGCGGCAACAAAACCACCGACACATCCGAAAGACTTACTGAAAGTTCCTGTAATAATATCTACTTGTCCCAAGCAATTATAATAGTCGGCTGTTCCTCTGCCATTTTCTCCCATAACTCCAATACCGTGAGCATCATCCATCATAAGAAGACAATCGTGTTTCTTACATACTGCAATGTACTCTGGAAGTTTTGATAAATCTCCATTTTGAGAATAGACCCCATCAATGATGACCAATCGAGTCTGATATTTTCCCGTTTCCCGTTCAAGAATCATGTCAAGATAGTCAATGTCGTTGTGTCCTATATGCTTTACATTGGTTCCAATTAAACCACTTGTGGCACTGGTATGGATATACGAATCTATGTAAGCTATGTCATTTTTTCCCAATATAGCACGAAGCAGACCAGCGTTGGCACCAAAACCTGATGAGAATAGAATGGCATCTTCTTGACCAACGAACTTTGCAATGCCTTGTTCCAACTGCTGATGGATGTCTAAATAGCCACCGATGGCTTGTGCGGCACTTGCCCCTGTGCCATATTTCAGGACGGCATTTATACCAGCTTCCTTGGTTTCAGCCCTTTGTGACATGCCTAAATAATCGTTGGAAATGTATGCTGAAACTTCACCGTTATAGCCCTCGATTTGCATCTTGGCTCCAACTCCTGTTTTTCCCATAACCCAATAACTCTTGCAGCCGAATTGCTCCATCTGATCAATGTAACTTTGGAAGTTTTGGCTACGCTCAGTAACATTCTCGTTGGGAGTAATCTCGAAATCTTTTAATGTAATAAATCTTTTTTTCATATAAACAATGTGTAGATAGTAAATAATGCTACAAATATAGTTAAAATACTAAGAAAAATACAAATTCTGAAAAAACCGATTTTTTTCTTGTTATAAACAATATAGATTTGTATATTTGCAGCGTCAAGAAGATAATTTGTCGACAATATTATTGAACAGACATTACAAAAGCAATGCCGGAAGCTAAAAAGATGGCAAACTAAATATCAAACTTATGAAGAAGATTAATAAAATCACAATTCTTAGTGATGATTTACTCTCTGAAACGCTCGGAGGATTATCCGACCGGACAGAATTTGAATCTCCGTTCTTGGATAATTGTTCATGTCCAAAAAAACAAATAGCTCGTCTATTGAAAACCCATTCTTAGACAATTGTAACTGCTAACAGGCAGAAGTGTTAATTTGATAAGTGCAAGATATTCTTGCACTTATCAAAAATTGTTCAATATGAATATCAGTAAATATAATCATTATATAGAACAAGGAGAATCATGCATAATCTTCAATGCATATACCGTATCCTTTTTAATTGCAAAAGAAAAGAGACATAAATAAGTTTCTTTTAAAGAAAAATCTTGAAGAATTAGAGGAAGAACAGCCTCAACTATTCTATGATTTGTGTAGAAAAGGTATGCTTATTCCAGATTATTTTGATGAAAAAGCAACTTACATTAGCGATGTCATGGACAGAAAATTCTCGGGCAAAACTTACCACATGATTATCAATATGACCATGGATTGTAATTTAAGATGTTGGTACTGCTATGAAACCCATATTGATAATTCTGTGATAGGAAAAGATACAATCTCCTCAATTATAAAGCACATAGAATTAAAATATGACAAAGCACCCTTTGAGTTGTTGACTTTGAGCTTTTTCGGAGGAGAACCTTTATTGTATAAAGAGAAGATTCTACATTTACTATCCCTAATAAACCCTATTGCTGGTATGAAAGGGTTTAAAAATAACCATAAATTTTACCACAAACGCTACACTATTAACAAAAAAATTTTTTTAGATGCGATAAAAGGATACCATTCTACATTTCAGATAACTCTCGATGGATGTAGAAATATTCACAATACAATCAGAAAGTACAAAGATAAGAAAGCAATCGGCTCATATGACAGAATCTTAGAATCCTTATCTTTAATAAAAGAACATCTTACTGATTATGAATTATTATTGCGCATAAATATTTCTCCACAGACCAGTGTAGGATTGCAATCGCTGGTTGCTGATATAGAACCTTTCGTTGATCCGCAAAAGGCAACAATTGCCGTACATAAAGTGTGGCAAGTAAATGAAAAGAAAATAGACGATTGCATAATAAATAACTTTGTAAAAGAATGTCAGACAAGAGGATTTGTGTGTACATATCTTGACTTGAAATATAAACTTTGCAGTTGTTATGCCGACAATTTAAATGAAGTTGTGATTAATTATGATAGTCGTGTTTATAAGTGTACAGCTCGAAAATTTAACAAAGCTAATTCTTGTGGGTTTCTTAGAGAAGATGGTGTGATAATATGGGATTACACAAAATTAATGAACAGGATGAAATTACAGATTCCGGAACAATGCATAAATTGTGATATGCTCCCTGTCTGTTCTAAACGTTGTTCTCAGTCTCTATTAGATGATCCGAAAGAGTTTTGTGTATTGAAACAAGGCTATTCAAAAGTTGACTATATCATTGAGTTATTGAATAATTCAATAGTTTCAAGAAAAAGTTAAACAAGAAAAGCATCTTAAGTTTTTATTAATAATTTAATACATATATTATGAGATATCTTCTGTTAATCCTTTTTGGAGCTATATCATTTACGTCTTTTTGGTAAAGAACTTAAAGGTAGAGTAATAAACGCTAAACAAGCAGCAATACCTTTTCATGAATATTTTAATATATGCACCGAATAGC